>WBZR01004823.1_pt1 | contig 10764 bp, 8 predicted proteins | sample 5204231 | NCBI WGS metagenome assembly WBZR01 (sample SAMN12412403, study PRJNA552823) | activated sludge metagenome | isolation source: activated sludge from anammox sidestream of wastewater treatment plant... | place: USA: Virginia | collected 2017-08
GGCCAGCTCCTCGAGCTCGGTCACCAGGGTCGCGTGCGGGGCGTGCGTCTCGAGGATGATGAGGTTGGGGGTGGGGCTTTCCTGATAATGGGCGATGGCGGCCGCCGCGCCGCCCATATGAACCGTGACATGGGCCTTGCCGAGCCGGCGATCCTCGGACGCCGCGAGCACGGCCTCGGCCACCGCGGGCGTCTCGCAGAACGCCTGGATGGAGATGCGCGGCAGCGGGCGGGCCCGGTCGCTCAAGGCCGGGGCTTCAGCAGGATGCGACTCCACCGTGTAAGGCGAGGGCGCCTCGAACGGCTCGGATGCTGAGCTCTGCAAGGACTTCGACATGGGTGCTACCGTTACTTTGCGATCTTCACTCTTTCGTCCTGGGACTTGTCGGCGCCCGTCGTCTCGCCCTTCACGTACTTGCCCCAGACGACGTCCCGGCGCTCGCTCGGGCGATCGCTCTCGGTGCGCGGCCCGAGAAGGTCGGCGGGGTTGGCAACCTGGACGGCGAGGTTGTGCTGGTTGGCGCAGCCGAAGTTCGGATAGTTCGCGTTGTCGCGCTGCTCTCCGAGGTTGGTCGGCCAGAAGCCGCAGACCGGCGCCTCTGCCACGTAGCGCAAGTAGGAGACGCGGATCGGAGCGTCGCGGCGGCCTCCGGCATGATAGGCTTCGACGGCGATCGAGGAGTCGGCAAAGCCGATGTCTCCCAGGATCTGCCGGATCTCGGCAACGGCGTGCATGGCCGACGTCTCGTTCTCGCCGCCGCCCGGAGCCTGGATGACCATGCGGCTGTTGCCGGCGTCGCCCGCGCGTGAGCGGTCGGCGAACTCGATCACGTCCGAGCGCTGACGGGCCGTGAGGCCACCGGCGGACGCGGGCACGCGGATCTGGATGGTCTGCGGCTCCTGGGAGACGATGATCGGATGGCGCTGCGAGGCGTCCACCATGGACCAGCCGGCGACCTGCGGGGCGGTGACGTCATGCTTGCAGCCGCCCGCAGCGGTCGCGACGACGGCGAGCGCGGCGAAGCCGGCGCGTGCGGCGAAGCGTGCCGGGAGCCGTCCTGCCAGGCGGGAAGCACGTCCGGTCCTCATGATTGCGTCTCCAGCCTGATGATCATTCGACGATGAACCCGTAATCGCCCTTGAGGTCGCCCGCGGGCGCGATGCGCTCGGTGCCGTAGATGCGATTGAGGTGACCCCAGAAATTCGCCTTGCGGTCGGTCGCCTCGGCCAGCCCGTCGAGGGGCCTCGCGAGGGACTTGGGTGCGACCGGCTTCACGAGGTAGGGCGTGACGATCACGACCAGCTCCGTCTCGCGCTTGATGAAGTCGCGGCTGCGGAACAGCGTGCCGAGCACCGGGACGTCCTTGAGACCCGGAAAACCGTCGATGTTCTGGCGGACGTCGTCGGAGATGAGGCCCGCGAGCGCGATCGATCCACCGGACGGCAGCTCGACGGTCGAGTTCGCCTGGCGCTTCTTGAGCGCGGGGATCGAGGTCGAATCCAGCACGACGGCGCCGACGTTGGTGAGCTCGCTCACCTCGCTCTCGATCTTGAGGCTGATGCGGCCCTCGGAGAGGACGACCGGCGTGAACGAGACGCCGACGCCGAACTCCTTGTAGGTCACGGAGGTCTGTCCGTTCGAATCCTTGACCGGGATCGGATATTCGCCGCCGGCAAGGAACTTGGCGGGCTCGCCCGAAATGGCCGTCAGGTTGGGCTCGGCCAGGAGGCGGATCAGGCCGTCGCGCTCGAGCGCGCGCATGGTCTTGCCGATGCGATAGTCGCCGTTGCTCCACCCCGTCGTGGTGCCGGAGTTGCCGAACGTGCCCTTGGGGCCGTCATTATAGAAGCACGCGACGCCGGCGCAGGGGCCGCTGTCGGCGATGCCCGGGACGGGCAGGGAGCCGAGGCCGGCGGCTGCCGTCAGCGGCAGGGCGTTGGCGGTGAGCAGGCTCCAGGTGAAATTGCCGGCGTTGATGTCGGCGGCGATGTTGACGCCGAACTGCTTCAGAAGCTCGCGCTGCACCTCGGCGACGACGACGCGCAGCATGACCTGCTCCTCGCCCTCGACTCCGAGCAGGTTGATGACCGGCTTGGCGTCGCCCCCCGCCTGGCCGGACTTCATCCCGCTTGCATTGACAATGGTCGTCCCGCCGGTCGAAGCGGCCGTCTGCTGGACCGAGCCGAGATCGGAGAGGAAGCCGTCGGAGTTGGAGGCGGCGAAGGCGCGGGCGATGTCGGTGGCGCGGTTCGAATCGAGCGGCGTGCGCACGCTGCCGATCAGCACGATGGACTTGCCGGCCATCTCGACGCGGATGTTCGAACCGGGAATGAGACGGGTGAGAAGGCTCTCGAGCCCACGCACGTCGGCGCCCACCGTGATGTCCAGGGTCAACACCTGCCGGCCGTGCGAATCGAAGAAGAACGCGTTGGTCTGCCCAGGCTTCTTCGCGATCAGGAAGACGCGGTTCGAGGTCTGCACGACCGCATCGATGCTCTTCGGGTCCGAGACCAGCACATCGCGCAGCTCGAAGTCGAACTCGACGAGCATGGATTTTCCGGCACCGAGCGCGATCGAGCGCGCGCCGGCGTCCTGCGCGCTGATGCGCAGGACGGATGCGTCCATCTCCGCTCTCGCGTCGGAGCCCGGGACCAGCGCGGCGACGACCGCCGCACACATCGCCGGCAAAAGCCAAGTCCAGATCTTTCGCATTCTCCAAGTGCCTTCTGACGGCTAACTTTGTGACTCTCAGTTTACGCCGTACGCCCGTGAGGCCGCGCCATAGCGCAGCACGCGAATGGCCGTGCTCGCCTTGTTCGTCGGATCATTGCCGGCGGTCGGGCCCTGGGTGGGATCGAGGTCGGCAATCGACCGCAGTGTGAGGCTGATGTCGCCCATGGCGTCGGCGAGCGCGAGCAGCTCCGCCTGGCGCGCGGTCAGCTCCAGGGTTGCGGTGTTGGCGCTCGTGTCGGCAGTCTTCTTGCCTTCCTTGGTCTCGATCTGCTGGCCGATCGCAAGAACGCGCACGTTGCCGAACAGGAGATCGCTCACGAATTCGTCCTGCCCGTTGCGGCCGCGCGTGCGGCGGATCAGGATGACATCGACCCGGTCGTTCGGGAGGATGAGGTTGGCGACGGCCGTCTCGTCCTTGATCCGGGTCGAGATGGCGCGCATGCCGGCCGGCAGAATGGCGGCGAGCACGCCGCCCTGGCCGGCTCTCACCAGCTTCACCTGGGTGATGGGCTCGCCCGCCATGATCGGCGCGCGTGCGATGGAGCCCGCGAGCTGGGTCATCGCATCCGGCTGGTTGGTGCGGGTGATGTAGCCCGTCGTCACGGTTTCCGAGGGCCAGGATTGCCAGCGGAACAGGGCGTCGCTCGTGATCTGGCCGAGGCCGATGTCGGTCCGGGCCACGAGCACGTCGGTCGACTTGACCTTGACCTCGACCGTTTTCTCGACCGGCGGCTTGTTGACCATGCCGCGCACCATGACGAACGCCATGACGCCGGCCGTGGCCGCAATTGCCAATCCGATCAGTTGAGGGCGTTTCATCGCGTGCGTTGTCCCATACGGCCCTTTGTGGCCGAACACTTGTGCTCGGCTCCAAAGATTGGAGAACAAACGTCAACGCGTCGTTAATTTGTGTCTCGAAAGCGCTAACCGGCGGCCGCAATGACCCAGGGTGTGACCGGAAGGACAAGGAGGCCGGAGGTGGCGATGGCAATGCCGTAGGGGATGCCGGAGCCCGGCTTGTGGAGGTCGATCGCCCAATCGGGCGCATATCTGTAAAGGCTCAGGATCGAGCGCTTGCGGTAGAGGAGAATGGCGACGGCGAGGACGCCGCCCAGCATCGCCGTGAGCGTGAGGAAGAGCAGAAGCTGGTCGAAGCCGATCCAAAGCGCGCCGACGGCGAGCAGCTTGGCATCGCCGCCGCCGAAGCCGCCGAGCGCAAACAGGGCGATGCCGGCGACCAGCACGAGCGCGCCGGCTGCGACATGCATCCCGATCTCGGAGAGCGGCAGGCCGATCAGAGGCGCCGCCAGGAAAAAGGCGGCCGCTAGCGCAAGCGAGACGCGGTTTGGAATCGTCATGGTCAGCAAGTCCATCGCGGCCGCAAAGGCCATGATGGCTGCGAATGTCATCAGAACGGTGGACGCGATCACGACTACGCACCTTCAACTATCGGCCTGCCTTCAGAGAGGCGGCTTACCTGACCTCAGGGTCGCGCATTCCGGTAAACGTCTCGTTATGTCCCGCGATCGGCTTTGTTCCCGCGTCCGGTGCGTGCTCATCCACGACGCCGCACACATCGCTCCGCGTGCCATCAACGTAAAATGGCCGCCTGGACGAGATCCAGGCGGCCATCGAATTCCACGTGGGGCTAAAGCTTACGGGGTGCCGCCTTCGCCGCCGCCCGTGCCGCCGCCTGTGCCGCCGCCCGTGCCGCCAGCATATTCGTTCAGCGTGGTACCGACGCCGGAGAAGATTCCGTCGAGGCCCGTCTGGAGGGCCTTAAGGCTCGCGATGATGCCAACGCCGACGATGGCGGCGATCAGGCCATACTCGATGGCCGTGGCGCCCGACTCGTCCTTCATAAAGCGCGAGAGGAAACTCGTCATGACTCTATACTCCCATATGACTCTTTCAGTTCCCGCGTCGGATGGTCCGTTCGCGTCTGAACTGGGAGGGAGCCTACGTTTCAATCGTTAAATCGATGTAAAAGCGATGGATCTTCAGATGAGTCAGTTTTGTGAATAGGTAAAATTTATCGATACACTTCGTTTTTGCGCAATGCTGTCAAAGATCATCTCTTGTATTCGGATGGTTTCTTGACGCTAAGCGTGTTGTTCTGTGTGAAATCGCTGTGCGTTTCGTAATTAATATTCTGTTGATCCGATTTCTTGTTTTTGCTCTCGATTGCGAAATCTGACCTATCTCAGGCCGGCGGGCGTGGCGCCGGCCCGTCGCCCTCGGTAACCTGGCTTATTCCTGACCTGTCATAAGCAGAATGACGCGCGGCCAAGCCGCGCGTCGGGGAAAATCTTGCCGGTCGAAGGGGTGTGGGGGCGTCTACTCGTAGCTGCCGTGGCAGTGCTTGTACTTCTTGCCCGAGCCGCACGGGCAGGGCGCGTTGCGAGAGACCTTGCCCCAGGTGGCCGGCTGATTGGGGTCGACGGCCTCGGCCGCCTTGCGCGTCTGCAGGGGGGCGCGCTTGGCGGGGGCGGAGCTGCCCCGTCCGCGCGCCGCAATGGCCGCGTCGACCAGGGCCAGCTCCTCGCTGAGCTCGTCGCGGCCGGTCGAGGGATCGATGTGGTGGGCATACATCTCCGGAAGCTCTGGCTCCTCGAGCTCCGGCGGCTGCTCGCCGGGAGGGGCGAGCTCCACATGCATCAACTGCCCGGTGGTCGCCTCGCGGAGACGCGAGAGCATGCTCTCGAACAGGACGAATGCCTCGCTCTTATATTCATTGAGCGGGTCGCGCTGGCCGTAGGCGCGGAAGCCGATGACCTGGCGCAGGTGCTCCAGCGTGACGAGGTGCTCGCGCCACAGGTGATCCAGCGTCTGCAGCAGGACCATCTTCTCGATCTGACCGTAGGTGTCGGGCCCGATCTCGGCGGCCTTCCGGGCCGCCTTCTCGGTGACGGCCGTCTTCAGGCGCTCGAGGATCTCCTCGTCGGCGATGCCTTCCTCCGCCCCCCACTCCTCGAACGGCAGGTCGAGGCCGAAGATCGCCTGCACCGCCTCCCTGAGGCCCGCCATGTTCCACTGCTCGGCATAGGCCCGCTCGGGGATGAAGCGCGACACGAGATCGCTCAGAACCTGCTGGCGCAGCTCGGACACGATCTCGGAGACGTCGTCCTCGGCCATGATGTCCTTGCGCTGGTCAAAGATGACCTTGCGCTGATCGTTCATCACGTCGTCGTACTTCAGGATCTGCTTGCGAATGTCGAAGTTGCGGGCCTCGACCTTCTTCTGCGCCATCTCGAGGCTCTTGTTCATCCACGGATGGGTGATCGCCTCGCCTTCCTGGAGGCCGAGCGTCTTCAGCACGCTGTCCATGCGGTCCGAGCCGAAGATGCGCATGAGGTCGTCATCGAGGGCGAGGTAGAACTTGGAGCGGCCGGGGTCGCCCTGACGGCCGGAGCGGCCGCGGAGCTGGTTGTCGATGCGCCGGCTCTCGTGGCGCTCGGTGCCGATGACGTAGAGGCCGCCGGATTCGAGGGCCACCTTCTTCTGCTCGTTGATGATCGCCTGGATCTCGGTGCGCTTTCTGGCGATGTCCTCCTCGGACGGGGCGCGCCCGGCGGCCGTCTCCTCGGCGATCCAGTCGCGGGCCTGGTACTCGACGTTGCCGCCGAGCTGGATGTCGGTGCCGCGGCCGGCCATGTTGGTGGCGATCGTCACCGCGCCGGGCTTGCCGGCCTGGGCGATGATGCTGGCTTCCTGCTCGTGGTAGCGCGCGTTCAGGACCTGATGGGGAATGGGATCGTCGCTGCCTTTGGCCGAGCCGATGGCGACCAGATAGGCGCCGATGTCGTCGAAATACGCCTTGAGGTCGCCTTCCGGCGTCGTCTTGCCGTCCTTGGCCGCTTTCATCTTCTCGGCCTGCGCGATGAGGGACCTGCCGAGGGCCTCGATGTATTTCCTGTCCTTGAGAAGCTCGTGGAGCTGCTCGGACTTCTCGATCGAGGTGGTGCCGACGAGGATCGGCTGGCCGCGGCGCGCGCAGTCGGCGATCGTCGTCACGATGGCGTCGAGCTTTTCCTTCTGCGTACGGTAGATCTCGTCGTCGTCGTCGATGCGCGAGATCTTGAGATTGGTCGGGATCTCGATGACGTCGAGGCCGTAGATGTCCATGAACTCGGACGCTTCGGTCAACGCCGTGCCGGTCATGCCGGCGAGCTTCTTGTAGAGGCGGAAATAGTTCTGGAAGGTGATCGAGGCGAGCGTCTGGTTCTCGGGCTGGATCTCGACGTGCTCCTTGGCCTCGAGCGCCTGGTGCAGGCCCTCCGAGTAGCGCCGCCCCGGCATCATGCGACCCGTGAACTCGTCGATGATGATCACCTCGCCGCCCTTGACGATGTAATCCTTGTCGCGCTGGAAGAGCTTGTGGGCCTTGAGTGCCTGGTTGACATGGTGGACGAGGGAAACGTTCTCGATGTCGTAGAGCGAGCCGGTCAGCATCTTCGCCTCTGCGAGCATCTGCTCCATGCGCTCGTTGCCGAGCTCGTTCAGCGCCACCTGGCGCTGCTTCTCGTCGAGCTCGATGAAGCCTTGCGTCTTGATCTCCTCTTTGAGCTCGTCCTTCGAAAGGGACTTGGCGAGCTTGGCCTCGATGCGGTCGTGCTCGGCCACCAGCTCCTTCACCAGCCCGTCGACCGCGACGTAGAGGTCGGCGCGGTCCTCAAGGGGGCCGGAGATGATGAGCGGGGTGCGCGCCTCGTCGATCAGGATGCTGTCCACCTCGTCGACGATGGCAAACGCGTGGCCGCGCTGCACCATCTCGTCCTTCCTGAGCTTCATGTTGTCGCGCAGGTAGTCGAAGCCCAGCTCGTTGTTGGTGGCGTAGGTGACGTCGGCGGCGTAGGCCGCTTTGCGCTGCTCATCGTCGAGGCCGTGCACGATGGTGTCGACCGTGAGGCCGAGGAAGCGGTAGATCTGACCCATCCACTCGGCGTCGCGCTTGGCGAGGTAGTCGTTGACGGTGACGACGTGCACGCCTGCGTCGGCGATGGCGTTCAGGTAGACGGCGAGGGTTGCGACCAGCGTCTTGCCCTCGCCCGTCTTCATCTCGGCGATGTTGCCCTCGTGAAGGACCATGCCGCCGATGAGCTGCACGTCGAAATGACGCTGGCCGAGGGTGCGCCGGGCGGCCTCGCGCACGGTCGCGAAGGCGGGCACGAGAAGGTCGTCGAGCGACGTCCCGTCGCGATACTGCTGGCGGAAGGTCTCGGTGCGGGCCCGGAGCTCGGTGTCGCTGAGCTTCTCGATCTCAGGCTCGAGCGCGTTGATCGCCTCGACGCGTGAGCGGTAGCCTTTCACGCGCCGATCGTTGGACGAGCCGAAGATCTTCGAGGCAAGCGTACCGAACGAGCCAAGGGAGAGCATCAAGTTAATTCCTCAATATCATGGACTTGGCGGGAGACGCGGTGCGTCCGGAAGATCGAGGCCCAGCATCGCCTGCTCGGCTTCCGTGGCGCGTCCGGCAATCGTCACACACCAAGAACTGGAGAACCGCGGGAGCGCCAGTTCGGCCGATCGGCCATACGGGGGCAGACATAAGGATTGCCGGCCATAGTTGTCAACGCGTGGTCGCCCTTTCCCAGGGAGGAGTTTTTCTGCCGTTCCTAAGGCCAATTCTTGGAAAGACAGAGGCAAATATTTGCATTTGTTCACTTGGCAGGGGAATGGCGCGTGGTCTATGGATGCCGCGAATTTTCCGGTGCCGCGCGTGCCTTCCGGGCATGCCCGTTCCCAGGCCGCAACCCGAGGGCGTATTCCCGCGCGCACCCGGCCTTTCAGACCCAGGAGCCAAACCCCGTGAAACGAGCCAAAACCCTCCGCCTCGCCGCGCTTGCGATCGCTGGGGGGATGCTTCTCGCCGTGTCCGGCCCCGTCATGGCCGAGGATGCGGTGGTTGCCAAGATCAACGGGCAGGAGATCCGGGAGTCCGATCTCAAGCTCGTGGAAGCCGAGATCGGGCCGGAGATCGCCAGCCTGCCCGCCGACAAGCGCCGGCGGATCCTGGTGGAATTCCTGATCGAGATGCGCCTTTTTGCGGATGCCGCCGACGGGGAGAAGCTCTCGAGCGGGCCGGATTTCGAGAAGCGGGCAGCCTATTGGCTGACGCGCGCCAAGCGCGACGCCTATTATGAAGCCTCCATCAAGGGCGCGATCAGCGATGCGCTCGTGCGCGGGATCTATGACGACAAGGTCAAGATGATCCCCCCCGAGGAAGAGGTCGATGCGCGCCATATCCTGGTCGAGACCGAGGAGAAGGCCGCCGAGGTCTATGACAAGGTCGGCAAGGGCGAGGACTTCGCCAAGCTCGCCGCGGACTATTCGCAGGATCCCGGCTCCAAGGCCGACGGCGGCAAGCTCGGCTATTTCGCCAGGGGCCAGATGGTGAAGGAGTTCGAGGACGCGGCCTTCGCTCTCAAGACGGGCGAGGTGTCGAAGCCGGTCAGGAGCAAGTTCGGCTGGCACGTGATCAAGGTCGAGGACCGGCGCACCAAGCCGCTGCCGACCTACGAGGAGGTCAAGGACCAGATCGTCAACAGCATGGTGCAGCAGAAGGGCCAGCAGGTGGCCCAGGATCTGCGCAGCAAGGCGGCGATCGAGTATCTCGATCCCGCCATGGCCGAGGACGTGCGCAAGGAGGCGGCGCTCGCCGCGGCCAAGCAGAAGCTCATGGAAGAGCAGATGAAGGGGATGGACGCTGCTGGAGGGCAGACGAAGGACTAGGTGGCCTCATCCCATCGCGGGGAGCCCCGAGGGTCGTGGTTGGTCCCGTCGGGCTCTCCATGATGGCCACCGATTATGATCGCCGGGCTCCGCCCGTTATGACCCCCTGGGCCCGGCGCTGGCGTGCGCGTGCACGGAGTGCTATGCCGCAAAAAAAGCGCCAGGTCGGGAACCAGGGATGTCCAGTCAACTTGCCTTGATCATTGCCATTCTGTCGGAAGTCACCGCGACCTCCGCGTTGAAGGCGGCCAACGGGTTCCGGAACCTCTGGCCCTCGGTCGTCGTCGTGATCGGGTATGGCGCCGCCTTCTATTTTCTCTCGATCGCGCTCAGAACCATCCCGATGGGCGTGGCGTATGCCATCTGGTCCGGCATCGGCATCGTGCTGATCTCGCTCGCGGGACTGATGATCTACGGACAGAAACTCGATTTTGCGGCACTCCTCGGCATCGCTCTCATCATCGCGGGCGTGTTCGTATTGCAGGTGCTGTCGCAAACGTCGGGCTGACCACCCCCGCAACCCGGCGCGCCGCCGGTCCGTCGTCTCGTTGCCGCCTGCCGCCTCAATTGCCATCGCCGTTCTGGCCGGAGCTTCCCATGGGATTCATTGCCGCGCGCTCGCCGTTCGCACCCGAGGATCTCGTGCGTCTCGCGCCCATCGAGGGCGTGCGCTTCGCCACCGCGGAGGCCGGCATCCGCTATCGCGGGCGAACGGACCTGATGGTCGCGGTGCTGGCGCACGGCACGACGGTGGCCGGCGTGCTCACGCAGTCCAAGACCGCGTCGGCACCCGTGCTTGCCTGCCGCAGGCATCTCAAGACCGGGACGGCGCGGCTTTTGATCGTCAACTCGGGCAATGCGAACGCCTTCACCGGCAAACGCGGCCGTGAGGCCGTCGATCTCACGGTCGCGGCCGGAGCCAGCGCGGCCGGCTGCGGCCACCACGAGGTTTTCGTCGCGTCGACGGGGGTGATCGGCGAGCCGCTCGAAGCGGAGAGGTTCGCGCCTCTGATCGACAGCCTTGCCAAGGCCGCCGAGCCCGATGCGTTCGAAGCCGCGGCGCGCGCCATCATGACCACGGACACCTATCCCAAGCTCGCGACGCGCAAGGCCCGGATCGGCGATGTCGAGGTGACGATCAACGGCTTCTGCAAGGGCGCCGGGATGATCGCGCCCGACATGGCGACGATGCTCTGCTTCATCTTCACGGATGCCGCGATTGCCGCCGAGCCGCTCCAGGCGCTGCTCGATGAGCATGTCGTGACGACGTTCAACGCCATGACGGTCGACGGCGACACC
>WBZR01004824.1_pt1 | contig 10764 bp, 11 predicted proteins | sample 5204231 | NCBI WGS metagenome assembly WBZR01 (sample SAMN12412403, study PRJNA552823) | activated sludge metagenome | isolation source: activated sludge from anammox sidestream of wastewater treatment plant... | place: USA: Virginia | collected 2017-08
TCTGAAGAACCTGCAGCGGCGTCCGGAGGCCGTGCGCCAGATCGCCGGCGCGGGTCTTGGCGCGGGCCAGCTCGGTGTCGCGCGCCTCGATCAGCGCGTCGATCTCCTGAGCGAGCGGGCGGACCTCGTCCGGAAACCCCGACCCCATGCGCTGGCTCCGGCCTGAGCGGACCGCGGCGAGATGGGTGCGAATGGCGGAGAGCGGGCTCAAGCCGATCGTGACCTGCACCCAGTTCGCGGCGAGGAGCAACGCGCCGAGGATCGCGAGCAGCGGCGTGAGGTCGAGCGCGAACTCGCGGACGGCGGTGGTGATCTCGGCCGAATCCCAGGCGACGGCGATGCGGGCCGTCCCCCCGCCCATGCGCGCCGGCAACTCGACGCGCCGCTGCAGAAGATAGAGCTCCGCCTTGCCGGGGCCCAGGATCCGGTGATGGTGGATGGCGTCGTCGACCGTGGTCTCCGCGGGCAGATTGAGGTCCATATCCCACAGCGAGCGCGAGCGCAGAACGGTGCCCGTCGGCTCGTGGACGATCTGCCAGTAGAGACCGGACAAGGGCAGGTCGAACCGTGGATCGGCGGGCTCGGTGGAGAGCGCGAGCGGCCCCGAGGGGCCGCGCTCGAGGCGGGCGGTGATCTGGTTCAGGTGGACGATCAGCTCGGCATCGATGCGCCGCTCGACGTGGCGCTCGAACACCACGGTCAATCCGTAGCCGGCAAGGCCGAGCGCGACGGCGGTCGAGACGGCGCCCGCGATCAGAAGCCTCAGCCGCAGCGAGCGGAGCGTCATTCCGCTTCCGCCCCGATGAGATAGCCGAACCCGCGCCGCGTCTGCACGACGTCGGCGCCGAGCTTCTTGCGCAGCCGCGTGATGACGGCCTCGAGCGCGTTGGCATCGCGGGCGTCGTCATCGCCGTAGAGGTGCTCGATCAGCTCGCCCGGCGAGACGACGCGGCCCTTGTGGTGCAGCAGATAGGCAATGAGACGGTATTCGAGCGGGGAGACGGCGACATTGGTGCCGTCGATCATGACGCGCATCTGGCGCGTATCGACGGAGACCGGGCCGGCGGCGAGCACGGGCGACGCATGTCCGGCGGCGCGGCGGATCAGGGCGCGCACGCGGGCCTGGAGCTCCTCGATCCGGAAGGGCTTGGCAAGGTAGTCGTCGGCGCCTGCGTCGATGCCCTCGACACGCTCCGGCCAGGTGCCGCGCGCGGTCAGGATGAGGACGGGCATCTCGCGTCCGGCGCTGCGCCAGCGCTTCAGGACGGCGAGGCCGTCCATGCCGGGCAGCCCCAGGTCGAGGACGACGAGGTCGAAGGCTTCCGTATCGCCCAGGAACCAAGCCTCCTCTCCGTCCACGGCGGTGCGGGTCTGGTAGCCCGAGGCGTCGAGGGCGGCGGAGATGCTGGCTGCGATGGCAGGCTCGTCCTCGACGATGAGAATGCGCATCAGTCGTCATCCTCGATGCTCAGGATCGCGCCGGTTGCGGCATCGACCTCGACCTCCTTGAGGCGACCGGCCGGATCGATGACGTCGAACTCGTAGACGATGCGCCCGCCGTCCTCAACGTCGAGCTTGACGCCGAGGATCTTGCCCGGCAGACGCGGCCGCACCTGCTCCGTGATCTCCGAAAGGGAGCGGATGCGACCGTCCTTGAGCGCACGGCGGGCGATCTCCTGGTCGCGTCTGTCATCGCCGGCGCGAACGGGGGGGGCGGACGTGATGGCGAGGACGGCCGCGGCGAGGAGGAGGGGCCGGACAAGAGAGCGTTTCTTGTTCTTCATGGAAACCAAGTGCGCTTTTCGGGCTGACAAATGCCTGACGCCGGCCGTCAGGACGTGATCAGGCCCATGGGGGCCATGATGCAGCGGCCCGGCTGCGGCTCGCGCCGGATGCCATGCTTGTCAAACGCACTATAAATGGAGATGACCCCATGAAGAAGCTGCTCGCCGTATCCGTCCTTTCGCTTGCCCTCGCAGCGCCCGCGCTCGCCGGCGACGATGATTATGTGGGGCCTCTCAACGTGCCGCGCGACCAGTGGCTTCCGGTGTCGGAAGCGGTCCGGAAGATCGAAGCCAAGGGCTATCAGATCCACGAGATCGAGGCGGACGACGGCATGTACGAGTTCGAAGCCACCGATGCATCCGGCGTCCGGGTCGAGGGGCATGCGCATCCGGCGACGGGCGAAGTTCTCGACACGCGGCCCGATCGCGACTGATCACGGACACGACGGATCCCCGTCTCCGCTCTCCGGCGGCAGAGACCGCCTCCGGAGAGCGCGGTCTTCACGACGCGTTGCGCTTGCGGGTGGCGGCGGCCTTGCGGGCGGAGGCGCTCCGCGCGGCGGCGGGGCGGGCGGCCGAGGCGCGTCCGCCGAGCTTGCCGCCTTTGTGTGCCGCCGGCTGTCCCGTCTTCTTGCCGCGGCCCGAGCCGCCCGGCATCTTGCCGCCGCCGTCGTCCTTGTTGACGGTCGCCCACGCGCGGCGCTCGGCTTCCTTCTCGTTCACGCCGCGCTTCTCATAGCCCTCGGCGATGTGGTCGGCCTTGCGGTCCTGCTTGGCGGTGTACTTGCTCTTTGCTCCTCGCGGCATGGCGATCTCCTGCTGTCGGTTCGACGGCGCGGGACGTCGGCGATTGGCTCGCAGTCCGGATGCGCCCACCGCATCAACAGCGGGTCTGAGATTCGGTTCCGAACGCCGACGGCGATGTCAGGATGCGGCGCGTTCAGGCCGTCCGACCGGGGGATTCGTCGTTCGGGAGCTCGGAGGTCGCGCGGTGATGGTACCGGCGGAAGGTCGCCGACGGCAGCTCGCCGAACATCGTCTTGTAGTCGTGGGCAAAGCGACCGAAATGCCAGAACCCCCAGAGGGTCGCCGCCTCGGCAACGGAGTGCGTATGCTTGATTGCCCGGCGAGCCCCGTTCATGCGAACGGCGCGCAGGTACGCCGACGGCTTGACCCCCAGCGTTTCCTGGAAGGCGTACTGGAGCCCCCGCCGGCTGACCCCCAGCATCCGGCACAGCGTCTCCACCCTGATGTCGCCGTCGGGCCATGCGGTCAGCAGGTCGCGCGCATCGCGCACAATGCGCGTGCCCTTTCCCGGCGGGATGTCGGGCCGGGCGCCGGGTGCTCGCGACAATGCGGTCACGAGGGTTGCGATCATATCGCGCGACATGGATGCAAGGCGCACGGGGTCGTCGGCGAGGTCGGGGCACCGGGCCACGACCTCGCAGGCGTCCGCGAACATGCGGCGCATGAGGTCGGCCGCCCCGGCGCCGGTCGATCGCAGATGGGGCTCGGCGAGCGAGGGCAGGAGCGTGTCCTGCTCGTCTGAGGTCAGGGCGGCGGCGAGGTCGCTCTCCGTCAGCACGAAACCGGCGATGTCGAGGCCGCACGGCGAGAGGAACTCGAAGGCGTCCGCGCCCGAGAAGACGTGGAGCTGCGTGCCGTCGCACCGGCGCCGGCAGAACATGGCCTTGCCCCGCAAGGCCATCGGCACGCCCACCGCCACGGTTCCAGCGGGCAGGGCGCCGGTCTGGTGAAGGGAGTTGCTCGTGATCTCCCGGAAGAGCAGCACGCCGGGGAGCTCAACCTCGAGAAACGAGCCGTTGAAGGATCCGGCCGACATCTGGTCGTAGGTCTGGTTCCACCCCCGCAGCAGGGCGGCCTGCTCGTCGATGTCGCTGGTGGCCGCCACGCGCAGGGCAGCGCCCCTGCCGTCGGGCAAGGGTTCCGGTGGGATCCGGCTTTCGGAGAGCGTCACCATGCGCCGCCGGTCTCCTCCGCTCAAGCGGTCTCTCGGCACCCGCCGTCCGTCCAGACTTAGGCCGGGCCGCACATTTGCCGAAATTGGATAGACGACATAACAGCGCAGGTCTAGCGTGTGCAATACTTGAGGTTGCCGGTCCTGTTGCGAGGCTCGGCCCACCCATGAACCAGAGCTTACGGCCTTGTGACGCGATCGGCTGGCGCCGGTGCGAAGCCTTGCTGCTGCGCAGGGCCCGACGCCTAGCCGCTGTGTTGCAGCCAGACATAATCAATATCAATTTCAAGGGGATCGCTCATGGAGTCACCAGCACACGGCGGGTCTCCCGCGCACGGCGGTGTCGAATACGATAAGGTCGGGCAGGAGTATTTCGAAAAGCGGCAGCTCAAGCGCGGTGCGGCGGGATGGTTTCTGCTCGTCGGCCTCGGTGTGGCCTACGTCATCTCCGGCGACTATGCGGGCTGGAACTTCGGCCTCGCGCAAGGCGGCTGGGGCGGCCTCTTCGTCGCCGCGATCCTCATGGCGACCATGTACACGTGCATGTGCTTCGCGCTCGCGGAGCTCGCTACCATCGCGCCGACCGCCGGCGGGGGATACGGCTTCGCGCGGCGGGCCTTCGGGCCCTGGGGCGGGTTTCTCTGCGGCATTGCCATCCTCATGGAATACGCCATCGCGCCGGCCGCGATCGCCGTCTTCATCGGTGCCTACTGCCAGTCACTGTTCGGCATCGACGGCTGGGCCGTCTATCTCGGGTTCTATGCGGTGTTCCTCGGCATCCACCTTTACGGAGCGGGCGAAGCGTTGCGGCTCATTTTCGCGATCACGGCGCTCGCCGTCGTGGCGCTGATCGTGTTCGTCGTGACGATGATTCCCTATTTCGACACCAACAACCTGTTCGACATTCCCGTTACCGATGCTGTCGGCGCGAGCCCGTTCCTGCCGTTCGGCTATCTCGGGATCTGGGCGGCCATTCCCTATGCGATCTGGTTCTTCCTCGCCGTCGAGGGCGTGCCGCTCGCGGCGGAGGAGACGAGCGATCCCAAGCGGGACCTGCCGCGCGGGCTGATCGGCGGCATCCTGGTTCTGCTCGCCTTCTGCGCGCTGATCCTCACCTTCGGGCCGGGCGGCGCGGGCGCCAACGCCCTCAAGGACTCGGGCAATCCGCTGGTCGCAGCCCTCGAGTCGGCCCATGTCTTCGGCGGGCCGACGTGGATCAGCCGGTTCGTCAACTTCGTGGGGCTCGCCGGCCTGATCGCGAGCTTCTTCTCCATCATTTACGGCTACTCGCGGCTGGTGTTCGCGATGTCGCGGGCCGGGTATCTGCCGCGCATCCTGTCGCTCACCGGCTCCCGCAAGACGCCTTACGTGGCGCTCATCGTTCCGGGTGTCATCGGCTTCCTGCTTTCGCTCAGCGGGCAGGGCGATCTCCTGATCCTGATCGCGGTGTTCGGAGCCACCGTCTCGTACGTGATGATGATGGCCTCGCATATCGCGCTGCGCATCAGGGAGCCTCATCTCGAGCGTCCCTACCGGACGCCGGGCGGCATCGTAACCTCGGGGATCGCGCTCGTGCTGGCCTGTGTGGCGGTGGTGGCCGGCTTCCTCGTCGATCCGCGGGTGGTGATCGGAGCGGCCGTCGTCTACGCTATCTTCATCGCCTACTTTGCCTTCTACAGCCGCCATCATCTGGTCGCGGCGGCGCCGGGCGAGGAGGAGATATACTGACGACGGCACGGTGCAACAGTCTAATCGGTGAGCGGGCATCATGAGCTATTCGCAGACGGTCGGAGGCCATCGGTTCGGCTTCGAGAGCCTCAAGGAGCTGATGGCGAAGGCCACTCCGGCGCGATCGGGCGACTATCTCGCGGGCGTGGCGGCGGGTGACGACGAGGAGCGGGTTGCCGCGCAGATGGCGCTCGCCGACGTGCCGCTCAAGGAGTTCCTCACCGAACACGTGGTGCCCTACGAGACCGACGAGGTGACGCGGCTCATCATCGACGACCACGACGCGAAGGCGTTCGCTCCGGTTTCTCATCTGACGGTCGGCGCCTTTCGCGACTGGCTGCTGTCGGATGAGGCCACCGAGCGGTCGCTTTCGGCGTTGGCGGCGGGCCTCACGCCGGAGATGGTGGCCGCCGTCTCGAAGATCAGCCGCGTGCAGGATCTGGTGCTGATCGCGCAGAAGTGCCGTGTCGTCACCAAGTTCCGCAACACCATCGGGCTCAAGGGACGTCTCTCGACGCGCCTTCAGCCCAACCACCCGACGGATGATCCAACGGGTATCGCGGCCAGCATCGTCGACGGGCTCATGTACGGCAACGGCGATGCGGTGATCGGCATCAACCCGGCGACCGACAGCATCGCCGCGGTGACGACGCTCATCGAGATGCTGCACGAGGTCATTCAGCGGTACGATATTCCGACGCAGTCGTGCGTGCTGACGCACGTGACGACCAGCATCGAGGCCATCAACCGCGGCGCGCCGGTCGATCTCGTGTTCCAGTCCATCGCCGGCACCGAAGCGGCGAACGGCAGCTTCGGCATCAATCTGGCGCTGCTCAAGGAAGGCTACGAGGCGGCGCAAAGTCTCGGGCGCGGAACGATCGGCGACAACGCCATGTACTTCGAGACCGGCCAGGGCAGCGCGCTGTCGGCGAACGCGCACCACGGCGTCGATCAGCAGACGCTCGAAGCACGCGCCTACGCGGTGGCGCGGAAATACCGGCCGCTGCTGGTCAACACGGTGGTCGGCTTCATCGGCCCCGAATATCTTTACGACGGACGGCAGATCATCCGCGCCGGGCTCGAGGACCATTTCTGCGGCAAGCTGCTCGGCGTGCCGATGGGCTGCGACATCTGCTATACGAACCATGCGGAGGCCGACCAGAACGACATGGACACCCTGCTGACGCTGCTCGGCGTGGCGGGGATCACCTTCATCATGGGCATCCCGGGGTCCGACGACATCATGCTGAACTACCAGACGACGTCGTTCCATGACGCGCTCTATGCGCGCAAGGTGCTGGGGCTGAAACCGGCGCCCGAGTTCGAGGACTGGCTCATCAATGTCGGCATTTTCGAGAAGGGCGACGCGCTGAAGCTCGCCGATACGCTGCCCAAGCCGTTCCAGCATGCGCTCTCGCATCTCCACTGAAAGGCCTGCACCCATGGCGGAGGATACGAAGCCGATCGTCGTTCCCAATCCCTGGAGCCAGCTGCGCCAGTACACGCCGGCGCGCATCGCCCTCGGCCGGGCCGGCACCAGTCTGCCCACCAAACCTCACCTCGAGTTCCAGCTCGCCCACGCGCGGGCGCGCGATGCCGTGCACCACGAGCTCGACGTGGCGCGCCTCGAGGCGACGCTCGCGGCGGGGGGGCATGCGGTCCAGGTGCTGCACAGCGCTGCCGGAAACCGCCCCATGTATCTGCAAAGGCCGGACAAGGGGCGCCGTCTCGACGCGGCGTCGCGGCGCCTCCTCGAAGAGATGGCGCGGCCGGATGGCGGTTACGACGTCGTGTTCGTGATCGGGGACGGGCTGTCGTCGTTCGCCATCGAGGAGAACGCCGCGCTGTTCCTCGACGTGATGCTGCCGCCCCTCGTCGCTCAAGGCTGGCGCATCGCACCTCTCATGGTCGTACGCGAGGCGCGCGTGGCCGTCGGTGACGAGGTGGGGGAGCTTCTCGGCGCCGGGATGGTCGTGGTGCTGATCGGCGAGCGTCCCGGCCTCAGCTCGCCCGACAGCATGGGCATCTACATGACGCTGAAGCCGCGCGTCGGGCTGACGGACGAAGCCCGCAACTGCATCTCGAACGTGCGGCGCGAGGGGCTGAGCACCGAGGTGGCGGTCCACAAGCTCGTCTTCCTCATGACGGAAGCGCGCAAACGGGGGCTCTCCGGCGTGCAGCTCAAGGACGAGGCAGAGACGCCCGCGGGCGCGCTCACGACCTCGAGCCGGAGCTTTCTGATCGAGTCATCGTAAGGGGCGATCTCGTCCTCTCGGGCGTTCCGCCTACGCGTCGACGTAGAGCCGGGTGTCGGGCGCCTCTCTGAGGACGCGCTGGACGCTCTTCTCGTCCAGCAGCGCAAAGGCGGTCGCCAGCGCATCGGCGACGGCGGCTGTCGGCGCGATGACGGTGCGGCTCACCGCGGGGCCCGCACAGCGGCCGGTGGCGGGATTGAAGAGGTGATTGCAGCGTCCGCCGGCATCGAAGCGGAACCCGTCGGCGCTGGTGGTGGCGACTGCCTTGTCGACAAGGTCGAGCGTGCCGCGCGGGGCGGCAGTCGTAGCGATTTCCGCCCGCCAAGCCTGGCCGTCCGGGCGGTGGCCGAGGGTGCGGATCTCACCCATGTCCACGAGCGAGCTGTGGATGCCGTCCTGGCGCAGGAGATCGACCACGCGGTCGGTGATGTAGCCCTGGGCGATGCCGTTGAGCGTCAGCCCCATGCCGCGCTCTCCGAGCACGATGCGGTCGCGGCTGACGCCGACCTTGGTCCAGCCGACCAATCCGACCGCCGCGGCGAGCGTCTCGGGCGGCGGCCCCGCCGGGTCGGCATCCGGGCCGGCGAAGTGATCCGCATAGCAGCGCCACAAGGGCTGGACGGTCGGATCGAAGGCGCCGCCGGTCAGGCGCCACATGTCGTCACAGAGACGGAGGAGGTGCACGAGCTCGGCCGGAGGTGCTGCGAGCACGCCGCTGCGGTTCAGCTCGGCGAGCGCGGTGTCGTCGCGGTAGAGGCTGAAGATGGCTTCGAGCCGGCGCGCTTCCGCCACGGCGCGGCGCAGAATGGCCTCGCCGGCGCTGCGGTCGGGATGGGCGAGGCGCAGGGTCGCGACGGCCCCGAGCGAAACGCCGGTCCATTCGAGGAGCGGGGCGGCCTCGGCACGCCGCGCGGCGCCGAAAGGCACCAGCGCCGCACCGCCTGCGGCGGCGCAGAGGGCGATCACCTTTCGTCTGCTCAGGGTCTGCATGGCGTCTCCCAAAAGCTAGCGCGTTTTCAAGCGACGTGGACACCACGTCGCGTTCAGAAAACGCGTCAAACCAAAAACCTAGAGCGTGATCCTTTTTGATTGAGTGTGAATCACGCTCTATCTCTCCGATGAGACCGATGATCCACCCTTCAGGCTGATAGGGCCTGACGTGATCATGGTCTAGTGCCCTCCGTCCGCGCCGGGGTCGTGGGACGGCTCGGCGGCGGGCTCGGAGCCCAACACGTAGTCCTGCGGAACGTCGGCGAAGGCGACGATGCGTCCGCCGTTTTCGGCCACGAACGCTTCGGCTGCGGCGCGATCCGAGAACGGAATCGTCTCGGGCGCGCCCATGCCGCCCTGCTTGCGGCTCTCGATGACGAACAGCGCCCCACGCGCGTCGATCCAGTTGTCGACGCCGGGCTTCTCCCAGCTTGGCGCCTTGCCCATGTCAGAGACGTAGACGGCGCGCACGTCCTTCGCCTCCTCGTCGAGCATGGTATAGGAGAAGGCATCGCGCGCGGAGGAGAACCAGACGGGGGCCTTCTGGCTGGCGAGGATGATCTGTCCCTTGGGCCCGCTGTGCTCCATAAGATCCATGCTGCAATAGTGGCCGACGGCATCGGCCGTGAGCGTGTGGGGCGGAGGCAGCGCCGCGCTCTCTTTCTCGCCGCAGCCCGAAAGGGAGAGAGCCACGAGACACAGGGCGGCAGCAACGGACGACCGGACGGTCACAGCTCCCTCCTCGAGAAGATCATGGCGGCCAGCGCCAGCGGGACCAGCGTCCAGGCGGCGAGCGCGGAGAGCAGCAGGGCCGGGGCGAGCGCCACCGTGCCGGCCAGGCCCGACATGCCCGAGAAGGCGCTGGCGCTCGTGGCGCCGGCAAGGTTCAGCAGGCGATAGACGTCGGCCGGATTGAGAAGCAGGAGGCCGCTGAGGGCGGCCGGTGTGATCAGCCGGCCCTGGTCGATCACCAGCACGCCGAGCAGAGCCATGTCGAACACGACGACGAGCAGCAACCAGACGCCGATGGCGATGCCGGCGGCGGTTGCCCGCTCGCGCACGAGCACGCTCACCAGATAGCCGATGGCAATGAAGACGGCGCCGAGCAGGATCGAGGTGCCGATCATGGTGGCGAATGCCATCCAGCTCCGCGCGTCGATGGCGGCGCCGGTCGCCGCGAGCGTCACGGCCGCCGTTCCGTAGCCGAGCACGGTCGCGAAAGCGAGGATGGACAGGTGACCGACGAACTTTCCGAGCAGCACCTGCCCGCGGCTCACGGGGTAGCTCAAGAGCAACAGCATGGTGCCGCGCTCCGTCTCGCCGACGACGGCATCGTGCGAGATCAGCAGCGCGACCAGCGGCACGAGGAAGATGGTGAGGCTCGACAGGCTGACGATCACCACGTCGAGGGCGCGGGCGCCGACGTTTCCGGTCGGCGCGCTGCCGAGAAACGTCAGCGACAGGGCAAGGGCGGCGAGCAGCGCCGTCATCGCCAGCACCCAGCGGTTGCGCAGGCTCTCCTGGATCTCCTTGGCTGCGATCAAGAGGACGTTCCTCATGGCGTCTCCTGGCGCAGGAAGTGGGCGTAAAGCTCATCGAGCGACGGGGGAACGACATCGATGTCCCGGACGAGATCGCCGGCGCCCGCGGCGCGACGCAGAAGCTCGATCTTCTCGGACGGCGTGGCGTCGAACTCGACCCGGTGGCCGTTGAAGGTGCGGCCCGCGGCCGGGCCGCCCATCAGGGCGCGCAGCCGCTCGGCCTCGCCGGGGGCGACGGAGACGCGCACCTTCGCCGGCAGCTCGGCGATACGCCGCAGCTCGTCCATGGTGCCGTCGGCGACGAGCCGGCCGCGGCTGACGATGAGGACGCGCTCGGTGCGCTCCTCAAGCTCCGTCAGCACGTGCGAGGAGAGCACGACGGTCACGCCGCTCGCTCGCAGCCTGACCAGCAGCTCGTAGAACTCGCGGATGCCGCCCGGATCGAGGCCGCTGGTCGGTTCGTCCAGAAACAGGATCTCGGGTTGACC
>WBZR01004825.1_pt1 | contig 10764 bp, 8 predicted proteins | sample 5204231 | NCBI WGS metagenome assembly WBZR01 (sample SAMN12412403, study PRJNA552823) | activated sludge metagenome | isolation source: activated sludge from anammox sidestream of wastewater treatment plant... | place: USA: Virginia | collected 2017-08
CGAGAAATGTGTTTTTCCTGGAAACCGAGTCCAAATAATATCTCGCGTGCCCTGGCCTCATATGAGTATCCCCCGAGATGTTCATATTTGGCCTGAAGCTCGCCATAGCGCCCAAGAAGTCGTCCGGCATCATCCGGCGAAGCGGTTGCAATCTCTTCTTCAAGAAGGCGGAGGTGGTGTTCAATTGACGATACCTCTGTCCCGCCTCCGAGCACCATTTCAAGTACACTTTTGCCCTCACTTGATTCCAGTTCCTGTGCCAGATAGCCAATTACAGCCTTTTTATTGACAATGATCTCTCCTCCGTCAGGGTATACATCCCCGGCAATCATGCCAAAGAGTGTCGTCTTTCCAACTCCATTGGGACCCACAAGTGCTACACGCTCTTCAAGCCCTATCTGTATAGATGCCTCTTTGAACAGAATACGGCCGCCGAATGATTTTGAAATCTGCTGCATGGAGATCATGCACTCAGTATAAAATCTCCATGTGTCTGATGTCAATCTTTGAGACATTCATCTTAAAGTTGTTCAAATGTCGATAGTATACTGTTATTCTAAAGTAAAGAGGTTAGAAAACCGTTATATGATTTGTGATTCAGGGCTATTTTAACAATTGGTATATTGTCATCGCAGCAGTACTGGTTCTTTCAATAAATGCGCCTTTGCTATGGGGGGAGGTTACCGGTGAGGGCATCACAGCGGGGCCGCCGGATGCTGAAGGGATGGTTTTTATTAAAGGCGGATGTTTTGAGATGGGGGATCTTTTTAAAGACGGTGACCCGGATGAAAAGCCCGTTCACAAAGTATGTGTGAATGACTTTTATATTGGGATGTATGAGGTGACACAGATGAAGTGGTTTCAGATTATGAAGACATATCCATCTTCACTGGTAAGGTGCGATGAATGTCCTGTTGAGAATGTGAGTTATCTCGATGTCAATGAATATATAAAAAAACTAAACCGCTCAAGTGCCAGGGAGTATCGCCTCCCGACGGAGGCGGAATGGGAATACGCCGCACGGGGAGGCGGGCAGAAACAAAAGTGGTCAGGCGCTGCCGTTGAGAATGAGCTGAATGATTATGCATGGCTGAAAATCAATTCTGACAACAGACCACACCCGGTCGGGCTCAAAAAGGCAAACGGACTTGGCCTCCATGATATGTGCGGCAATGTTCAGGAATGGGTTTACGATTATTATGATAGTGACTACTACAGGACGAGCCCTGTCAATAATCCGGGGGGGCCGTCAGCGAGTCAATACAGGGTTGCCAGGGGCGGCTCTTTCCTGAACAGTCAATGGGGTATTCGCACATCAATAAGATACAGATACACGAGGGATGACCGCGGGCGGGAATTCGGGTTCAGGCTTGCGGCCTCACCTCCCAATAAATGAAGCCGGCGGTTAAATTAAATGTCTCTGCACCCTTCTTATTCCTTCCAGACCCTGGGCCTTCTGTTTGCTTCCAGTATCCTTTTCCTGAGCCGTATAGACTGAGGTGTTACTTCAACAAGCTCGTCTTCTTTGATAAATTCCAATGCCTGTTCGAGGTTCAGTATCCTGGGTGGTATGAGCTGTACGATGTCGTCTGCACCTGCTGACCGCATGTTTGTGAGCTTTTTCTCCCTTACTGCATTGACGTCAAGGTCATTGTCGCGCGAGTTTTCTCCGACTATCATCCCTTCATAAACAGATGTGTTCTCTTTTACGAATATCGTACCCCTCGGCTGGAGGTGAAAGAGGGCATAGATGGTTGTTGTTCCTGCGCGGTCTGATACAAGCGCCCCTGTCTGCCTTTTTGACAGAGGGCCGTGCCATGGTTCGTATCCGTCGAAGAGGTGGTTCAACAGCCCTGTCCCCTTTGTGTCTGTGAGGAACTGGGACCTGAATCCGATAAGTCCCCTTGACGGTATCCTGTACTCAAGCCTCACCCGGCCGTGGCCGTTGTTCTGCATCTTCTGCATCTTGCCCTTTCTCATCCCGATCTGCTGAGTGACTACACCGGTAAATTCTTCAGGCACATCAATTACGAGGTGCTCCATTGGTTCATGCAGGGCGCCGTCAATCTCTTTTGTGATTGTCTCAGGCATTGACACAGCAAGCTCGTATCCTTCACGTCTCATCATCTCGATCAGTATAGATAACTGTAGCTCACCGCGGCCCATTACCTTGAATGAGTCTGTATTGTCAAACTCGACCCTTATGGCAACGTTATAGAGGAGTTCCTTCTCGAGCCTCTCTCTGAGATTTCGCGATGTAACCAGCTTGCCTTCCCTGCCTGAAAATGGGGATGTATTTACTGCAAAGACCATGGAGATAGTCGGTTCATCCACTTTAATCCTCGGAAGTGGAGCAGGCCTTTCTGCATCAGTAATGGTATCGCCTATGTTAATTCCCTCTATGCCTGCGAGCGCTACTATGTCGCCTGCTGACGCCTCTTTTGCATCCATCCGCTCAAGTCCCTGGAATGTATACATGGAGGTGATTTTAGTCTTGATGGCGTTTCCTTTCACGTCTATTACTGCTACCTGGTTGCCGGTGTTTATTGTCCCTGAGAAGATCCTTCCAATGGCAAGTCTTCCCACATAATCATTATAGTCAATGTTCGTGACCAGGATCTGTAGTACCCCGTCTGGATCACCCTTAGGCGGTGGTATCGTTTTCAGGATAAGGTCAAATAGCGGCTTAAGGTCTTTAGAATCATCATCAAGACTCATTTTTGCGATACCCGCCTTTGCAATGGTGTAGACTATGGGAAAATCAAGCTGTTCTTCGGTCGCGTCAAGGTCAATGAAGAGGTCATAGACCTCGTTTAAGACCTCCTGGATCCTTGCATCCGGTCTGTCAATCTTGTTAATTACAAGGAGTGGAAGGAGTTTCAGCTCAAGCGCCTTTTTAAGGACGAACCGTGTCTGTGGAAGTGGTCCCTCTGATGCGTCAACAAGGAGCAGTACCCCGTCAACCATCTTGAGTGTCCTCTCAACTTCTCCCCCGAAATCAGCATGGCCGGGCGTGTCTACTATATTTATCTTGACGCCTTTATACTCAACGGCAGTATTCTTTGCCATGATAGTGATGCCGCGCTCCCGCTCAAGGTCTATATTGTCCATGACCCTTTCCTGCACCCTTTCATTGGAGCGGAAGATGCCTGCCTGTTTCAGCATGCCATCAACGAGGGTAGTCTTGCCATGGTCAACATGGGCTATGATTGCAATGTTTCTTATATTTTCCTGCATGATGTCCTCCTGGTAAACTTCATATTATAACCCGATCCGGATTAATAAATCAAATAATGAAATTGATTTGATGAAATTGATTAATCTGTTCCGGTTTCTGTGCTATAATTATTCAAATTGAAAGGCAAGTTATGGAATTCTGTGATCTTGAATGTAAATATGCGAAGTTTCCCGATGCTGAATCAGTGGATGGGTCGGGTAGTTGCAGGACTTTTGTAGCCCTTTATTGCAAGCTCAAGAAGAGATTAGTACACAAAAATCAACCCTGCCGGGACAAAAAAAATCCTGAAAAGAAGGTTTGACAATCTGCCATAAAATCTTTAATATTTAATCATTTAAGGGGAGATTTATGCGTGAATTTACAAGGATAAAGAGGCTTCCTCCATATGTGTTCAGTATTGTTACCTCAATGAAGATAGATGCCCGCCGGAGGGGGGAAGACATTATAGACCTTGGGATGGGAAACCCTGACCTTGCAAGCCCGGAGCATGTGGTTGACAAGCTGTGTGAGGCTGCGAGAAATCCCAAGAACCACAGATATTCGGCATCGAAAGGCATTACAAAACTCAGGACTGCCATGGTTGACTGGTACAAACGCCGTTACAATGTTGAACTGGACCCTGAGAATGAGGTTGTTGTTACCATAGGCGCCAAAGAAGGCATATCTCATCTTGCACTTGCTACAATCAATCCCGGTGATGTGGTAATGGCGCCGAGCCCTACATATCCGATACATCCTTACAGTGTGATTATTGTAGGCGGAGAGGTCAAGAGCATCCCCCTGCGGGATGATTCGGACTTCTTCGAAGATATGTGCAATGCATACAAACAGATGTGGCCCAGGCCGAAGATGCTTATCATATCATTTCCTCATAATCCCACCACTGCTGTAGTTGACATAGGATTTTTCAAACAGGTAGTAGATTTTGCCACTGATAACGACATCATGGTAGTCCATGACATTTCATATGCAGACATAGTATTTGACGGATATACAGCTCCAAGTTTTCTACAGGTGCCAGGAGCCAAAGACATCGGGGTCGAATTTTTCTCAGTATCCAAGAGTTATAACATGCCTGGATGGCGGATAGGTTTCTGTGTAGGGAACAGGGAAATGGTTGGCGCCCTCACAAAGATAAAGAGCTATCTTGACTATGGTGTGTTTCAGCCGATACAAATTGCCGGTATTATAGCGCTTAACGGTCCTCAGGATTGTGTGCAGGAGACGGTCAATACGTACAAAAGGCGCCGGGACGCGCTTGTTGAAGGGCTTGACAGGGTCGGTTGGCATATCAGGAAGCCCCTCGGGACAATGTTTGTCTGGGCGAAGATACCCGAGCAATTCAGGCATATTGGCTCGCTCGAGTTTTCCAAGTTATTGTTGACGGATGCAAAGGTTGCCGTCTCCCCTGGAACGGGCTTCGGCGAGTATGGCGATGATTATGTTAGGTTTGCCCTTGTTGAGAATGAGCGGCGCATCAAACAGGCGGTACAGGGGATAAGAAAGGTGTTGTGTAAGCAATGAAAGACAGGATCGGCATAGGTCTCATAGGACTGGGAACAGTCGGATCAGGTGTCGCCGACATACTCCAGAGAAACGGGGAATTGATCAGGCGCAGATTGGGGGTCCCTGTTGAAATAAGGAAGATACTTCGAAGAAATCCTGGAAAACCTTTGCCTGCAGGGGTATCGGATGCATTGATCACATCTGATATTAAGGATATTACGGATAATCCTTCAATTGACATAGTGGTCGAGGTTATGGGCGGGCAGGAGCCGGCAAAAAGTTACATATTATCTGCAATCCGTAATGGAAAGCATGTAGTGACGGCTAACAAGGCCCTTCTTGCACTGAGCGGAGAAGAGATATTTCATGCAGCGTCGGCCGGTAATGTTGACCTTTACTTTGAAGGGAGTGTATGCGGAGGCATCCCTGTTATTAAGGCCATCCGGGAGGGTTTGGCTGCCAACAGGATTGAGACTATATACGGTATAGTTAACGGCACCTCTAATTATATCATGACAAAGATGACTGATGAGGGGAGGGAGTTTGTCGATGTCCTGCGTGAGGCTCAGTCCCTCGGATATGCAGAGTCCGACCCGGCATTTGATGTAGACGGGATTGATGCGGCCCATAAGCTTGCTATCCTTGTAACTATAGCCTTTGGCACGCGTGTCAGCTTTAAGGATATATATACGGAAGGCATATCAGGCATCCTGCCTGAAGATATTAGCTATGCAAAAGAGTTTAATTACACGATCAAACTCCTTGCAATTGCAAAGATGAAGGATGACAGTATAGAGGTCAGGGTGCACCCGACTCTGGTGCCGTGGAATCACCTGATTGCGACGGTCAATAATGCCTTTAATGCAGTTTATATAACAGGTGATTCATCCGGTCCGACTCTTTTTTACGGCAGGGGGGCGGGGGATCTGCCTACCGGAAGCGCCGTGGTAGCGGATATAATCGATGTCTCAAGGAATATCCTTAAAGGGGGATGCGGAAGGATACCTCCGGCATCATTCAGGGAAAACATGAGGGCCCCTCTGAGGGTACTGGGTATAGAGGATATCAGTTCATTATACTACTTCAGGTTTACAGTGGTGGACAAGCCGGGTGTCTTGTCCTCCATATCAGGCATACTGGGGGAGCATAATATAAGTATTGAATCGGTCATACAGAAGGGAAGGAAAGAAGGCTGCAATGTCCCGCTGGTCATGATGACACATTTGGCATGTGAGCGTGATGTAAGGAGCGCACTTGAGAAGATTGACCGGCTATCCTATGTCCCTCAGAAGACAGTAATGTTAAGGGTCGAAGAAGGAATCTGATGAGGAGAAGATGATGCTCTGGAAAGGGGTTATTGAACAGTACAGGGAATACCTGTCAGTGTCGGACAAGACGCCCGTAATTACCTTGAATGAAGGTAATACTCCGCTTATTGCATGCAGGAATCTTACAAAGGCTGTCAATCCAGGAATCTCAATATACCTCAAATTTGAAGGGGCCAATCCAACTGGTTCATTCAAGGATCGCGGGATGACCATGGCCATCTCAAAGGCTGTTGAAGATGGCGCCCAGGCGGTGATATGCGCATCAACAGGCAACACCTCTGCATCGGCGGCAGCTTATGGGGCGCGGGCAGGCATAAAGGTGTTTGTCCTGATACCTGAAGGAAAGATCGCGATGGGAAAGCTGGCGCAGGCGATGATCCATCATGCTTGTGTCATTCAGATAGACGGGAATTTTGACGAGGCGCTGGCAATAGTTAAGTGTGTGGCTGACGACTACCCTGTTACTATAGTAAATTCGATAAATCCCTACAGGCTGGAGGGGCAGAAGACGGCGGCATTTGAGGTGTGCGACCAGCTTGACGGTTATCCGGACTACCATTTCCTGCCTGTTGGAAATGCCGGCAACATCAGCGCATACTGGATGGGTTATAAGGAGTATCATAAGATTGGCAGGATAGGCGGGCTGCCCAGGATGATAGGATTTCAGGCAGCCGGTTCAGCGCCCATCGTGTTAGGTCATGTGGTGGAACATCCAAAGACCATAGCCACTGCTATCAGGATAGGAAATCCTGCAAGCTGGAAGATGGCGGTTGACGCGGCAAATGAGTCTAACGGGACGATTGACATGGTGACGGATGAGGAGATACTTGAGGCATACGGCATGCTCGCATCACTTGAAGGGGTTTTCTGCGAGGCTGCTTCAGCGGCATCCATTGCAGGGGTTATAAAGAAGAACAGGGCGGGTCTGTTTGCCGGAGGGGAGAGGGTAGTATGCACCCTTACGGGTCATGGACTCAAGGATACCGAGATGGCTATAAGTGAATCAACTGTTCCTGTTACTGTGAAGGCGGACAAAGGAGAAGTGCTGAAGGTATTAGGCTATTAGTAAGTCAGGGGTCAGGTCTTGAATCCTGACATTTCAGAATATTGAAATGTCAGGATTCAAGACCTGACCCCATAAAAAGTATGGAGGTGTTTTTCAGTGAAATACATAGTTCTTGTAGGTGATGGGATGGGCGACTACCCTGTTCCTGCTCTTGGAGACAGGACGCCTCTTCAGGCGGCGAACAAGCCCAATATTGACCGGCTTGCAATGAATGGCGTGCTGGGCAGGGTGAGGCTTGCTCCGGACGGATTTTACCCTGGCAGTGATGTTACTCAGTTGAGCCTTCTCGGATATGATCCGGCGGTCTATTACACTGGACGTTCTCCACTTGAGGCAGCGAGTATAGGCGTCTCGCTTGCAACGAACGATGTTGCATACAGATGTAATCTTGTAACCCTGACAAGAGTTGGTCAATATATATCATCTGGTTTTGGCGGTGATGCTGTCATGGCTGACTATAGTGGCGGCCATGTCGGGACGGATGAGGCAAGGGAGCTTATATTAAGCCTTGATAAGGAGCTTGGGAACGACGTGTTCCGGTTTTATCCCGGGATAAGCTATCGCCACCTGATGGTATGGAAGGATGGAGAGACGGATGTCAGATGCACCCCCCCGCATGACTTTACAGGAAAGCCTCTCGCAGGTAGACTGCCGGAAGGCAAGGGTGTGGACATCCTGACAGATATTATGGAAAAGTCGCTGCGTCTTCTTTCTTCTCATCCGGCGAACAAGAGGAGACTCGACAGAGGCGAAAAACCTGCAAATGGAATATGGCTGTGGGGCCAGGGAAAGGCCCCCAGATTGCAGACGTTTCGTGAAAAGTACGGGCTCAATGGTTCAATGATTGCTGCTGTTGATCTTATGAGGGGAATCGGCAAGTACGCAGGTTTTGATATCGTGGATGTCCCCGGTGCTACAGGCTATCTTGACACAAACTACAGGGGTAAGGCTGAATATGCATTGAGAGAACTGGAGACTAAGGATGTAGTCTACGTTCATGTCGAGGCTCCTGATGAGGCAGGGCATAACGGGGACGTGTCAGGAAAGGTCAGGGCAATCGAGGATCTGGATGAAAAGGTTGTCGGAACGATAATTGATGGCATGATGAACAAAGGGCCGTTCCGGATTCTTTTACTATGCGATCACTGGACTCCTGTCAGTATAAGGACACACACGCCTGAACCTGTGCCGTTTATCCTTTACGACAGCAATGAAGGCACAAAGTCAGGAAGGCGTTATGATGAGGTCAATGCGGCAGAGAGCGGATTGTTTGTGGAGGATGGGACCAGGCTGATTGACAGGCTGGTTCACAGTTGAATGCTTATAGTACAGAAATACGGTGGTACATCTGTCGGCAACATTGAGCGCATAAAAAGCGTTGCCATGAAAGTCGCAAAGGCGCATGACGAAGGCCATGAGGTGGTTGTCGTTGTGTCTGCAATGAGTGGTGAAACAGACAGGCTTGTCTCTCTTGCCCATGAGATTACGCAATCGCCTGCGGAGAGGGAAATGGACATGCTCCTTTCGTCAGGTGAACGGGTAACCATAGCACTCCTTGCCATTACTCTGAACAGCATGGGGTATCGATCCATGGCATTTACCGGACGACAGGTGGGCATCATTACAAACAGCATTCATACGAAGGCCAGGATAGAGCGGGTGGGCGCTGAAAGGGTCCGTGAAGCATTAAATAATGGTATAATACCGGTTGTGGCTGGTTTTCAGGGAATAAGCGAGGATTCAGATGTGACTACGCTTGGAAGAGGAGGGTCTGACCTTACAGCCGTTGCCATAGCAGCAGCCCTGAAAGCTGACCTGTGCGACATATATACCGACGTTGAAGGTGTATACACGGCTGATCCTAATGTTGTCATCGGGGCAAGACGGCTTGACAAGATATCTTATGAAGAAATGCTGGAGCTTGCGAGTCTCGGTGCAAAGGTCTTGCAGAACAGGTCTGTGGAATATGCAGCTAAATATGGGGTTAAGGTGAGGGTATTGTCATCGTTTAAGGACGGTAATGGTACATTGCTGGCAGAGGAGGATGAGGATATGGAGAAGGTCGTTGTCTCCGGCGTCACGTGCGACAGGAATCAGGTAAAGGTCACTATTGTAGGTGTCCCTGACAAGCCAGGTATTGCAGGCAGGATTTTCGGGACTATCTCGGATGCCAGTATAGTGGTAGATATGATAATCCAGAATGTAAGCCAGGAGTCGCTGACAGATATATCGTTTACTGTGCCCCGGGCGGATGCGACAAAGACCAGGGATATTATGACAGGCCTCATCAGGGATATAGGGGCCAGGGAGCTTGCTGTAAAAGAGGATATAGCAAAGGTCTCCATTGTAGGTGTGGGTATGAGATCGCATTCCGGTGTTGCTGCAAAAATGTTCAGCACACTTGCTGCTGAAGGCATAAACATTATGATGATCAGCACTTCAGAGATCAAGATTTCCTGTGTTATCGATGCCAAATATGCGGAGCTTGCTGTGAGGTCATTACACAGGGTATTTGAGCTGGAAAAATGAAGCACCCTCCCGTTCAAGTGGAGGGACAGGGCGGGGATTGGATTTGCATATGAGAAATGTCAAAATATATGATACGACGCTGCGGGACGGCGCTCAGGCGGAAGATGTTTCATTTACCCTTGAAGATAAATTGAGAATAGTTGAACAGCTCGATAATCTGGGGATACATTATATTGAAGGAGGTTTCCCAGGTGCGAATCCAAAAGATACAAAGTTCTTTCAGGAAGTCAAATCCGTTAAACTTAAAAATTCCGTCATAGTGGCCTTCGGCAGTACGAGAAAGGTTTCCAACAAGGCCAGGACGGATCCCAGTCTGGAGGCCCTCATGGATGCCGGGACGAGTCACGTTACCGTTGTCGGCAAGAGCTGGGACCTTCACGTAACCGATGCACTTGGTGTTACATTAAAACAGAACCTTGACATGATTACTGATTCAATAGCGTATCTCAAGTCTAAAGGCAAAACCGTTTTCTTCGATGCAGAGCACTATTTTGACGGCTTTAAGGCAGACCCGGAATACGCATTACAAACTTTGAAGGCGTCTCTTAATGCAGGTGCAGACTGTCTTGTCCTGTGTGATACAAACGGGGGGACGCTGACGGGAGATATAAGCAGGATAATAAAAAGTACACGGCGTGAATGCAGGTCGGCCATGGGCATTCACTGTCATAATGATTCAGAGCTTGCTGTTGCAAATTCAGTCATTGCAGCCGGGTCGGGTGTTTCCCAGATACAGGGGACTATAAACGGACTTGGCGAGAGGTGCGGGAATGCAAATCTCTGCTCGATTATACCGAACCTCAAGCTGAAGCTTGGCGTTGACTGCATATCATTCGAACAATTGAAGCATCTGCGCAGTGTGTCACACTTTGTGAGTGAGATAGCAAATATGACTCCTGACAGGCATTTGCCATATGTAGGGGATAGCGCCTTTACACATAAAGGAGGTCTGCACGTACACGCTGTAAGGAAGAAGGCGATGACATATGAACATGTTAATCCGGATGATGTTGGCAATCTCAGGCGGACGCTCGTCTCGGATTATTCAGGAATTAGCACTATAGTTCAGAAGACCGGTGATTATGGTATTACTATTA
>WBZR01004113.1_pt2 | contig 10761 bp, 8 predicted proteins | sample 5204231 | NCBI WGS metagenome assembly WBZR01 (sample SAMN12412403, study PRJNA552823) | activated sludge metagenome | isolation source: activated sludge from anammox sidestream of wastewater treatment plant... | place: USA: Virginia | collected 2017-08
CAGGGCGTTGGCGCGCTGCGGGTTGAAGCCGTAGCCGGCCACTTCGGGGGCGTGGAACAGGCGGTCGTATTTCGGCACCGGGCCCTGGCTGACCGTGGCGTAGCCGCGGAAGATGGCGCGGAGCATCCCTCCGAGCTCCGAGAGGTGGCGCGCCCTGACGTCCGGGGCGACCGGCAGCATCTCGGAGACGGCGCGCGCGAGCGTCCCGCCGTCCCGCAGGGTGAAGAAGAGGAGGAACATCGTGGTCACGAAGGTCAGGACCGCCTCGAAGACGCCGATGAAGAGGCCGCCGGCCCGGTGCGCCAGGAAGGTCGAGCCCTGGCCCAGGAGGTCGGTGGCCCGCTGCTTCAGCTCGGCGGCGTCCACGCCCGTCCGGGCCTCGGCCGAGGCGAGGAGCCGCCCCAGCCCCGGCTCCGAGAAGACCGCCGAGAAGACCCCGAGGTCGCCGCTCCGGGCCCGGGCCACGAGCGTCTGGGCCGCCTCCGCGACCTGAGCGACGAGGGCCCCGATCAGGAGGAGCGCGGGGAGGAGGACCAGGACCGCGATGGCGGCGGTGGCCAGCCCCGCCGCCAGGTTCTGGCGCGGGGCGAGCTTGCGCTCCAGCCACGCGTACGGCCCCCGGAAGGCCACGCCGAGGACGACGGACCAGGCGATGGCGCCGAGGAACGGGCCGAGGACCTTCAGGACGAGCGCCACGACGCCGAGCAGGACGACCGAGAAGGCGAGCAGCGGGTAGACGCGGGCGGCCGGGCTCTCGTTCAACGGAACACCCCCTCGAACAGGACCACGTCGTCGTTGACCCGCTGGCGGGTCGCCACGACCGAGGCGCCGCCGGGCGAGACGTCCAGCGTGAAGACCGCCCAGAACTGCTCGTCGCCGGGCGGGCGGAGGTCGAAGAGGCGCCGCGCCGGGGCGGAGCCGTCGACCGGCGCCTCGTACAGGACCGGCCGCCCCTTGGGCCCGGCCCACGCGACGACGCGATCCCCTTCCGGCAGCGCCGCCGGCCAGCGCCCGTCCGGGACGAGGAGGCGCGGCGGCCCGCCGGACCGCCCGACGGCGTGGACCCCGCAGGACCCGCCCGGGGGGCAGCTCCGGAAGACGACGGCGTCCCGCGCCGCACGCGAGCTCATCGCGTCCCCTGCGTAGAGGAGCCGTTCCCTGCCGTCCGACGTCAGGGCGTAGAGCCCCGGCGCCCCGCCCCCCGTCCGGCAGAAGACGACGCCCGAGCCGTCGGCGAGCGGGTCCGGGTAGTCGTCCACCGCCTCGCCAGAGGTCAGCGCGCGCACCGGGCCTCCGTCGACGTCGACGCTGGCGATCCGCCTCTTCCCCTGCCCCGCGGCGGTCGAGAAGTAGACCGTCCGCCCGTCCGGGGAGACGCGCGGGTTGGAGCCCTCGGCCAGGTACGTCCGGACGCCCTCGGCGTCCTCGACCTCCAGGTCCAGCTCCTCTTCCTGGCGCGCCCAGTCCGCGTAGAGGAGCCTCCCGTCCCGCAGTCGCGTCGGCGCCCAGACCGTCCCCGCCTCCGTGAGCGGCCGGGCCGAGCCGTCCGCCAGCGCGTACTCCCAGGCGTCGGAGAGGAAGCGGCGAGACTGGGCGAGCAGGGAGCGGCCGTCGGGCGAGACGTCGGGCGAGATCGTCCACCCCGAGCCCGTCAGGACCGGCCGCGGCTCGCCGCCGACGGGGGCGACCATCCAGATCCCGGCCGCCCCGGACCTCACCGAGGAGAAGAGGACCGCGCGCCCGGAGGCTGCGAAAGCGACGCGCCCCCACACGTCCCTCCGGTCCCGCGTCAGCCTCTCCGGCGGTCCCCCGTCGAGGAGGACCCGGAAGAGGTCGCCGAGGGCGCCGGGGAACGTCTCGCGCCGGAGGAAGTAGGCCCACTTCCCGTCGGGCGAGACCCGCGCCCCCGTCACCTCGCCCGGTCCGCTCTCGACGAGGAGCCGGGGGGCCCGCCCGTCCCGCCAGGCCACCCAGAGGGAGGTCCGCTCCCCGTCCCTCCGCCGGAAGACGAGGCGCCTGCCGTCCGGGACCGGCGCGGGCTGGTCCCCGTCCGGCAGGACACGGCGCGGGGCGCCTCCCAGCGACGGGACCTCCCAGACACCCGGCGCCCCCGTCTCCCGGCTCTCGCGCGAGAAGAGGATCGAGGCGCCTCCAGGAGTGAAGACCGGGTCCCGGTCGTCCTCGGGCGAGTCGGTCAGCCGCACCGGGGTCGACCCCGAGAGGAGCCGCAGGTAGAGGTCGTAGCTCCCCCGCGAGTTGGCCGAGTAGACGAACGAGCCGCCGTCCGGAGAGAAGGACGGGCTCTCCTCGCGGGCGTCGGTCTGCGTGAGGATGCGGGTCGCGGAGGGAGGGGCGACCGCCGGGAGGCGGCCCCTGAGGAGGAGAACCGCCGCTGCCGCGACGACGAGCGGAACGGCGGCGGCCAGAGCCGCCTTCACGGCTCGGACGCGCCGGAGCCCGGGATCTCCGGGCGCCCGTTCGGTGGCGAGCGTCGCGGCGGACGCCGCGGGCGGGCCGGCCACGAGGGTCCGCGGGGCGCCCGAGTGCCGCGCCACCCGCCGAAGGTCGACCGCCAGGTCGCGCAGCGTCTGGTAGCGGTCCTCCGGACGCTTCTCGAGGGCCTTCTCGAGGACCGCCTGGAGATCCGGCGGGAGGGGCGGGTCGCCCGCCGAGAGAGGCCTCGGCGGCGCGTAGGCGATGGCGTGCATGACGTCGACGGGGCTCGCCCCGTCGAAGGGGCGCCGTCCGACGGCCATCTCGTAGAGGACGATGCCGAGGGAGAACGCGTCGGAGCGCGAGTCGAGCTCCAGGCCGAGGGCCTGCTCGGGGCTCATGTACGGGGCGGTCCCGACGACCGTCCCCTCGGCCGTCAGGCCGGTCCCCGCGGCCGGGCGTCCGGCGGAGCCGAGCATCTTGGCCAGGCCGAAGTCGAGCACCCTCAGCCGCCCGTCGCGGCCGACGATGAGGTTGGACGGCTTGACGTCCCGGTGGAGGATCCCCGCGTCGTGGGCGTGGGCCAGCCCCTCCGCCGCCTGGGCGCCCCACTCCGTCACCTTCGAGAGCGGCAGCGCGCCCTGGAGGGAGAGGAGCTCCTCCACCGTGTGCCCGTCGACGAGCTCCTGGACGATGAACGGGACGCCGTCGCACTCGCCGACGTCGTGGACCGGGACGAGGTTGGGGTGCGAGACCCCGGCCGCGGACCGCGCCTCCGTCTCGAACCGGCGCCGGCGCTCCGGGCCGGCGACCGCCTCCGCCGGGAGGACCTTCACGGCGACCTCCCGGCCGAGGGCCGCGTCCACGGCGCGGAAGACGTCGCCCATCCCTCCCGAGCCCACCTTCTCCACGAGGCGGTAGCGGCCGAGGAGCGTCCCGGGGCCGACCCGGTGCACGGAGGCGTCCACGCGCGAGGCGATGATACGGGAGGCACGGAGCCCGGTTGGTAGACTTCCACGCCGATGCAGCGCTGCGGACCGCGCCGGGAGCCCCGCTTCCCGCCGCCACCGGCCCCCTCGGACCCCGGGGCGGTCACCCGAGCGGCTGTCGAGGCGGCTCGCCGGAACGGGTTCGTCGCCGCCGGGGTGGCCCGTGCCGTGGCGCCGGCCCCGACCTGGGAGCGCTTCGCCGCGTGGCTCGCGTCCGGGCGGCACGGGGAGATGTCGTGGCTCGCCCGCGACGCCGAGGCCCGGAGGGACCCGGGCTCGATCCTCCCCTGGTGCCGCTCGATCCTCTCCGTGGCGCGGCCGGTCCCGCCCGGGCCTCCCGGAAACGTGGCCCGGTACGCGAGGGGCGAGGACTACCACGACGCCGTCCGCCGCGCCCTCCACCGCGTCGCCAAGGACCTGCGCCCCTCCTGCCCGCCGGGGACGCACTTCCGCGTCTCTGTCGACACCGCCCCGCTCCTCGAGCGCGAGCTGGCCGCGCGCTCGGGGGTCGGCTTCGTCGGCAAGAGCGGGATGCTGATCGTCCCGGGCGTCGGCTCGCACGTCGTCCTCGGCGAGCTGCTGACCGACGTGGAGATGGAGCCCACCCCGCCGCTCGCGGGCCTCCCGGCCGACCCGGAGCGGTGCGGCACCTGCACGGCGTGCCTGGACGCCTGCCCGACCGGCGCCTTCGTCGCACCGGCCGTTCTGGACGCGCGCCGCTGCGTCTCGTACCTGACGATCGAGAAGCGCTCGCCCCTCGACGCGGCCGAGGAGGAGTGGCTCGGCGGTCGCCTCTTCGGCTGCGACGTCTGCCAGGACGTCTGCCCGTTCAACGCGCGGCTCGCGGCCTCGTCCGGCACGGAGCCGGCCGACCTCGACCCGGCCGAGCTGGTCGAGCTCACCGGGGCCGGATTCGAGGAGCGCTTCGGGAGGAGCGCGGTACGCCGGGCCACCCGGGAGGGGCTCGCGCGCAACGCGCGAGCCGCGCTGCTCCACGGCGCGACGGTGACACGACCGTGACCGGCCTCCTCGTCGTCGGCGGCATCTACGTGCGCGACGGGCGGCTCCTCCTGGCCCGCCGTCCGGAGGGGGGACCTCACGCGGGCCTCTGGGAGCTCCCGGGCGGGAAGGTGGAGCCCGGCGAGTCGCCCCGTGCCGCGCTCGGGAGGGAGTGGCGCGAGGAGCTCGGGGTCGAGGTGCTGGAGGCCGAGCCGGAGACCTTCGTGGTCGAGGAACGGGCCGACGGGCCGCTGACGCTCCTCTTCTTCCGGGTCCTCGGCCTGGCCGGCGAGCCGCGGCCTCTCCACGGCGAGGCGCTGCGGTGGAGCGACGCCGGCGAGGCGCTCCTGCTGGCCACGCCGCCCGCGGACGCTCCGGTCCTCCGCCGCCTCCTCCGCGACGGCGGCGGGCGCTTCGCCGAGACCGAGCGTGCGCCCGAGGACGAGCGGCGCGCCCGCTCCGAGGAGCTCGACCCCCGCATCGCCGGGTCCGAGGCGCTCGGCCCCGCCCACGCCCTGCGGTTCCGCAAGCGCCTTCCCGGCCGCGCCGAGCTCCTCGACGGGGTCCTCGTGGCGACCGCAGAGGGTCCTCGGGCGTTCGTCAACCTCTGCCCGCACGTGCCGGTCCCGCTCGACCGGCCCGACGAGGAGCTCCTCTCCTCCGACGGCCGGTACCTCGTCTGCGCCCGGCACGGCGCCCTCTTCCTGGCCACGACCGGCCTCTGCGTCTCGGGGCCCTGCGAGGGCGAGTCCCTGACGCCGCTCCCGATCGCGCCGTCGGGCGCCGGCTGGGCGCTGGAGCGCCGGTGAGCGAGGGCGTCGCGCTCGGCGCCTTCGTCCTCTGCCTCCTGGCGTCGGGGTTCTTCTCCGGCTCCGAGACCGCCCTCACCTCTCTCACGGACGCCACGGTCCTCCGCCTGAAGGCCGAGGGGCGCTCGGGCGCCGAGCGGCTCGCCCGCCTCCGGCAGGGGCTCTCCCGGACGCTCTCGGCGATCCTCGTCGGGAACACGCTCGTCAACATCGCGGCCGGCTCCATCGGCACGGCGCTGGCGATCCACCTCGTCGGCGAGCGGTGGGGCGTCCTCGTGGCGACGGTCGGGACGACGGCCATCCTCCTGGTCGTCGGGGAGGTGACGCCGAAGACGCTCGCCTCGCGTCGCCCGGAGGAGGTCGCGCTCCTGGCAGCGGCCCCGCTGGAGATGTTCTCGCGCTGGGTCTCTCCCCTGGCCGGCCTCCTCTCGGGCACCGCCGGGCGGCTCCTCCGCCCTCTGGGCGCCGGGCAGGAGCGCGAGCGAGAGGTCACGGAGGCCGACGTGCGGAGCCTGATCTCTCTCTCGCGCCAGAAGGGGACGATCCGTGCCGACGAGAGCGAGATCCTCCACGCGGTCCTCGACTTCGACGACACCCCCGTTAGGGAGATGATGGTCCCCCGGGCGCAGATGGTCGGGTTGCCGATCGACGCCGACTTCGCCCGCGTCGAGGCCGTCTGCCGCGAGCACCGGTTCAGCCGGTACCCCGTCTGGCGCGACGAGCCCGACGACGTGGTCGGCATCCTCCACGTGAAGGACCTCTTCGACGTCACGGACGAGGAGGAGCGGAGCTTCCGGCTCTCGCGGTACCTCCGGCCGGCCGTCTTCGTCCCCGAGCTGAAGAAGGCGGGGGCGCTCTTCCGCGACATGCGGCGGCGGCGCTCGCACATGGCCTTCGTCGTCGACGAGCACGGCGGCCTCTCCGGCCTCGTGACGCTGGAGGACCTCGTCGAGCAGGTCCTCGGCGACATCTCGGACGAGCACGACGAGCCCCGCAAGCGCCCTCTGCTCGTCGGGACCTCCCTGATCGTCGAGGGGGCGTATCCTCTCGCCTCGCTCGAGGCGGACCTCGGGATCTCGCTCGACGAGCCGGACGTCGAGACGGTCGCGGGGCTCCTGCTGAAGCGCTTCGGACGGATCCCGCGGACGGGCGCGCGCACGCGGGTCGGCGAGCTCGAGTACCTCGTCGAGCGCGCCTCGCCGCGGGCGATCGAGCGGATCCGGATCACGCGGCACGGCGACGCCCCGCGGCGCACGCACGGGGCGGCCGGGCCGAGCTGAGGAGGGGGGAGTGCCCAGGGTCGTCTTCCTGAACGAGGGCAAGAGGGCGGAGGTCGCGGCGGGCCGGACCGTCCTGGACGTGGCGATGGAGCTCTCCGTGGCGCTCTCCCACGTCTGCGGCGGGGGCGGGACCTGCTCCACCTGCCGCGTGGAGTGCGCGGTGAACCCCCAGAACCTCTCCCCCGTCGAGCCCAACGAGGTCGCTTACGACATGGGGCCGAACGTGAGGCTCGGCTGCCAGGCCCGGATCCTGGGCGACGTGGGGCTGCGCGTGGTCAAGCTCCCGAAGGCGATCCCCTGATGGGCCGCCCCTCGCTCAAGCGCGCCCTCCTCCGGGCGGGCATCGTCCGCCCGTCTCCGGACGCCCCGCCCGCGGGGCGGAAGAACCGCGGCGTGGCGCCGCCGCCGCTCTTCTTCCTCCCGGGCGAGGCCCCCGTCCCCGAGCCCCCGCCGGCGGACCTGGCGGCCCTCTTCGGGCGGAGCGCCCCGGTCGAGCTGGAGATCGGCCCGGGACGGGCGAGGTTCCTCCTGGCGCGGGCGCGGGAGCACCCCGAGCGGGACTTCCTCGGGGCCGAGATGGAGGAGGAGTACGCCCTGATCGCGCAGGCCCGCGCGGAGCGCCTCGGCCTGACGAACGTCCGCTTCCTCCGTCTCGACGGCAAGGCCTTCGTCCGGCGCCTGACGCCCGGGTCGCTCTCGGCCCTCCACGTCTACTTCCCCGACCCGTGGCCCAAGAAGAGGCACCACAAGAGGCGCCTCTTCGACGCCGCGTTCGCGGCCGACGCGGCCCGCGCCCTGGCCGGGGGGGCTCTCCTCAGGGCCGCGTCCGACCACGCGGAGTACTGGGAGGTGATCCGGGAGGTCCTCGACGCGGAGCCCGGTCTCGCCCCCGTCGGCGAGGACGAGGCGGGCGCGTGGGAGGCCGGGACGAGCTACGAAGCCAAGTTCCTGAGGCAGGGACGCCCCATCCAGAGAGGGATCTGGCGGCGCGGCCCTCGAGCCTGAGGGCGACCGGGCCGGTGGCGCGCCAGGCGCTCCGGCCCGGGGGCTGGCCCGGTCCCGCCCGGGCTACTCGGACGCCGCGCCCGGGACCGCGGCCCGCTCGCGCTCGACGACGGGCTTGAGGTACTTCCGGAAGTAGTCGACCCCCGAGACGAGGGCCATGGCGGTCATGACGTAGAGCGCCGCGCGCCCCGTCTTCCTCCAGAGCCCGATGTCGTCCAGCCGCGCCCCGAGGATCATCAACGAGATCCCCGTCACCTGCGCCGCCATCTTCCACTTCCCCAGCTTCGAGGCCGAGATGACGATCCCGTGGACCGAGGCGATCGACCTCAGGCCCGAGACCGCGAACTCGCGCCCGACGATGATGCAGACGGCCCAGGCGTCCGCCTCCTGCAGGTCGACGAGCGAGATCAGCGTCGCCGAGACGAGGAGCTTGTCGGCGATCGGGTCCAGGAGCGCCCCGAGCGTGGTCACCCGCTTGTACTTCCGGGCCCAGAAGCCGTCCAGCCAGTCGGTCAGCGCGGCGAGGAGGAAGACCCCGAGGGCGACGTACTCGCGCGCCGGCATCCGCGTCAGGAGGAGGACGACGATGAGCGGGACGAGGAAGATGCGGAGGAGGGTGAGCGCGTTGGGGACGTTGAGGCGCACCGCCAGAGGATTCTACGCGGCCCCACCGCCGGGGGACGCTTGCCCGCCGCCTCGGCCTCCCCCACAATCCGCGCCCGATGCCTGCGACGCCGATCGTCTTCGGAACGGACGGCTGGCGGGGCCGGATCGCGCGCGAGTGGACCTTCGAGAGCGCTCTGCGCGTCGTCGACGCCGCCGCGGCCTGGGCGCTCGACCCCGCGACGGCCGAGCCGGGGGACCCCGGGACCCTCGTCGTCGTGAACGACACCCGCTTCCTCTCGCCCGAGCTGGCCGCGGCGGCCGCCGAGCGCCTGGCGTCCTTCGGCCTGCACGTCCTCCTGACGGACCGGCCCGTGCCGACGCCGTGCGCGTCGTGGCACGTCCACGAGCGGGGGCTCCGCGCCGGGCTCGCCGTGACCGCCTCCCACAACCCGCCCGAGTGGAACGGCGTGAAGGTGAAGTCGGGCTTCGGCGGGAGCGCGACCCCGGCCACCTACGCGGCGATCGCCGCCCACGCGGACCGCCCTCCCGCCGTGGGGCCCGGCGGGGTCGTGGAGCGAGCCGACCTCGTCGGGGCCTACCGGGAGGCGATCGCCAGGGCCGTCGACCTCGACGCCGTCCGGCGCGCGGGCCTGCGCGTCCTCTTCGACGCCATGCACGGGGCGTCCGGGACGCTCCTGTCGGAGATCGTCGGCGAGGGACACCCCACCCGCGTCTCCACGATCCGCGCCGCCAGGGACCCGCTCTTCGGGGGCGTCCACCCCGAGCCCATCCCCGCACACCTCGGGGCCTCGCGCGAGGCCCTGGCGCGGGAGCGCTTCGACGTGGCGCTCGCCAGCGACGGGGACGGCGACCGCCTCGGCGTCCTCGCCCCGGACGGCGGCTTCGTCACGCCGCACCGCGTCCTGGCGCTCCTGGCCGAGAGCCTGTCGGCGCGCGGCCGGGTCTCGGGCGGGATCGCCAAGACGTTCTCGACGTCCCTCCTCCTCGACCGCGTCGCCGCGCGCCTCGGCGTCCCGCTCCACGTCACGCCGATCGGCTTCAAGTACATCGCCGAGAAGATGCTCGACGGCAGCGTCGGCATCGGCGGCGAGGAGTCCGGTGGGCTCGGCGTCTCCTTCTTCCTCCCCGAGCGGGACGGCGTCCTCTCGGCCCTCCTCGTCCTCGAGGCCGTCGCCGTCTCGGGCGGGTCGTTTGCGGCCCTCCTGGCCCGGCAGGACCGCGAGTACGGCACCTTCGCCTACGGGCGGAGGGACCTCACCCGCCCGATGCCGCTCCTGCGGGCGTTCGTCGAGCGGCTCGAGGCCTCGCCCCCCGAAAGCTGCGCCGGCGAGCGCGTGACCGCGGTCTCGGACCTCGACGGCGTCAAGCTCCACTTCGGGGAGAAGGGCTGGCTCCTCCACCGCCTCTCGGGGACCGAGCCGATCCTCAGGATCTACGCCGAGCACGTCGACCCGCGCACGGTCGGGTCGCTGCTGGACGAGACCGAGAGGAGCGTCGGGACGGCAGCCTGAGGGCGCCCGGGACAGCCCGTCAGGCCCCGGCCGCCAGGACCCAGCCCGTGCCGGTGAAGCCGAGCGTGATCGCCGCTCCGCCCTCCGCGAGCGGGTCCGGACCCTCGACGAGCTCCGCCTGCAGGTCCCCGCGGTAGCCGAGGACCGAGCCCGCGTCGAGCGTGAGGGGACCGGCCGGGTCCACCTCGAACAGGGCCGGCTCCGAAGCGACCCCCAGCGCGACGACTCCCGTGCCGAACAGCTTCAGGAACGGCATCGAGAGCTTCCTCCGGAACTCGAACGCCGGGTCTTCCCGGAAGGCCAGCCCCGCCTCGAACGCCAGGAGGCGCGACGGGTCCACCGAGAGGAAGTCGCCGTCGACCTCGGTGAGGAACGCCCGCCGTCCTCGCGAGAGCAGGAGGAGCGAGCCGGGCCCCGTGGCGCGGACGAGGTACTTCTCGAAGACGCCGCGGACCCCGCGCTCGGCCTCGAGGGCGGGCGTGCCCCGCCGCCCCGCGAGCGCCGTCCGGCGGACGAAGAGCCCGCTCCGCGCGTCGGCCACCAGGAAGCCCCCGGCCATCGGCCTGAAGGGCCCTCGAGGCGACGCCACGACCCCGTCGTCCCGGAGGGGAGCCGCCGCCGAGGCCGGCGGCGGAAGGGACCGCTGGATCGGGCGCAGGGGCGCGGTCGACCCCGCAGATTCCGGACCTCCGGCGGCCTCCAGCGGCTCGGGCTTGACGATCGGCGAGGTCTGGACGCGCCGGTCCTCCTCGGCGTCGGCGGAAGGCGTCGCCGGGGTCTCGGGCTCGGGGGCGGTGACGGCGGCCCGCGCGGCCCGGGCGACCGTGTCGTCGTCGTCCGCGCCCGCGGCCCGGTCCGCTCCCGCCCTGCGGAGCAGGTCCCGCGCCCGGTCGGTCTCGCCGAGCCGCTGCAGGACGAGCCCGAGCGTCAGGCTGGCCTTCCGGTGCCCGGGCTGCGCCGCGAGGACGCGCTCGAGGGGCTCGCGGGCCTCGGCGGCTCGGCCCGACTTGTAGAGGATCAGGCCGAGGTTGAAGAGGAGGGGCACGGAGCCGGGGTGGCTCCCGAGGACCTCGCGGGTGACCTCTTCCGCCTCCTCGAACAGGCCCGC
>WBZR01004827.1_pt1 | contig 10757 bp, 8 predicted proteins | sample 5204231 | NCBI WGS metagenome assembly WBZR01 (sample SAMN12412403, study PRJNA552823) | activated sludge metagenome | isolation source: activated sludge from anammox sidestream of wastewater treatment plant... | place: USA: Virginia | collected 2017-08
AAACCTCCAGAAATAGAGGAAGAATCATTGAACGCACGGCTTATGCACATTTACTCGAGGAAAACAAACAACGCATCCAAGAGCGATACGAACAATATCAAAAACGGCAAGCGATTGTAGAACACCCTTTTGGAATCATCAAAAGACAATGGGATTATTCCTACATCATGACAAAACAAGGTATCAACAGAGCTTCTGCAGATGTCGGACTGATTTTTACAGCATTCAACCTCCGTAGAATCTTCAATATTTTAGACCCAAACCTGCTCAAAAAGTTCCTAAGAGAACTTGGCTTTTATTTTTCGCTCTCCACAAGCAAATTTAAGCCGTTTTCACAGCACTTTATTTTTCATTTTAGAGAAATCTATTTTGAAAAAAGACTTTTTAAAGTTGCTTAAAATTGAAATTAATGTGTAGATTAGTGAAAGAAATTAACGGAGAAAGGAAGTTATTAGACAGACTGCCGTTACCAGCCATTTTAAAAACAGACGACCCCAAAATAAATGACAGATAAAAAGACATTTTCAAAGAGATTAGGACACTTCACATTAAATGAGAAGGAAATAACAGTTAGAGAAGACGCACCACAAGGTCTAAGAGACTTTGTGCGTATTGCTTTCTATGACCTTGGCAAACAACCATCAGCCTTGTTGCCAATCGTTTGCAAAGTTCTTAAAGTTGCTCCTGAAGGTAATTGGACGGAATTCCCAAATATTGACTATGAAATAAAATCACATTTAGAAAACTGCGACTGGTTTTTTGTTTATGATATAATTGAACTTATCCTACAAAAACTAAATGCAAAGGAAAAAACGAACTTTACAGAAGAAATAAACGAGTTCTTTATAATGAATGGGATTGGTTGGTAAATTAATGAAGACCAAATTGAAACACGTGGTGATGAAGTTTTTGAAACAGCCGTAAAAAATGTAGTCGAAGTTTTGGAAACAGCAAAATTAAATACTGCCAAAACAGAAATAAGGGAAGCTATATTTGACCTTTCAAGAAGACCAACACCAGATATAACTGGTGCTATTCAGCATTCACTTGCTTGTTTGGAATGTGTTTTACGAGAAATTTCAGGCGATAGAAAACTGACAATGGGTAAAATAATAGAGAAACATCCTAACATTGTTCCAAAGCCGCTTGACAATGCTTTTGAAAAAATTTGGGGCTTCGCTTCTAATCAAGGGCGACATCTTCAAGAAGGTCAAGCTCCCGAATTTTTAGAAGCAGAATTAGTTGTTGAGCTAACTGCCGCAATTGCAACTTATCTTGGTAAAAAATTTAGCGGACAAAATAGCAACCAATCTGATGCTTCATCAGTTTTGTTTTAATTATCAATAGCAAATAATGCAAGACAATTTAGAAAACAATACAAATAATTCATTAGTCCCATTAGGTTCTAAAGGACTTGTTCGCTTAGAAAATTCCATTGCAATAACTCGAAAAATTTTAAAAGATAGCGAATTACTGTTTCACCAATTTGAAGGTAAAATATCAAATACAATTAAAATCAATCAGGAAAGCTACATTAATTATGTTGGAAATATTAACAACGATGTATACTTTATCAATAAATATGGGACTATATTAAAGATTAATATCATAAAAAATGTTGTCTTTGAAATATCAAATATCTCAGATTCTTATGAAAAAAGTATGATTACAAAATTTCTTGTTCCTCCTGAAATAGTTTTTTCAAGCTATATTTACAACAATAAGATTTATATTTCAAATAGATCCGATAAAATTATTATTTATGATTTGCTTAAAGAGAAAACACAAATCCACAATCTAAATCAAAATATTGAAAAGAATAATTTTATTGATTATTACTCTTTTTTACCTTTCAAAAATATGATTTTTAGTTTCTGCGAAGAATTTAAATATTCTAGCATTGATAAAGATCTGGAATGGCCTACAAGAGGATATTATATCAGAATATTTAATAAAGAAAAATTACATCTTAAGCATAGATTTAAAGCAATTGAAAAGTTCTATTACTTCAAGTTGTCGTTTTCAAATGGTTATTTATATTCGATTAATCAAGTGGGTATTGAAGAACATAAGGGTAAGATATTGAAACAATCATTGGAAAATTTTACCTATTCATTTCTTAATGCATTTGAGAGTAGCTGGATCGAAGAATATGAATTACTTAATGAAAACACTATAATTTGTTATTCTAATTATGTTTTCGGCAATAATGATTCTTTGTTAAGAATAATCGATTCAATTAATAATAAAATTATATTTGAGATTAGATTTGAAGAGATAATAAGACGATTTACTTTGTCTAAAAATAAAAATATTTTAGCTCTATTATTCAATGATGGTAAAGTATTGATGTATATTTTAAAAAATAGCAAGTTAGAATTGATAAATCAATTCCAGTATAATGAATTAATTGAAACTGATTACGAAGTTACTCCCATACATATTCATCCGCCTCCAAATTTTGAGTTTATTTTAAATAAACTAATAATTGGTGATCGTAAACAAATTAATATTTACAAGTAGATGCAAACAGAAGCAGTTTTTGACAATATAGCAGAACGAATTCAGCAGGAAATTAGTAAGGCACAGAAATCTATATTTATTGCGGTTGCCTGGTTTACCAACAAAAACCTTTTCAACGAGTTAGTCTATAAAGCAAAAAAAGGCTGTACTGTTACACTTATTATTTCTAATGACGATATTAATCTTAATTCGCAAATAGATTTTGAACAATTACTCATTAACAAATCAAAAGTTTATAAAATCGGCAACGGTGATACTGAATTAATGCACAATAAATTTTGTGTTATTGATTATAGCACAGTCATTACTGGTTCATATAATTGGAGTTATAAAGCAGAAAGCAATTTTGAGAATGTGATCATTACAAGTAATGACACAACTTTAGCAGAACAGTTTATTGCTGAATTCAACAATATCCGCAAAAAATATTATCCAGATGCAAATAAAGATGAAATTGTTTTTCCATTAAACAAAATTATTAAACGATTAGAAATTCTTAAAAATCACATACTTCTCGAAGACATTGAAGAATTAGACAAGGAAACCGACAAGCTAAAAGAGTACGATTTTAATGCTGACTTACACGAAATTATAGTTGATGTAACAAAAGAAGAGTTTGCATCCGCAATAGCTAAAATTCAAAATTTTATTTCAAAAAATCAGCAGCTTTTAATCTGGACAGACCCAGAAATTGCAGCACTAAAACTTGAAATTAAGAATTTAGAAAACCAACTTAATGCTTTTGATAATGAAAAGACTGAACTTGAAAAAATAATTTCAGAGTTTCAACATAGACATACTCTTGAATTAGGCGAAATTATTCTTGAAATTTTGAGGTTACGTAAACTCAAATTCAAATCTGACAAATCAAAATATGAAGAAGCTGAAAATGACGAAAGACAATATCGTGAACAGGTTGATACCGAAAAAGGAAAAGAAATATTTAAACTAACTGACGAGCAAAAATTTGAACTGAAAAAGAAATTTAGGAAAGCGTCAGTTTTATGTCATACAGACAAATTTGCAAATGAACCAATTGAAATTCAAAAGAAAGCCGAAGAAATTTTCAAAGAGCTAAATGAAGCAAATGCAAAAAACGACCTTAATAAAGTTTCTGAAATATTAGCTAATCTTGAAAAAGGTATTCTTTCAACTAGTAAAGGAGATAAACTCACAGACAAGGATAAACTTAGAGCAACTTTAATTAGATTAAGAGCAAAAGTTAAAATACTTGAAGCTGAAATTATTGCAATTAAAGAAAGTGAGACATTTAAAACGATTATTAGCATTGAAAACTGGGATATCTACTTTGAAGAGACGAAGCAAAAGCTGATTAATGAACTTGAATATTTACAAAATCAAATAATTGAGAATGAATAATACAAAAAAAACGGCTGGTAACAACTCGTTTGGCAAAAGCGGCAGTAAACGTCTTCGATTGAACATTTTTTGCTAAATTTATGGTCTCATCTTCGGTTGAAGTTTAGTGGTAAAAATTGCCGCCTTCGCCAAGCGAGGCAGACGTTATGCCTCACCCTATGACGACCGACAGTGCTAACATTAAACGGACAGACAAATGAGAAATAAAGCCAACGCTTCAAAAAATCAAAAGAGGTGCAACGCCACCCAAAAGCCAACACACGGTTGCACCACATTTGTTTTTTAATTCCTGACTTGTCCAAATTAGGTCAGCAAAAAAATTTCGTGTATAATTTGGGTTAAGTCTTGAGGTATTTCAGGTTTAAGAATCAATTCTTTATTGGTTATTTTATCCAGTAATCTTCCACTTGTTACTTTCTTACACTCCTTAATAAACCTTTTTATAGACATACATGATGATAGCTCAATATGTTTGGCTGCAACTAAGGAAATAAAGCAGATAAGAAGGTGAAGTTTGATAGGTTCTTCTTTGAAATGAAAGATAGGTCTGGTCTGAAGGTCACTTTTTGCAATCCTAAAATTCTGCTCTATTCTGTACAGTTCGTGATATCTTTCAATTATTGTTTCATTATTAGCCACAGTTTCCTCTAAATCGGTATAGTAACCTTTTATACCAAGTAACTTTTGGGTTTTATCGATTAGCTTTTGATTTATCTCCAAAGTATTGCTACCACTTGATTTTGTGAATTTGATTTTTCTACCTTTTGTTGGATTATCCACAAGTTGTTTTGCTTTCAGAATTTGTTTTTCCATTTCGTATTTATCTTTCCTGTATCGAAGAGAAGAATAACTACAAATGAGAAAACCATTAGATGTTGGGATTCTGATATTTTTTCCATCTTCCCGAACCATTGTTTTATCAATAGTTTCAAAAAGTTCTTGCGAAATATTTCCTAATCTAGCACCAACGATATAATGAATTTTATTTTGGATTAATGCTTCAACATTTTCCGAGCTAATCATCGCTGCATCTGCCACTATTGTAAAGTCCTTTACTTTATTTTTTCGGATGAATTTTTGAACAACAGGAATTATAGTATGCCCTTCAAAAGTATTGCCTGAAAATACTTCGTAAGCAATGGGAAAGCCCTCTTTTGTAACCATCAATGCAATCAATATTTGTGGTTGGTGTGACTTATTGTCTTTAGAAAATCCATTCTTGCGAAGCTCATCTTCCTCAAAGGTTTCAAAATACAAAGTTGTTACATCATAGAACAATAGATCATAGCTAAACTGGTATTGTTTCTTTGCGAAATTCAGCACAATTTTTTCTGCTTTATCTTTAAGTTCAAGCCACTTCTTAACAGCATCATAATAAGTCTGTCTCCGATATTTTTTACCAAAATATTGTTCCAAAAGTTCAATAGATTGAAGTTTAGAAGCAGGCTCAAAAAGTCTGATAATCCCTAAATCCAACAATAATCCACTCTGTAGCTTATCAAATCCGATATGGATAAATAATCGGTGAAGTAAATCATAGAAAAAAGTGTAGTAAACACCAATAAATTGCGTCTGTGAAAGGTTAACGATTTTACCGGAATCTTTTTCTTCAAACAGAAAGGATTGCTGAGAGATTTTTTCAATGAAATCATAAGCCAATTGAATCAGTTTTGTCTTCTCCTCTTCACTTTTTGCTGTACCAATGTGACGAATGATTTTTCTTTTTCTATTTTCAATAGTGTAAACCTGAACAGCAACAGTATTCTGACTATATGAAATTAACCTGATTTTGTACATTTTGACCCATTAGGTCAGCAAAATACAAAATTTTCAATTACAATACACTAATAATCAGTGAATTAATTTTTCGAAAAATAAGGGGCGGACAAGTCAGGAGGTGCAACGCCACCCAAAAGCCAACACACGGTTGCACCACATTTGTTTTTTTTCAACCGCACAACTAACAATATGAATCTGAAGGAGACTTTTTCTGCGTACGACCTAACACCTGGACAAACAACACTTATTGACGAGTTGGAAAAGTTTCTTACCGACAACTCTACCTGTTTTTTACTTAAAGGATATGCGGGAACTGGAAAAACTTTTATGATGAAAGGGCTTACTGACTTTCTTTCTGCAAATAAAAGAAGTTTCAGAATTTCTGCACCGACAGGAAGAGCCGCTAAGGTAATTTCGCAAAAGACAAAACATAAAGCATACACAATTCATAAGTCAATTTATTCAAGCAAAGACTTGAAAGAATTTAAAGTGAAAGAGGAAGACGGAACAGAAACTTACAAATTCTATTACGACTTAAAGAACAATGAAGACCCTGCAAACACAGTTTACATAATTGATGAATCGTCAATGCTCTCTAATGTTTATTCCGAAGGAGAGTTCTTTAGGTTTGGTTCAGGTTATTTATTAAGAGATTTAATCAAGTATATCAATTTTGATAACAACGACCACAACAAAAAAATAATTTTCATTGGCGACAATGCACAGTTACCGCCAGTCAATATGAATTTTTCACCAGCATTAGACAGTAAATATTTAAAAGAAAATTGCAACATTGAATCAAAGGAGTTTGAACTTACAGAAGTAGTTAGACAAAAAGCGGACAGCGGAATACTACACAACGCAACCAAAATCCGTGAATCATTAAAAGCTAATCTTTTCAATCAACTTGATATTGAAACAAATTTCAAAGACATAAACAAAACAAAGCACGAAGAACTTCTTTCAAAATATTTGCAAGCCTGCAACAATATCATTGATGACGAAACAATAATTGTGGCTCATTCCAACTCTTCGGTAAAAGAATATAATGACTTTGTGAGAAACCATTTTTTCCCGAATCAACAATTTCTTACTGTTGGTGACAAAGTAATTTTAGTTAGCAACAATTACAATCATCAGAAAATGGAATTGCTTAATGGTGATTTTGGCTTTGTAAAACAAGTATCTCCAGTAAATGAAAGCAGAGTAATTAAACTAAAAAGAAAAAACAGAGTTGGAAAGACAATTGAAATTGATGTTCGCTTGACTTTTCGAAATGTAATGATTGCTTTTACAGACGAAGAACAAAACAAGCAAGACATTGAATGCAAAATAATTGAGAATCTACTCTATTCTCACAATCGTGATTTGAGTTCAGACGAGTTAAAGGCTATTTACATTGATTTTAAAATTCGTAACAACTCATTGAAAGCAGGAACTAAAGAATTCAAAGACGCATTAAGAGCAGACCCTTACTTTAATGCTTTAAGAATAAAATTTGGTTATGCAGTAACTTGTCACAAGGCACAAGGCGGAGAATGGAAAAACACTTTTCTAAATTGCAAAACGTCAATGGGATATTTTAATTCTAGTTATTTCCGTTGGCTTTATACAGGCATCACAAGAGCAAAAGAAAATTTATTTACAATTGACGAACCTCATTTCAAAATTGGAAGTAACCTTCAACCACCAAGAATTGAAAACATTGCACCAAGGCAAGACATTCTTATATTAAGTAATGAAATATTAGAAGTGGAAATACCTTTTGACATTCCAAAGGAAACACCATTTTTAAAAAACATCTTTCTTGCAGTAAATGACATACTTAAAGATGCGAATTTGATGATTAACTCTGTCAAGCATACAAGCTATCTGGAACATTACACATTCTCACAAGGCAATGAAAGTGTCGTTTTCAAAATCCACTATAACGGACAAAACAAAATCACAAGAATTGAAAAACCGACAAACTCAACAGAACTCGTTGAATCAATTTATTCAACATTAACTCAACTTGAAAACAAAGTAATCATTATATCTGAAGAAGAGACAACCTTTTCTGAAAGCAAAAAACAATTTGAATTTGAACAACCATTTTTAGAAGAGTTTTACGAGAGCATAAAACTTAAAATTGAATCTTCCAATATAGACGTTAGTAACATCGAACATAAATCTTATTGCGAAATTTATGAGTTTAAGAAAGGCGGACTAAAAGCTACATACAAATTTTGGTATGATGGTAAAAGCATATTGAAGAAAACCGAAATTATTCCAACAAGAACAACAGGTTTAATTGATGAAATTAATGAACTTCTAAAATAAATTCAATGGATTCTAAAACTGTTTTCGCACTTAGAAATGAAGCCAAAGATTTAGAAGGCATTTCAAAACTCAATAAATTAACTGAGGCATTTAATCTTGCACAAAGATTATTCTCATCCGAACCCTATGATAGCTGGATTCAAAAAGCTTTTGCTTACACTTTAATTGATTTAAGCAAATACTATATTGCTAATAAAAACATCAATCAAGCAGGTATATATTTTAATCAGCTACTTTCTATCAACTTTCAGGAGATTGATGAAATAATTGAAAATCAGAAGAATTTCCTTCGTCCAAAAATTGATATTAATTATTCAGATGTTCAAAAAGCAGAAGAACTAAGCAAAAACGGTAATAATAAAGAGGCGTTAGCGATTTTCAAAAACCTAATTTCTCAAAACAGACTTACAGAACTTCATCACGAATCTTACGGTTGGATAATTTATAGGTATATCAAAGCCGAAGAAAACAATCTTTCATCAGTTGAAGTGCGGACATTTTTGAGAGATTATATGAACTTAAAGAATGAAAGACCGTCAATGCTTCATTCTATGATTTTAAACTTTGCTTTAAATTATTCCAAAACTCATAGTGATTTTAAATTTTACAGTTTCTTTCTTTTGTGGAATCCAGACAATCTTCGTCACGAAGATTTGCACAATGGATATAAAGACGGTAAAGATATTCCTTCGCTCATTTCACGAATTTGCAGAGAGTTTGTAAACTCAAACACCGAAATAAACATTGAAGAATTTTTAAGCAAAATTAATTTTGAAAAAGAAGTTGTTATAGACTTTTTCAGAGAAACCATTTTTTGGAATATTTTAAATGCTCACAAGGAAAATAAATTTTCTGAATTGTGGAACTTGTTTGAGCAATACAATAGTAATTATTCCAAACACGGGCAATCAAAATGGCACTCCGAAATTTTAAATCTTGCTGAAAGATTTATGAAAGAAAATGACGAATGGCGTTTTCTCAACTTTTTCAAAAATTGGAATCCCGAAAATTTAAGAAATGATGATTGGAAAGAAACAAAAAAAGACGAACATACATACAAACCATTAGCAACAAAAACCATCAAGAAGGCTTTTGAAGTTCTGAAAACACAACCATCTGAACAAGATTTATCTTGGCTTATCAAACCATATGAAACCGCAATAAAATTATTCCCTGTAGATGAATGGTTATTGAGAGAAAAGGCATTACTTCATTTCAAGAACAACGAATTAGAATTAGCAATCAAAATATACAAACAACTTGTCTTGGAACTTGCAGACAAGCATTATGTATGGCAAGAGTTTTCAGAATGTATTGTTTCCGATAATTCATTAAAAATTGGAATGCTGTCAAAAGCATTGAGTTTAGAAAAGAACGAAGACTTCTTGGGCGACATTCATTTAGATTTAGCAAAGTTACTAATTGACGAGAATTTATTAGAAAATGCACTTTTAGAACTTGAAGCATACAAGAAACATAGAGAATTCAAAGGTTGGAAATTGTCGCCACTTTATGAAGACTTTTCTAAAAAAACAAGTTCAGTTAAACAAAGTTTAACTGACAATCGGGAATTATACAAAAAATACATTCCATTTGCTGAAAACTTTGCATACGCTGATTTTGATTGGACAGAAGTTGTTTTAGCTGACAAATGGAAAGACGACAAAGGAAAAGAACGTTTGACTTTTACGGATGGGAAAAAAATAGAGTTTGCAATTAGTAAAAATCGTTTTGAAGTCTTGAAACAATCAGAATTAGGACAAATTTTAAAGTTCAAACTTCACAAGCAAGAAATTAAAAAAGAAGTTGAAGCAAAGTTCGCTTGGTTTGGCAAAACTGTTGTAACAGAATACAAGTATATTCCACTTGTTGCTGAAAAATCAGAAAAGAAACACTGGGAAATTTTAGAAGATACTTTTGCTATTGTTGATTACATCAACAAAGAAAAGAACATTATTCACGCAATTACAACAGATAATAAAGAAGTCTTTTTCCTGCAAATCAAAAGCGAATTACAAATTGGAGATTTCGTAACAGCAAAGATTTACACTAAAAAAGTTAAAGACGATATCAGAACAGAATTAAGGCAAATTCAGAAAATTGACAAAGGTTCTGTTATATCAAAATTCCAAACTCAAATTGCTATTGTGGACGGAGTGAACGAACAAAAACAATTATTTCACTTTATAATTTCATCCAAGTTACAAGGAATTGTCAAATACACAGAAACTAACCTTAGACCAAACGAAGGTGATTTTATAAAACTTTCATTCGCTACTAAAACAGACAAAGACAGAAAATTGCGAGTAAAAGTTTTGTATATTGAGCAAACAGAAGAAGTAAATCCAAACTTACGTAAAGACATTTCAGGAATTATGGAAATGAAATATAAAAATTATGATGAAGACAGTCCTGACTTTGCCTTTATTGGTGATTATTATGTTCCAAAATATCTATTAGAAAAACACAATATTACAGGCGATTGCCGAGTAAACGCAAGAGCAATTTATTCAGGCGACAAATGGAAAGTAACAGAAATTGAAAAAATATAATACCAACTCATTTGGTGGCACATTTGCAAAACCGCTCAAACCAGCACACAAGCCAAGTTTTGCAAAAGAGCCACCGTAACCCTCCCATAATTAGGACAGGTTGTAAATATACAAAATTAAATTTATTTTCGTTGTGCTTATCAAGAAACAGAAAAGAGCTCTGCTGGAGAGCAACTCTCTAGGGATATTGATTGAGCCACG
>WBZR01001681.1_pt2 | contig 10755 bp, 4 predicted proteins | sample 5204231 | NCBI WGS metagenome assembly WBZR01 (sample SAMN12412403, study PRJNA552823) | activated sludge metagenome | isolation source: activated sludge from anammox sidestream of wastewater treatment plant... | place: USA: Virginia | collected 2017-08
ATCAACAAGATTCCGGCCAATCGCATCTCGCCGAATGGGCTGGCGCTGATGCGCGCTTTGCCTGAGCCGCTTCAGGGTTACTACGGTCCCGGTGGCCAGAACTATTTCCAATCGCGGCCTCGACCGCAGGATCAGCGCAAGGACACCATCTCAGTGGATTTCTACCCGACTGAGAAACATCAGTTCCGTTTCCGTTTCCAGCTCTATCACGGAATTTTCCCTGACGCTTACCGCGGCGGCACGGATCGCGCGCCAGCGACGCTGGACCGTCCGAACCAGACGGCGACGATCAACTGGGTCTGGACTCTTTCGCCTACCTGGATCGCCGAGACTGTCATCGCAGGCAGCCGCGACCAGGTCTTCATTTCGGTGCAGACCGAAGGTGGCCGTTACCAACGCAGCAAGTACGGCATCAACTATCCCTACATCTTCCAGGAGAAGGAAATCTTCGACAAGATTCCGACCGTGGCGTGGCCTGATTTCAACGGCCTCGACGGCGGCCCGTACCCGTCGCAATCCACCGGCCCGATCTATCAGATCAACCAGAACTGGACCAACATTCGCGGCAATCACACAATCAAGTTCGGCGGTTACTTCGAACGCGCCGGGCAAAACGACTTCGACCAGATCAACGTCTCCGGCGTGCCGGGTGGCACCAACAACCAGAATGGCCGCTTCGTCTTCGCCAACTCGACTCCGGGCGGTACGGGCGTGGGCATCGCCAACGCGGCCATCGGTATGTTCGACACTTACGCCGAGTTGGGCACGCGCTCGTTCACGCCCTATCGCGGCCACATGTTCGAGTGGTTCGCTCAGGACTCCTGGAAGGCCACGCCGAAATTGCGTATTGAAGCCGGCGTGCGCCACAGCATCATCCAGCCGTATTACAGCCTCTGGCGCAACATGCTGGTCTTCGATCCGAAATACTACGATCCGAGCCTTGCGGCGCCGCAAGACCCCAAGACCGGCCTGGTGCTGACGAACGATCTGCGCTCACGCTACAACGGGATGGTCATTCCGGGCGATGGCTGGTCGGCGGCGGCCTCCGGGCGCATCCCGATTGTCACCACCGGTGAATACAACTTCCTCTTCCGCGGCGAGCCGAAATCTTACTCGGATATCCACGTGTGGAAGACCTTCCAGCCGCGCATCGGCTTCGCCTACGCGTTCAACGACAAGAACGTCGTGCGCGGCGGCGTGGGCCGCTTCCTGACACGTTTGGGCGTCAGCGACTCGGTCTTCCTCGGCGGCAACCCGCCGTTGCAGCCGTCGGTCTCGGTCAGCTTCGGTAACGTTGATAATCCGGGCGGCGCCAGCGGCGTCAACTTCCCGCTGACCATCACCACCCAGGACAAGAACTTCCGCGCGCCCGAGGCGTGGACGTGGAATCTGACCTACGAGCGCGAAATCGGCTGGAACACGACGGTCGAGGTCGGCTATGTGGGCCGCCGCGGTCTCTTCGGCCAGCGCGAGCGCAACATGAACCAGTTGCCGGTGGGTACCCGCTATCTGCCGGAGAACAAGGGCGTCAACGTTGACACGCTGCGCCCGTACAAGGGCTTCGCCGTCATCCGCGTGACGGGCAACGAGGCCAACTCGCTCTACAACGGCCTGCAGGTCAGCGTCAACCGCCGCTTCGCGCAGGGGCTGAGCTTCGGCGCGGCTTACACGCTCTCGAAGGTTTATGACAGTGGATCGGCGCAACGCGACATCGTTCCGAACGCTTACGACACCAGTAATCTGTGGGGGCCGGCCAGTTACGACCGCCGCCACGTGATGGTGCTCAACGCCATCTACGAACTGCCAATTTTCCGCGACAAATCCACGCTGATGGGCAAGCTGCTGGGTGGATGGACGATCACCGCAGTGTCGCAGATGCAGACCGGCACGCCGTTCTCGATCGGCACGGGTGATGATTTCGCAGGCGTCGGCACGGGTAGCGGTGGGCAGTTCTGGCGCGTGAATGGCTCCCCGTCGCTCGACGATCAGGCCTTCGCCGTGCTTCGCACTTCCGAACCTAACTTCTGGTTCAACATCGCAAACCCCGATGGCTCGCCGATTTTCACTAAACCAGCCAACGGCACAATCGTGACCGAACGCGTGCGAAACATGATCTACAACCCTGGCTTCCAGAACCACAATCTGGGTCTGCACAAGGACTTCACCATCAAGGAAGGACACCGCATTACCTTCCGCGTGGAAGCCTTCAACTGGCTCAATCATCCGAATTGGAGCGGGCCGGATACAAACCCAAATAACGTGGTAATCGAAAACGGCAAGGTCAACTTGCAGAGAAGCACGTTCGGCAAAATATCGAGCAAGAGCAGCAACCGCGAGTTGCAGTTCGCGCTCCGCTATCAGTTCTAGATTTACTTCTGGTACTCAGAACCTCCTAAAGGATGCTCTGTCATTTCGGCGGGGCATCCTGTTTTTCATCCAATTGACACATACGCCGGCGACATCCGGGGTTGGCAGGAATTGATCGGCAATCAACAGAAAAAAATCGAGAGATCAAAATCACGATTACGGAGAAGAGGGCATTGCTGCGGAAGACGAACTTCGCACGAACGCCAGAACAACTGGTGAACAACATTCCCAGGCTGCCTGTCACAAAACGGGCAGTCTGCATTCCTCTGGAGGAGATCGCCATGAAACGATCAACGAGCAGTTTAACAGTCTGGTTAATGCGGGCTTGCGTCATCACTGCAATCACCTGTCTCTTCTTACTACCGGCCTTCGGCCAGGCGACCCGCAGCAGCTTGAGCGGGTTGGTCGGCGATTCTGCAGGTGCAGCAATCTCCGGCGCGACCGTGGTCGCAAAACATCTCGCCACAGGCGAAGAGTTCCGCAGCATGACCGACGCACAGGGCGCGTTCACCTTTCCCTCGATTCCGCTCGGTCAATTCACCGTCACAATCGAAGCCTCCGGCTTCAAGCGATCAGTGGCGCAGGGGGTGATGGTAAAAGTCGCCACGCCCGCAAAATTGAACGTGGCGTTGGAAATCGGCCAGGTCAGTGAAGCCGTTGTCATCAGCGGCGAGTCGCAGGAAGTGGTCAACACCACCAGCGCGACTTTGACCAACGTCATCAACACACGACAAGTCAAGGATCTTCCGCTGCCGACGCGCAACCCGCTCGATCTGGCGCGGCTTCAGGCCGGAGTCGCCGTCATCGGCGATGGCACTCGCACCGCATCGGTCGGCGGTTTGCGCGGCAGCGCCACAAACGTGACGCAGGACGGCATCAACGCCATGGACAACTTCGTCAAGACCGACTCCTTCTTTGCCATCAGCGCGCCTTCGCTCAATTCGACCAGCGAGTTCAGCGTCTCGGTCGGCTCCAACAGCTCGGAGGCCGGGCGCGGCGTGGCGCAGGTCACGATGGTCACCAAGTCGGGAACCAACGAATTTCACGGCGGCGTCTTCTGGCAACATCGCAACGACGCGCTCAACGCCAACACCTTTTTCAACAATCTGGCAGGCACGCCCAAGACCGTTCTGCGCGAAAACTTCTTCGGCGGCAACATCGGCGGGCCGCTCTGGCTGCCGGGGAAAGTGTTCGGCCCCGCCGCTTATGATGGCCGCAGCAAGAGCCTCTGGTTCTTCTCCTATGAAGGCTTCCGCTCGCCATTCTCGGCCACGCGCAACCGCACGGTGTTGACCGAACAGGCGCGGAAAGGGATCTTTCGTTATCAAGGACGAGACGCGAAGGGTAATGCGACGAATGAAGCCGTCAATCTACTTCAGATAGGCGTCTTCAACACTCTCAACCCTGTCACCGGCGCGCAACTCAACGCCATGCCGCTGCCGAATAACACTCTGGTAGGCGACAGCCTCAACACCGCCGGTTTCCGCTACAACGTGTCCGGCTCCAGCCCGAACGACAAGTACGTGGCCCGCTTCGATCAGCAACTGACCCAGAATTCGAGCATCGGCTCGCACAAGCTGGAGTTCGTCTACAACCACGCCCAATTCCTGCTCAAGCCCGACACCTTCAATGGCCTCGAAGCGCCGTTTCCGGGCGGGGTGGATGCGTTCCAGGCGTCGGAGCGCATCCTGACGACTGCGGCGATCCAATCCACTTTCGGTTCGCGCGTGACCAATGAAGTGCGCGTCGGACATCAGCGCGCGCCGGTGGGCTTCTTGCGCGATTCGCAGCCAACCAACTATTTCATCAATTTCGCGTCGGTGGACGATTACGAACGCAACTTCCTGTCGCAGGGCCGCAACACGATGGTCTACCAGTACATTGACAACCTCTCGATGATTCTGGGCAACCACACGCTACGGTTCGGCGGAGACGTCCAATCCATCACCGCCTACACCTTCAACGACGCCGGCACCAATCAAGTGATCAACATGGGCCAGAACGCGGCCAATCCTGACGGCATACTCAACAGCGAATTCCCCAATCTGCTGCCGGGATCAGCCGGAAACGCCATCGCCAACCGCGCTCGCGCGGTTTACCGCGACATAGTCGGATTGCTGGCTTCATCCACGCGCACGTTCAACATCACCAGCCCGAGTTCGGGCTTCGTGCCGGGCGCGACGCGCGAGCGCATCTTCAAACAACGATGGGTGAGCCTTTACGGGCAGGATCAATGGCGCGTGCGCCGCAACTTCACTTTGAATTACGGCGTGCGGTGGGAATTCCAGGGCGTGCCGTTTGAAGCCAAAGGCGTCGCCATTCAGCCGGTCGGCGGTCTGGCAGGGCTGTTCGGCGTTTCGGGGTTGAACAACCTCTTCGCTCCCGGCTCGCTCAAGGGACAGCCGGCCACGTCGCTCGATTTCGTCAACGGCAAGACGGGCAAGAAACTTTACAACAACGACTGGAACAACTTCGCGCCGTACATCGGCCTCGCCTGGTCGCCGAACGCCGAGAGCGGGCCGATGCGTTGGATTTTCGGCTCGGAGGGGAAAGGCTCGATCCGCGCGGCCTATTCGATCAGCTACCTGCAGGACGGCTTCACGACGGTGAGCAACGCGCTCGGCACGGGCACGACCAATCCGGGCTTGATTCAAACCGCGGCCGACAATGCGCCGAAAGGCGTGCTGGCAGCCGGAGGACTTGCGCTCACGACGCCGACCTTCAAGATTCCGATCACGGACGCTGAGAACTTCGCGATCAACGCGGGCAACGGATTGTGGTTATTCGATCCGAACCTGCGCGTGCCTTATGTGCAGCAATGGTCGTTCGGCATCGAGCGCGAGATCGCCGACAACACCGCCATCGAGATTCGCTATGTCGGCAACCACGCGGTGAAGATCTTCCGCGCGATTGATTACAACGAGGTCAACATCTTCGAGAATGGCTTCCTGCAGGAATTCCTCAACGCGCAGAAGAACCTGGCCATCAACGGCGGATCAAGCTTTGCCCCGGGCAAGGCGGGCACGACGCCGCTGCCGATTCTGAGCGCGCTCTTCAAAGGAGTATCCAATTCGTCCGGCTTCGGCAGCACAACCTTTATCAGCAATCTGCAAAACAACAACGTCGGCGCGATGGCCTCGACACTGGCCTTCAATCCGACTTACATCAACACTCGCAAGAGCCTCGCGCCCAATTTCTTCGTCGCCAATCCGAACGCGGCGTTCGCGCGGACGCTGACCAACGCGTCTTTCTCGAACTACAACTCGCTGCAGGCGGAGATCAGGCGGCGGATGTCGCGCGGCCTGATGCTGCAAGCCAATTACACCTTCAGCAAAGCGATGACCGACAGCGAAGGCAGCCAGAGCACGCTGGAATCGTATCGCACCATTCGCAACATCGCTCTGGACAGGCACGTGGCTGATTTCAATCAGACCCATCGCTTCGTCGGCAACTTCATTTATGAACTGCCGTTCGGTTCGGGCCGCCGCTGGCTGAGCGGCGTTCCGGTCTTGAGCAAAGTCGCCGAAGGCTGGTCGGTGGGCGGCATTTTCGCCTGGCAGACGGGACCGCCGATCGGCATCTTCTCCAACCGCTCGACGTTCAACAGTTCCAACGCCGGCAACAATCCCGCGCAACTGGTGAGCGGCAGTCTGGAGGATTTCAGAAAGAACGCGGGAATCTTCAAGACTTCATCGGGTGTCTATTTCTTCAACCCGAACATGCTCAACATCATCACGAACGCCAACGGACAATTCACCGAATCCACCGTGAAGCCGGGTCTGCTGGATGCGCCAGCGCCGGGGCAGTTCGGCAATTTCCCGATCAATTCAATCAACGGCCCGTCCTTCTGGCAGGCCGATTTCAGCGTGAGCAAGCGGACGAAGATGTACGAGAGCGCGGAGGTGGAGTTCAAGGCGACCTTCTACAACGCTTTCAATCACGCCAACTTCACATTTGGCAGCCCGATCTTTGACAGCGCGAGCTTCGGCCGGATCAGCGGGCAGAGAGGATCGCCGCGCATCATCCACTTCATCCTGGGCGTCAATTTCTGAGGCCGAACGGGACAAATTGTCGCAAACCAGAAAGCGGCGCGTGGCGAGGGCTGTGTGAAAGCCCTCGCACGCGCCGCTTTGATTCAAGCTGGCAGATTTTCAGAATAAGCAATCAACAACAAAGCCCTCGGAGCGCGCTTGAAAATAAAATCGCGCTTTTCAAAGATCGCTCATCAGAGGCGACTCGATGGAGTAATAGTTGCGTGCAGAATCGCTGGTGAAAGGCGGCGGTAATGTCAGCCTTCTAATCCGACCACGGGAATTGGCGTGAGCGATAGCTTCACTTTAATCAGATGAGATATGAGGGCTTGTTTGATGATCTTCCGCTGTTGGCCATGTTTGTGGCCACAATGGCGCTCACTTCTCTCTCATATGAGTGCGGTTTCCGGGCGGGCAGGTGGAGGAGCCTGAGGCCGGCGCATGAGGTGGAGGTGGTGGTCCGTTCAATGGTAGCGGCCATGCTGGGTTTGCTGACATTCATTCTCGCGTTCACGTTTTGGCTGGCGGCGACTCACTTCGACGCCGTGCGGCAATCTCTCCTCAATGAAGCCACCGTAGTCAAGACTGCGTACCTGCGCGCCGACCTGCTCCCGGAACCCCATCGCACAGAAATCCGAAATCTTCTACGCGAATATGTTGACGTTCGAGTCGAGGGAGTTCGGTCGGGAAAACTCCAGGAGGCGGTTGCGCGGTCGGAAGAAATACATCGCCAGCTCTGGTCTCAAGCGGTCACCGCAAGAGAGAAGTCATCAAGCCCGATTTTTGCAGGATATTTCATCCAGTCTCTCAATGATGTTATCGCTCTGCACACGCGACGGGTGACAGCCGGACTGGAGTTCCGCATTCCCGGCACTATCTGGGTTGTACTCTATGTGATTATCACGCTGGCCGCGGCGTCCGTTGGTTGCCACGGCGGGCTGACCAAAACAAGCAGGCCGCTGGTGGCTGTGGCGTTCGTTCTGATCATTTCGGTGGTGATGAATTTGATTGCGGATCTTGACCGCCCGGGAAAGGGCGCGCTCAGAGTGAGACAACGGGCGCTGGTTGATCTTCAGAGGGTAATGAACGCCTCGATGAGATGAGTCGAAGTGTGGATGGGACAAATAGCTGAGGCGGAGCATATGCCATATGTAATATGCGATATTTCATATCACATATGGCATATCGCTTCCCCCTAATCGGGGGACCGACTCGCCGGGTCAAAAACAGCCAAAAGGCCGATGGACATAAACTAATCGAGCCGCTTGACTCGGATGTTCTTGAAACGGACGACGCTCTTCGGGTCGTGCGCCTGCAAGGCGAATGTGCCTTTGTCTAAAATGCGCGTGAAGTTCGTACCCGCTTTTTGATCGGCGGGCTGTTCCCAATCCACCGCCACCTTGTCATTGACCTTGATGGTGACGTGTTTGCCTTTGACGATGATGTCGTAGGTGTACCACTCGTTATCTTTGACCAACTGCTCCTTGACGTTGACCACGTCGTAAAGGCTGCCGGTTTTCTTCCAGTCGGTATGCGTCTGGTTGACCTGAACCTCGAAGCCGTATTTCGGCCATCCTTCAGGCTGATATTGCGTGTGGAAATAGATGCCGCCGTTCGATCCCGGCTCGGTCATCGCGTCAATCTTGAGTTCAAAGTTGACGAATGGCTTTTGGTCGCCGACGTAATAAAGATGATTGCGCGGGCCGGCGGCGACGAACGCGCCATCCTTAATCGTCCAGGTGTCGGGATTCTCTTCGGCCTTCTTCCAGCCGTTGAAAGTCTTTCCGTCGAAAATGGTCTTGAAGCCTTTCTCTTTTTTGACCTGGCCCACCCCGGTCGCGGCCAGAGAAAGCAAAATAGTGGCGCTCAGCAGAAGCGTTCTGATCTTCATCTAGATTTCTCCTTGAATGTTTTATGGAAAGCAAAGAAGCGGGCGTATCAAAACATCCCGCGCGGGCGAGCGTCAAGCGCTGACGTACACGCGCGGCACGCGCGCCGAAATTCCGGTGACGATTTCGTAGGAGATCGTGCCGATCTGCCCGGCCAAATCTTCAGCGGCGATTCTGAGTCCGTTTTGTTCACCAATCAGGATCGCCTCATCGCCAGGCTCAACGCCGGGGACATCGGTCACGTCAATGATCGTCAAGTCCATACTCACTCGACCGGCGATTGGCGCAAAACAGCCGCGCACGAGAACGCTGCCGTTGTTTGAATGCAGACGGCGCAGCCCGTCGGCGTAACCAATCGGCAGAGTGGCGATGCGGCTTTCGCGCGTGGTGGTGAACGCGCAGCCGTAACCGAGCGGCGTACCGGCGGGGACCGTCTTCAACATCACGATCCGCGAATGCAGAGACATCACCGGTCGTAGATCGAACGGCTCAAGCCTCGGCGAAAGCACGTCGCGCGAGAGGCCGTACATCGCCGCGCCCACGCGCGCCAGATTGCCGTGCGATTGCGGGTAAGCGTGAATGCCTGCGCTGTTGGCCAGATGCCGCCAGGAAGGATCGAACCCCAGGCCGCGCAAAATTTTGATCGCCTCGTCATAACGCGCGATCTGCCGCTCGGTGTAATCAGGCTCGATGCTGTCGGCGTCTGCGAAATGCGTCATCACGCCATCGAGTTTGAGGTGATCGAATTGCCGCAGCGCGACGGCAAACTCCGCGACTTCATCGAGCGGAATCCCAAGCCTGCCCATCCCCGTGTCAACTTTTAGGTGAAAATTGACGGTTTGGCCAAGCGCGCCTGCGCGCGCGTTCAACTCCTCGGCCTGATCGAGGCGATAGACCGCTACCGTCAGGTCGTTCGCAATCACATCATCGGCCTGCCCGCGCCAGAATCCGCCGAGGCAAAAGATCGGACGGGAGATTCCCGCCTCGCGCAATTCGATCCCCTCCTCAACCAGAGCCACGCCGAACCAATCGGCGCCGATTGATTCAAGCGCGCGCGCGCATTCGACCGCGCCGTGTCCGTAAGCGCTGGCTTTGACCACCGCCATCAACTGCGCGCCCTCGCTAAGATGATTCCTGATCGTGAGGTAATTGTGTTTGAGGGCGGGCAATGAAATCTCCGCCCAGGTTGGCCTTTGTTGATTGGACATCTCGCTGCTTTACGACTGCTCTTTGTACTTGTCCTCGAATTTAGTGAGTTGTTTGAGGAAGACCAGCTCGACGCTGCCGATCGGGCCGTTGCGCTGTTTGCCGATGATGATCTCGGCGATGTTCTGCTTTTCGGTTTCGGGCTTGTAGACCTCTTCGCGGTAGATGAACATCACGACGTCTGCGTCTTGCTCAATGCTTCCGGATTCGCGCAAATCGGAAAGCTGCGGCTTGTGGCTGCCTGTGCGCGTTTCGGGCGCGCGCGAAAGCTGCGAGAGCGCGACCAGCGGAACGTTCAATTCCTTCGCCAGCATCTTCAGTTCGCGCGAAATCTGCGAGACCTCCTGCTGGCGCGATTCGTTGCGGCCTCGCCCGCTCATCAACTGCAAATAGTCAACGATCAAAAGGTCGAGCGATTTCTGCTCGTTTTTCAACCGCCGCGCTTTGGCGCGCATTTCGAGCACGGAGATGCCGGGCGTGTCGTCGAGATAGATTTTCGTCTCGGCCAGTTCGCCAACAGCCACAGCCAATCGCCGCCACTCGTCCTTGCTCAGATAACCGCTGCGCAAACGATGCGCGTCAACGCGCGCCTGCGAACAGAGCAGACGGTTGACCAACTGTTCGTTGCTCATTTCGAGCGAGAAGACGCCGACGACGGATTTCCCTTCGCCGTGTTGCGCGTGAGTGGCCGAGTTTTGGGCGATGTTCAGCGCGAACGCAGTTTTGCCCATACTAGGCCGAGCCGCGATGATGATCAGGTCGCCGCGCTGCAATCCCGAAGTCATGTAATCGAGGTCGCTGAAGCCGGTGGCGACGCCGGTGATCAATTGCTCGCGTCCGGCGGTCTCTTCGATGACCGTGAGCTGGCGCGACGCGACTTCGCCGATGTGGACGAAGCCTTGTTTGATGCGGTCTTCAGCGATTGAAAGGATCAGGCTTTCGGCCTTGTCCAGGATGACTTCCGGCTCTTCTTCGTCGTCGAAAGACATGGCCATGATCTGGTTTGATGACGTGATCAGGCGGCGCAGCATGGATTTGCCTTTGACGATCTTGACGTAATTTTCGATGTTGGAGAACCGCGGGACTCCGTCGAAGAGCGCGGCGACATAGGCCGGGCCGCCGACCTGATCGAGTTCACCCGCGCGTCGCAACTCTTCCTGCAAGGTCAGCGGATCAATCGCCTGACCGCGTTCGTATAGCGCGAGCATCTTGTCATAGATACGGCGGTTGGAGCCGAGAAGAAATCGTCGGGCTTCAGATTC
>WBZR01004829.1_pt1 | contig 10752 bp, 10 predicted proteins | sample 5204231 | NCBI WGS metagenome assembly WBZR01 (sample SAMN12412403, study PRJNA552823) | activated sludge metagenome | isolation source: activated sludge from anammox sidestream of wastewater treatment plant... | place: USA: Virginia | collected 2017-08
GGCCGCTTTCTTCTGTTCCTGGTATTTGAATTTGCCGAAATCAAGGATTTTGCAAACGGGCGGCGTTGAGTTTGGAGCGATCTCGACCAGGTCCAGCCCGGCTTCGGCGGCAAGCTGCAAAGCCTGCGAGAGCGGCATGGCTCCGCGGTTTCGGCCGTCTTTATCGATGAGCTGAACTTCTCGGGTTCGAATCTCCTCATTCACGCGCGGACCATCCTTTTGGACGGGCGGCGGGGCTTTCATCGGGCGACGAATGGCGTAAGACTCCTCTGTTGTTGCGATCAGTTCTTCCGGCGACTTGCCTTTCCGGGATTAACATCCCGAATGTCGACTTTGCGCCTTGGGACCGGAAGATCGGTAGAAACAGTTAAGAAGTCAACGCCGCGGGCCGGCTATTTTCGACGGTTCAGGTCGCCATGCGCGCTATCGGGAGCGCGCCAGATCGTCATACACGGCGAGGATCTGGCCCGAGACGCTGTTTCGCTCGAAATGGGCCAAGACCCAGGCGCGCCCTCGTTCCCCGATGGCCCGGCGCGATGGCTCAGGCGCCGAAAAAATCCGAATAAGAGCGGCCGCGAGCGCCGAATCATCTCCCGCCGGGATGCGCAGGCCGGTCATCCGATCCTCTGGCACGCTCGGTGGGCTCAGCACCAGTTCGGGCCCCGCCCCGAGGTCCGAAACGACAACAGGGAGCTTCATCGCCTGCGCCTCGACGATGGCGCGTTGCGTTCCCTCGGGCTGCACCGCGGCTGAGACCGCGACCGTCGCCGCCGCATAGGCCGCAGGCAAATCCTTGCACAGCGGCGGGAAGCGGACGATATCGGCGGCGTTCGACCCGGCCACGAGGTCCCACAACTCGCCGACATAGCTCGAGCGGCCGATATCCTCGCCAATGAAGACGCAGACGAAATCCTTCAATCCGCGCTCCTTCAGCCGGTTGATGGCGCGAATGACCACATGGTGGCCCTTGCGCCTCAGCATGCGGCCGACGACCAGCACCACGCGCGTTCCCGGCTTCACGCCCCAGGCGCGCCGGACGGCCTCGATTCGGTCGGCCGAAATGCGCGCGGGATCGAAGCGCTCGACGTCGATCCCCGGCGGCACGACGGCGATCCGCTGCGACGCCGCGCGATGGCGCTCATTGATCAGATCGGCGATCTGCTCGCTCGCGGCGATGACGCGCTCGCCGCGCGCCATAACGCTGTTGTAGAGGCGCTTGAAGATATTCTGCTCGCGGAATCCCTTGTGCCAGCTGGTGATGAGCGGGATACGGGCGAGGCGGGCGGCCAAATACGCGCTCCAAGCCGCCGTGCGGCCATGCGCGTGCGCGATATCGCAGCTCTCGCGTGTAATGACGCGCCATAGACGCGCGGCATTGGCAAGAAGAACGATCGGGTTCTTGCTGGCGACGTTCATCCGAATGAATTTACCGCCGACCGCGTCCACATCGCGTTCGAGCCGACCTCCTTTTGAAACGGCGATCACGCGATGTCCGGCCTGCGCGAGAATGCGCACGGTCTCGACCGCGCCAATATCGGCGGCGCCCGCTTCGAGCGTCGGCGCAACGATGAGCGCCGTCAATGGCCGCGCAGCGGGCGCATTGTCGTTTCCGACTGGGGAGGGCTGCGCGGCTTGCGCCGGTTCAAGTGCGTGGACGAGAGGCGCGCGGGCGTTGCTCGATCGGCTCACAGGTCCCTCGACGGCTACGAAAGCCTTACGGCCACAACCAGCGAATTTCGCAGACTACCGGATATCGCTAGGCCGACTTACAGGATCAGCCGCGCCCCTCAAGAAGAGATGTATAAACCTCGAGCGTTCTCGCTGCAACGCGCGCAGGGGCGAACAGCGCCATGGCCAATTGGCGTGCGCGCTCCGCCATGCCGCGATACGCTGACGCCTCGGTCGCAAGCGCCGTTGCGACCGCTCGCGCAAGGGCCCATGGGTCGTCGGGCTCGACAATCCAGCCGGTTCGCATGTTTTCGGGCGCAAGGGGCGGCGCACGAACGATTTCGGGCAAAGCGCCGGCTCGGCTTGCGATAACCGGTCGAGCCATTGCGCACGCTTCGGCGGCGCTGATCGCGGCAAAAGGGGGCTCGATTGCGGGAATCACGACATAGTCCGCCGACGCATAGGCCGCCGGCATGTCTTCACACACTCCGATTTGCCGTACGACATGCGAAACGGCATGCATCCGCGCCTGTTCCGCAATTGCGCGGGCGTAATCGGGCTGCAACTGATCGTCTCCGGCCAGCACGAAGACCGCGCGTCTCATTCCGCCATTGGCGAGAACGCGCGCGGCCTCAACAATGTTGAGCTGCCCCTTTTCCGGACCAAGTCGGCCTGGCGCCAGGATCAAGCGCTCGTCGGGCATGATCTTCCAGGAACGCCGCAACACCGCCGCTCGTTCAAAGCTGACCGCGGCGTTGTCGAAACGCTTGGCGTCAATGCGCGGGGGAACGATGGATACGGTCTTCTCCGCGAGGCCGAATTGTTCGACATAGGCTTTGGCGGCATAGCGAGAGGGGGCAAGCACGCACGCTGCAGAGCGAAGCAAGCGTTTGACGCGGCGGTTCGCCCGCAAGGGCGATGATGTTTGCTCAAATTCGCTGGCCACCAGCCAAACGGCGCTGCGCCGGCCCAATGCCCCGGCGCTGGCGAGCGCTCGGTGGCTGCGGACGTGGACAATATCGATGCGCTCGGCCGTGACGAGGTCGAGGAGTGTTCGGTTCGCGGCGCGCAGCCGAAGCGGATTGGCGCTTTCCGTGTCGAAATGAATCCACTCGCCGCCGAGCCGTTGCAGTTCCGACACAAGCGGCCCGTCGCGCCCGGCCACAATGGCTCGCGCGCCCGAGCGCAGAAGCGCCTGCGCGATGTCGACGGCAGAGCGCGCCGTGCGCGTGTCATCGAGCGCCGCCACGATCTGCAGCACCGTAGCGCCGGGAAGCGAGCGCGGCGGCGCCTCCTGTGGGAAGGCGGCTTCGCTCATGGCGGATTGCATCCGCCCAGCCGGTGCGGATAGGAAAGGCGCAGCCTGGCCTTGCTCATGTTGCGAGCGCGTGCGGACGACCCATGAACGATATTTGCCTCAAATTCATCGAAATAGGAACTGCTCTCGACCGACGCGCCATCGCCGTCCGCGTACGCCAGGGGGCTTGTCCGACGCTGTTCTGGATGGGGGGGTTCAAGTCCGACATGAAAGGGACAAAGGCGCAAGCGCTGGACGAATGGGCGCACGCGCGCGGGCAGGGATGTATCCGGTTCGACTATTCGGGGCATGGCGAATCCGCGGGATCGTTCACGGAGGGCACGATCGGGCGCTGGCTTGAAGAAAGCCTCGCGGTCTTTGGCGCGTTCTGCGCCGGGCCCGCAATCGTTATCGGCTCGTCTATGGGGGCGTGGCTCGCATTGCTGCTTGCGCGTGAACTCAAGCGGCGCGCCGCGCCGGGGCAGGCCGGGAGCGGCTCGGTCGCAGCTCTCATATTGATCGCTCCCGCCGTCGACTTCACCGAGATTCTGATGTGGCGCAAGTTTCCCGCCAAAGTGAGACGACAGATCGAGCGCGATGGATATTGGCTGCGGCCCTCAGCCTATGGCGAACAGCCATACCCGATTACCCGCACGCTGATCGAGGAGGGCCGTCAACATCTCCTGCTCGGCGGCCTGATCGAGACCGGTTGTCCGGTCCGCATTCTGCAAGGCGTGCAGGATCCCGACGTGCCCTGGTCGCACGCGGTCGAGCTGACGTCGCGGCTCGCCCAGGACGATGTCGTGCTGACGCTCGTGAAGGACGGCGATCACCGCCTCTCACGCCCCGAGGATATTGAGCGTCTCGTGCAGGCGGTCGGCGAATTCTGCTGAGCCCCTTTTCCCAAATCTTCGCGCGGAGCTCACCTGTGGTCGCCCGCCTCATACAAGGCTCGTATCCCTTCGCGATAGGTCGGAAAGCGCAGCCGCACGCCGAGTTCGCGCTTGAGTTTCGCATTGGCGACGCGCTTCACCTCGCCGTAGAAGCTGCGCGCCATTGGACTCATGCTCCTGGCGGCGTCTTCGAACGGGATTTCGGGGGGCGGCGGCGCTTCGAGAAGCGAGGCGGCGTAAGCCACGACGTCATGTCCCGCCGCCGGCTCATCGTCGGCGACGTTGAACAGGCCGTCGGCTGGAAGCGCAAACGCCGCATCGATGCTCTGCGCAATATCGCCGACGTGAATGCGATTGAACACCTGGCCGGGTTTGACGATGCGCTTGGCCGTGCCGCGGGCGACATTGAGGAGCGCGTTCTGGCCCGGACCATAGATGCCGGCGAGCCGCAGAACGGCGAGCCGCTTTCCGGCGCGGTCCGCCAAGGCGCGCCAGGCCTCCTCGGCCTCGATCCGCTCGCGGCTGCGCGCCGTCACCGGGCTTGGCGGCGTTGACTCATCGATCCAAGCGCCCTGGTGATCGCCATAGACGCCCACGGTTGAGAGATAGACGATGCTGCGGGCCGCTGAGCGCGCAATCGCCTCCGCAAAGCAGCGCAGAACCGGATCGCCCTGCTCATCCGGTTGAATCGAAACGAGGATGGCGTCGGCGCTCGAAAGGGCGCGCGTAACCGCAATGGTCTCGTTCTCGCCGTCGAACACGAACGCACGAACCTTGCGTCCGCCAAACCCGCTGTTTTCGATGTGATCGGCTTTCTCTTGCACGCGCACAGTGCCGCTGATCGCGTCGAAGCGCGCACCGAATTCAGCGACATAATGCTCGGCCGAATAGCCGAGCCCGAAGCAGAAAAGATGGGCCATCGCCAACCTCGCGGATCATTCATGCGTCGGCTCGCCCAGCGCGGCCGTCCATTCTTCGCACACGGTTTGATCCTCTTCGCAATTGCGGCGCTCCGCCGCAAGCGAGCGTAGCCGGTCGGGGTCAAGCCGCCCCAAGGCCCACACCGCCGCGCCGCGCACCAAGGGCGACGCATCGCCCATCAGCCGTTCGGCGTCGGCCGCCCCCTCCGCATAGCCGTTTCCGATCGCGATCAGAACATTCCGCATGAAGCGGTTGCGGCCGATGCGCTTCACCGGCGATTTCGCAAACATACGACGAAATTCCGCATCGTCGAGCCGCGCCAGTTCCGACAAAGGCGGCGTTTTGAGCGCCGCGCGGGCCGCGAGTTTCGCCTCGCGGCCGGTTTGCGCAAACTTGTTCCAGGGGCACACGGCGAGGCAATCGTCGCAACCATAGATCCGGTTGCCGACGAACGGCCGCATTTCGCGCGGAATCGGGCCCTTGTGCTCGATGGTGAGATAGGAAATGCAGCGCCGCGCATCGAGCCGGTAAGGTGCTGCGAACGCGCGTGTCGGGCAGACGTCAAGGCAGGCGCGGCATGAGCCGCAAAGGTCCCGCTGCGGCTCGTCTTCCGGGAGCTCAAGCGTGGTGAAGATGGCGCCGAGAAATAGCCAGGACCCAAGCCGGGGGGACACGAGGTTCGTGTGCTTGCCCTGCCAGCCAAGTCCGGCTGCGGCGGCAAGCGGCTTCTCCATCACGGCGGCCGTATCCACGAACACTTTGACGTCGCCGCCGCCCGCTTCGATGAGCCAGCGCGCAATGGCCTTGAGCCGCGGCTTGATCACGTCGTGATAGTCGTCGCCGCGGGCGTAAACCGAGATCGCGCCGCGATCGCGCATGCGCGTCGCGGCAAGCGGATCGTGGCCGGGTCCATAATTCAGGCCCAGCATGACGATGCTGCGCGCCTCCGGCCAGAGCACGCGAGGGTCGGCGCGCCGCTCCGCCGTCGTCTCCAGCCACAGCATGTCGCCGTGCCGCTTTTGGCGGACGAACTGCATCAGCCGCTCGCGGGCGAACGGCGCCGCATCCGGGCGCGTCACGCCCGCCACGTCGAATCCGTGATCGCGCGCGACCTCGAACAATTGCGTCTTCAGGTGCGCCGGATCGGTCAGAAATCGAGATCGGCGTAAGTCGGGGAGGGCGGCAGACCGGGAATGAGATCGGCCAGGATGGGGCGAAATGACGGGCGCGACTTCACCCGAGCGTACCAGGTCTTTGCTGCCTCGTCTTCGTTCCACGGCACATCGCCCGTATAGTCGGCGCAGGAGAGGTGGGCCGCCGCGGCGAGATCGGCATAGGTCAGGCGTTCGCCTGCGAGCCAATCGCGCGTCCGCACCAGCCAGCCAATATAGGCGAGATGATAGCGGATATTGTGCCGCGCAACCCGGATCGCGCCGGTATCCGGCGGCCCGCCGCCCTGCTCGATGGTCATATGGTGCTTATAGACCTTTTCGGTCACCAGCAGGTCTGTGACTTCTTCAAAGAACTTGTCGTGAAACCACGACATGAGCCGCCGCACCTCGATGCGATCATGCGGATGCTGCGGGAGAAGGCGATGCTCGCCGAGCGCCGACCCGCGCGCTTCGTCAAGATATTCGGCGATGATGGGGGCGCCAGGCACCACCGGACCCGCCTCTTCCACCAGAACGGGAGTCGTTGCGGCCGGATTGAGCGCGAGAAAGGCGTCTCGCCGCTCCCACACGTGCTCCTCGACGAGCCGCGGCGAATAGCCGAACTCGGCCAGCGCCATACGCACGAAGCGGGAATGGGGGCAGAACGGGTGATGAAAGAGCGTCACCATAAAAATGTCTTCTGGCGGTGAAAATGTCTCCATTCGGGCTTGCTCGTTCACCTGCGAACTCCCTATAGGAAAGCGGCGCGGTCCCGGCAACCGCCACCGCGCGATTCGGTTGCCGCGCGCCGACCGTTGCGCCACAAACACGGCGAGTTTGCGTCCATACATTCTTTGGCCGGCCGCGGCCACTCCGACACCATTCAAACGGAAAGCCCCGCATGATTGTCGATCTATTCAAAGCGATCGTACTCGGCGCAGTCGAAGGCCTGACCGAATTTCTGCCGGTCTCGTCAACCGGACACCTTTTGCTTTTGGAGAAGTTCTTCGGGTTCGATGACGACGCGTTCGGAAAGACCTTCGTCGTGCTCATTCAGCTCGGGGCGATTCTGGCGCTTTTGTCCATCTATTTCGCGCGGCTTTGGGCCATTGCTCTTTCGCTTGCGCACAGCAATCAGGCGCGCCGCTTCGTTCTCGGCGTGCTGGTCGCCTTCGCTCCGGCGGCCGTGATCGGCGCGGCGGCTCACGGCCTCATCAAGAGCGTTTTGTTCAATGCCTGGATCGTTTGCGCCGCTCTCATCGTGGGCGGCGCGATCCTGTTGTGGGTCGACCGGCTCGAATTGCGGCCGCGCTACAAGGATGCGACCGCCTTCTCAATGCCAATGTATTTGGTGGTCGGCCTATTCCAGTGCCTGGCGATGATTCCCGGCGTGTCGCGCTCCGGCGCGACGATCGTTTCAGCCATGCTGCTCGGGGCGGATAAGCGCTCCGCCGCGGAATTCTCGTTCTATCTCGCCATGCCGACGCTCGCCGGCGCGTTTACGTACGATCTTTACAAGAACTGGTCGCTTATGAACGGCGGCAACGCCGTGATCGTCGCGGCTGGCTTCTTCGCTTCGTTCGTGGCAGGCTGGATCGTCGTCAAGACTTTTCTCGATTATGTCTCCAGCCACGGGTTTTCGCTGTTCGCCTGGTGGCGGATCATTGTCGGCGCGCTGGGCCTGATCGGACTTGCGCTGATCGGCTGAGCGAAGAGGCGCGACGAGTTTCTAAGCCATACTGCGCCGAAACTGGCCGGTCTTGCGGAATCGCCAGAGATAAGAAGGCGCGATCGCCTCTAGAGCGGTCGGCGCGATGCCGAGATCCTCAAGCGTGCGCCGCTCGCGTTTGGCCGCTTCCGAAACGACATTGTCGTATTTCAACAGCTCGACCTGGTCGGGGGTCAAGGGCGGCTTCGGCAGGAACTGGGCGACAGAGCCGATCGCCTTGGCGAGCGCGAAAGGCACCGGAACCAAAAGGCGCCGCCGCTCGATCGCCGCCAGGGTGAACTGGAGAATCTGCTTTAAATTCATCGCCTCCGGTCCACCCAGTTCGTAGATCATGCCGGGACGGGCGAGCCCGTCCGCCGCCGCCGCGATTGCTTGAGCGACGTCGGCGACATAGACTGGCTGGAATCGGGTCTCGCCGCCGCCGACCAGCGGCAAGACCGGTGACGTCGTCGCCATGGCGGCGAAGCGGTTGAGGAAATCATCCTCGGGTCCGAACATGACGGAAGGCCGGAAAATCAGCGCGGATGGAGTGGCCATGAGCACGGCTTCTTCGCCGGCGCGCTTGCTTCGGGCATAGGCCGCTCGGGAATGCGCATCCGCTCCGATGGCGGAGACGTGCAGCATGCGCGCGCCGGTCTCGGCGGCGGCCTGCGCCACTGCTCCTGCCCCCGCCGTGTGCACCGGCGCAAAACGCTGCCTGCCGCGTTCGAACAGGATTCCGACCAGGTTGATGAGGACATCTGCGCCGCGCGCCGCCGCCTTCACTGATTCGGGGTAGCGCAGATTGGCCTGCACCGCATGAATCTGGCCCACGCGTCCCAACGGCTGCAAATGTCCCGCCAGATCCGGGCGCCGCACCGCCACCTTGATGCGGTAGCCGCGCTTGGCGAGCGCGCGCACGAGATGGCGGCCGAGAAACCCTGACCCGCCGAAGATCGTCACGAGAGTATCTTGCTTGGACATGGCCGAGTAGCCTTTTCGAGCCGCGCGGGGAGGCGCGCTTTGCGACGCGAATACAAGATCGCCGGGAGGCTGTATAGAGCGGCCGCGGCATCATCGTTGACAAGCTTCGGCGGCGACTCTTATGTGGAGCCAAGGCCCAGGTGGCGGAATTGGTAGACGCGCTGGTTTCAGGTACCAGTGGTGCAAGCCGTGGAGGTTCGAGTCCTCTCCTGGGCACCAAGCCTTGCTTCGAGCGGTGCTGCGGGCGGGCCGCGGCGACGTGCGCTGGCGTCATTGCGCCGCTCGCGGTTTCGCTGCTAGCCCGGGTCGGGACGGTCATAAGGCGAGGATCGAGCCCAACGGGTTGCATTTATTCGGCCTGACCCAATAAGAATGCGCCGGCCGCAGGTTCCAGGCGCATGGTCCCCGAAAAGTGGAGACCATCTTTCGGAAAAGATCATGCGTCGGCAAAATATTAGGACCATTCTGCGATTCGATTTCAACAAATGGCGTGCTCGATGACGATCCGATTTCACCGCGCCGATCTTCCCGATCTGGGGCGCTATGCCGGCTCTGCCGCAATCGACACCGAGGCCATGGGGCTCAACCTCAATCGCGATCGGCTGTGCGTCGTTCAACTCTCGCCCGGTGACGGCAGTGCGGATGTCGTGCAGATTCCGCTGGGCGCGCGCGAGGCGCCCAATTTAAAGCGTCTCCTTGCCGACCAGAGGATCCTGAAGATTTTCCATTTCGCCCGTTTCGATCTTGCCGCATTATACGGGGCGTTCGGCGTGATGCCGCAGCCGGTCTATTGCACCAAGATCGCCTCGCGCCTGACGCGCACCTACACCGACAAGCACGGTCTGAAGGACCTGGTGCGCGAATTGCTGGGCATCGACCTTTCGAAACAGCAGCAGCTCTCGGATTGGGGAGCGGACGAGCTGACGGATGCGCAAGTGAGCTATGCGGCGTCCGACGTCCTGCACTTGCATGCGCTTAAGGCAAAGCTCGATGTCATGCTCGCGCGCGAGGGACGCGAAGAGCTTGCGGCGGCCTGCTTTCAGTTCTTGCCTGTGCGCGCAAGGCTCGACCTCGCCGGATGGGCCGCCGAAGACATCTTCGCCCATTCGTGACAAGATGCCCCCGGGCGGCCACATTCCCGAATAATCATGGGCGGCCGCACGATTGGGGTAGAGCGCCTAAGGTGACGGGCTGGCGATGCGGGGAGTGCAGCGATCCATGACCGCCTTGGACGCTACGGCGCAATTGGCGCGGGGCGGGAGCTTTCGCGATGCGTTCGAACGCCGCTTTGCAGCCGCCGCACGGCATAGTCGGCGGGTGCGCGCGTTGCGGATTGCGGTACCGGCGCTCGTGGCTGTCTTCTTGCTCATTCTCCTGGCCGTCTGGCTCAATCCTTTCCGGCCAGCGGCCCCGCCGATGACTCAAAGCACCCATTCGAGCGCCATTTCGGGAAGCAAGATCATCATGGAGCTGCCGCGCCTCGCCGGCTTCACGCGTGATTCGCGCGCATACGAACTCAACGCCCGCTCCGCTGCCCAGGACCTTACCGCTCCGAACCTGGTGGAGTTGTCCGAGATCCGCGCCAAGATGGAGATGCAAGACCGGACCAGCGTCGAACTCCTTGCGCCCTCCGGGGTCTTCGATTCCAAAGGCGAGCGGTTGACGCTCGGCAAAAACATCATGCTCAAATCGTCGACGGGCCACGAGGGCCGCTTGCATGACGCCATTGTTGATGTGCGGAGCGGACAGATCGTCTCGGACAGCGCCGTTGAATTGAAAATGCCCAACGGCACGCTCAACGCCAATCGGCTCGAAATGGAACGCAATGGCGAGGTGATCCGCTTTGGTGGCGGGGTCACGATGACGCTAGTGCCGCATCGGCAGGCGGGCGCAATCTCACCATGAAGGCGCTCAGCTCTTCGCCTTGGATCTGGTTCGCCGTCTGCGCCGTGCTTGCGGGGGGCCTGACAGTTCAGGCAAAAGCCCAGACAAGCGCGACCGGCGTTCCCAACGCGCTGCAGGGATTCTCGGCGAACCGAGACAAGCCCGTCAAGATCGACGCCGCGACACTTGAGGTTCGCGACAAGGACAGGATCGCGACCTTCCTCGGCAACGTGAACCTGGTGCAGG
>WBZR01004831.1_pt1 | contig 10749 bp, 9 predicted proteins | sample 5204231 | NCBI WGS metagenome assembly WBZR01 (sample SAMN12412403, study PRJNA552823) | activated sludge metagenome | isolation source: activated sludge from anammox sidestream of wastewater treatment plant... | place: USA: Virginia | collected 2017-08
CTTACGCACCGGCCCCTTACGCAATTGTAAGCGATCGGGCCCACATGCCGCAGCCTGCCCTCTAGGCAACGGGCATGACACGTTCTCATGTCAGTTTCATGTACCGCCTCGATCAGGAGGGCGTGCCATGACGATCGACAACCGGATCCGAACAAAAACGGCGGCCCGCCTGGCGGCGGGCATTCTCCTGGCGGCCACGGCAGGCGTTGCCTCGGCGCACGGTGCGGGCGCCCTGTCGCACGCCGCCGCTCCGGCGGGAGTCCAGCCAGGTTTCCATGCGCCGATGTCGTCGCGAGCGATGCCGGCAGCTCACCCCGCCGGCCTGGCCGCATCCGGACCGTCGGGCGCAGGCGGCAGCAGCGGCATGATGCCGGCCCCGAGTGCGGTGATCTCCACGCTTCCGCCCACCGTTGCCGCGCAATGCGAGGGAGAGGTCAGCGTCAACTGCGAGGCCACCGCCCGCTCACGCGCCACCGTCTCGAACGACGACCCCGACCCCATCTGGAGCGCACCGGTCCCGACCACCGTTCCGGCGACGCCGCCCACCGATCCCATCGCCGAGCCGCAAGACGCCACGCCCGAGAATTTCGAGCAGAGCGGCGGCGCCAGTGGCGTGGAGACCAGAGAAGGCGGCGGCCCGACGCTCGCCGATTGCATGTCGCTTTGGGAGCCGGCCGTCCACATGTCCCGGCCGCTTTGGAAGGATGTCTGCATCCGCACCATGAACGGCATCGACGAGCCCCAGGTCGCGCTTGGCTGGATCGACCCGGCCCATCGTGGGGCCCATGGCGCGCACCAGAGGCACGCCGCACAGGAGACGCACGGACGACGGACGACATCACGACTGGAACGGTCCCCTCACTCGTGACAACGGCGGGCAACACCATCGCGCCGCTCAAAATTTGATCCCGCTCAATGGCCACTTTCGCGGACGCGCCTGTTATGGTGCGGAAACGAAAGGAGCTTCAGGCGGATGGATGATCGAGCCGACCCACCCAGCACGCCGGCGCCGCCCCGCTCATTCGCCCACGCCGCCGATGCGGCCGAGGTTCTCGCCCGCCTTGCCAGCACCGCCGCCGGTCTGACCTCCGGCGAGGCGGCGCGGCGCCTGATACGTCACGGGCGCAACGAGCTTCCGCCCCCGGCCGACCGCCGCCCCCTGCTCCGCTTCCTCGCCCAGTTCGACAACGCACTGATCTATGTCCTCCTGGCGGGCGCGGGGGCCGCCTGGATCCTCGGGCACGTCATCGATGCGTCCGTCATCATCGCCGTCGTCCTCGTCAACGCCGTCGTCGGCTTCGTCCAGGAGGGCAAGGCCGAGGATGCGCTCAACGCCATCCGCAGCATGATCTCGCCGCGCGCCAACGTCCTCCGCGACGGGCATCGCACGAGCCTGCCCTCCGCCGAGATCGTGCCCGGCGACATCGTCGTCATCGAGCCCGGCGACCGCGTCCCCGCCGATCTCCGGCTGCTCAAGGCCCGCGCGCTCCTGATCGACGAGGCAGCCCTCACAGGCGAAGCGGTGGCCGCCTCCAAGACCGAGTCCCCCGCAGCGCGAGCCGCCGCCCTCGGAGACCGCACGTGCATGGCCTATTCGGGGACCATGGTGGCGGCCGGCCAGGGCGCCGGCGTGGTGATCGCCACCGGCCTTGACACGGAGATCGGCCGCATCAGCACGCTGCTGAGCGGCGTGGAGCAGATCACCACGCCGCTGCTCCGCCAGATGGACGGCTTCGGCCGGCGCTTCACGTGGGTCGCCATCGGCGCGGCCGGGCTGCTGTTCGTTTTCGCCGTGCTGGCCCGCGGCTTCGCCTGGCCCGATGCCCTGATCGCCGTCGTCGCGCTCACCGTGGGCGTGGTGCCGGAAGGGCTCCCGGCCGTGATCACGATCACGCTCGCCATCGGCGTCCGGCGCATGGCGGCGCGCAATGCGGTGATCCGCCAGCTGCCGGCTGTCGAGACGCTGGGGGCGACCACCGTCATCTGCTCGGACAAGACCGGCACGCTGACGCGCAACGAGATGACGGCGCGGCGCGTGGTCGTGGCCCGCGGTGAAGCCCTGGTCGCCGGCTCGGGCTACGCGCCCGAAGGCGCGCTGACCTACGTCGGCGGCGCGGAGCGAGAGGCCGGACGCACCGCCGTTCTCTCTCTCGTCCGCGCGGGCCTTCTCTGCAACGACGCCCACCTCTACCGGGACGCGAAGGGATGGGCGGTGAACGGCGACCCGATGGAGGGCGCCCTCGTCGCCCTCGCCGCCAAGGCCGGCTTCGACGCTGGGACACTCCGCGCCGAATGGGAGCGGACCGATGAGATTCCCTTCGACCCGCAGCACCGTTTCATGGCGACGCTGTGCCGTGTCCCCTCGGGCGCCAAGGCCATCCTCGTCAAGGGCGCACCCGAGCGCGTGCTCGAGATGTGCCATTTGCAGGCGGACGATACCGCCGAAGCCCCGCTCGACCACGCCGATTGGACGAAACGCATCGCGGCCGCCGCCTCGAGTGGAGAGCGCGTCCTCGGCTTCGCCATGAAGGCCGCGCCCGCGAGCGCCGCACGCCTCTCCTTGGCCGACGTGAAACACGGTCTGGTGTTCCTTGGCATCGCCGGCTTCATCGATCCGCCGCGCGCGGAGGCGGTGGCCGCCATCGCCGAATGCCGCTCTGCCGGCATCGCCGTGAAGATGATCACCGGCGACCATGCCGCGACCGCCGCCGCCATCGCCCGGGAGCTCGGCCTCGGAGAGAGCCCGCGCGTGCTGACGGGCCACGACCTCGACCGGCTCTCCGACGAGGCGCTGCGCGAGGCGGCCGGCGAAACCGCGGTCTTTGCGCGCGCCAGCCCCGAGCACAAGCTGCGCATCGTGCGCGCGCTCCAGGCCGGCGGCGCCGTGGTGGCCATGACCGGCGACGGCGTCAACGATGCGCCGTCCCTCAAGCAGGCCGATGTCGGCATCGCCATGGGGCACAAAGGCACCGAGGCCGCCAAGGATGCGTCCCAGATGGTGCTGCTCGACGACAACTTCGCCTCGATCGTTTCCGCGATCCACGAGGGACGCACCGTCTACGACAACATCCAGAAGGTCACGGCCTGGACCATCCCCACCAACGGCGGCGAGGCGTTGACGGTGATCGCAGCGATCCTGGCCGGCTTCACCATGCCGATGACGCCGGCGCAGATCCTCTGGATCAACATGATCCTCACCATCACGCTCGGCCTCGCGCTGGCCTTCGAGCCGCCCGAGCCCAACGTGATGCGCCGCCCGCCGCGGCCGGCCGGCGCCGGGCTTCTCTCGCCGTTCCTCGTCTGGCGCATCGTGTTCGTGTCGCTGATCTTCCTTGCCGGCGCCCTGGCGATCTTCTTCTACGCACTCGATAGCGGCTACGACCTCGAGACCGCGCGCACCATGGTGGTCAACACCATCGTCGTGCTCGGGATCTTCTACCTCTTCAACGTGCGCTATCTTTTCATGACGTCGTTCACCTGGCGGGGCGCACTCGGAACGCCGCCGGTCCTGATCGCCATTGCCGTGGTCATCGCCGCACAGCTCGCCTTCACCTATCTGCCGGTCATGCACAGCCTGTTCGCGACCCGCTCCGTCGGCCTGGCGGACGGGCTCCTGATCATCGCCGTCGGCGCGCTCGCCATGATGATCCTAGAGGGCGAGAAGCATGTCATGCGGCGCCTGAGCGTACTGAAAGTCTAGGCATGAAAGGAGCCACGACCATGGTCACCGGACACGGGATGCAAGGTCCGCCGAAGAAGATCCTGCTCGCGACCGATCTCAGCGCCCGCTGTGACCGCGCCCTCGATCGCGCCCTTGCGCTCGCCGGCGACTGGCAGGCCGAGCTCGTGGTGGTTCACGTGCTCGAGGCTGCGAGCCCCGCCCCGCCCGACGAGAGCAGCGCAGAGCCGTCCTGGCGCCGCGCTCCGGACGCGCGGAGCCTGGCCGAGCGGCGGGCCCGCGCCGATCTCAGCGACATGGCGGCAGGCGCCGGCATCGTCATCGAGAGCGGAGATCCCACGGAGGCCATCCTGCGGACCGCGCGCACGCACGGCTGCGGCCTGATCGTGACGGGCGTCGCGCGCAACGAGCTTCTGGGCCGGCTCGCGCTCGGCGGCACGACCACGCGCCTCGTCAGAGCCTCCGAGATTCCCGTGCTCGTCGTCCGCAAGCGCGCCCGCCGCACCTACGGGCGTATCGTCGTGGCCGCGGATTTCTCGGAGTCCTCCCGCCATGCGCTCGAGGCCACCCGGCGCCTTTTCCCGCGCCAAACGCTCACGCTCTTCCATGCCTACGATGCGCCGCTGGTGCTGATGGCCTCCGACACGGCGTCCCACCGCACGCAATTCCAGGAAGCCGCGCAGCGGGACGCAGAGGCGTTCCTCGAAGCGTCTGCCCACGCGGGCCAGCCCGGCGCCCAGCCGGAACTGGCGTTGGAATGCGGCGATCCGGACCGGCTTCTCACCGAGTATGTGGACACGAAGGGGATCGACCTCGTGGCGCTCGGCACCCACGGCCGCAGCGCCGTGTTCCACATCCTGATCGGCAGCGTGGCCCAAAGTCTCGTCGAGACCCTGCCGTGCGATGTCCTCGTCGTCCGCACCCCCCAGGCCAACCCCTCGGGCTGACGGACGCGCCTCATTTGCCCTTGATTCCAACGATCTAGCGCGTCTCCGCCGCAACGGCGGGCCGGGTGCGACCGCGCGAAGCGCTCCCTGTCGGCGGCCATGCCCCGCGGGCCTGCGGAGGAAAGGGAGAATCGCTTATTTTTCGCTTCGAACGGGCGGCCGCGCCCTGGAGCATGGATCGTGATCTTCAGACCTCCAACCGAGGGAGACTTCCGCGCGCTGGCCGCCATGCGTCGCGACGTCTCCATGCAGGCCAGGCTCATGGCGATCCCGGAGGCGACCGACGACGACGCCGTCCAGCAATGGATCGATCGACGCACGCGCGAGCCGGGAGGTCTCTTCCGCGTGATCGCCGACGGCGATACGGGGGATGCCGTGGGCTTCATCCAGGTGAGCGCGGTCAACCGGCGCAACAGGAACGGTTACGGCGCCGTGGCGGTCGCCTCGCGCGCGGGCCGGCCCGGCGTCGGCCAGATCGCGATGCGCGAGCTCGTGCGCGCCGCCAGCTGCGATCTCGGCCTCCTGAAGCTTTTGGCCGAGATCCGCGTCGATAACTTCGCGGCGATCCAGATGAACCTGATGGCGGGCTACCGCATCGTCGGGACGCTCGCGGCGCATTTCATCGACGCAGCCGGCAAGCGGCACGACGTGCTGCTTCTCGAACGGCCGCTCGATCCCGATGAATTTCAAAGACAGCGACCTGAAAAGCCGGCGGAGGCGCCGCAAACCATGCAAGCGGGGAACGATCGATGAGCGTGCACGACAGGGTCTTCTCAGCCTTCAAGGAAGCGCTGGACATCGACGAGGGGATCGACCGGTCGTGCCTCGTCTACAGGGACTATGCCGAATGGACGTCCCTGGGTCATATGACGCTGGTCGCCGCTCTCGAGAGCGAGTTCGATACGATGCTCGACGCCAACGACATCCTGGACATGAGCAGCTTCGACAAGGCCGTCGAGATCATGGGCAGATATGCCGCGAATTGATCTCTCCGGGCGGGTGGCCCTGGTCACAGGTGCATCCCGGGGCATCGGGCTCGCAATCGCTGAGCGTCTGGTCGCGGCCGGCGCCAGCGTCGCAATCAACGCCCGGTCGATCGACGACAGCATCCTCGAGGTCTTCGGAAAGGACGAGGCGCAGCGGATCTTCGTTCTGCCCGGCGATGTCGGCGCGCCCGAGGCCGCAGGGCAGTTGATGCGAGCGGTCTTCGCGCGCCACAAGCGCCTCGACATTCTCGTCAACAACGCGGGGATCATGCACCCGGCCCCCATCGGCATGATCTCCGACGACGAGATCGACCGCACGCTGGCCACCAATCTCGCCGGCACGATCCGCCTCATTCAATCCGCGGCCCGGCTCATGGCCCGCACCGGCGGCAGCATCGTCAACCTGTCGTCCATTGTCGGCCTGAAAGGCGCGACAGGCCAGCTCGTCTACGCGGCCTCCAAGGCGGGGATCGTCGGCGCCACGCTGGCCGCCGCCAAGGAGCTGGCCCCCAAAGGCGTCCGCGTCAACGCCGTCGCACCCGGCTTCATCGAAACCGACCTGACCGCCGCGCTCGGCGCGGACGTGAGGCAAGAGACGCTCGGTGCGATCGGGCTCGCACGCGCGGGAACCGCGGAGGACGTGGCCGATGCCGTGCTCTTCCTCGCCTCCGATCTGTCGCGCTACGTGACGGGCCAGGTGCTCGGGGTCGACGGCGGCTTGGTCCTTTGAGCACATGGTCCTTTGAGCCGATGAGCACAGGCAGCCCCCCATGATCGATGCGAGCTGCAGAGGTTTCCTTCCTCACGGGACCGGAGCCCCCGACCGGCTGCTCCTGTGGGACGACACCACCGGGCGCTGGCAGACGGAAGACGCGCTGCGGGCCCAATGCATGGCCGTTGCCGCCCGCTTCGAACGGCCCGACAAAGCGCTCGTGTTTCTGCTGGCGCACAACCGCCCGGCCGTCCTCGTCGCGTTCCTTGCGGCCGCCGCGGCAGGACATGCGGTCGCACTGATCGATCCCGGCTTGCCACCCGACCGGCTCGACAGCCTCTGTACGCGCTACCGGCCGGATATCGTCGCAGGCCTCGAGGACGCGGACTGGATGCGGCGCGCAGCCGGCCACCCGGACGATTGGGAGATCGCGAGTGCTCCCGTCCCCGGCCTCGTCCTCGCGAGCCGCAAGGCGCAGAGCCCCGGCTCTGGGATCGCGCCGGATCTGCAGGTGCTGCTGCTGACCTCGGGGACGACGGGCAGCGCCCGGTTCGTCCGCCTCTCCGCGACGGCCGTCACCACCAACGCGGCACAGATCGCTTCGAGCCTCGCGCTCGACACGCGGAGCGTCGCCCTTGCTCACCTGCCGCTGCATTATTCCTATGGCTTCTCCGTCGTCACCTCCCATCTCGTGTCCGGCGGACGCATCGCCATGCTCGACGACACGGTGACGTCCGCGAGCTTCTGGGACAAAGTGACGGCGTGCGGCGGCACGCACTTTCCCGGCGTCCCGTTTCATTACGCCGTGCTCGCGCGCCTCGGCTTCGAGCCCATCCCGCCCTCGATCGACACCTTCACCCAGGCCGGCGGGCATCTCGACACGCGGCTCCAGACGGCGATCCTCGGGCACGCCGCCGCGCGGGGCGCGCGGGTCTTCATCATGTACGGGCAGACGGAGGCCGCCCCGCGCATGACCACGCTGCCGCATGCGCGATGGCGGGAGAAGCTGGGATCGGTCGGCGTCGCGCTCCCCCAGGGCAAGCTCACCATCGTCGATGAGGACGGCAGGCCCGTGCCGGCCGGCACGGTGGGCGCCCTCGTCTACGAGGGCCCCAACGTCATGATGGGCTACGCCGAGGGGCGCGACGACCTCGCGGCGGGCGATCTCCTGGGCGGGCGCCTCGAGACCGGCGACCTCGGATGGCTCGACCGGGACGGATACCTGTTCCTTTCGGGGCGCGCGGCGCGGTTCGCGAAGATCGCCGGCCTCCGCCTCAGCCTGGACGACATCGAGAAGGAGATGGCGCCGCTCGGCCCCGCCGCCTGCATCGATCGCGGAGAGCGCATCATCGTCGGCTTCGAAGGCACCATTCCGGAGGGCGCCAAGGCACGGCTTAAGTCCCTCGCGCTCACCTGCGGAATTCCGCCGGCCAGCTTCGCGGTGCGCGCCCTGCCCGACATGCCGCGCAAGGCGAGCGGCAAAATCGACTACGCTCGGCTAAAGGAGATGGCGGATGTTTGAGCGCCTGCTCGAAGCCCCGCCCTATTCGCTGCGCCAGGCGGAGAAGGAAGCCCTCCTTCTTCCGGGGCTCAACGAGCTCGCGCAATTCCACTATGACACCTGCCGCGACTACGCGCGCATCGTCGACGCAGCCTGGGGCGGCCCGCGGATCTACCGCGCAATCGCGGAGGTGCCGTTCCTGCCCGTCGGCCTGTTCAAGGAGCGCGAGTTGTCCTCGACCGCCACGCCCTCGCTCGTTCTCCGCTCCAGCGGCACCACAGGCCAGACGCCGAGCCGCATCGTCGTCGATCCCGAAACGGCGACCCGGCAGTCCCGCGCCTTGATCGCCACCTTCCGTCCGATCCTCGGCGATCGGCGCCTGCCGTTCCTCGCCATCGAGACGAAGGACGCTCTCCAGCCGACCGACATGACGGCGCGCGGCGCGGGCGTGCTGGGCATGATGAAGTTCGGCGCCAAGGCGACGTTCGCACTCGATTCCAGGCTCGAAACCGACGTGGAGCGCGTCCGCCGCTTCGTGGACGCCCACGGCCGCCAGCCCTTCCTCGTCTTCGGCTTCACCTCCCTCGTCTGGACGAAGCTCTACGAGCGGTTTCGCGACGGCGAGCTCGATCTCTCCAACGCCATCCTCATCCATTCGGGCGGATGGAAGACGCTCGAAGCCCGGCGCGTGTCCAATGCGAGCTTCCGGGCGGCGCTGCACGCCCGCTTCAATCTCTCCCGGATCTATAATTTCTACGGTTTCGTAGAGCAGATCGGCTCGATGTTCGTGGAAGGGCCCGGAGGACTGCTCTACCCTCCGAATTTCACCGACGTGATCGTGCGCCGCCCCGGAAGCTGGGAGCCGGCGGAGCCGGGTGAGGAGGGCGTGGTGCAGGTGGTCTCTCTGCTGCCGAGGTCCTATCCCGGCCACAGCGTGCTGACCGAGGACCGGGGCACGATCCTTGCCGTCGACACGGGAGCGGAGAACCGTTTCGGCAAGGCCGTCGCCATCGCCGGCCGGGTCGCGAAGGCCGAGTTGCGTGGCTGCAGCGACGTGATCGCCGCCAGCGCGGCCTAGAGCATTTTCCGACGAAGTGGCTGCCGGTTCGTCGCAAGAAAATGCGACCAATCAAAACCCTGGAGCGTCCGATCCGATTCCATCGGATCGCAAGACGCTCTAGGACCATGATAACGTCAGGCCCGATCAGCCTGAAGCGGAGTTCATCGGTCTCATGAAAAAGATGGAGCGTGATCTCGATTCAACCAAAAATGATCCGGCTCTAGGAAATTTTCCGACGAAGTGGATGCCGGTTCGTCGCAAGAAAATGCGACAAATCAAAAACCTGGAGCGTCCGATCCGATTCCGTCGGATCGCAAGACGCTCTAGGGTGCGGACTCATCATGGGATGCAAAACGGCGTGAGCGCGCTCATCACAGTGTTCGGCACCGGCGGCGCGGAGACGGAGATCGACGCGACGGCGCTTTGCGAGCGCCTCGAAGCCTGCCGCTCCCGCCTCGTCGTGCCGTTCGCCGCCGAGCGGATCGCCCTCGTCGCCTCCGTCAGCGACGCGATCCTCGCGCGCAAGACACCCGTCTCCTCCGTCGTCACGCACTTCGGCTTCTGGATCCGCCGCGCCGCCCTCAACCGCCTCGGGACGGAGTTCGCTTCAAGGCATCCCGCCCAAACGCTCTCGCGGCCGCGCGGCCTCGTGTTCCACCTGCCGCCGAAGAACGTCGAGACGGTGTTCCTCTATTCCTGGCTGCTGTCCTTCCTCGCCGGCAACGCCAACGTCGTGCGCCTGCCGCGCGACATCAGCCCCGAGTTGCGCGGGATCTGCGACCTCATCCTGGCGGCTCTCGACACGGCGAACGACCGTTCGCAGATGCTCATCCACTATCCCGCCGCGAGCGATCTCGGACGCCTCGTTTCGGCCCAGAGCGACGTCCGGATCGTCTGGGGCGGGGATGCGAAGATCGCAGCCTTCGAAAGCCTGCCGCTCCGCAACGGCGGCAAATCGCTCTGGTTCGGAGACCGCGTCTCCCTCTGCGTGCTCGATGGCGACGCGCTTGCCGCCCTGGATGACACCGGACGCCGGGATCTCGCGCATCGGCTCGTGAACGACATCTTCGTGTTCGATCAGATGGCCTGCTCCTCGCCGCACGCTCTCTACGTCACCGGCGATGCCGCCCACCATCTCGCCGCGGTCAAAGCGCTGCTCGAGACGCTGGCCCGCATCGCCCGCGATCGCGGCCACGCCGCACCCGCCGGACATCAGATCACCAAGATGGTGCGCGCCTTCTCCTCTGCCGCAGCCGGCGCCTCGTCCGAGGTCGCCTGGCGCAACGGCGTGCTCACCAGCGCCATCGCGGCGCGGGAAGAGCGCGCGGAGCAAACCGTCGGCGGCGGCTTCCTGACCGTGGTCTTCATTCCCGCCCTCGCAGCCCTCATCGGACACCTCCGCGCCCGCGACCAGACCGTGACGCATTTCGGATTTCGAGCCGAGGACATTCGCAGGGTCGCCGAGTCAAACACCACGCTTGGCGTTTCGCGCTGGACACCGGTCGGCACCGCGCTCGACTTCGATCCCATCTGGGACGGCTACGACCTCATCTCCGAGCTGACGCGCCTCATCCGCATCACCTGACATCGGCAAGGGCTATTGCTCCCGAGAGGAACGGCTTGATCTTCAATGCAACAATGGTGGTCATTGGTCGCTCTCACACGTCATTTGACCACGCATATTCCGCATGCGAGGATGCGTTTTTAATCAAATGGATACCCATGAAGCTCTTTCGTCGTGCGGCGCGATTCTCCGCAAAGCAGATTCGCGATACCCACCAATCTTCCAACCACACCTGGGGCAACAGATACCCAGCACTTTTTTCAGACGCCGCCAAGGCCATCGCCGACCCCGTCCGCATTC
>WBZR01004834.1_pt1 | contig 10748 bp, 6 predicted proteins | sample 5204231 | NCBI WGS metagenome assembly WBZR01 (sample SAMN12412403, study PRJNA552823) | activated sludge metagenome | isolation source: activated sludge from anammox sidestream of wastewater treatment plant... | place: USA: Virginia | collected 2017-08
CGTCCTGCGGGTCATTGCCAACAATACGAATCGTTGTTGACAATCTCAGCGGCAGAACCTGGCCGGGATAGGCAATCTCAGCAAAGACCGCTCGATAGCCACTGGTTGATGGTTGGATTTTCTCGATATACCGCCCAGCCTCATCCGCAGCCAGCGGCTGTGACGACCATTTAGCCTCGCGAAAATCGCGCGTCGGAGCTTGGGCTGACCAGACCAACACCTGCGAAACCGCCTGGCCGGGATCAACCGTTAGCGTCAACCCCTCAGCCGTTTGATCATAATGCCAGTTGAGCTGCGGAAGTGGCTGCTCACCCGTGGCATGTCGATGCAGCGCCCGAATCCCCCCCAGAATACGCCGCCAATCCATCGCCAGATCGTGATCGGCGTTGGGCACGTAAAGCACATACTTCTGCCCCTCCAGACCATCCCAGTAAAGATTCAGCGCATCCAGCGTCCAGTACCCGTCATTAGTGCCCAGCAGAATTAATTTGGGCTGGGTTAAATCGTCGCGATAGCGATACGGATCGACGATTTGCACCAGCGCCCGGCCGCGCGGGGAATCAATCCGCTTGGGCAGGTCGATCGCGGTGTAATCGTGAATCCGATCAGGAAATTCCCCCAGCGAACGATACTGATGCGGCAATTGCAGCGGCAGGTTCAGCATGTCAATCACCATCGGCGCCAGCGCCATCACCCGGCGTTCGACCGCCGCCGTCAACCAGGTTGTCCAGCCGCGTTTGGAAGCACCCGTGACCGTGAAACGATTGACCGTCAGATCTCGATCGCTTTTGGCAAACGCCTGCACCGCGTCCATTGCCCGTACCGCACTCTTGACCATCGGCAGCAAAAGAGGCCAATCGCTCTGGCCGGTCTTGAGATATTCATCAAACGTATACGCGATAATCGCATCTTCCGTCTTCCCGCCGAAAACTGGTTGCTGCGGCACGTTCAACACAATGGCCAGCGGCGCATGAAGCTGCTCGGCAAAACTCGCAAATAAAATGGCCTCTTTGGGATAGGCCGGCTCATTCGTATTAAGAGGCTCAGCATAACTATCCTTCCAACGCCCCCCCTCAATCACCAGCAGCGCATCGGTCTGACCCTGAACCCCGTCGGGCACGATCAGAAACAATCGATGTTTCCAGACAATCTGTTCCCAAGTCTGCGAGGTGAGCGTCAGTTCGATACAGTCGCTTTGACCCAGCCGCGTCCGCTGACGCACCGTCCAGCCATAGCTATCATCGGGGCGCTCGACGTAGGATTTCAACGCATCGTGTGCCTCAACCTCTGTCGTCGGTTCAACCGCCAGACAACTCCACGTCAACCCCAAAACAACGATCAGCGCAAAAATAAACGTTCTTAAATTCCGGCTCATCACAAGAACTCCCTGGTGTATGAACAAGCTGCAACCATGAAACGTCCATGACGATTGCGCCACGCTGATGACGGACAACCAGCTGATCACGTTCCGCGTTGATTGCCATAGAGCTGCACATGCAACCGTGGGCAATAGCGGAATCCGGTTCGCTTACAAATTTCCGCGATCCATTGGGCGCGTGACTGTAGTGTAACCATATCCACCCCTTCCGGCATCAACAAAATATCCGCCGGCTGCCAACCGTGCAGTTGGTCAAGAATCGCCCGTATTTCCTGCACGTCCGATTCGGAACTCACCACAAATTTCAACTGAAACTCGCGGGCATGATCGATAAATTGTTGAATAATCCCCGGCCGCAGCCGCTGCTTTTCGTGCATCACCGCAAAACGTCCCCCCTCGCGCTGGATCGGCGTTGAATTACTCAACTTCGGCGACATCGACGCCAGATCCACCTCCACCGGATGAAATACCGTCGCAGCCGTTTCAATGGTGATATGATGATCAGCCCGACGCAATAAAGCACACAACGCACCGATTGCAGGCATGATCATCGGCTCGCCGCCGGTCAACACAACGTATCGGCAGCCATATTGTTTAACCGCATCAATGATCTGCTCCAGCGACAGCTCATCCCCCTCGGGCGACCAGCTCGCATAAGGCGTATCACACCACGTGCAGCGCAGATTACATCCCGAGACTCGTACAAAAACAGATGCAACACCGGTCAGAACCCCTTCTCCCTGGATTGAATGGAAAATCTCGGCGATGCGAATGGCAGGCTGATTCTTCACGATCAGATGATTATAGGTTCTCGATCAAATTGTGGTGAAATCGCGCAACACAATGTCGATATTTTCCGATAATTTCGCGCATCTTTTCTTCCACCTTGATAGCCTCCCGCCAATTCCCGTGCTACGCTTTGAATGCCATGCCTGATTTTCCTGCTCATTCGGATCGACCTGACTGGAACGCCACCGATGTGAACTATCATCAACCCCTCCCGCGCCCCAAAGTCAACGGCCAGGTCATTGACGCGCACATTCACCTGCTGGCGCTGCGCCATGCCGCCGGTTTTTTTCGCGTTGCCGATCATTATGGCATTGATCATTTTGCCACCATGACTCCATTGGAAGAAGCGCTGGTGCTGAATCGTCAGTGGGGGCATCGCGTTCATTTCATCGCCATTCCTGACTGGTGGGACGGCTCGCCGTGGCGGATCGATAACTGGCTGCGAAGAATCGAGGCGTTTTACAATCTCGGTTCACGCATCGCCAAGTTTCATGCTTCGCCCCAGAGCATTGTGCGCATGGGCCACCGGCTGGATGATCCTGTTTTTCGGCCGCTGTTCCGCGAATTGGTTGCGCGCAACATGATCATCATGACCCACATCGGCGACCCCGACACCTGGTACCACGATAAATACACCGATCACGGCAAATATGCGACGCGCGAGGAACATTTCCAGATGTGGGAAAATCTTCTGCGCGAATATCGCGGCCATCCGTGGCAGGCTGCGCACATGGGCGGCAACCCGGAAAATCTGGATCGGCTGCAACATCTGCTCAATAATTACCCTGACCTGGTGCTTGACAGCTCCGCCACGCGCTGGATGGTGCGCGAAATAAGCGCCCGGCGTGAGGCCGCCCGCGCATTTTTCATTCGCAATCAGGATCGCATTATTTTCGGTTCTGATCAGGTGACCGGCGACGATCGCAATTTCGATTTTCTCGCCAGCCGTTTCTGGTGTCACCGCAAACTCTGGGAAACCGCCTACATCGGCACGACGCCCGTTGTCGATCCCGATGTGCCGCGCGATCAGCAACCAACCCTGCGCGGCCTGGCACTGCCTGATGCCGTGCTGCAGAAACTTTATCACGATAACGTGGTTAAACTCTACCGCCGCGTGGGTGTTGATCTGGATCGACCGCTGGCCGCGACGGGATAAAATTATCCCAGCCAACGCGCAAATCATGAAAACAACAATGAGCGCGCCAATCTCCTTGGCAGGTGCTGCCGCAGCGTATAGACTTGCCCAGTCAGGGCACGAATGGACGAATACTCGTGCTCATGCGGGCACTCGTAGCTCAATTGGATAGAGCATCGGTCTTCGGAACCGAGGGTTGCAGGTTCGAGTCCTGCCGAGTGCAGTCTCCGTTCATCACGCCTCTTTACAACAATCTCCTTTGTTCTAACGTATAATCCCGGCGTAATGCCGCCGGCTGACAGTTGATTTTTTTATGACAACCGCTTCATCCCCCAACTCATCTGATCGCCCTGCCCATTCACGCACATCGACGATTGGCGCAATCGTGATGATTGCAGGGTTGCTGGCTTGTCTGACACCCTGGGTTTCGCCAGCAATCGCCTTGGCTGCCGGCATGGTGCTGGCCATTGCGATTGGCAATCCGTTTCGCAAACGCACCGGTCGGATTGCCAAATATCTGCTGCAGGCCAGTGTTGTGCTGCTCGGCTTTGGGATGAATCTCCCGATCATTCTGCGCGTCGGCATGGAAGGGGCGATCTTTGCCGCCATCACCATCGCCATCACCTTTTTCCTGGGATTCGTCATCGCCAGATTGCTGCGCATCGACGGCACCGCCGCCACCTTGATTTCCGCCGGCACGGCCATCTGTGGTGGCAGCGCCATCGCGGCGGTCGGGTCAGCCATCGACGCTGATGACGGGCGCATGACCGTATCCATCGGCACTGTTTTTCTTCTCAACGCCGTCGCGCTCTATCTCTTTCCCATCCTGGGACACCTGATCGGGCTTAATCAGAATCAATTCGGCGTCTGGTCGGGAATCGCGATTCACGATGTCTCCAGCGTGGTCGGTGCTGCCAGCACCTACGGCGACAACGCCCTGCAAATTGCCACCGCCGTCAAACTTTCGCGCACGCTGTGGATCATCCCCGTAACCTTCGCCGTCGCCTGGTTTTTCGCCCGCCGACCACAGGCGGCAAGCGTTGATTCGATCAGCCCATCACGCCAGACGAAAATAACCATCCCCTGGTTCATCGGTCTGTTCCTGCTGGCCAGCCTGCTGCGCAGCTTCGTTCCCGGTTTGACCAGCGCCGAACCAACCATCCTCCATATCGCCAAACTCGGTATGACCGTCACCCTGTTTCTGATCGGGGCCGGCCTGTCATTACAGACGCTGCGCTCAGTTGGCCCGCGTGCGCTGGTGCTGGGTGTCGCGCTGTGGGTCTTCATCGGCGGGACATCGCTGGGTGTCATTCTGCTGTCGGGTTAGTACGCCATGCTTCCGACTGATTCAACTTCTCCTTCGTGGCTGCTGCTGACGTTGATGATCGTCATGCTGATCGCTTCAGGCTGGATGTTTTCCCGCCTGACCCGCCGCTGGACACTGGGCCGGAAACTCGCCGCCCTGCGCGACTGGGCACGGTCGCAGCGCATGCAATTTCATCACACTGATGCTGCCCTGCCGGGTTCCGTGGCGCGTCTGGGCACCAATCCCCGCGCCCTGTTGTCGATTACTGATTCACGAACCTGGATTATTCAATTTCAGACGCAAAGCCCCGACGCCAGCCAGCCACCGGCCCGCTGGCATGTCCTGGTACGTCACCTGGGCACACCCCTGCCCACGGTTGGCCTGCGCCCCCTCAAGGCAACCAGCAGCCTGCTCGATCTCCTGCCCATGCGCACCTTTGCTGGCATGATGCCTTCCGAGCGGTTCATGGTTGTCGGTCTGCAGCGCGACAAGGCGCTGACCCTGGAAGCATCACGAATCAGCGCGCTGTTACCAGCGGACATCGGTTTGATTCTGCTCGATGATGCCTTGCTGCTCGATTTTTCATCGCGCCCCTATGACGGCATCGAATTCAGCCGCCTGCTGATGATTCTCGATCAGATCACGCTCCTTGTCCCCTGGCAAGGTGGCAGTTCAGTCGCATGATGATTGCTCTGCGCTGCCGGACCACGTCATAATAAATACCGTGTTCGATTCACCATCCACTGATGGATCCGATCGCGCCACGGCCGCTTGCGCCACTGTTCCAGGCAGATGCGATCGGCATAGCCGACATCATGCTCAAACAGATCGTGCATCTGCTGGCCAAGCTCCTCCGAATGGATCATGGCCGACAACTCGCAGTTGTATTCAATGCTGCGGTAATCAAGGTTCGCCGAGCCAATGACCGAAATCCTCCGATCCACGTTCAGCGTCTTGGCGTGCAGCACAACATTCCTGCGCTCATAAATCTGAACCCCCGCCGTCATCAGGCGTTCGTAAAACGATCGCGCTGCCGTCAGCAGAATCGGGACATCACAAATCTGCGGCAACATCAACCGCACCTTCACCCCGCGTCCTGCCGCCCCGATCAGTGCCGCTATCAAATCATTGGCTGGGGCAAAATAAGCCATGGTCAGATCAATCGAATGTTGCGCCTGTCTCAACAGACTCTCAAAAAAAATCGCCAGCGGCGCATGCAGCGTGGGAACCGAAGCAATCACCCCCAACTCGCCAACGCCACCGTCGGCGACTGCTCGCGCCTGCCCGCGTTCGTGCATCATCGGGTTGTGCATCAAAAACATCCGCGTCAGCCGCCCCCCGCTGCAGACATAACGCCAGGTGTTGATGAAACTGCGGAGAAAGATCCGCGCCGCCGGCCCAACGATACTGATCGCATTGTCGCGCCAGGCATCGCCTTGTTTGGCTTCCAGTCGAACCACCCACGAACCGGCGTATTCCGCCCCGATGTTCAGCCCGCCCAGACCGGCGATGTTGTCATCGATCACCAGCAGCTTGCGATGATTGCGGTTGAACGGTCGCCAGCCAAAACGCACATCCCACGGCCAGATCGGATGAAACGCCTGAACATGCACCCCCGCCCGCTGCATCTGCTCAAACATGCCGCCATCAGTCGCCAGCGAACCAAACGAATCATAGATGACATAAACTTCAAGTCCCTGCCGCGCCTTGTGACACAGCAGATCAGCAAATGCCCGACCGGTGTTGTCACTGGCGAAAATGTAGACTTCCAGGCAGATGCGCCGCCGGGCCATGCGAATCGCTTCATACGCGCCGTGCAACGCCTCGCCATCCTTGAATAGCTGCACCTGGGAACCGTCGCTCAACCTCACCGGTAAGGGAACAATCCACCCATCGTCATCGTGGCCCGGACGAATGTTGACACCCGTACTCGTGCCAGCGCGCCCCTCATCGCGCACCAGCGTGGCGCGAGTCTTTTCATGGTCGATCCCAGCCAGACGATCCATCGCTGCATCATACGACGCCAATCGCTCGAAAGCAGCTTTATCTTCCTCGACGCGACAAAATCCCCCCAACCAATCCACGATCAATCTCCCCCTTGGCTGACGAACCACCGACGGCTGACCAGTTGCCGATTGAGCCCACCCTCCAAATACGCCGGTCACTTGACGTAGTCGCGTCTGTTCACGATGGTTAGCAATTATGTCTCAACCCAGCATTCATGTTTCTCCGACCCCTGCTGCCGTGGCGGATGATGCTGCCCAGCGGCTGACGCGGGCGTACGAAGAATCCATCGCCGCCAAAAACCGGTTTTCGTTGGCGTTATCCGGCGGTTCCACGCCACGCCTGCTTTATCAAGCACTGGCCAGTCCGCAGTACATCAATCGTTTCGACTGGACCAAGGTGCATATTTTTTTCTCCGATGAACGCTGCGTACCGCCGGACCATACGGATTCCAACTATCACATGGCCCGGCAGGCAATGCTTCAACATCTGCCCATCCCGCTGGACAATATCTACCGCATGCACGGCGAAACTGACCCGCAAACCGCTGCGCGCGACTATGACCAGTTGCTCCAGCAGGAGTTCGGCGACGGTGGCTGCGATGTCGTTCTGCTGGGCATGGGCGACGACGGTCATACCGCCAGTCTGTTCCCGCATACGCAGGCACTCAACGAACTACAGCACCGCTGCGCCGCTAATTTTGTCCCCAAACTCAATACCTGGCGGCTGACCATGACCGCCCCGTTTATCAACCGCGCCTGGCAGGTCATGATCCTGGCCACCGGTGCCGCCAAAGCCGACCGCCTGCGCCAGGTTCTGGAAGAAAACCCTGATCCGCAGGAAGTGCCCATCACGCTTATCCGTCCGGAGCTGGGCAGACTTGAATGGTTGCTCGATGTCGCAGCAGCCGGCATGGAATAAATCGCTGGATCAGGGAGTATCCCTGCACCGCCCAACGCGCAACGTCACTCCTGCCCCAGTTTTTCGTAATACGTCTTCAGCGCCCCCTGCCAGGCGGGCGGCAGACTCCCCTGCATCGTGTCGCGGATTTCATCATCCACCCGTCTGGCCAGGCTGGGCGTGGTGTCATGTTCAACGTGAATCTGCCCCTCCACCAGCAACCGGCTGGTATCCAGGCTGTTGAGCAGCACATCTTTGCGCCGCAGTGCCGTCTGATACCGATTGGCTTGCAGATCGCTTTCGACCCGTCGCATCAGCGCGATGGAATTGAGCAGCTTGAATTGATCATATCGACCCACCCGATACTGCAAATTCAAGCGTTCTGCCCGATTGCGCAATTGCGCCTGCTTCTGGCGCAAACGCTCCATCTGCGCCTGATGCTGCGACGAGGGAACCGGCCCTTCCAGTCCCTGCCCGCCCTGCCCCGATAACTTGCCCCCACCCGTCGCCCCACCCACCGGATCGGTTGACACATCCTTGATCTGCCCCTGCTCAAATGCCGTTGGATCAAGTCGCGTCGGTGTATTGCGCCCTCCCTTGCCGGTGGCCGTTTCTTCAACAAACTCACCCTGGGAGCGCCCGGAACGCCCTTCGCCCGCGCGCCCTCCCATCTCGTTATTATTGGGCAGTTGATTGCCTGTCACCCCTTTGGCACTCATATTGGCAATCGGCCCGTCCGCAGTGTCCCACCCTGCGCCCTTGTCCAGACTGTCGGTCCAGTTGGCGTTGGTGTCTTCAATTTCATCAAACAAATCCTCCTGCTCCTCCATCAATTCACCAATCAGATCCTCCAGTTGATCCGGCAGCTCCGGCATGGGCGTATCGACCTTTTCCACCGGATCTTCCATGGTCCATTTGATCCGATCGGGTTCATCCATCAGCCATTTTTCCAGATTCGATTGAATTTCGCTGGCCAGCTCCAGGCTTGATTCCTCCAGCGACACCGCCAGTTCAATCGGATCCTTTTGCAAGGCATTCTTCGCCATCGTCACTTCGCTGTAGACTTCCAGCAGTTCCTTGAGCAGCGAGCTGTTGGCCATGTCCTGCTCAGCCATCTTGGAAAAATCGCTGATCTTTTGCTGCAGAAATGCATCCAGTTTCTCCTGGGACTGCAGCAATTCCTCCTTCAATTTTTTGTCGGCATCATCCCAGTTATCCACCGGCTTTTTCGCCAGGGCAGCCGACTGATCCAAAATGCGCTGCTGCTGAGCGATGAACTCCTTGAGCGCTTCATTGAGTTTCTCAAACGCCGCCCTGGCCTTCAGGTCGCCGCCTTTACTGCCCGACTGTTCCGCCAGCGGATCGGGCAGCACATCGAGCATCGCCAGCAGGCTTTGCAACGTGCTGACAATCCGTTGCTGACGATTCACCAGCTCATGCAACAATCCGCGGCGCTGCTCCACAACCAGTTCCTCGATGATTGACGCCGGCAGATCCGTTGCATCTTTCGCCAGACCATACGCCAACACCTGCAAGGTCTTTTGCACCTGGCGCGTCGCTTGATCAAATTCAAAATGCTCCGCCGTCTGGATCATCATCGTCTGCAGACTCCCCTGTCCCTGGCCAATTACCGCCAGCGCCTGTGGTTGGTCTGGCGCAATCGTCATGGTCTGGTTGAGTAAATCCTGTTGAAGTTTGAGCATCTCGCGCAATCGCGCGCGCAATTGATCGGCCTGTTGCTTGTACTCGGCTGCAATTTGCTCAGGATCACGAAAGCGAATTTCAAATATCGCCGATCGAGTCGTCTGGCTGGTCAACGCGCCACTGGTGACGGGATCATCCACGCCGCGCTGGAAGGAACCATCAGGCCCGTACGCCGGTGGCCTCGACTCGGCACTGATATCGCGGTTGTCGCTCACCTCCACCTGCACGCGCACCGACTGGCCATGACGCCGACTTGTCGGAGGCACATCCAGCACCTGCGCCAACGTCGCTGATCGACCGGACAACCGCTGTTCATGGACCACCGCCAGCGGCGCGTCAGCACTGCTGGCCATCAAAATTCGCGCCGAGGACAAACCATGATCATCCCCAACGACCGCTGCGAGATTCAACGGCGCATCGGGCGCAACAGACGCATCCTGCCCCGGCCACTTCATCTCCAGCGTCGGTGGCGCATCGGGCGTACAACCAATCATCAGCGGTTGATCCGGCAGTGCAGCAGTGATCTGCCCCATGGCGCTCATCAGCAGCACCTGGAGACTGGTTGGTTGATTGATGTCAAACCCTGCTGTGAAAACCGTGCCGCCGCTGGCCATCTTCATGATGCGGGGTTGATCGGTCTGTCCCAGTTGCAACATCGCTCCGCCCATCGCCAGATCAATGCCTGCGGTCAATTCGATCCGCGACCCTTGCACCACGGTGATCGGCGTGCTGGCTGTGTCGCGTGTATCGATCCGAATCGTCTGTCCGGGCAACTGCGTATATCCCGGCGGCGTCACCTCCAGGCGCAACTCCGTCAGCTTGACCTGCGGAACAACCGTCACCGTGTACCACGGCGACTGCGATGCGCCGACTTCCACACGATAGCGCAACGAGCTGGCGATAAACTCCGCCCGGTAGCTGTAGCTCAGCACACCTTCAGCACCGACCGCTGGTGTAAGCAAGGCATCCGGCAGCGTATGATCAAAAATCAACTTCGCTTGCGGTTGATCCGGCCCGCTGGCGGTAATGGCGATTTCCAACGGCTGACCTGCCACCAAAGTGACATTACCCGGTGCCACCTGCTGGATATTCATCACGCCGACTCGATTGACGAAGCTGACCGGCGCCAGCATCTGCCGCCACCCGTGCGCTAATGCGCCCGGCAATAAAAACGCCACCAGCAAGGCGATCATCAAGGTAACCGTCAGCTTCAAACCGACAGGCCGCAGCTCCGCAAAACGTACCGCTTCATCCAACGGCTGATGGCGCGATGTCGTCAGCACCTCATCAAAGATGGCTGGGATAAACGGAGAGTTCTGCAGCTCCGGCGCATCGGCCAGTAAAAGCGTGTTGGTCAAACCGTTGTGCAGACCATCGACCCGGCGTTCCACCAGCTCCGCCACCTCCAGCAGTCGCGGGCGAATCAGCAACGGATGCACAACCCACCGCACCCCCGAAACAATCATCCAACCGGCCCAGATCACCACCACCCCCAGCGTCAGCCACCCCTGCCCCAGACCATGCGCCGCCAG
>WBZR01004839.1_pt1 | contig 10745 bp, 4 predicted proteins | sample 5204231 | NCBI WGS metagenome assembly WBZR01 (sample SAMN12412403, study PRJNA552823) | activated sludge metagenome | isolation source: activated sludge from anammox sidestream of wastewater treatment plant... | place: USA: Virginia | collected 2017-08
TTGCGCCTTATATCTGCCCAGGGACAGGAGAGAAAGATCGTCACATCACGCTACTGGAAAAACTACAGGGGTAAGGAGGGTTTCTACAGCAAGACATTATTCTTTACCGACTTTCCGCCTGACGTAAAAGGCACAGGTTTTCTCATCTGGGATTATGCGCAGGAAGGGAAGACAGACGGCCTGTGGTTGTATCTCCCCTCCCTCAGAAAGGTCAGCACAGTATCGAGCCGCGATCAGAATGATGCCTTTATGGGCTCAGACCTGACTTTTGCCGATATGGGGCAGAGAAGGCTTGATGAGGACGAGCACAAATTCATCGGTGAGAGGCCGTGCGACAAAAATATATGCTATGTTGTCGAGAGCACCCCAAAGGAGGCTGGCGCCGCATACAGCAAGCGTATATTCTGGATATTGAAAGATGAATGGCGGGCGGTAAAAATCGAGTATTTTGACCATAAAAAGGAACCCCTTAAGACCCAGGCTATTCAATGGCAGAAGAGCGGCAATCTCTGGATATGGAAAGACGCAACGGTAAAAAATCTCCAGACAGGCCACTCGACCATATTTGAAATCAGCAACATCAAAATTAATAACGGCCTGCGGGATGACCTCTTCACCGAGAGGTTATTGAGAAGAGGAGAGGGGCCGTAATTTCTTTTTACATGAGAGTTATCAAACTGCTCCAAAGGGACAGACGACTGATTCTGTCCCTCTGTTTTTTCTGTATACTGCATCTTTTTTTCATTTATAATCCGGTTGTAAGCAACGGGCAGGAGGCGCCGGAACAGACTCCGGAGTCAACTCTGCCTCCTGCGCAGGAACCGGCAGAAGGGCGGCCCGGGCCTTCTTCAGATGAATCCGCAGGGCCTGAAGCCGTCACTGCGCCTGCCGTTGCGCCCCCGCAGGAACCGCCGGGAGGAGCCCTTCCGGGCGTGGAAGACCTCCCGCCAATTCAGGGGGAAGCTGCCGGGGAGGATCTGATTTCACCGGAGGCAGAAGTCCCGGCCGCAGAGCCGCCGCAGTCTCAGGAGGCGTCCCCCCTTCAGCCTCAGGAAGGGACGGTTGCAATGCCGGCAGAAGCCCCTGCGCCTGCGCGCGGCATACTTACAAGAATAAATGAAGATATCCTGAAGAAAATCGAGTTAAGGGGGTATTTCAAGAGTGAGATTGCGTACAGATATGTTACGCCTGCCGCCTTTTCGAAGATACTCAACATCGTCCAGCTTGAGCCTTCATACTCCTTTAACAGCGATGTTCGACTGAGCGCAAGGATTTGGGCCTATTATGACCTTGCCTATGACCTTCAGGATGTGGGAACAATAGCCCCGGTAAAGGCATTTACCTTTATTGAGCCGCCTGCCCCGGGAGAACCTGACCCCGACATAAAAAATCTCAGGGAAATCGAGACAGATAATTATGGAATTGACCTCAGGGAGCTGTACGTTGATATCTTTCTGAGCAAGATGGACTTCAGGATTGGCAGGCAGATAATAAGGTGGGGTATCGTCGAGGGTTGGCGAATCCTTGATGAAGTAAACCCGCTTGACTTCACCGAGCATATCCTGCGGGATGTATCAGACAGGTATATCCCTCTCTGGATGGTGAAGGGGGATTACTATGCAGGACCTTTGACTATTGAAGGCTTATGGGTACCTGATATCAAGGGGCACAAGCCCGCCCCTCTCAGGTCGGAATGGTCGCAATTTCAGACACTCCCTGATCTGAAGAAAGTGCCAAGGAACTTTAAGAACAGCGAGGGAGGCCTCCGTGTGTCCGGCATGGTCAGGGGATATGAATTTGCTGCCGCATACTTCAATCAGTGGGATGACTTTCCTGCAGCCTTCAGGTCCATATCAGGACTCAGCCTCGGCAATCTCGGCATATCGCCTGAGGTCACATTCTTCCCGGTATACAGGCGTCTCCAGACATATGGCGTCGGCCTTGCAAAGAGTCTCGGAAAGGTAGTCCTTGAAGGTGAATTTGCATATGTTGACGGCAAATACTGGGGGACATGCACGGAATGCACTGCTTCAGACATAACGTTTGGCGAGATACAGAGGGATTATATTAAACACGTCATTGGCGTAAAGACTGTCTTCTATGGGGCTGATATATCCGTCAATTTTTCCCAGGACATCATATTGAATCACACGAGTGACATACAGCAGGCCCGGCATGAGGATGCCGCATCCATCTTTGCAAGGAAAGAGATCCGCTATGGCACCATGGTCCCGCAGCTTCTGGCCATATCACTGCTAAACAGGCACGAATACCTCTTCCGCCCGAAACTTGAATACAGATACACTGATAAGGTAACAGTACTGTTTGGGATTGATATCTTTTCAGGCGATGCCGGCCCTGACCCCGGCAGGCTCAACTTCTTCGGATACTTTGACGATGACGACAGGGCGTATATGGAAATAAAGTACAGCTTTTAACAAGGAGTAATTGAATGTTACGTAAACACATAGAGCGTATCGTCCGTTTTCCGGTAACAACCATCCTGCTTGCCGTCTTCATTACGGTCTTTTTTGCATTTCAGATCAGCGGACTCAGGATGGTGCTCGACCCGAAGGCGCTGCTCCCGCAGGACCATCCGTATGTAAAGCTGAATAACGAGATAGAGAAGCAATTCGGCGGGAGCCGGGTAGTGCTGATAGGCCTCGCATCCAAAGACGGGGACATCTTCAATCCGTCTGATATAGAAAAGATACGGAAGATAAACGAGGAAGTAAAGACCCTGCCGGGCATACTCGAAAACAATGTCGTCAGCATTGCAGACCGCAAGGTAAAGGTTGTAAAGGCAGAGGGAGACTCGCTTGAAATCAACAGCCTGCTTGAGGGTATAGAGAATACCCCTGAAGGCATGGCGAAACTCAAGGGGCGCGTCTACTCAAACCCGGCGTTCATTAACAGCCTCATCTCGGCAGACGGCACAGTAGCTGCGATCCTTCTTGATTTCAGAGGCGGTGACAGCAACTGGCAGCAGATTCAGGGCAGGGCGGGTGATGATGGAGGAGTATTGAGTTTCGCATCGTCAGCCTTTGCGCAGGAAGACTGGAAGAAGTGGCAGCAGAAAAAATCTGAAGCCCCTCCCGCGGAAAGTAAGGCGCCATCTGAAACTGTTCCGGCTGACGGGCAGCAGGACGGGGCGGCCCGGCAGACTCAGGAAGGCAAGTGGCCCTCAGGCGGTGATGGAAAATGGCCGGCGGGCGCTGAGAGCGGATGGCAGGCTGGCGGCGGAGAAGCTGACTGGGAGCAGTGGTATGTCAGCGATTCAAAGATATACAGCGGCGTCCTCGATATCGTAAATAAATATAAGGATGCAGATACGGAAATATATGTCGGAGGGCTCCCTGTGGCGCTCGCTTTCCTCGAGGCCGATTCATGGAGGATGAGCCGCTACATATACCCTCTGGCCGTTGTAATTATCATGTTCATCCTCTACCTTGCCTTCAGAAGCATACAGGGCATGATCCTTCCTATCATATGCGCCCTGCTGAGCGTCGTGTGGGCAGTCGGCCTCATGGGGGTGTTTAAGATACCGCTTGACCCCTGGAATATGATGACGCCGATATTGATACTTGCAGTCGCCGCAGGGCATTCCGTGCAGATACTGAAGCGTTATTATGAAGAGCTGAAAAATCAGCATGAGGCCGGACCGGAAGGCATGCGGCACGGCAGCGGGGGGGGCCATGCCGGGCAGGAAGGCCGGAGCCTCCTGGACGCAGGCGCCTCGAGGCAGGCGGTAATCGCCTCCCTCACGAAGATAGGTCCTGTCATGATCACTGCAGGTCTTGTTGCAGCGGCAAGCTTTGCATCCCTGCTGACGTTCAAGCTTAAGACATTCCAGTCCTTCGGCCTTTTTACAGCATTTGGCATATTGAGCGCCCTTGTGCTCGAGATGACATTCATCCCTGCTGCAAGGTCATTGATGAGGCCTCCTGCCTCAGCCCCCACCCGTGAAGGGGATGGACGGGGTGCGGGGCCGGAAGGCGTCCTTGACAGGTTTATGATCGGCATATCGGGGCTCGTGACCAGGAGAGGCTGGCTCGTCTGGCTTGGGCTGATCATCGTCATCGGAGTGTCTCTGTACGGCATCAGGAGGCTTACGGTCATCAACAGCCTGAAAAGCCTCTTCTTTGAGTCGACCCAGTTCAGGAAAGACGATGCGGCGCTCAACAAATACTTCGGGGGCACGGCTACTTTTTATGTCTATCTTGAAGGCGAGGGGCCGGATGCGCTCAAAAACCCTGCTGTCCTGCGCGCCATAGAGAACCTTCAGAAAGAGATCGAGGCGATTCCGGAAGTTGGAAAGACACAGTCCTATGTGGATTATGTAAAGGCGACAAATCAGAGCATGCACGGGGGCGATCCGGCATATCGCACCATACCTGATTCTCAGGCAACGATCTCTGAATACCTCTTCCTCTTTTCACTGTCAGGTTCCGACGGAGAGATGAACCGCTTTCTTGATTACAAGTATCAGAAGGGCGTAATATGGGTATTCCTGCGGGATGACAGCACAGTGCTTGGCGAGAAGCTGATTTCAATCGTGAATAAATATTCAGGTGACGCCCCACACCAGACTTCAGAAGCTGGCGGAGCGGCTTCCGGCCCTGAAATAGCGGGAGTAAACGGGGGCTTTCCGCCTGACATCAAAACAGGTGTTGCAGGCAGCATCCCTGTCATGATGGCGCTTAACCAGACCATGGTATCAGGAAAGATATGGAACATACTCCAGATTGCGGGCATTGTGTTTGTCATTACCTCTGTAGTGCTGAGATCTCCTGCCGGAGGCATCCTTGTCCTCCTGCCTCTTGGGATTGCCGTGTTGACAAACTTCGGCGTGCTGGGACTCCTTGGTATAGGGCTTGGGGTAGGCACTGCCGCCATTTCAGCAATGGCGGTCGGTTTTGGCGCTGACTATTCCATCTATATGCTGTACAGGCTCAGGGAAGAGTCCGGAGGGGAGAATAGTGATTCAGATGAAGCTGTACGTAAGACCCTTCTGACTGCCGGTAAGGCGATAATATTTGTAGCAGCGGCGCTGTCTGCAGGCGGCCTCACATTACTCTTTACCGGATATTATTTGCACATGGAAGGCTTCCTTGTGCCGCTTGCCATGATTACCAGTTCCATGGCGACACTGATTGTGCTGCCTGCCATTGTCAGGGTCGTCAGGCCTGGGTTTCTCAACAGGTAGCTGAAGGGAAGCAACAAGGAACAGGTTATAGACAATATGAGCATAAAGCGCCTTATTTGCCTTGCATCCTGCATGTTATTTCTTTCATCCTTTCCGCTTCCTGCCAATGCAGCCATTGAGTGGAGCCTCTCTGTAGCAGGCGGTTATTACATTCCGGCCCTGTATGAACTGAACTATGTCTTAAGATATCCGGAGGTTGAGCTTGGGCCGCGCAATACCGAGGCAAAACCTGTCTCATATCCTGTGATTTACCAGGGAAGCAGTCCCAGGATGCCGGAAATGGAGCCGGATGCCCCGAAGTTTGGATTGCAGGTCCAGGCTGATATCAACCCGCGATATGCCGTAGTCTTTGGAGGGAGCATCGCCTCATTTGATTCCAAAAGCCGGGATGTACGCAATTTCTTTGTCGGCTTCAACATCCCTTCAGTGCGGGAGACGAGGTTTGCCCTGTCTCTGAATCAGTTCTGGCTGGGTGGAAAGAGATACTGGGTATTTGAAGACAAACCAGAAGGCAGGGATAAAGTGTCAGGAACAGGGGCATCGGGAGATGAAGGGAGCGGGCAGGTAAAACCGGCGCCAAGGGTTTATGCAGAGATGGGGATCCTCGCCATTACAAGGGCATATCTGACTACTGACGTCTGGCTTCACGTTTACGCGCCGGATGAGGGTTTTGACTTCTACAAGGTCACTGAGACAGGGATAAGCGGCAGCGGCTATGCTACATACATCGGGATTGGAGGCGAGTATTATCTCACTAAAAGGGTGTCAGCAGGCATTGATGTAGACTATACGATAGGCGGCATAGGCGACATGCGGTTTGTCCACTACTTTACAGTTGACCCCCTGGAGATGGACATCATCAGGAATGGCGATGAGGTCTTATACACGGACCTGAGAAGGGGAACTGTGAAGCCGCTGTTCATAGACCTTGAAGGGTGGGACCTGAAAGGGCAGCTAAGGTTCTACTTCTAAGAAATATTGTGTAATGATTGCACAGTTGGTTAAAAATTCACGATAAAAAGGATACATTATTTGTTTACCATTATAAATCAATCAGTTGAACTCATTTATGTCTTTCCTGTCATCTCTTTTTGTATATTAAAGACACAAGTTTTCATGTTTCGTATGTCATGTCATGTTGTTTTTCGACTCGCCTCACCTGATTTTCCCTCCCCTGCCTATGGATATTACCCCATTTGTCATTTTAACCCCTTTATTTTTCAATAAGTTCTAAATAGCCGCGATTTATTTCCGGTTATTTGACGGAAAATGGTATATCCCTTGCAACACTCTCATAATCGTGTCTGCTGATTCAGTCCGGAAGTATTCAGACAGCAAATCGGCAAACTGACAATGAAAGGAGGTGAAACGAAATGAGAAAATTTATAGTTCCTTTTTTAGCAGCAGGTGTAGTGGCATTTGCGGCCTCTGCAGCAATGGCAGGCACATTCACTGAGGAGATCGTCAATGGTAACCACTACAAGGAGACCGACGTCATTGAAACGGGTCATGACACCTGGCAGCTTGATTCTGCAATTCTGAAGAGCCTTGCGGCTGGTGGTTTTGACGGATTCAAAGGGGATGAGGCCTATGGCTATGTCACAGGCGCAAACCCCTGGGATTCTTCAAATACCAACTTCATCGATGGCTGGACCGGTACAGACTCAAGCTTTGACGACAACACGTCATTCCTGTTTGATCCACCGGCATACACCACCCCATGTCCATCCTTTATGGATATAAATGGGGGTGATTTTGAGCCTGGGGATTGTATAGCCAATACCTATGCATCAGATCCTCAGAGTGAACACTCTGGAGGAGGTCATAGCTTTGATATGCTCGACGATCTCTACCAGTCCATAGGTGACGATGACAGCGATGCCGATCATACCAGGTATATTGCTCAGGACCTGGATATCCTCGTGTTTGCAGGAAGGATGGCGATCATCCAGACAGCAGCCGGTACAGTTGTCGATGATGCCAATGGAGACGGCATACTGGATACCTACACATGGCCTGTTGACGCAGTGCCAGGCACTGCAGTATCAGTCTCAGCCCACTATGTTATTGACCAGACCCTGGATCAGGACATAGCTGACTGGGAAGATACACCAGGTGAGACCATGGGTATCTATGGTAAGTTGACACAGCTATTCTTCATGGCCGGTCCTGTCAGCTCCACAGCGGCTTGCGCAAGCTCATTCAGGGTTGGTGATTACTTGAACCCGGGTGAGTGTAACGAGGCCCTCAATGCAACACCTACTGGTGATGTCCTGTACAATGCTATGGGCGGCACTGCGAACCTTTTTGATCAGTGGGTGGTTCAGGATGTTTGGGATTGGAAGGCCAATCCGAACATGGACTCCTACAAGGTTGGAAAGGTTGATTATGTCGGTATGAAGCAGGGCTACAGCTCATGGTGGATGAGAAACGCTGTGCCTGAACCAGATTGGACATACAACTGGACATATGAAGGTGGTCACGGAGATATCAATAAGACCGTTACAGATGGTCACGATCATATTGATCCGTAATCGCTTTGATGAGATGGTTGTAGTTTGATCTTATATCTTGGGCCCCTGGAAACAGGGGCCCTTTTTTTTGGGGGGTGGCTTCATGAGACAGGCTTTGACGGGGCGATAAAAATCCGATATATTCATTATCTTTATGGCAAGACCAGTCACTCTTCTAACCTTATTTCTCATACTTCTCCCTAATCTCATCTGTTTCACCATTGCAGGGCGGCCTGCCCTGCCTGCAGCCTTTGCCCAGGAGCCGGCTTCTCCACTGGATGAGGGGATAAAACTCCTCGATGAAGGGCGGTTTGATGAGGCGCTGAAGGCATTTGAAAAGGCCGTGGCCCTCGAGCCCCGAAATCCCATGCCGCACTACTACGCCGGTGTGGCCTACCACCGCAGCCGCCAGCCCATCCCTGCAATAAACAGCCTCAACAGGGCGCTTCGCCTGAGGCCTGGAATGCCGGAGGCCATTTTCGAGATCGGAATCATTCTGGAAGAGTTGGGCCGGTTTGAAAGGGCTATGGAGGCATTCAGGACTGTTGCCGCCGGGAAGGAAAATCTAAAACTGGCAGAGGAGGCAGGGGAGCAGCTAAGGCGGCTTGCCATTGGAGAGCACTCGAGGGCTGCCGCGAGGTTCTTCCAGGAAAAGCGCTGGGAGGAGGCCTTAAAGGAACTTGGGGAGTTGTTGTCCCTGACGCCTCAAGATGCAGATGCCCATTATGCCTCGGGTATAGCCTATCAGCATCTCGGGCAATTCAGCAAGGCCATAGACTCCTTTAAGAAGGTGTCGGAGATAAACCCAGCAAATGCCATGGCCGTCATGCAGCAGGCCGGCATATATGAACTGCTTGGAAACTATGATGATGCAATAGGGCTCTTCCGGAAGGTGATCTTGATGGAGCCAGACTCTCCTCTGGCAAGGGAGGCTGGAGACAGGGTCGCAGATGACCTGAAAAAGATCGAGACGCGGCGCCGTTTTGAGGCGGCAGCCGATCTGATAAGAAAAGAGCAGTGGCAAGAGGCCCTTCTGGAGACAAGGGCGGTCCTGTCAGCAGAGCCTGCCAATCCGCTTGCCCTCTTCAATCTCGGGTTGATACAGTATCACCTCAAAGAGCCTGATGCGGCTATAGAGGCGCTGAAGCAGGCGACAGGGGCGGACCCCAGACTTTCGAAGGCATATTATCAACTGGGGGTCGTCTATGACGACCTCGGCAGATTCAGTGATGCGCTCAATGCCTATGGACAGGTCCTGGCCATCAGTGAAAAGGGGGAGGAGGCAGAAAAGGCAAAGGCGAGGCTCGACATAATAAAACCTATCCTTGAGGTGGAAGAAAGGGCCGGGGCTGCCAGGGAGTTGATAACGAAGGAGGATGTTGCAGGGGCAATCAGGGAGATGGAGGCCCTCATTGCGCTGAAGCGGGATGATCCAAGGCTTCATTTATCATTAGCTGTCCTATATATAAAGGGGGGCCGCGTCAGGGATGCGGCATTTACACTGGAGAAGGGAGTGACACTTGCCCCGAAGGACCCTGAATTTCGCTTCATGCTCGGTCAGGTTTACGATGGGCTGGGGGAGTATGAAAAGTCCATAGAGGCATACAGGAGTGCGGTTACCCTGGAGAAAGAGGCCACCCGCGCTGACGAGGCCCGGAAGCGCCTCCGCGCCGTCACACTCCGGTTCCATTTTAACCAGGCGAAGAGACTTTTAAACAGTGGTGACTATGAGGCCGCCCTCAGGGAGATGCAGGCAGTCCTCGATATTACCCCGGATGACCCGGTAGCCCTGTTCAATACCGGAGTCCTGTATGAGAGGCTTAACAGGTCAAAAGAGTCTGAGGCCTCATTGATGAAGGCGATATCCCTGTCTGCCGATTATGTGCAGGCATACCTCCTTCTTGGGATCGTCCAGGAGAGATTGAGAAAGTTCGATGAGGCGCGTGCGGCATTTGACAAGGTTCTTGAGATACAAAAGGAGGGCCGGGAGGCCACTGCTGCACGTATGAGGCTTGAGCAGATTAAAGAGGTGGAGGACTTGTCTGGCCGCCTGCAGAAATCCTTTGAGCATATGGAAAAGAAGGACTGGGAAGGGGCAAGGAGGGAGATTGAGGGTGTTCTTGCCCTCTACCCCGGGAACTACATCGGATACTACTATATGGGTATAATACTGGAAAATCTCGATATTCCGGATGAGGCGAGGGCGGCCCTCAGGAAGGCCATAGAGATCAACCCGCGATTTTCAAAGTCGTATATTGCCCTCGGAGATCTCTATGTGCGGGAGCAGGAGTATGAAGAGGCAAGAAATATCTATAAAGAGGTGATTGCTGTCGCTGAAGGATCGCCTGATGCTGAGAATGCGGAGGAGAGGCTCAAACAGTTAAGGGACCTGCGCGGGAGCGTTTCGATGACTCACAGCTTCAATTCCAATATCGCCTTCAGGGCAAAGGCACAATCCACGGTGCAGTCGAACTATGGACTCGGCCTCACGTATATCCTTTTCCGTCCGAAGGACGGGAGCATCTATACCGGACTGTCGGCCAGTCAGTCTGTTTACTATGATACGCAGTTAGAGGGGAATAGCTACGCACTCCAGATGAGCGGGGTACAGAAGTTTCCGCAGGACCGCATGCTAACGGGGTCCGTTTCGAGCAGTAAGTCCTTTTTCGAGGGGAGGCTGACATATGAGAGCAGCGAACTCTCGCTGGTTGCCAGTATGGAGCCTCGGCATATCCCGACGACTGCCGCCCTCAGCTACACAGGTTCACGGGGGCGGTCTCCTGTTAACAAGACAAGCGATTCGGAACAGCACAACCTTACGCTCTCAGTCTCACAGAAACTGTCTGTCCGTGACAACCTGTCGGGTAGCTACAGCTTCAGCGTCTACAAAAACCTCGATGCGATCGCCAGCAACTATGCCAACCGGACGAACACCCTTTCGGTGGGTTACAGCCGCCCTGTAGTTACTCACCTTGGTTTAAGCCTCGGTTACTCCATCAGTTTTGTGGATTACAGCAACCCTGATT
>WBZR01003764.1_pt1 | contig 10733 bp, 10 predicted proteins | sample 5204231 | NCBI WGS metagenome assembly WBZR01 (sample SAMN12412403, study PRJNA552823) | activated sludge metagenome | isolation source: activated sludge from anammox sidestream of wastewater treatment plant... | place: USA: Virginia | collected 2017-08
CGAACAAGGTAGCCGCTTCGTGCAAGGTGCAAGGAGACATGTCTCTCGGCGGTCATCAAGTCAGATTGCATTGGGTTACATACCGCTATGGCAAGTTGGCCAAAGCACATTAGAATGCAGCGCATATGGACAATATTGCTCCCCATGGCTACTGTTGTGGCCATGGGGCAGCAACCTTGGACTTATGGCCAAGGCCAGGTCGACAAAGATGTTCTCTTTACCGACATAGCTTGGTCTGATGATAGTGTCGTGGTCGGCTGCTATAGGGCCACCCCGTTGGTATCATTCCCCTTTGGTGCATCAATCCTGGTTCTAAACACTTCAGGGAACCTGCTGCATGAGCGCCAATTGGCCCCATCCCTACACCACGCTGTTCCAACAGTTGTTCTTGCCGGGTCCACCCAGGGTGTACGGGTGTTGGGGAGCTATGCAGAATATGGTGATTCCCTTCCCGGTTTCTTCCATTATAAGTTCACCCCGGATAACCCTTTGCCGGACTCCACATTCATTCCGATTAATGGAGCAAGGTTCACGAGCCTGAAAAATGCAGCCTTGCTCGAAGATGGATCCGTAGTTGCTGCCGGATCAGCTGCCTTTGGGAGCGCCAATCTATTGAACTACTCCCAGCTATTCAGGATAAACGCCGATGGGCAGGTTGTTTCCAATAATGGATTCAGTTTACCTGGTAGTATCCTTCAAGTTACGCGCGACATTGTTCCTTTCAATAATGGGCTGCTTGCTTCCTTCGAGAGCTGGCCGCAGACACCAGCGTACTATGGCAAGATAACCCTGGACTTGAACCTCACAACTTACTGGTCCGGGCAAGCACCGCATTACGACCCACTGAACCCTTTGGACAGCATTGTGAAAGGGCCGATGACACTACGGCCGATTGATAACAGCAGTTTCGTTGTTGGAGGTGTATTCAAGGTAGGGAGCCCGCGCTATAATGGTGCCGTATATGTAGTGGACACCACGGGCGTGACCTCTGCGGCATTCATTCCATACAGTCAGTTCAACAACGACTACGCAGCGCTGGATGGGTGCATCAGTCCCATTGACTCTTCATCGTTCTACTTCCTATTCTGGGAAAACTTCCCCTTGTCTGCCGAAAACATCCCTTTTGAACCGACCGAACCCGACGTGCTGCATGTGTACAAGCTGGACAACCAACTGAACATCCTGTGTGACTTCGTGCTGGATGGGTTTGCCTCCAATACCTATTACGTGCCGATCCGGATCAAGACCACCCCCAACGGTGGATTCGCCATTGTAGGCACCAAGAAGGACATGAGTGATCCAAACAGCCGGTTTGTGGGCTGGGCGCAAACATTCAGCGCAGCCGATTGCAACGTAGGTATCCCCGAATCCTCCAATCCTGGACAAACCTTGATTTTCCCTAATCCAGGAAATGCGGGTTTCACTGTGGTCCTGAATGGTTCAAGCGAACCCGGCACTCGGATTACACTATACGACATGCAAGGCCATGTGACAGCCAATGCAGTAATGAATGGAGCTACGGGCCATTTAGTTTGTACCTCCCTTGCACCCGGCTTGTACTACTACCGGGTCACAGGTCACAATGGCACGTTGCGTGCTTCAGGTAAGTGGGTAAAGCAATAGAGACTATCGTTCCTGCCTGAAGTCTGCGCACCAAGACGTGGGTGCTCACCTTCACGTTTGAGGGGTAGCGGCTGCCACGGGGTTGCCTCCACCCAAGTATCTTCGTGATCATGAAGGCAAAGGTCACCAAGCGAAAGCCTGTCCGACAGAGCCGGCTCAGCACCTCGATCAGCGTGGCAAGCAAAAAGCGGCTGCGCCGTGCCAGCGAGTTGCAACAACGAAGCATGGGTGCGGTGCTTGATGACCTGATCGCCGCGATGCCCGAAGAGCCCATGCTGGATGTGGGGCCCGGCAAGGGCAAGGCATGGGTGAAGGCCAATCGCGGGGTACTGAAAGGGAAGTTCAGCAAAGCGGATTTTGATCGGGACGACCTGCTGGGCTACCTCCTTCGCAAGCACGCCAGCTGATGCGCATCCTGATCGATGCAAACGTTCCCTTGAACGTTTGGCTGGCCGACCGGCCCATGAGCTCGGAAAGCGCGATGGTGATGGAGGCGGTTGGTGATGGCCGGGTCAACGGTTTTGTCCGTTTCACCTGTGTACTTTTTGTTCTTTGGCCCTTACGAATGAACGCAGGTTGATGAACGGTAAAGAGTGATTGATGCCCCGACGAATGTCGGTGGGTGATCGAAGGACTTCGGACCAGCACTTCTAACGACTAACTGTGTTTCAGGCTGATTGGTTGTGGGTTGTGAGGCACCATAATCCTTAGGCCACAAGCTGAATGCTGTGACTGATAACTGATTACCGAGAACCGAGAACTGCCAACTGCAACTGACCACTGCCACTGCCTACTGCAACTACCTCTTGCCTCCCCATGCATCTCACCATCGACATCGCCCTACGTCCGACCGAGGCGGCGGACCCCGTGCTGGTCCGTGAGGCCGCGGCGGAAGCGGCCGGCATGGACCCGGCGCACGTGCAGGGCTGCCGCGTGGTGAAGCGCAGCATCGATGCGCGGAGCAAGCAGCCCTTGGTGCGACTGCGCGTGGAACTTTCCACGGAGCAGGCATTCCCGGAGCCCCGCCAAACGCCGCCCGAACTGCCCGACGTGCGCAAGGGCAAAGCCGTGATCATCGTGGGCTGCGGGCCGGCCGGGCTGTTCGCCGCGCTGGAGTGCATCCGCCACGGGCTGCGGCCCATCATCTTGGAGCGCGGCAAGGACGTGCGCGCCCGCCGCCGCGACCTGGCCGCCGTGAACCGCCTGCACATCGTGGATCCCGACAGCAACTACGGCTTCGGCGAGGGCGGCGCGGGCACCTACAGCGACGGCAAGCTCTACACCCGCAGCCACAAGCGCGGCGACGTGGAGGGCATCCTGGAGACCTTCGTGGCCTTCGGGGCCTCGCCGGACATCCTGATCGAGGCGCACCCGCACATCGGCACCAACAAGCTGCCGCACATCATCACCGCCATGCGCGAGGCCATCATCGCGGCGGGCGGCGAGGTGCGCTTCAGCACGCGCGTCACCGACCTCATCATCGCCGACGGCGCCATCCACGGGGTGCGCACCGCGCAAGGCGAGGAGGTGCTGGCCGACCGCGTGATCCTGGCCACCGGCCACTCGGCACGCGACATCTTCGAGCTGCTGCACCGCCGGGGCATCCTGATCGAGGCCAAACCCTTCGCGCTGGGCGTGCGCATCGAGCATCCGCAGGCGGTGATCGACCGCATCCGCTACCACAGCGCGGTGCGCCACCCGGCCTTGCCGCCCGCCAGCTACAGCGTGGTGCAGCAGGTGGACGGCTGCGGCGTGTACAGCTTCTGCATGTGCCCCGGCGGCATCATCGCCCCGTGCGCCACCGCGCCCGGCGAGGTGGTGACCAACGGCTGGAGCCCGAGCAAACGCAACAACCCGTTCGCCAACAGCGGCATCGTGGTGGCGGTGGACCCGCGCCAAGCGGACGACCCGCTGAGCGCACTGCGCTGGCAGCAACGTGCGGAGCGAACCGCCTGGCGCGCTGGTGGAGAACGCCAATCGGCACCCGCGCAACGCCTGGAGGATTTCATCCGCCGCAAGGCCAGCGCCGACCTGCCCGCATGCAGCTATCCGCCGGGCATCGTGCCTGCCCTACTGGACGAGGTGCTGCCGCCGGAAGTAGCCGGGCGCCTGCGCGGCGGCCTGAAGGCCTTCGGCGAGAAGATGCGCGGCTACCGCACCAACGAGGCCGTGCTGGTGGCCGTGGAAAGCCGCACCAGCTCGCCCGTGCGCATCCCGCGCGACCCGCACACGTTGCAACACCCGCAGGTGCGCGGCCTCTACCCCTGCGCCGAGGGCGCGGGCTACGCGGGCGGCATCGTCAGCGCGGCCATGGACGGCGGGCGCGTGGCAAGGGCGGTGGCGGGTTGATGAGCACACATCGCCCCTGCCAGGCAGCATATTGCCCGCTGTCCCTGTCTTCCATCCGGCACCTCATTCCAACCCGGTCTTAAGGATTGCCGGATCGATTACCTTGTAACGGATTTCCTGGAAGAAATCGAAAAGCACGAGTTCCATGGAAAAATTGTCCGCCTTGGCCTTCGTGCTTTTTGCAACCTCCTTCGCCACGCTGGCCCAGGATACGTGCACTGTTGACGCCATTACCATTCCGGATGCCTTGGATTCGTGGCAATGGATCTCGGGCAGCTATCCGCCCGGTGGTTCCGTAACCTATGAACTCCCCCTGCTGCAAAGCAATTCCATCACCTATGTGTTCAAGACCGGCTGCGGCGACGGCGCATGGGCGGACCATAACACCGTGCTGGAATACCGCACACCACCCCCCTGCCTGCTTGTGATGGCCGACAGTGGCAGTTGCGCTCCAGGTGGCACCGAATTGGACATCAACTTCGTGGTGTGGGAAGGTCCCTCGCGGATCCGTGTTCGCGGTGCGAACGGGGAAGGAGGCAGTTTCACCCTCGCCTATCGTTCTATCGGGGGCATGGCCGGCAACTGCAACGAATGTCCATCCTTCGATGAAGCCCTGGCCCCCGGCAGCTATTGGCAAACTGTTGATGGGAGCTACGGGATCGACGGATGCAAGGTGTACAAGGTTTCCGTGGCCAACGGCCTGACCTATGATTTCAAGACGGGATGCGGAGACGGGGCCACCGCCGACCACGATACCCGGATCAGCATCTCGAATGTCTATTGCAACGAGTTGGCATCAAACGACAATGCTTGCGAAGCCGGGCGATCCTCCATCACCTGGACCGCCACGGAGGCCGGCACCATCTTCGTGCGGGTGGCGGGAGCCTCCGGTGAAGCGGGAAACTTCTCCATGGCCTACCGCCGCTCAGGGGGCAATGGAAGCGCATGCGGCAGTTGCACGAACCACGATGCCAACCTCAGCGCGGGCTGGTACTGGGCCACGGTTGCCGGCAGTTATCTACCTGGCGGATGCCAAGTGTACCGACTTGTCCAGGAGGAAGGCTATGTATACTCCTACAAGATCGGCTGCGGCGATGGGGCATCCTGTGACCACAATGCACAACTGGAACTGCTCAATGATTCGTGCAACGTGCTGCTCACTGGCACCGACCAGTGCGGCGACGGCTCGTCCACGCTGGAATTCACCTCAGCCGGTGAATGGCCCTTGTTCCTGCGGGTATCCGGCATTGACGGCGCCGGGGGCAACTACACGTTGGCCCGTCGGCGGCATGGCACTTGTCCCACCTGCCCGGACCACGACCTGGAGATCACCCCAACGCTTCAATGGCAATCGTCGGATTCCAGCTTCCTCGAATATGGCTGCCGGGTGTACAAGGTCAATGTGGCCGCAGGGATGACCTACGCCTTCCAACTGGAATGCACCGATTGCAACTGGTGGGATGACCTTGCGCCGATGATGGAGGCCTATGATTCGGCATGCAACATCATGGACATCCCCACCTACAGCCTCAACTCCGGGGCAAGGACCTGGACGTTCATGGCGGTATACACCGGGGCTGTTTACCTGCGGATCCATGGGGATGGATGGCAGGGTGAGGCATACACGCTTTCATACAAGAATGTGGGAGCGGCAACGGATGCATGCCTGGATGCCCCGATGGTCCCGGTTCCCATCGACGGTTATGTGGAACTTCAAGGAAGCTTGGCCGGCATTACCCCCAACGGCGACCACCTTGCCGGTACCGCATGGCAGGACAGCGCGGTGGCCTGGTATGCCGTGGAAATTCCGGAATACTGTTACACGTTCACGGTCTCCTATTGCGGTCAGGATACGGCCTGGCCTGGATCCATGGGATTCCTTGCCACGGAGTGCGGCGCGGACTCGCTCCTGTTTGGCATGCCGTCCCTCTATTTCCCTTGTTCCAACGGTAATGCGAACGATGAATACTGGCTTCTCCAAGGAACGTATTACCTGCCACTTCTTGCCAATCCTTTAGACCCCGCGAACAACATGTACCACATCGCGGTGGGTTGTTCGAGCGTGATCTTAGATGGGATCGACGGGCCTCCGATCACAGGAACGTGGGGTATCCATCCGAACCCCGGGCACGATGCGTTGGTGCTGACCGGCCCCGGCATAGGCGGGAAATCCATGGAAGCCTGGTTCATGGACATGACCGGTCGAGTGGTAAAGCGTTTTCCCATCACATCCACATCCACCCCGGTGGTTACGTCCGAATTGAAACCCGGCGCATATATCATCCGCCTTACCGGAGAAACCTCCCCCGTGGTACTGCGGTGGATCAAGGAGTAGCGGCGAGAAGGAGGAGTTCATCAATCGCAGGTTGGCGATCAGCCTTCATTGCCTGCAAGGATTGGGAGCCTTCAGGCCACAAGTCACTCCCTGGCTCGTGCTGCCCATGCGGCACACTTGCGGGAAAATGCCGGCTACGCGGGCGGCATTGTCAGCGCGGCCATGGACGGCGGGCGCGTGGCTAGGGCGGTGGCGGGCAAGGCCCCCTTCTGGCATCCTTCCTACAGCCGGGTCCCTTAGGCATACAGGACCGGGATCCTGGCGAAGTTGGTGAGCAGCCGCTCCTTCTCGGCATCGGCCATGTAGCGGTATTCATCGGATGCCTGGGACATGACGGCGATGAGGCCCGCGCCCACCTTCTGCGAATACCGGATGGTCGGTTCAGCAAAGCCCATGCTGAAGACACCGCTGGATTCCACCGGATGCACCCATTTGATCCCTTCCTTTTGAAGGCGGTCGATCACCCGTTCCTTGTTGGCCTTCAACTCCGCCGACGGCTCTTCGTTGGGCCGTGCCAGCTGATAGAGATGCACCTCCGCGCCGAAGGTCTTGGCCAACGCGCAAACAGCATCCATCAAACGATGGATGTCCGGATGCGCCGCCACGGGCAGGACGATGGATGCCGGAGGCGCAACCTCATATCCTTCCTGGACCACAATGGCCGGGAGGGCCGAGCGGCGCACCAGTTTCAGCATGTCCGCCCCCAGCAGGGATTGGCGCAGGCCCTTGGGCCCGTGCGTGCCTGCCACCAGGAAACCGCTGTACTTGGCGGTCTCCTCCCCGATTCCCTGGATCACCTCGCCTTCCACCAGCCGTGAGCCTTCGATCCCGCCGGCCCCGCATCGGTCACGTTGCTGCCGCATCGCCGCCTCCACGGCCGATCGTGCCTCTTCCGACCGCTCCTTCTTTGGCAGGATATGCAGGTGCGTGACCGGGGCGCCCAGGCCCTTGCCGATCAGCACGGCATAGCGCAAGGCCACGTCGCTGGCCGGGGTTAGGTCCGTGGCGCAAAGGATTTCCTGCTGGATCATGGGCGGTGGGGAAGGGATCTGCGGCGCACAAGGTAGGGCGGTTTATCCCGCGGCCAAGAAGGAGGCCATGAACACGAATGGCCGCCGCCCCTCCGGGATCAAAGCTGGCAATCGGCCAACTTGCACAACCCGTCCATGTCCAGGATGCGCACCTTCTTGCCTTCCAGGGCGATGATGCCTGCGTGCTGGAATTCACCCAGGGTGCGGATCACGGATTCGTAGGTGCTGTTGGCCAAGGCCGACATCTCGCGGCGGGTGATGGTGTGGGCGAGCAGCGTACCGTCGTCGCGGTCGAAGCCGAAGACCTCGGCGTTGATGCGCAGTGCCAGCGCCACCCGGCTTTTCACCGGCATGTTCAGCAGGTTCTTCCGCAACTGTTCCGAACGGCCCATTTCATCCGCCAGGAAGAGCATGAAGTGGTAGCAGAACAGGGCATTGGCCCGCAGCATGTCCTCGAACACGCCGATGGGCAGGATGTTGACGGTGGTGGGCACGAGTGCCACGGCCGTCACCGGGTAGGTACGCTCCCGGCGCAGGCCGCGATGGCCCAGGGCGAACCCGTCCTGCGCCAGGCGCAAGATCACCTCCACGTCAGCCGTGTAGTTGGTGAACACCTTCACGCGGCCCTTGTCGATCATGTACATGTTCTCGCACCGCTGGCCTTCCTTGAAGATCGTCTCGCCCGCCTTGAATGCCAAGGTGGTGGTATGGGTGCGCGCCAGCGCCTGCCACTCCGGGGTGCAGTACTTTGTGAAGAGGTCAAGGAGGTTGCCCAGCGATGCCACGACGGTCGGGTTTTAAGGGTGCAAAGGTGGGTCTTAGCCGCCAATGGCGACCATGCTGCGGTTGGCGGCGTGCAGGGTGCCATCGGCCAGCTTGCCGGGGGTGTCCATGCCGCCGCGCATGGCCTCTTTCCGCAACACGGCCCCGGTGATCAGCGGGCGGATGTCCTCCCCCGCCCGAAGCGGCGTGAGCAGGTCCGTCTCGTGCCGGCCGAAGAGGCAATTCTTCAGCTTGCCGTCCGCCGTGAGCCGGATGCGGTTGCATGTGCCGCAGAAGGGTTCGGTCACCGAGCTGATCACGGCAAAGGTGCCCGCCCCTCCCGCCAACCGGTAATGGCGTGCGGTGTCGTGGGGCCGGTCATCGGCACGCCGGAAGCCCTCCGCGCCGAAGTGTTCCGTGGCCCGTGCCAGGATCTCCCCGGCGGAAACGCCCCTGCCCCACTCCCACCGGTTGCCGTTGAAGGGCATGAACTCGATGAAGCGCACGTGCAGCGGCTCCTCCCTTGTCCACTCGATGAAGTCGGTCACCTCATCATCGTTCACCCCGCGCATCACCACCATGTTCACCTTCACCTGGAATCCCCGCCGCCGCGCCAACCCGATGTTGTCCATGGTGCGCTGGAAGTGGTTGCGGCGGGAGATCGCCGCCATGCGGTCGGCGCGCAGGGAATCGAGGCTGATGTTCACCGCCCGCAACCCGGCCTCCTCGAAGGTGTCGAGGAAGCGGTCCAGCAGCACCCCGTTGGTGGTGATGGCCAGTTCCACAGGTAGCCGGCCCAGGCCCCGGATGACCTCCGCCGCATCCCGGCGCACCAAGGGCTCGCCGCCGGTGAGGCGGATCTTCCGCACGCCCAGTTCCACGAAGGTTGCCGCCAAGGCCTGCACCTCGTGCGTGCGCATGAAGTGCGAGCGCGGGCGCAGCACGATGCCTTCCCCCGGCATGCAGTATGTGCAGCGCAGGTTGCAGCGCTCGGTGAGCGAGATCCGCAGGTAGTCATGCCTGCGGCCGAACCGGTCGATGAGCTCCGTGTGCGCCGCCCTCGCCATGGTTGTTGTCAGGTTTTCAGCATCGCATCCATCTCTTCCGTGGTGATCAGCTTTTGCGCCATGGGGAAGAGCACATGGTCCTCCCGGTAGATGTGCAGGCGGATCAGTTCGATGAGCTCCCGCGCATTGTTGAAGGCCACTTGGAAGGTAAAGTTGCGCGAGCGTTCGTCGGGCAGGTGGGCCGCAAGGCCGAGCAAGTTGAAGGCCAGCGCGCCAAGCTGGATGAACTTCACATGGTCATCCTCCATCAGGTCGATGGCCGTGGTGGGATGACCGTCGGTGCTGTTGCTGCGCTCACCGCTTTCCACCAGCCGCTTTTGCAGCAAGGGGAAGAGTTGGTGCTCCTCGCGCCAGTTGTGGTCCAGGAGCTCGTCCTCGAAGAACCGGAAGAACGTGCGCAGGCCGTCGTTGATCTCGTCGTTCAGCGAGAAGTTGGCCTCGCGGTAGTCCACCATGGCCTTCTCGAAGTTGTCGAGCACGCGCTTCACGTTCCCATGCTCCGCCATGTAGCGCTTCAGCAAGGGATGGCTCACCACCACCTCTTCCGCCTCGGGCACGTTGGCCTCATAGGCGCCCGGCGGGTCCATGGGCGATAGCTCGGCCTCCCCGGTGTTCTTTTCCACGTTGCGCACGATCGGGTCCTCCTCCTTCAGCTTGCGCTTGAAGGCGCGTTCCTCCTGTCCGACGCGCTTGCCTGTCCTGGTATCGATGATCTGCATGGTCGGGGTTCTTGTTGCGTCAGGTTTCGGTCAGTTGTTGCGCGAACGCACGCCGGGGTAATAGCTCCTGGAGTTGCGGATGCCGCGCCGTCCCCAGTTCCAGATCACCAGCTGGTAGCCGCGCCAGAGGTAGTCTATGGGTGCCACCAGGAAGTGCATGAAGCGGGTGAATGGGATGATGGCGATGATGGTGAAGGCGGAGATGATGTGTACCTGGATGAGCCAGGGCATGGCGCTCACGGCGGCGATGTCGGGGTCGCCGGCGAAGAGCGATCGCAGGTAGGGCGTAACGCTGGATGCGAACCACGATGAGCCCCAGCGCACGTAAAAGGCCACGCCCAGGCCGGTGATGATCTGCGTGAGCAGCACGGTGTAGACGAGCATGTCCATCTTGTTGCTCACCACCAGCACGCGGGCATTGCCGAGGCGGCGGCGGATCAGGAGGATGAGGCCCAGCAGGGTACCCAGCGCGAAGGCGAAGGAGCTGTATTCCAGGATCAACAACCGCACGGGGCGGCCGTTCCAGGCCAGCACCGCCCGCGGGAACAGGAAGGCGACCAGGTGGCCGAAGAAGAGGATGAGCAGCCCCCAGTGGAAAGGCTGGCTGCCCCAGAACAGCTTCTTGCGCTCGAGGAATTCCGAGGAGAGCGAGCTGACCTGGAACCCGCGGTAGCGGTAGCGGTAGATGGACCCGATGAGGAAGATGGCGATGGCCACGTACGGCAGCGCGGCGAACATGAGCACGTTGAGCATGCCCCACTGTTCCTGCAGCCCGTATTTCAGGCCGTACACCACGGCGAATGCCGCCATGAGCATGATCAGCAGCACCCGTGTGTGATTTGCCGGC
>WBZR01004849.1_pt1 | contig 10730 bp, 9 predicted proteins | sample 5204231 | NCBI WGS metagenome assembly WBZR01 (sample SAMN12412403, study PRJNA552823) | activated sludge metagenome | isolation source: activated sludge from anammox sidestream of wastewater treatment plant... | place: USA: Virginia | collected 2017-08
GATCGATTCGCGCCAGGCGTACCCAGGGAGTCTCTTCATCGCTTTGCCCGGAGAGAAACTGGACGGTCATGATTTTGTCCACCAGGCGTTCCAGAAGGGCTCTATAGTGGCTCTAGTACAGCGCAGTCCGGGCGAGGGCTTCCCGATCATTGACTTGCGAGGCGGGGCTGCGAGCGGCCTCGATCAGGCCGTCAAGACACCTTTCTGCCTGCTGGTTGAAGACAGCCTGGCGGGTATGCAGAAGATCGCCGGCTTCTGGCGGAGCAAATGCAGCGTTAAAGTTATCGGGATCACCGGCAGCGTCGGTAAATCTTCGACCAAAGAGCTGACGGCGGAAGTGCTCTCGCAGCGGTTCAAGACGTTGAAGAACCGGGGCAGTCTCAACAATGAAATTGGACTGCCGTTGACCTTGCTCTCATTAGAGGAAGATCACGAGCGCGCGGTATTGGAAATGGGTTTCTACGTTTCAGGCGAGATTGAATTTCTGTGCAACCTGGCGCATCCAGAGATCGGCGTGGTCACAAATATTGGCACCGTGCATGCGGAACGGGCCGGAACCCAGGCGGACATTGCGCGCGGCAAGTCCGAGCTGGTACAATGCCTGCCTCCGGCGCCAAAAGGCGTTGCGATCTTGAATTTCGATGATCCATGGGTCCGCCAGATGGCTGACCTCACCCCGGCCAGGGTGTTTTTCTACGGCCTGGACTCGCAGGCGGATCTGTGGGCTGACCACATCGAAGGCCTGGGCTTGAATGGCATTCGCTTCAGACTTCACTATCGCAATGAAATCCTGCATCTCCGGATACCGTTGATCGGCCGGCATTCTGTGCATAACGCCTTATGCGCCGCGGCGGTGGGCTTGATGGACGGGTTGACCTGGCAGGAAATCGTCGCCGGCCTCAGATCCGAAGGCGCTCAATTGAGGCTGGTCACGGTGCGAACCCCGGCTGGCGCGTTGATCCTGGATGATTCTTACAATGCCTCTCCGGAATCAAACCTGGCTGCGTTGAACCTCATCGGCGAACTGCAGGGGCGCCGCATCGCCGTCTTGGGCGATATGCTGGAATTAGGACAGTACGAAGAACAAGGTCATGCGATGGTTGGAACGCGCGCCGCCGAAGTGGTTGACCAGTTGGTCACGGTTGGAGAAAAGGCGCGCTTGATTGCCGCGGCTGCTCGTTCCGCGGGGCTGCCTGCCGGGGCGATTGTCGAGCTTGACGACATATCTCAGGTGATCGAGAACCTGAAAGACCGTCTGGACTCGGATGACGTGGTGCTGGTCAAAGGATCGCATGGGATGCACATGGAGCGGATCGTGGCGGCGTTGGAGGCCGGGTCATGAACCAATCCTCGATGGCGGTAGCCCTGGCTGGTTTCAGCTTTATGATGACCGTGATCTGGGGTCCCCCGCTGCTGCGGGTTCTGCGCTATTTTAAGGTCGGCAAGGCAATCCGGGTTGACGGTCCAGAGCGGCACTTCTCGAAAATTGGCACCCCCACGATGGGAGGCGTGATAATCGTGATCCCGGTGGCGCTCATCACGGTGTTGATGAACACCGGCACGCTTTTCGGATATACGCTGCTCGGACGCTCGATCATTTTGCCGCTGGGCACGATGGTCGTCTTCACCTTGCTCGGCGCCGTGGATGATTGGGCAGGGCTGCGAGGCGAGCGGCGCGCCAGAGGCTTGAGCGCCCGCACCAAGTTCATCTTTCAGATTATCTTCGCCCTGGTGATCGCCTTTGCCTTGAAATACCTGTTAGACGCGCCGGAGCTCTTTATCCCCGGCGTGCCTGGATTGCTGAGCCTGGGAATCTGGTACATACCGATCGCGGCCTTTGTCATCGTGACCTATTGCAATGCGGTCAACCTTACCGATGGCCTGGACGGGCTGGCGGGTTTGATCTCGGCGACTGCCTTCGCCACTTATGGGGGGATCGCCCTCATCCAGGGGCAGGTGTTCCTGGCGCGCTTCTGCTTTACCGTCGTTGGGGCAATTTTTGGTTTTTTGTGGTTCAACGTGCACCCGGCGCTGCTTTTCATGGGCGATACGGGCTCCCTGTCGCTCGGCGCAACTCTGGCGGTGATCGCGCTTATGACCGGTCAGTGGGTGCTGCTGCCCATCATCGCGATCATACCTTCCAGCGTGGTCCTGAGCGTGGTTTTGCAGGTGGCATATTTCAAATGGACCGGTGGCCGGCGCTTGTTCAAAATGGCGCCCATTCATCACCATTTTGAATTATCCGGCTGGAGCGAAACGCAGGTCGTCCAGCGGTTTTGGCTGATCAGCCTGTTGTCTGCCATGATCGGCGTGGCTTTGGCCGTGGTGTGAGATAGATACATGAAAGACTGGAGCGCTGAGACCGTCATCGTTATTGGGGCAGCCCGCCAGGGGATTGCGCTGGCTGGCTATTTGCTCAAGCATGGCGCCCGCGTGGTCATCAATGATCAGAGGCCATTCGAGGCGCTGGTTGAAGCGCGGGCGGCGCTGCTCAACGATGCGCCAAACCCCCGCCTTGAATGGGTTTGCGGTGATCATCCGGTTGAGCTTTTGGATAATGCCACGCTTGTTTGCCCATCGGGCGGGGTGCCGCTGGATCTGCCTTTGATCGTTGAGGCGCGCCGGCGTGGCATACCCTTATCCAACGATTCACAGGTCTTTCTCGAGGCGGCTCCCTGCAAAGTGATCGGGATCACCGGTTCGGCGGGCAAGACCACCACGACCGCCCTGGTCGGGCGAATGGCCCAATTCGCGGCTCGATCTGATATGCCGGCTTTCCCGATTCGACGGGCCTGGGTTGGGGGGAACATCGGATCGCCGCTGATCAAAGAGGTCGATGACATGCACCCGGATGACTGTGCGGTGATGGAGCTTTCCAGCTTCCAACTGGAGATCATGACCCGCTCGCCGCAAGTGGCTGCAATTTTGAACATCACCCCCAACCATTTGGATCGGCACAAAACCATGCTGGCCTATCGCAACGCCAAGATGCGCATCCTGGAATTTCAAACCGGGGAGGACAGCGCCGTGTTGGGCAGGGATGATCCTGGCGCGTGGTCTTTAGCCGAGAAGGTCAAGGGCCGGCTGTATTCGTTTGGGTTGACCAGCCTGAACAAGGGGCAGGCCGGAGCCGAACTGCGCCAGGGTTCGATCTACCTGCGGCTGCATCCGGGGTTTGGTGGTACGCATCCTGCATCGAAGGCCGGAGAAGGTTTGTCCGATGTCTCGGTAGTTGCCAGGGATGGTATCTCGCTGCGGGGAGAGCACAACTTGCTCAATGTGATGGCTGCTTGCTGTATTGCGGCTGCCGCCGGGCTGCCGGTTGAAGCGATGAGGGCTGGCATACAGAATTTTGTGGGCGCCCCCCACCGGCTGGAGCTCGTGCGCCGCTGGAAAGGCGCGGACTGGTACGATGACTCGATCGCGACCTCCCCGGAAAGGGTGATGGCAGCGATTCGATCGTTCGATGAACCGTTGGTGGTCCTGGCTGGCGGTCGAGACAAACAACTGCCCTGGGGCGACTTCGCCGACCTTGTCAAGGAACGCGTTGATCATTTGATCTTGTTTGGCGAAGCAGCCGATAAGATTTTGAGCGCGCTGCAGCTATCGGGTTCGGAGGCGTTGACCGTCTCTCAAGCCAAGAGCCTGCATGAAGCCGTCGCTCAAGCTGCTGAAATTGTCGAGCCCGGCGATGTCGTTTTGCTCTCGCCGGGAGGGACCAGTTTTGACGAGTTTAAAGACTTCGAGGAGCGTGGAGAATGTTTCGCTCATTGGGTGAAAGAACTGACATAAAATCGACCCGGCGTGCCCAGCGCAAGCGCACATACCAATCTATTGTAGATGGGATGAGCGCTGCCTTGCCGCAGCACGATAACAGCCCTACTTCGAAAGCTGGTTCGGCTGTCAAGAATCGCGCCATCCAATTCAAGTTTGATGTCCCATTGTTACTTCTCACGATCATCTTGATCATCTTTGGTCTCTTAATGGTGTATTCTGCGAGCTATGACTACTCGGCTTATTACTACGGCGATCCGGATGCGATTTTTATGCGCCAATTGATATGGCTGGTGATCGGTCTGGTAGCGATGGTTGCTCTGATGTTTGTTGACTATCACATTCTGGGCAAGCTGGCAGTTCCGGTGATCACGGTGACGGTTGTGCTGCTGATCGCGGTCTTGATCGCAAACGAAGTTTTTAACGGCGCTACGCGCACACTGTACCGCGGTTCGATCCAGCCATCGGAGCTGGCGAAATTGGTGACCGTGATCTATCTTTCAATCTGGCTCAATGCCCGGCGGGATCAATTGGGCGACGTGACGTTCGGACTTTTCCCCCTTGCAGCTATTCTGGGGGTGTTGGGTGGGCTGATTATGATCCAGCCCGATTTGAGCGCCGTTGTGACGATCATGGCGCTGGGCGGGTTGATGTTCTTCCTGGCTGGCGGCGAGTTGAAGCAAATTGGAGCGTTGCTGGTGTTAGCTCTTATTATGGGATGGTTCGTGGTTCAATTTCATCCCACTGGCAGCAAACGTGTCAGCGACTATATGATGGGATTGAAAGACCCGACTGAAGGGTCATATCATGTCACGCGTTCGCTTGAAGCGTTTGTCAACGGCGGTTGGTTTGGGGTTGGGATCGGCAAGGCTACCACAAAAGTGACCGGCCTGCCTGTGCCGCAGACCGACAGCATTTTTGCGGTTGTCGGCGAGGAAACCGGGGTGGTCGGAGCAACCGTATTGGTCTGCCTGTACGGGCTGCTTCTGTGGCGCGGCTATGTCATCGCCCGGCGCGCGCCTGACGAGATGGGCGCGCTGTTGGCTGCCGGATTGTGCACCTGGATCAGCCTGGAAGCTTTCATTAACATGTCTGTTTTAGTCAGCCTTCTGCCGTTCACAGGTAACCCACTCCCATTCATCAGCTCGGGAGGATCGAATTTGGTGGCAAGCCTGGCTGCCGTCGGGATCGTGTTGAGCGTTTCACGCGTGTCGGCGCGAAAGAACGAAGAACAAGGAAAGCCATTCGATGCGGTTGTTGATTTGCGCAGGTGGGACCGGCGGCGGAGTCAATCCAGCGCTCGCCGTCCTACGGGCGTTAGAAAATGAGCTTGGTCCGGCGAACCGGCCCGGCGCAAGAGAAACATCGCTTTCAGCGTTGTGGGTCGGTGTCGAAGGAGGCATGGAGTCAGAGTTGGTAAGTCGTGCGGGCATCCCATTTGAAGCAATCTCTGCAGCCGGCGTACACGGCGTCGGGTTACGCCGTCTGCCGGGCAACCTGGTTCAGCTTGGGCGAGGTTACCGGCAGGCAGGCGAGATCCTGAAGCGCTTTAAGCCGGATGTGATGCTGTTTACCGGTGGGTATGTGGCGGTCCCGATGGCGTTAGCTGGCAGGCGCGTCCCCTCAGTGTTGTATGTTCCCGATATCGTGCCTGGGCTGGCTTTGAAATTCCTCTCCCGTTTTGCCAGCCGAATTGCCGTGACGGCGGAACAGTCGCGTTCGTATTTCTCGAAGACAAAAGACATCACGGTTACGGGGTATCCGGTGCGGGCCGAATTAACCACCTGGGATAAAGCCGAAGCTGCCCGGCATCTTGGCCTGGATTCAACCCTCCCCACGCTGTTAGTGGTTGGCGGCAGCAGCGGAGCCCGCTCGCTCAACCGGGCGCTAATGACGGCTCTGCCAGAGCTGCTTGATACCATGCAGATCATCCACCTGACCGGCAGACTGGATTGGGAAGAGGTGGAAAACCATCGCAATTCACTGTCCAGTTACGGCGTGACCCCCGAGTGCGTTCGCAGATACCATATTTATGCCTATCTGCATGAAGATATGGGCGCAGCGCTTTCGGCTGCCGATGTTGTGCTGGCGCGCGCCGGGGCTTCGGTATTGGGGGAGTTTCCCCTCTACGGGCTTCCGGCTATTCTGGCGCCATATCCCTATGCGTGGGATTATCAGAAGGTCAACGCAGATTTCCTTGCCGATCGCGGGGCTGCGCTGGTGGTGACGGATCAGGATCTGCCGGACCGCCTGGTCGGTCTGGTGCACGAACTGATCAACGATCCGGAACGTCGAGCGAGGATGGGCAGGGCGATGCGCAGCCTGGCGAAGCCTGGCGCTGCCAGATCGATTGCAGAGTTGATAACCGGCCTTGTTGGACAGGAAAGCCGGAAAGGTGAGCGACCATGATCGCATTGGTGGCGTTCTTTTTCATTTTTCTGATCTTCTTTGGCTTCATCGGCACGGTTCGGGGCTGGGCTAAGGAGACTCTGGTCATCATCAGCGTCATACTGGCGCTGGCTTTCATCACACTGGCTGAAGATCTGGTGGGGTTGAGAAACAATCTGCTTTCAAACCCACAGGCGCAATATTGGTTCCGTATGATTGTGATCGCCTTTCTGGTCTTTTTTGGTTATCTATCGCCCACCTTGCCGCGCTTCCAAAAAGCGAGCGAGAAACGCGCCAGGATATCGGAACACATTCTGGGTTTCTTTATCGGGATGATCAGCGGATATTTCGTGATCGGAACGCTCTGGTCGTTTGCAAGCCAGGCGAACTACCCCAATTTGGAGCGCTTCATCCGGCCCGTGCCAAACGAACTGGCCGAATTGACCAATTCGGTCATGAACATTTTGCCCCCCATGTGGCTGGATTCGCCGACGATCATCTTTATCGTTCTGGTCCTGTCTTTTATTTTTGCGTTGATTTATTTTCTGTGACGTGTATGGGACGGCATATTCACTTTATAGGAGTGGGCGGAAGTGGCTTATCTGCGATTGCGACAGTGCTTCAGGAACGCGGGGAGTTGGTCAGCGGCTCCGACAATCGGGAGTCTGCTGCGACCCGCCGCCTGCAGGAGCGAGGCGTGACTGTCATGATCGGGCATAACCCGCAAAATATCCTTGGGGCTGACCTCGTGATACGCTCCTCGGCGGTTCAGGACGATCACGTCGAGGTCCAGGCGGCTTTGCGCGCCGGCATCCCGGTGTTGAAGCGCAGGGATTTTCTGAACGAGCTGACGGCAGACCAGCGCCCGATTGCCATCGCCGGGACGCACGGGAAAACCACCACGACCGCCCTGATCGCCTGGATCTTGAGCTCCCTGGGTGAGGACCCATCCTATGTCATCGGCAGCTGGTCCGTCAACCTGGGAAACAACGCCAGGGCCGGAAGCGGGGCTTATTTTGTCATCGAAGCGGATGAGTACGACCGCATGTTTCTTGGGCTGCACCCCTGGGTCGCGGTTGTGACAAATATCGAACACGACCACCCGGATTGTTACCCTACACCGGCTGATTTTATGCGCGCTTTTCAAGCCTTTGCGGGTCAGATCCGGGCTGGAGGGACGCTGATCGTTGGCATCGATGATGCCGGCGCACGAGAGTTGTACTCCTGGGCGCAGGCGCAGGACATCAAATGCCGTTCTTACAGCCTGCTAGATGCCGGCGCGGACTATTATGCGCTGGAACCGGTCTTGAACGCACAAGGCGGGTTTACATTTGGGATCGCACGCGGGAGAGTAAGGATCATCGACGATCTCAGCCTGCAGATCCCCGGCATGCACAATGTGTCAAATGCCCTGGCGGCCCTTGCCGTCGTCGACACGCTGGGCCTGTCGGTTGGCGCCGCAGCACGCGCCTGTGAATCTTTTCTAGGAGCTGCCCGCCGGTTTGATCTGCGCGGCGCCAGACAGGGCGTCATGATTTTCGATGACTACGCACACCACCCCACGGAGATACGAGCCACGCTCTCTGCGGCGCGGATGCGCTTTCCAGACCGGCGTATCTGGGCAGTCTGGCAGCCCCACACCTATTCGCGAACGCGCGCTCTGCTGGACGAATTCTGCCAGGCTTTCGTCAACGCCGATCGCATCGTGGTTACGGAGATCTATCCCGCCCGCGAACGGCCTCCTGCAGATGGCTTCTCAGGCGCGGAGGTTGTGTCCGCGTTTAAAAAATCCAATTCATATCGGGGTGATGTGGTGCATTACATCCCCGAATTCCCCGCCGTTGTCCGCTTCTTGTTACGGGAAGCCCGCCCCGGCGATGTCGTGATCGTGCTTTCAGCAGGAGACGCAGATTCCATCAGCGCGGCGCTGTTGGCTGAGTTACCGGACGACGGGCTTGTTACAGACCAGTCACAGTCTGTTAGTCCAGAGGAGTGAAGAGATGGCTGAAGAAAAGCGCAGGTTTGAAATGGAGAATTACCTCGCTCAGGACATCCTGGTTCAACCCAAATCGAGGCAGACTGGAGGATCAGTCTCGTCTTCGCCATCACAGAACCTGTTAAATGGCGACCGCGAGCGAAGGGCGCATCCATTGAGCCGCGATACCATCTTGCGCCTGATCCAGACCTTGAAAGATCGTTGAGGATGATCGCTTTGGACCTTTCGGAACGCGTGCTGCCCGAGTTTGGTGAGCGCTTTGGCTCCCGGCTTCAGTTTGCGACGCCTGTCGCACGCTATACTGCGGCGCGCATCGGAGGTCCGGCGGACGCTCTCTTGGAAATCCAGTCGGTTAATGAACTGGTCGATGTGGTCGAGTTATGCTGGCAGGAGGATATTCCATACTGGATCCTGGGCGGCGGGTCGAACGTGCTCGTCAGCGACGCCGGGTTGCACGGCCTGGTCTTGATCAATCGGGCGCGCCAGGTTTATTTCGAAGAAGCCGGCGAGCGTCCGAGTGTTTGGGCCGAATCGGGCGCCAACCTGGGGCTGGTAGCGCGCCAGGCTGCGATAAAAGGTTATGGGGGCCTGGAGTGGGCGGCTGGGATCCCGGGCACAATCGGCGGCGCGGTGGTGGGAAACGCCGGAGCTCATGGTTCGGACACAGCCTCCACCCTGCAAATGGCTGAAATCTTGCACCGCATGGGAAAGAGCGGGAACGGTGGCTACATTCGTGAGAATTGGCTGGTGGAAAAACTGGAATACACGTATCGAGCGAGTATATTGAAAAAGTACCCCGGTCAGGCGGTCGTTCTATCGGCTTTGTTCCGTCTGGCGCGGTCGACAAAGGCGGATGTCCAGTCGAAACTCGACGAGCTGGTTGAATACCGCCGTCGCACCCAGCCGCCTGGCGCCAGCACGGGCTCGATGTTTAAAAATCCAGCGGGAGATTACGCGGGCAGGTTGATCGAAGCAGCCGGTTTGAAAGGCTACCGGATCGGGAATGTGCAGATCAGTCCGCTGCACGCCAATTTCTTTATCAATCTGGGCGACGGAACTGCGAGCGATGTTTACGGGTTAATTCTTCACACTCGAGAGAAGGTTGCCCAGCAATTTGGCGTTCAGCTCGAGCTGGAAGTCGAATTGTTGGGTGATTGGTAAGCAGATGGCAGAACAGGGCAAGATTCGGGTTGGGATCATCTTTGGCGGGCGCTCCGGTGAGCACGAGGTCTCGCTCATGTCAGCGCGCTCCGTCCTTGACGCTTTGAATCCTGACAAATATATCGTCACCCAGATTGGCATCTCTCACGAAGGCGTGTGGCTGGTCGGCGACGATACGTTGGATGTGATGTTGAGCGGGAACCTCCAGCAGCTTACCCCCGTGACCATCTTTCCCGATCCCGTGCGAAGAGGGTTGTTTGCGATACGCTCGGATCAACTTGGCGCTCAAATAGAGCTGCTGACCAAACTGGATGTCGTGTTCCCGGTGTTGCATGGAACGTTTGGCGAAGACGGAGCAATTCAAGGTCTGTTGGAACTGGCTGACCTGGCCTACGTGGGCGCGGGCGTGCTGGGTTCTGCGTTGGGGATGGACAAAGGGATCTGCAAAGAAATCTTGCGCGCCCGTGGTATCCCCGTCGTGGATTGGATGGTGCTCTTGCGCAGCGAGATCGAAGCAGATGTCGCTCAGGCTGTGCAAAAGGTGCAGGGCTTTGCGGACTACCCCTTGTTCATCAAACCAGCCAATCTCGGCTCGTCGGTGGGCATCATGAAGTGCGTATCGCGCTCCGACCTGCTGGAAGGGTTGATCGAAGCCGCTCGTTTTGATCGCCGAGTATTGGTCGAGCGTGGGGTACAGAACGCGCGCGAAATTGAAATCAGCGTGATGGGCAATGAAGAACTGCGCGTTTCGGTGCCAGGCGAAGTGATACCCAGCCGCGAGTTCTATTCATACGAGGCTAAATATATCGACGACGCCTCGCAATTGCTGATCCCGGCGCCGATATCCGCCGAACTGACCCGCCGTGTCCAGGACCTGGCGCTGCGCGCGTATCGCGCCATTGATTGCGCCGGCATGGCCCGGGTTGACTTCTTGCTTGAACAAAAGGGAGCCAATCTGGAACCAGGTGAGCTTTATTTGAGCGAAGTAAACACCATCCCTGGCTTTACGAAGATCAGTATGTATCCAAAATTATGGGAAGCCAGCGGGATGACGTACCCCGCTTTGATCGATAGGCTGATCGAGTTGGCGCTGCGGCGCAAACAGGATCGCGACCGCACTGAGCGGCGCTACCGAAGGGAACCCTGAAGATGAAACTGCCCGGTCGATCCGCTGCGAGAACGGATGAGATACGCCGCCGCCGAGACGCTCGGTCCAGGGCGGCGCAGCAGAGCGCCAAGGCGCGCAAGAGCCGGGTTGTGACGCCGCCGCCTCCCCCGGTGATTAGCTTGACACGATCGCCCCTCTCGAGTGTCAAGGTCGGGAATCTGGCACCTTTGACAGTCTCGTTCCCTCGCACCACCTCGATGCGGTTGCATGAGCCCGCAGCGCCGCCATCGAGCCCCCAGGGTC
>WBZR01004850.1_pt1 | contig 10730 bp, 8 predicted proteins | sample 5204231 | NCBI WGS metagenome assembly WBZR01 (sample SAMN12412403, study PRJNA552823) | activated sludge metagenome | isolation source: activated sludge from anammox sidestream of wastewater treatment plant... | place: USA: Virginia | collected 2017-08
CAGCGAGCCGGAGACGAGGAAATAGAACGGCGCCACCATGATGATCGAGACGGCCACCAGCACCGCATAGAGCAGTGCCCGCGACACCACGCGACCGATTATTCCGCTAGCCAAATGCCCGGTTTGCACCCGTTCGGCTACCACGGGCAGGCTATCCACCCGATCGGTACGGCTCGCCATCACTGATTCTCCCGGCTGCGGGTGATGAGGAATTGCATCACCACCACCGCGATCATGACGATACTGAGAATGAAGGTCAGCGCGGTCGCATCTCCGATGCGCGCGGCTCCCTGACTGCCCACCCCGATCCGATAGATATGGAGGAGCGGCGTCAGCGTCGCGTTGGACGGTCCGCCCTCGGTCACGATATACGGCTGACTGAAGAGCGTCATCGTCGTGATCGTGCTGGTGATCAGCAAGAAGATGACGATCGGCCGCAACAGCGGCACGGTGATCTTCCAGAACATATTGAACGCGGACGCGCCGTCGATTTTGGCCGCGTCATAGATGTCATCGTCGATCGCCTGCAACCCGCCCAATACGATCAGGGTCGCAAACCCGATCGACCCCCAGAGTGTCAGCGAGACAATCGGCACCTGCGCGAGTTGCGGGTCCTTCAACCACTTGTACGGACCGAGCCCAACGTGCCCAATGATGGCATTGAGCCATCCGTTTGCCGCGCCAAAGAGCAGCTTCCAGACAACCCCAATACCGACCAGCGAGCTGACCGTAGGAATGAAAACGATCGTCCGGAATACCCCGCGAAACCGCAGGAACGAGATATTGAGCAATACTCCGAGCACGAGCGGCAGCAGGATTCCCAGCGGCACGATCAGAATGAGAAACCGGAAGGTGTTGACGAACATCTTGCGCGTGACGGGATCGCGCAAAACGAACCGATAGTTGTCGAGTCCGACCCAGGTCGGTTCGCCGATACCCGTCCAGCGCTGGAAACTCAGTTGGAGCGACCAGAAAATCGGATAGGCGAAAAAAATCGCAAAGAGAATGAAAAATGGCGAAATGAAAAGATAGTCCTGCCAGTGTTCTTTCAGCACGCGCCCGACGGCTCCGCGCTTGCGCGGCATCTGGCTGGGCAATGTGGACTGTGGAGGCATCGAGCTCATCGATCTGCTCGCTGGGTATCGAAAGACGGGTGTCGCGGTGCAGCAAAAATCCGCGAGCGGCCGGGTGCGGCCGCTCGCGGAAACAAACGATTACTGGTAACGCGTGTTCAGCTCGCGCACCTGGTCGCCAAGAGCCTTCAGCCCTTCAGCGACATCGACATCGCCTTCGAGGATCGGCATGATACCGGCGCCGATGGTAGTCAGCGCCTCGCCGAAGACCGGCTGCTTGTACCAGGTGCCCGGATACTGATCGACCGCCTTGGTCCAGACTTCATTGAAGTTGAACTCACCGAAGGCTTCGCTGCGCACCGAATTCCAGGCGTCGCTCTGCAGATACGGCAGGAACGGCGGCAGGATGCCCCACTGCCCGCAGGCCTCGGCGCCTTCCAACGTCCCGAGCGCGGTGATCATGAAGTTCTTCACTTCGTCCGGATGCTGGGTGTAGATGGTCGAGGCAATCGCCGCGCCACCCAGATTGGCGGTCAGCACCGAGCCTTCGCCCGCCGATGGCAGCAACGAAACCCGCCACTGCCCCAGTCCGCCCTGCTCGTCCATGGCATTCGGCTCGATCCCGAAACCGCGATACCAAACAGCCTGCGGCGTCATCGCCACATTCCCGGCGGCAATTTCGGCGAAATAGTTCTCCTCGAACGGAATCTCGTCGATCGAGATATCGGCCTGATAGAGCTTCTGGGTAGTGGTCATCGCCTGGACACCCAGATCGTTATCGAAGGTCACCTCGGTGCCATCGGCATTCGTGATTCCGCCGCCGAGCTGGCAAAGGATGAAGGTGAACAGATCCGCCGAGCGCAAGGTGCCGTCGGTCGGGATGACCAGTGAGGCCGCGCCGGTTTTATCCTTGATGGTTTTGCCGATTTCGATGAAATCGTCCCACGTCCACGAATCGGGGATGGTCACCCCGGCTTCGTCCAGCTTGTCCTGCCGATAGAACATCCCGACCGTCGCGATATCGCCGGGGAAAGCCGCATATTTCTGGGTCGATGGGATGAACGTTTCGGCCAGCTTGCCGGCCGCCAGATCGTCCTTCAGCGGCTCGATGATATCGGTGGTGTCCAGCAGCACACCGGCCTTGCCGAGTTCCTGAACCATATCGATCTCGGGCCAGAAGATGTCCGGCATCCCCTCGCCCTTGGCCGCCACGGCCGCGCGAATGATCGCAGCGTCATTCTGCTCCATCATATTGAGCTTGACGTTCGGATATTTGGCCTCGAAGATCGGCTTGACCATATCGAACGGGTGATTGGCGTGGACGAAGACATTCAGGGTGATCTCGTCCTGGAATTTCGCGCCCAGCGAGCGGCCGCGTGACGTCGGAGCCGCCAGGCCGCTGCGTCCCAGCATGGCCGCCGCGCCCAATCCGGCGCCAGCGCCGAGCATTCCACGACGAGTGAATTTGGTCTTCTGCATGAATCTGTCTCCTTCGACTCGAACTACTCATACCCGCGCGATCCAAAAGCGGAGCGCGCATATTCGGATCTTCCGAAACTTACCCGCGCTGCGTCATTCGATGGCGGATTCCTCCTTCGATAAGTGACGGCTAGACACCTCGATTTGGGACTGCACCACGGAGGCGGAATAGGCGACATGCTGCGCCATCACCTGACCAGCTCCCTCGGTATCACCCGCTGCAATGGCTTCGATGATCTGTCGATGGTGCCGCATCGCCTCATCGATCGAACCGGGATGATCGGCAATCAACACGACGACGTCCTGCATCATCCCGCGCACGCTGGCAACCATCATCTCCAGATAGGGATTGTTCGCTGCCGCGCAAATGAGCGCATGGATCGCTTCGTCGACATCGGCAAACCGTTCCCAGTTCGGCTGTCCGTCCGGACCGGCTTCGTAGTGCTCCAGGCATTGCCAGAGCGCCTCGATCTGCCGCGGAGTTGCGCGGCCTGCCGCCAGCCGTGCCGCATCTGCTTCCAGCAAGCCACGAAATTCGAACAGCTTTCCGATTGCGTCCTCTTCCGGCGCCACCGAGAGCACGATCGCGCGGGTTACCGACTCGATCGGCCGATTGAGCACATAGAGTCCGCTTCCCTGTCGCGCTTCGACAAGCCCCTGCGCCGAAAGCACCTTGATCGCCTCGCGCACCACGCTGCGACTCACCCCGAACGTCTCTGCCAGCTCGCGTTCGGTCGGAAGGCGGTCCCCTTCCGAGAGTCCCTTCTCCCGGATCGCCGATTGGATCTGGCGAACGATCTGCTCATATGGGCGAACGACGGTGACCGCACTGAAACTCACGGATGCTCACTCATTCGGTTATCAGGTTGTCAGACCAATTGGAGGATACGCTATCGGAGACGAGGATGCAACGTGGCCAGGTCTGGGGTTCGGGGTCCGGGGTTCGAGGAAGATTCGTGAAGTGTCCAGAGTCCAGTGTCCAGAGAACATTCACTGACTGCTGGCTGCTGACCGCTGACCGCGCCACAAGACCCAGGACCTAACCAGTCGGGTTCCAGCCCTCGGGGTCCTGCGCTCCGCCCGGACGGATTGCGTGTTCGGCGATGTAGTCCCAAATGATCTCGTAGCCCAATCCCGGACGTTGAGGCACGGCGACATATCCCTCGTCATCGAGCGGGTCCATGACCGATTCGAGATAATCCAGTTTCGCTTCGTAATCCACCCCCGGCGCAAGCAGACCGTGTTCGTAGTACTCGCACGTGTCTTCGGATGCGCTGCCGAGCACGTGCAGATTGCCCGTGCCGCTCATATGCACCTCGCAGCGATAGCCATATGCTTCGGCCACGGCAATCGTTTTCCTGACCGCCGTGATCCCCCCGCGCAGCACATCGATGCGGGTCATATCCGCCACATTGCGGCGCATCCAGTCCGCTCGCGTGAACACATGCCCATGCAGAATCTCGGGTGACAGGATCGGGATATCGAGCGCGGCGCTCAATCGCTCATACGATGCCACCCGCTCTTCCGGCATCGGATGCTCATACCAGTAGTATCCACGCGCCTGCAATTCCTTCCCGACTGCCAGCGCTTCCTCGACGGTGTGATAGGTCCCCCACGGGTCGTACATCAACACCATGTCCTCGCCAACGGCATCGGCAACCGCATGGATGAGTTCGATATCGGCGCGAATATGCGACGGGCGCCCCGGCGCCGCCTTTTCGGTTACGGGGTTCCAGAAATAATACGGATGGATTTTGTAGGCCTGATAGCCACGGTCGCGACAAGCAATGGCATGGTCCACATAATTCTGGATCGAGCCCATATTCGGATAGGTGCTGGCATAGGCTTTCACCTTGTCCCGATACCCGCCCAGCATTTTGGACACCGGCATTCCGGCCACCGTTCCCGCCAGATCCCAGAGCGCCATGTCGATAACGCCCATGATGTTTTCCGGGGTATTGGCCACCCACAGCCAATGCCAGAATTTCTCCCGGTCGAACGGGTTTTGACCGATCAGCAACGGTCGAATCCGGTGTTCGATATACGCCCGATTGACCACATCGAGCCCATCCTGGTCGCCATGCCCCTGGCCGCCCAGATAATGCCCGGTCGCGCCCTCGTCCGTTTCGATCGTCGTCAGCGTCTGGACGACCTCCGTGCGGGGCAGGGGCTCGCCATTCTGATACCGGTCGACCCAGGTGCGAAATGGGGTAACGGTGATATCCGTGATCTTCATCGATGCACATTCCTTTCGGTTCGGATTGGCTCAGGCCGTCCAGCCCTTCCGGGCGAATACATCTTCGAGATCCTCTCGGGTCATCGGATCGAGCGGTTCGAATGGCGGTCGCACATAGGAAGTGCGAATGACACCTTGTCGGCGCAAGGCCTCTTTGTGCACCTGATGCGCGCCACCGAGACTGCCAACCTGGATCGCAAGCAGTGAGGCAATCTGGGTATCGAAGACCGCCTGGGCAGTGGCGTTGTCACCTGCTTGCCATGCATCCCAGACCTGCACGAACGCACGCGCGCTCGACGGAAATGGCATGGTTCCGATCGACCCACGGCGCAGTTCCTGCAGGAATTGACCGCCCCCGGCGCCACCGAAGACCTCCACCGCATCGCCCGCGTCCTGTACCGCCTTGTAGACCTGTAATGCTGGAGGCACACTCTCGACTTTCGCGTAGGTGACGTATTTGCACGCGTTGGCAACCGTCCTGATCGCCGAAGCCGCAACGGGCGTCGCCGGCGTGTCCTGAATGACGACAGGCAACCGCGCGGCATCGGAAATTGCCTGGTAGTAGCCAATCACCGCATCGAGCGAAAATCCCGGTGCCGGAGGTGTGCACATCAACGCCGCCGCGCCGAGCTCCGTCGCGCGGCGACTGTAATACACTGCCAGATTCGTACTGGCGGCGCCGGTATTGACCACGACCGGCACCCGATCCCGCGCCTGGTCCACGACGATCGAAGTCATTCGGTCGCGTTCAGCTTCGGTGAAGGTAAACACCTCGCTCCCGAGTGCGATCCCAAGCCCATGCACGCCCGCGTCGATAGCGAAATCGACCTCGTTGCGCAAACTCGCCTCGTCGATGTCACCGTCCTCATCGAACGGCGTCACCAGAATCGGCACGACCCCGAACAATACCCCGCGAAATGCCAATTCGTTCCCTCCTGCGTTTTCGCAATTGCCCTGTCAATTCGCGAAACGAGCCGCTTCGCAGGACGGTCGACGCCGGCCCCGTGCCCGCGCAGGCTCCGCCGGCACGGGGCCGGCGTCGACGGACGACTCGGGTCCCCAGGCATCATACGAAGTGCGTTTCAGTATTTTTCGTCGACCAGGATGCCCAATCGCCCGCCAGCCCGCAGGAAACGCACCGAACCGTCTTCGTTCAGGATCAGTTCGCCGAATCCGCCCGAGAGCGGTCCCTCCTCGATCGCGAAGATGGTTTCGGAAACTGGTGAGAGTTTGGCTGGGGGGCGTTCGGTGATCACGCGCGTGAACGGGTCGATGCTCATGCGATACATCACCAGACCGTGTCCATCGAGTTCGATGAGGATATCGGCCAGACCGGTGAAAAAATGCCCCTCGAATCGCGCCAGTTGGTCCTGGTCCAGCGCCAGCGGCGATGGCGCCGTGCGCCGGAATCCGACGACTTTTTGCAGGACGTGGGAATAGATGGCCGAATGCACCGAACCGCCCCGCTCGCCATTGGTGAGAATCGCCAGCGCGAAATTGCGTTCCGGGATCACGCACAATCGTCCCATGAACCCATTGGTGGCGCCGGTATGCTCGACCGCGCGCACCCCGTTGATTTCCCGCAACGACCAACCGAGTCCCCAGCGACGGGTGAAATCGGCCTCGGTGTGCAGCTCGCGCATCATGCGCGCGGTTTCGGGTTTCAGAATGCGAATACCGTCCAGCGTGCCGTCGTTGATATGCAATTCGGCAAACCGGATCAATTCGCGCGCGGTTGCAATGATGCCCCCGGCCGGATTGGCCCGGCGTGGTATCTGAAATGGTTTGGCAACCTGGAGATCGTGTTCGTCTTCGCCGGAATGCCCCACCGACACCGAATGCCGGATCGCTTCGGCGGCAAAATAGGTGGCGCGGTCCAAACCGAGCAGTTCGAAAATGCGTTCCCGCATTGCCTGTTCGAAGGTGAGACCCAGCACATTTTCGATCGCCCGGCCAGCCAGATCGAATCCAGCATTGCTATACGCCCAAAGCTCGCCCGGCGCGGCATATTGCGGCAACTCGGAAAAGGCTCTGACCGCCCGTTCGAGTGCGTCGTCACCATCACCGTGATCGTCGAACCGGTCACCGTAGAATCCGCCGCGATGCGTCAGCAAATGCCGCAAGGTGAGGGTTGCGCGGGCGCGCGGATCGGTCAGCCCCAATTCCGGCACATAGCGCAGCACCGGCACATCGAGATCGAGCAGCCCCTCGTCGACCAGATGCAGGAGCAGGGTCGTCGTAAAGACTTTGCTGACCGAACCGATCTGGAAGAGCGTTTCCGGAACGACCGGTTCCTCCGTTTCGATATTGGCAGAACCATACCCGAAATACTCGCGATTCCCTTCATGGAGAATGCCGACAGCAACCCCGGGAACTCCGAAGCGTTCGATCAGTTGATGAACGAGCGGTTCCAGCTCATCTGCGAACGGCATCGAACGACACGGTCCCCTGGAAAAACGAACGATGATGTACGGATAGGATTCTACCCGTTACCAGCACTCCGACAAACGACCCGGCGCACTACGGCGAACGGTATGCGCACGATATTACGCCCGTGGCTGCAGCAACCGGCCATTCATGCGCAGAAAACGGATCGCTCCGCCTTCATCGCTGATCAATTCTCCGATCGATCCCACGAGCGGTCCTTCTTCGATGACGAACGCTGTTTCGGAGATCGGGCTGATGCGGATGATTCCCAAATCCTGCTCCTCTCCCGTAAACGCATTGCGCGAGAGCCGCTTCATCTTCAACCCGCCGTCGTCCACGACAATTGTCGAATCACCCAACTGGTGCACGAACGCGCCGGCAAACCGTTGCAATTTCTCAGGAGCAAGCTGAATCCGCTCCGGCGCCGCGATCGACACACCGAACCGCTGCTCGATCGCCTTCTTCGTCACCGCGGCATGCATCGGGGTCCCACGGTCGCCATTGGTCAGCACGGCAATCGCATAGTTTTGCTCCGGTATGAGAATCAGGCGCGACATGAATCCATTGGTGCCGCCGCCATGCTCGAGCGTCTGCAAACCGCCCAGTGAACGCATCACCCAACCCAAACCGCGACGGGATTCGTAATCGGCCTCGATCGACGACGTCATCGCGCGGGCGCTCGCTTCCGAGATCACCCGGTGGTCGCCGATCGTGCCGCGCCGTAAATGCATGACCGCGAAGCGAATCAACTCCGGCGCATTGGTCACAATTCCGCCTGCCGGATTCGATCGTCGCGGAATCGGCCAAGGATCGGCTACCGTCTGCCCATCCTCACCACCGACCTGATGCCCCACCGACACCGAATGCCGGATCGCCTCACGCGCAAAATAGGTGGAGCGCTCCAACCCCAGCGGAGTGAACACCCGTTCCCGCATGGCCGATTCGAACGTTTGCCCCAGAATGTTCTCGATCGCCCGGCCGACCAGATCCAATCCGGCATTGCAATAGGTATAGAGTTCTCCGGGCGCGGTAACCTGCGGCAAATCGCCAAATGCGCGCACCGCCCGTTCCAGCGCGTCGTCGCCATCGCCCTGATCGTCGAACCGATCGCCATAGAAACCGGATCGATGCGTCAGCAGATGACGCGCGGTAATCTGCGCGCGGGCGCCACGGTCGGATAGCGGAAGCTCCGGCACATAGGTCACGATCGGCGTATCGAGATCGAGCCGCCCCTCGTCCACCAGCGTCATGGCCAGCGTCGCGGTGAAGATCTTGCTGATGGAACCGATCTGGAACAGGGTTTCCGGTCGCACTGGTTGCCCGGTTTCGATATTGGTGATTCCAAATCCGGCAAATTCGACATCGCCCCCATCGAAAATACCGACGGCAACTCCTGGCACCTGCCAGGTTTCCATCTGCTCGTGGATGAAGCCTTCGAGTTTGCTCATCGACCCCACAATCGTGTACTCCCCTACTCCCACGGAAATATCGTCCGCCATTCTACCCGGCCTCATCGTTTCACCGGTATGGACATCGCCCGCGTGATAAATTCACGGAGACAAAGCATCGGTACTCTCGAAAGGCAAACGATGGCAACAACAGCAAAGCAAACTCTGCACGAACGGTTCGTGGCCAATCTGTCCCGGGAATCGAAGGATCCATGGACTTCCTTCGAAACCGGTATCCCCATGCGGGACGGAGTCGAGCTCGCCGCCGATGTCTATCTACCGAAGGGCCAGACAGGACCATTCCCGACGGTCGTGCAATGCACGCCCTACGACAAATCGCGCATCTTCATGGAAGAAGACATCCAGCTCTACACGCAACATGGCTACGCCATCGTCATCGTCGATTTGCGTGGGCGCGGCAAATCGGAGGGTTTGTGGAATCCCCCGGTCGACGATGCCGCGGATTGCCACGATGTCGTCGAATGGTCGGCGGCCCAACCGTGGAGTACGGGCAAGGTCGGGATGACCGGCTTGTCCTATATGGGTTGGGTCCAGTGGGCAGCGGCGTCCCAGCACCCGCCCCATCTTGCCGCCCTGATCTCCACCTCGGCGGCTGGTCGCTGGCAGCAGGAAATCCCCTACACGGACGGGTGTCTCCAACTGTATTTCGGTTGGTGGGTCTATATGGTTCGCCGGCGCATCACCGAAAATCACGGTCTGGCGATCAACGACTGGGATGAAATCCTGCACTGGTTGCCGATCGAGAAAATTGGCGAGTTCATCGATCCGAGCGGCCCGATCTGGGAGAACATGGTCGGCAAAGACCGACTGGACGATTTCTGGCGAGCGGTCCGGTATGACGACCAGTACCACACTTTCGATATCCCGGTGCTGCACGTGACCGGCTGGTACGACCTCGAAGACTTGCTGGGCGCGTTTCACCACTACGAGCACATGATGGCTGCCTCACCCGCGAAAGAACATCAGCGGTTGATCGTCGGACCGTGGAGTCATGTCGGTTCGCGAATGCCACACCACAGCTACGCGGGGGATTTCCTCTCCGACGACGCGGCGCTGGATATGAACGCCGAGCATCTGCGCTGGATGGACTATTGGCTCAAGGGCGAACAAAACGGCGCGCTCGACACAGCCCCCGTGCGCCTCTACGAACCGGGTAGCAATCGCTGGCGCGAAAGCGATCATTGGCCGCTCTCCAATTCGGAGCGCACCCTCTACCTCGGGTTCGATGGGAACACCGGTTCGCTGGCGAGTGACGCACCGGATGGCAAGTCTCCGGCCCAATCATTCCACTACGATCCGCTCGATCCGGTACCGACCCAGATCGACATCCACAAATACCCGGCGGAACACGTTCCGCTGGACCAGACCGCGAACGAAACGCGTCCAGACGTGATCGCGTTCACTACCCCACCGCTGGACGAAGCAGTCACGATTTCCGGGTGGGCGCATCTGAAATTGCGCGCGATGTCGGATTGTGACGATACCGAATTCCACGTCAAGATCACCGATGTGCGCCCAGATGGCCGTTCGATGAAGGTGACGCAGGGGTGCAAGCGCGCGTCCTATCGAACGTCGCTGGAACATCCAACACCGATCACGCCGAATGAACCGTTCGATATCGATGTGGAATTCTGGCCGACGCACCACACGTTTCTGCCGGGGCACCGAATCCGCGTCACGATCACCAGCAGCGATTTTCCCTGGTTCGCCCGCAATTTGAACCAGTTCGGTCACATCCGCTACCAGACCGAACCGAAGATCGCCACCAACACCATTCTCCCCAGCAGCAAAATCATCCTGCCGGTCGAATAACGCAATCCCGGGGCTGAACGATCTCGTTCTTCGTTCAGCCCCGGACTCCACCAGACCCAAGACCCAGGACCCAGAACCTCGGCCTACCCCTTCGGGCGCAGCGCCTGCGTCAGACCGTCACCGATCAACCCAAAGGCCGCCCCGGTGATGAGCACCGCCAGACCGGGATAGGTCATCATCCGCCAATCACGCAGAAAGAAATCGCGCGCCTCGGAAACCATGAGTCCCCATTCG
>WBZR01004852.1_pt1 | contig 10729 bp, 12 predicted proteins | sample 5204231 | NCBI WGS metagenome assembly WBZR01 (sample SAMN12412403, study PRJNA552823) | activated sludge metagenome | isolation source: activated sludge from anammox sidestream of wastewater treatment plant... | place: USA: Virginia | collected 2017-08
AGGTCGAGCGTCTTCACGAGCGACGCCGGGCGGAAGTCGAACGCCTCGCGGACGAGCGCGGCGACCTTGTCGTCGGGCAGCACGCCCGTTCCGAAGGTGTCGACCAGGACCGACAGCGGCTCCGCGAGGCCGATGGCATACGAGAGCTGCAGCTCACAATGGGTCGCGATCTCCGCCGCGACGACGTTCTTCGCGACGTAGCGCGCCATGTAGGCGGCGCTGCGGTCCACCTTGGACGGATCCTTGCCCGAGAACGCACCGCCACCGTGCCGGCCGTAGCCGCCGTAGGAGTCGACGATGATCTTGCGGCCGGTGAGTCCGCAATCGCCCATCGGACCGCCGACCACGAACCGGCCGGTCGGATTCACGTGGTAGCGCGTCTTGGCGTCGAGGTACTGCGCGGGGATCGTCTTCTTGATGACTTCCTCGAGAACGAATGCGGCGAGCTTCTCGTGCGGGATGTCGGGCGAGTGCTGCGACGAAACGACGACCGAGTCGATGCGCACCGGCCGGCCGTTTCGGTATTCGACCGAGACCTGCGACTTGGCGTCGGGGCGGAGGAAGTCCGCCTTCCCGGACTTGCGGACCGCCGAGAGATTCTCGACGAGGCGGTGCGCCATCTGAATCGGGAACGGCATGAGCTCGTCGGTCTCGTTGCAGGCATACCCGAACATCAGGCCCTGATCGCCCGCCCCCTGCTCCTTGTGCAGGCCCTCTCCTTCGGTGACGCCCTGGGAGATGTCCGGGGATTGCCGGTCGACCGCGATCAGAACGGCGCAGGTCTCCGAGTCGAAGCCCATGTCCGAGGAGGTGTAGCCGATGTCCTTGATCGTGCGGCGCACGATGTCGGCATACGGCACGACCGCCTTCGAGGTGATCTCGCCCGCCACCACGGCCATCCCGGTCTTGACCAGGCTTTCACACGCGACCCGGCTCTGCGGATCCTCGGTCAACAACGCGTCGAGAATTGCATCCGAGATCTGATCGCACATCTTGTCGGGATGCCCCTCGGACACCGACTCCGAGGTGAACATGAAATCCTTGAGTGGCATGCGAAAATCCTCCTGAGGTGGGTGGAACCTTATACCGAGGCGTTTCGCGGAGCGTCAAGGCGGAAACCCGGCCGCGCGACCTCCGCGCGCGCCGCGCGAGTCACGCGCTTTCGTGGAAACGCTGCGCGATCAGGTCCGCCAGGGCGTCGATCGCCTCCTCGGCGTCGGGCCCGGTCGCGACGAGCGCGAGCTGCGTCCCCTGCCCGGCGGCGAGCATCATGAGGCCGAGGATGCTCTTGCCCGCGACCGACTCGTCGCCGTTCGCGACGGTCACTTCGGCGGCGAACTTGCTCGCGGTCTCGACGAAGCGTGCGGCGGCGCGCGCGTGCAGCCCCAGCTGGTTGATGATCTCGACGTCGGCGCGCACCGTGTCCGCGTCGACGCGCTCTTTGCGGAGCAAGGTCATCGCCGGCGACGCGCGGCGCCTCCTTCGCCGTCCGCGGAGCTCGCGCGCAGGATGTGGTCGCGCCCGTAGTCGACAATGAACGCGGCGAGCTGCTCGACCGGCATCTCGTGCCGCGCCGAGATCACCTTCACGATCAGGGGCAGGTTCGAGCCCGTCACCACCTGGATACGCGCCTCGCGGGCGAGCGCCACGCTGACGTTGGTCGCCGTGTCGCCAAACATGTCGGTGAGGATCACCGTGCCGTCGCCTTGCTCGACCGATGCGGCCGCAGCCGCGATCTTCGCCTTCAGCGTCTCGAGCGTATCGTCGAGCATGGCGCCGACCGCCACCATGTTCGGCACGGGATGCCCGAGCACGGTTTCGATGTTGCGCAGGACCGCGGGAGCCAGGGTCCCGTGCCCGACGAGTACGATGCCGATCATGACGAGCGATTCGCGTCTCGATGCTGCACCCGCACCGGGAACCCGTGCCCGGCCAATCGTCGCTCCAGTTCCAGCGCGAGCGCGACCGAACGGTGCCGACCGCCGGTGCAGCCGAGGCCTACCGTCAGATACCGCTTGCCTTCGCGAACGTACAGCGGCAGCGAAAAGTCGAGGAGCGCCGTCGTGAGCGCCAGGAATTCCTGGGTCTCGGTGCGCTCGAGGACATAGCGCGCGACCGCCGGATCGGTTCCGTCGAGCGCGCGCAGCTCCTCGACGAAGAAGGGATTGGGCAGGAACCGCACGTCGAGCACGATGTCGACGTCGCTCGGGAGCCCGTACTTGTACCCGAACGAGAGCAGGAGAACGCGCATCGCCGCTTCGGCGCCGGCGGCGTCCGCGAGCAGGCGCCGCAGCTCGTCGCGCAGCTGGTGCACGGTGAAGGCCGACGTGTCGATGATCCGGTCGGCAATGGCCTTCAGCCCCGCCAGCCCGCCGCGCTCACGCGCGATGCCCGCGGCCACGTTGGAGCCGTCGGCGAGCGGATGCGGTCGGCGGGTCTCGCTGAACCGCCGCACCAGCACGTCGTCGGCGGCGTCGAGGTACAGGATCTCGACGCGATGGCCGGCCCGGCGGATCTCGTCGAGGACCGTCGCGTAGTCGCCGAGGAAGGCGCGCTCGCGGAGGTCGATCCCGAGCGCGACGCGCTGGATGTCCTCCTCCGAGTTCTGACAGAGCTCGATGAACTTCGGCGTCAGCACGACCGGCAAATTGTCGATGCAGTAGAACCCGAGATCTTCGAGCACGCGGATGGCCGTGCTCTTGCCGGACCCGGACAGGCCCGTGACGATCACGACGTGCACGAGCCCTCCCCCGCTCCCGGAACGGGCCCGACCGGCTTGGCGGCCGGATCGAGCGGACGCGCGTCGTCGGCCGCGACGCGGCGGCGGCGCGCGATCTCGCCGTCGAGACGCGCCGCGACCTCACGGGCGGAGTGGCGTCCGAGGCGCTTCAGGACGTGGTTGCGCGCGGCGACCTCGATGATCGTGGCGACGCTTCGCCCCGGGCGGATGGGAATCCGGACCTTCGGAAGGGCGACGCCGAGGATGGCGTGGGTCTCGTCCTCGAGCCCGAGGCGGTCCGCCCGCTCGCCCTTGGTCCAATCGAACATCTCGGCGACGAGCTGGATCGCCTTCTCGTGGAGCGTCGCCATGATCCCGAACAGGTCCTGCACGTTGATGATCCCCAGGCCCCGGATCTCCATGTGATGCCGGATGAGTTCGGCGCCCGAGCCGAGCACTCGGCCGGCGCCGACGACGCGCGCCTCGACGACGTCGTCGGCGACGAGGCGGTGCCCGCGCGTCACGAGATCGAGCGCCGCCTCGCTCTTGCCGATGCCGCTCTTGCCGAGCAGCAGAACGCCGAGGCCGAACACCTCGACGAGCACCCCGTGGATGAGCGTGTGCGGCGCGAGGCGGTCTTCGAGCCACGCCGTGACGTTCCGGATGAGCTCGGAGCTCTTGAGGTCGGTCGTGACCAGCGGCACGCGGTGGCGTTCCGCGGATTCCGCGAAATACCCCGGCGGCGGCGTGCCGTTGGTGACGATGAGGCAGGCGATCCGTTCGGCGAGCATGCGGTCGACCGATCGGCGCGCGGCCTCGTCGCCGAGCGTCGCGAGATATCCGAGCTCGGTCCGGCCGATCACCTGGACCCGTTCGGGATGGATCTGCGGCAGATACCCGGCGAGCGCGAGGCCCGGCTTCTGGATGCGGGAGATCGTCACCCCGTTCTCGAGTCCGGCGGCGCCGGCGACCAGCGTCAGCTTCCACGCCTCGCCCCGCGCCCGCAGCAGCTCGCTGATCGTCACCATTGGCAGGAGCCTCGCACCCTCCGCGTTCCGTAGAGCCGACGCGGCGGCGCGCTCAGTACTTCTCGTCTTCTTCCTTGATGATCGCGAAGAGCTGCTCCTGCGACCCGCCCGTCGCGAGGCGGTCGCGGAAGCTCTTGTCCTTGAGGAGGCGCGACACGCGCGCCAACGCCTTCAGGTGGACGCCGGCCGAGTCCTCGGGCGCGATCAGCAGGAAAAAGAGGCGCGTGGGATTCCCGTCGAGCGAGTCGAAGGGCAGCCCCTCGGCGCTGCGCCCGAACGCCGCCACCACGTTGCTCACGCCCGGCATCTTGCCGTGCGGGATCGCGATGCCCTCGCCGATCGCGGTGCTGCCGAGGGCTTCGCGGTCGAGCAGCACTTGCAGCAGGCGCGCCCCGTCGATCTCCGGGTGGAGCGACGCGAGCAGGGAGGCGAGCTCTTGCAGCGCGTCGCGTTTCGTCGTCGCCTTCATCGCGGGAAGGATCGCGGCCGGCGCGAGGATGTCGATGATCTTCATGGGCGACCCGAGTGCGTATACCGCAGCCCGATCTCACGGGCAAAAGTCAATCCGTCTCGGGCTCGATGAGGCCGTAGTCCCCGTCCTTGCGCCGATACACGACCGAAAGCAGATCGGTCGCGGCGTTCCGGAACACGAGGAACTCGTTGCTCATGAGGTCCATCTGCATGACGGCCTCTTCGACCGACATGGGTTTCACGGGCAGCCGCTTGGTGTGCGCGACCTCCGGACCCTTGCGGCGCCCGAAGCTTCCGGCGCGCAACACGTGCATCCGGAGGCCGGGAAGCTCGCGCGCCGCGGGCGCATCGGGCGCGGCGACCTGCGCCCGGCGCGAGCGCGGCGAGAGCTTGCGGTTCGAGATCTTCCCGGTGTGCTTGCGAGCGCGATGCTCGAGCTTGTCTGCGGCGAGGTCGATCGCCGAGTAGAGGTCGCCGGTCTCCTCCTCCACCGTCATGGTGGTACGGTCGGCTTTCAGCACGATCTCGGCGATGTGCCGCCGCTTCACCACGGACAGGATCACGTGGGCGTCGATCGGCCGATGCACGTACTTCGCAACCCGCCGCACGCGCTTCTCGGCATACTCGCGGAGCGCGTCGGTCGCCTCCATGTGCCTGAAGGTGACGTTGATTCGCATGCTCCCTCCTCCGGGGCCTCCGCCGAGCACGGCGCGGCCCTCGCCCGCCCGTCAGGCGAACTGACGGCGCTTGGACGACGGCAGGATTCCCATCAGCTCCCGATACTTCGCCACCGTGCGCCGCGCAATGTCGATGTTGTCCTTCGCGAGCTTCTCGGCGATCGATTGGTCGCTGAAGGGGCTCGACGGATCCTCGCCGCCGATGATCTCCTTGATCTTCTTGCGCACGCTCTCCGCCGACACGTCCTCGCCGTCGGCGCCGCGGAGGCTCGACGTGAAGAAGTACTTGAGCTCGTAGATGCCCTGCGGCGTGTGAGCGTACTTGTTGGCCGTCGCGCGGCTGACGGTCGACTCGTGCATGCCGATGTCGTTGGCGACGTCCTTCAGCACGAGCGGCCTCAAGTGCGACACCCCGTGTTCGAAGAACTCGCGCTGAAACTTGATGATCGACTGCGTCACCATGTACAGCGTGCGCTGGCGCTGGTGGATGCTCTTGATGAGCCACGCGGCCGCCCGCATCTTGTCCTGGATGTAGCCCTTGGCCTCGGTGGAGTCCCCCTGGCCGAGCACGCGCCGATAGAACTGGCTCACGCGCAGACGCGGCAAGCCCTCGTCGTTCAGCGTGACGACGAGCTCCTCGCCCACCTTCTGGATGTAGACGTCGGGCGTCACGTAGCGCACGTCGCCGTCGCCGTAGTCGCGCCCCGGCTTGGGCTCGAGCGTCGCGATCACTTTCTGCGCCTCGGCGATCTCGCTCGTGGAAACCTTGAGCTCGCGCGCGAGCTTGTCGAAACGCTTGCCCTCGAGCGCGGCCAGGTGGTCGCGCACCAGCATCGCCGCGAGCGAATCCCCCTGGCCGAGCTGCGCCAGCTGCAGGAGGAGGCACTCCGAGAGGTTGCGGGCGGCGACGCCTGGCGGGTCGAATCCCTGCAGGATCTTGAGGAGCCGCTCGGTCTCCTCGAGGTCCGCGCCGGCCATGAACGCGACCTCCTCGATCGGGAGCCTGAGGTAGCCGTCGCCGTCGAGGTTGGTGACGATGACGCCAATGATGGTCTGCTCGCGCTCGCTCAGGTCGGAGAGCCGAAGCTGCCACATCAGGTGATCGACGAGCGAGCTCGTCCGCACCAGCGTGTTCTCGAGCGCCGGGCGCCTGTCCTCGTCATGGTCGCTGGAGGATCCGGACGCCGCGTTGTGGAAGTCGTTGCCGTAGTTGTCGAGGTAGTCCTTCCAATCGATCTCGCCGAGCGCGTTCGCGGCCGTCACCTCGGGCGCCGCGTCCTCGGTCGGCTTCCACTCGTCCGCGCTCGTGGTCGCCACGGTCCCGTCGACCGTCGGCACCTCGGCCGTCTCGAAGGCCGTTTCGACCTTCTGCGGCGCTTCGGGTGCGTCCGCGACCTCCTCGAGCACGGGGTTCTGCGACATCTCGTCGACGATGAGCGCCTCGAGCTCCATGCGTCCGACCTGCAGGATCTTGATCGCCATCCGCAGCTGGGGAGTCATCACCAGCTGCTGCGTCAACTTCTGATAGAGCTTGGTTTCGAGGGCCATGGCTCAGAGACTGAAGCGCTCGCCGAGATAGATCTCCCGCGCCTGGCGGCTCTGGGCGATGTGCGACGGAATGCCTTCCTCGAGGATCGAGCCTTCGTTCAAGATGTAGGCGCGGTCGCAGATGCCGAGCGTCTCGCGCACGTTGTGATCAGTGATCAGCACGCCTATGCCCCGCTCCTTGAGTTGTCGGATGATGTTCTGGATGTCGATCACCGCGATCGGGTCGATGCCCGCGAACGGCTCGTCGAGCAGCATGAACGCGGGCGAGATGACCAATGCGCGGGTGATCTCCAGCCGCCGCCGCTCGCCTCCTGACAAAGCGTATGCCTTCGTCTTTGCCAGATGCGCGATGCTGAGCTCTTCCAGAAGGCGCCATAACCGTCCCTGGCGTTCCTCGGCAGAAATCGGCAACGTCTCCAGTATCGCAAGCACGTTTTCCTCGACCGTGAGCTTGCGGAAGACCGACGCTTCCTGCGGCAGGTAGCTGATCCCGGCGCGGGCGCGCTGGAACATGGGAAGATCGGTCACGTCCGCGCCGTTCAGCACGACGCGTCCGGCGTCGGGACGCACGAGGCCGACGATCACGTAGAAGGTCGTCGTCTTCCCGGCGCCGTTCGGACCGAGGAGCCCGACGACCTCGCCGGCGGAGATGCGCACGGACACGTCGCGGAGCACGCGGCGGCCCCCGAAGGACTTGTCGAGACGCTCGGCGGTGAGCAGGGGCTCGGTCACGGCTGAACGGACGCCGGTGTCGCGGCGGCTCGAGGGGGCGCCCCCGCGCCCGCGGGCGACGTCGGGACGGCGCGGATGGGAAGCGCCGTCGCCTTGGCGTCCGCGGCGGCATCGTCCTTCCCCGGGTAGAGGATGGCCTTCACGCGGGTGTTCGTCCCGCTCTCCACGACGCTGCGTTCCTCCTTGAGGTAGACGATGACCCGTTCGCCGGCGACCTGGTTCGGACCGTCGTGCAGCACGGCGCCGTCGCTCAAGGTGAACGTCTGCTTGGCCTGGTCGAAGATCGCACGCCGACCTTCGGCAAGCTTCGTCCCCTGCCGAATCCTCACGTTGCCCTCGGCGACGACCTCCTTGATCCGCTCGGCGTCGGTCCCAGCCCCCGGCCCGGAGGCGTCGACGGCCTTCGGATCCTGCGCGGTCGTCCGCTTGACGGCACGCGGGTCGTAGCTGATCGAAAGGGTGTCGCTGGTGAGGGTGACGTCGCCCTGCGTCACCTGCACGTGGCCGCGATACAGGATGTTGCTGCTCTTGTAGTCGAGCTCGAGGGCGTCCGAGTCGATGCGCACGGGCCCCTTGCCGGAGCCGAGCGACAGACTCTGGAACAAGCCCCCGGTCGGGTTGGCGACTGCCGCCGCCGGCTTCGCGTCCTGCGCGTCTCCGGGTCCGACGATCGCCACGAGGAACGCGACGACGCAAACCGTCACGTCACGACCGATTCGCATCCTTCTCCTCGGGCGTCCGTTCCACGACGGTGCGCACGTTGCCTTCGAACCGCGCGCGCTGCGACCCCATGTCGAGCGTCATGCGATCGCCGCTGAGCGAGAGCCCGTCGCCGGTGACCCGAACCGTCCCGGGAGACACCACGGAGTCGTCGGCCCGCTGATAGACGGCCCGATCCGCCTGGACCAGGTAGTCGCGAAACCGCAGCTCGATCCCCCCTTCGAGGTCGACCCGATCCATCTCGCGCCCGTCCAGCAAGATCTTTCCCTGCTTCCCCTTCACCGACACCACCCCCTGATCGTCCTTCACGAAGAAGCTCACCTCCGGGCCGTCCACGACGATCTGCTTGTCCTCTTCGAAGTACTGGGCCTCGCGCGCCGCGACCTCCCAGACCTTCCGTTCGCCGTCCATCTTGACGCGCCGGAAGTTCTGGATGCGCTGCGAGACCTGGGGGAGGAAGTCCAGCTCGCGCGTCCGGAGGCTGCGCAGGTGTTGCGCCCACTGGCTCCGGGCGAGCTGGACGATCACGGCGCCGACGGCGACCACCATGAGGACCGCGAGCACGGTGCGTACCCGCCGCCGGTTCAATCCTGAGCTCGACCATCGATGCATGCAAGAAAAATACCATGCACTACGAGATAGTAAAGGTTTGATTTGGTTGTGGGCTGGGCGGGGAGGCCTCGACGCGTGCCAGCCCGCCCGCTCAGACGACGCCGGCGCGCAGGAGATCGTGGAGGTGGATCACCCCCATCAGCCGGTCGCGGGAGTCGACGACGAAGAGCACCGTGATCGCGTGTCGCTCCATGGTGGCGACCGCGAGCGCGGCCAGCGCCTCGGCGTCGATCGTCTTCGGACGGCGGCCCATGACGTCGCCGACGGCCCGGGTCGTCAAGGCGTCCCCCGCCTCGAGCGCCCGGCGGAGGTCGCCGTCGGTCACGACGCCGAGCAACCGGTCGTCGCCGTCGACCACGGCCGTCACCCCGAGGCGCTTCGCCGTCATCTCGACGAGCGCGTCCGCCATGCGGCTGCCGACGGTCACGCGCGGCACCTCGTCCCCGACATGCATCAGGTCCGCCACGCGCAGGAGCCGGCGGCCGAGCGCGCCGGCCGGATGCAGGGCCGCGAAATCCTCCGGGCGGAAGCCGCGGTGCTCGAGGAGCGCCACCGCGAGCGCGTCCCCCATGGCGAGCGCGGCGGTCGTGCTCGCGGTCGGCGCGAGACCGAGCGGGCAAGCCTCCTCGCTGACGCTCGCGTCGATGACGGCGTCCGCCGTCCGTCCGAGCGTCGACTCGACGCGGCCGATCAACGCGAGCAGCGGCACCCCGAGGCGCTTCACGTGCGGCACGAGCGCCAGGATCTCGGCCGTCTCGCCGCTGTTCGACACGGCCAGCACGATGTCGTGACGCTCCAGCATCCCGAGATCGCCGTGCAGCGCCTCCGCGGCGTGGATGAAGAAGGCCGGGGTTCCGGTGCTCGCGAGCGTGGCCGCGATCTTCCGGGCGACGTGCCCCGACTTTCCCATACCGGTCACGACGACCTTGCCGCCGCGGTCGGCGATCAGGCGGACGGCCGCATCGAAGCGCGCGTCGAGACGCGCCGCGAGCGCCGACAACGCCTCGGCCTCGACGAGGAGCACGCGGCGGCCGTGCGCGATGCTCGCGGGCGGCGGCGCGCTCCGCGGCGCGCGCCCGTCCGCGCGCGGGCGAGCGGGGCGCTTCATCGCGGCCCTCCGGCGGCGGACACTCCCTTCACGATCCGATCGATCGCGACGAGGGTCGTGAGCAACGGCCGCAGATCGTCCAGGCGCAGCGAGTTCGCTCCGTCGCTCATGGCGCGATCGGGGTCCTCGTGCACCTCCATGAACACGCCCGCGACCCCGACCGCGACCGCCGCGCGCGCCAGCGTCGGCACGAACTCGCGCTGTCCGCTCGAGGCGGCGCCGGCGCCGCCGGGGAGTTGCACGCTGTGGGTGGCGTCGAACACCACCGGGTAGCCGAAGCGCGCCAGGATCGCGAGCGAGCGCATGTCCGCGACGAGGTTGTTGTAACCGAAGCTCGCGCCGCGCTCGGTGACGAGCACCCGGTGATTGCCGCCGGCGCTCGCCTTCGCGATGACGTGCTCCATCTCCGGCGGCGAAAGGAACTGCCCCTTCTTGACGTTGACCGGCTTCCCGGCCGCGGCGACCGCCACGAGGAAGTCGGTTTGCCGGCAGAGGAACGCCGGCGTCTGCATGACGTCCACCACGGCCGCGACGGCCGCCACCTGCGACGCCTCGTGCACGTCGGTCAGGACCGGCACACCGATCTCGCGCCGCACCTCGGCGAGAATGGCCAGGCCCTCGTCCATGCCCGGCCCACGAAATCCCGCGCGCGACGTCCGGTTCGCCTTGTCGAAGGACGCCTTGAAGACGTAGGGCACGCCGGCCGCGCGCGCGACGTCGCGGATGCGCTCCGCGTGCCGCAGCGCGGAGTCGCGGCTCTCGATGACGCAGGGACCCGCGATCAGCGCGACCGGCCGCGCGTTGCCGAAGACGACGGACCCGACCGCGACCGTGCGTTCGCTCACGACGCCGTTCCTCCCCTGCGACGACGGATCAGCGGCGCGCCGCGCGCAAGCCGCCGAGCGGCAGCGTGTCGCCCGCCACCGCCCGGTGCGCGAGCGCGGCCCGAATGAATCCCCGGAAGAGCGGATGGCACTCGAGCGGCTTCGACTTGAACTCGGGATGGAACTGGCAGCCGATGAACCACGGATGGTCGCGAACCTCTACCACCTCGACCAGCGACCCGTCCGGCGAGAGTCCCGAGAGCCGCATCCCGCGCGACTCGATCGTGTCA
>WBZR01004853.1_pt1 | contig 10728 bp, 6 predicted proteins | sample 5204231 | NCBI WGS metagenome assembly WBZR01 (sample SAMN12412403, study PRJNA552823) | activated sludge metagenome | isolation source: activated sludge from anammox sidestream of wastewater treatment plant... | place: USA: Virginia | collected 2017-08
CAGTACGCCTCCACGATGTCACGTACGTGCGTGAAATTCCGGCGATCGTCCAGATGGCCAACCTCCAAACGCGGCTCCTGCTTTCCCTGCTCCACACGCGCAATCTGGTACGCGTACCACGGTATGCCGAACACCCTCTCCCGCCGCGGGCCTTCGTGATTGAAGGTCCGGGTGCGAATCACCCGCATGCCGTACGACTTGAAGTACACGTAACCGATCAGATCTTGCGCAATTTTCGAGACCGCGTACGGGTTCACGGGACGAAGGATCGTCTCCTCGCGAATCGGCAGCTCCTCCGGAAGAAGCTCTCCGTACTCCTCCCCGGAACCCGGGATGTGCAGTGTCGCCTGCGAGCTGCAGGACCTCAGCGCCTCCAGGAGATGCAGCGTCGCCTTGTAGTTCACGTCCATGTAGAGGGACGGGTGTCCCCAAGATGGACTGACGAAGCTTTCTGCGGCGCAATGAAATACTCGATCCGGCCTTACGTCGGCGACGAGATCGCGAACCGCAGAGGGATCGAGGAGATTGCAGTCCCGCCATCGAATGCGGTCGACGATGTGCGCCACGTTGTCCATGCGGGAGAGATGCCAGCGCCTGGTGCCGTAGAGCTCGCAGCTCGCCCCCCGCGCCAAGACGTAGTCGGCCAGATGCGAGCCCACGAATCCAGTGATGCCGGTGACCAGGATGCGTTCAGGCATGGCGATCTCGTCGGCAGCTCACGCTCACGACCGTCGGCGCGCCGTCGTCATGCGGAGTGCGCGCCCAGCCGAGACGCCTGCTCCGCCCGAACCACGCACTCGATGATCGATCGCGGCCGCTGCTTCACCTCTTCGAAGATCCGGCCGACGTAGGCACCGATGAGCCCCATGCCGAGGAGCTGGATGCCCACGAGAAAGAAGGCCACCAGCAAGATCAGGAGCGTTGGCGACGGAGGGGAATCGAGGACGCGATAGAAGCAGACGTAGGCGATCGTGACGACGAACGTGATCCCGGAGAAGATCACCCCCAGATAGGCGACGATCAAGAGCGGCAAGCCCGAGAACGAGGCGATCGCGTGCCACGCCATTCGAACCGCTTGCCACCAGTTGAACTTGCTCTTGCCGTCGTAACGCGGCCGGCGGTCGTAGGATACGCCAACCTGATTGAACCCGATGTAGCTGATCAACCCCCGCACGTAGAGCGTCGTCTCGGAAAAGCTCCGCAGGTGCTCGATGACCTTGCGGTCGACCAGGCGGAAATCGCCGGCATCGACGGGCAGCGGGAAGCTCGAGAGACGCGTGATCACGCGATAGAACAGCTTGCGCAGCACAGCGACATGCCACCCTTCCGCGCGGCGCCTCCTCGTTCCGTAGACGACGTCGTAGCCCTGCTCCCACTTTTCGATGAAGGTCTCGATGATCGCGGGATCGTCTTCTCCGTCCGCGTCGACTTGCACGGCGGCGTCACCCCGACAATGGAGATACCCAGTCATGATGCTCGCTTGATACCCGAAGTTTCTACTGAGGCGGATCAGCACCGCTTGCGCATCCAGACGCGCTACGGACGATGCTATGGCGAAAGAGTCATCGGTACTGTGATTGTCGACGAGGACGACCTCCAGCGTGTACCGGTCGCCGATGCGTTGCTCGAGCGCTTTCAACTCGGCGTAGATTCGTTCGATGTTTCGGCCTTCGTTGAAGAAAGGGACGATCGTCGAAATCGTCTTCTTGGCGGAGGTCATGCCCGGATCTGCTTCCGGATTCCCGCCTCGAGCTGTTCCAGCATGTACGACAAATGCCGCGCGTCGAGTCCTGGAAAATTGCCGACCCAGAACGTCTGCTTCATCACCTCGTCCGTCACCGCCAGGTCCCCGACGACTCGATAGTCGACGTTTTCGTAGGCAGGCTGATGGGTGAGATTTCCCGCGAAGACCAGGCGGGTTCCGATCCTCCGGTCGTTCAGGAAGTTCAAGAGATCCTCGCGGTCGATTGCCGCGCCACAGTGCATGGCGAATCCGAACCAGCTCGGATCCGTACCTGGCGTGGGCTCGACAGGGGTCAAGTGTTCCCGGAGCGGCGGCGACCGGCGGATCTCGTCGAACAGATGGCGCCAGTTGCGCTTTCGTGCGGCGATGAACCCATCGAGCTTCTGCAGCTGCGAGTACAGGAGGGAGGCCTGCATGTCGGTCATCTTGAGATTGTACCCGAGCTGACAGTAGACGAATTTATGATCGTACCCGTATGGAAGTGTCCCCAATTGCCATTGAAACCGCTTTCCGCAGGTATTGTCCTTCCCCGGCTCGCACCAGCAATCGCGCCCCCAATCTCGAATACTCTCGGCAACTCGTTTCCACACCGGATGGCTCGCCATCACGGCGCCGCCCTCTCCCGACGTGACGTGATGAGCCGGGTAGAAGCTCAAGGTGCCGAAATCTCCGAACGACCCCACATACCGATCCCCGATGCCCGATCCCAGGGCATCGCAGCAATCCTCGACCAGAAAAATGCGCTCCTTCCGGCACCACTCGGCGAGAACGTCGGCCCGGAAGGGATTCCCCAGCGTATGCGCCAATACGACGGCTCTCGTCTTTGCCGTCCGCGCCGCCATGATCCGCTCAGGAAGCGCGTTGAGGGTATCGCGGTCGATGTCGACGAAGACCGGCGTCCAGCGGTTCTGGACGATCGGGCTCACGGTCGTTGGGAAGCCCGCGGCAACGGTCACGACCTCGTCGCCCGGTTCGAGCGGCCGGAGATCGTACTCCTTCAGCAGCGGAGAGCCCAGGCTGGAAATGGCGACGAGATTCGCGCTCGAGCCGCTGTTCACGAGCACGACCCTGCCGTCGGGATTCATCCATGCCGGAAGCCGGCGCTGCACTTCCTTCGCGAAGCGCCCCGCAGTCAACCAGAGATCGAGGGAGGCGTTCAGGAGACAGCTGAGATCGTCGAAGTCGAGTACTTTTGCCGAGCTCGGAATGAACGTCTTCCCGGGCTCGAATCGTTCCTGGGAGTTCTTGAGGTCGAAATAGTCGCGGGCGGCATCCACGACTTTCTTGCGTGCCTCGAAGAGCGGGGAGTCCTCTCCCGCGTGTACGAAGGGATCGAATTCTACGGGCGGCGCAGACATGGGAATGGCGCTCGCTCGCTGCACGTTGCCGCCGGGAGAACCACGAGAGACGCAGGAGGGGTGAGTCCGCCATCGGCCCTGCCGCCGACCTTCCGGCTCATCCAGCCCACCGGCGCCGCTTCACTGATTCCCATGTCCTTGCCTGCCACATGCGCCCCTGCCCGGGCAAGACTTCTCGTTGATGGCCCACGAAGATCCCGGGCCTGTCCCGACCGCGCGCAACGACGCGATGCTATGGCCCATGCACCGTGATCCCAGGAAAGGCCGCGTGCCGCGACGCTCGCCTCGTCATGAGCTTTGACAATCGAACTGTCGTCGTGTGATCGTAAAATTCGATGACGCTCGGGGTATTCCCACGGGACGCACTCGGCGCGACGAACGATGAGCTGGCGGCGGTCGAGGATGTGGAGCGCGCGAGTGCTGGACCGAGCCGTCCACCCAACTCTGTCGAGTACGCCTTCCTCGGGGCCGATGGCCCGTCGGCGTTCGCCCGGGGCTACCTGGACCATCTCGGCAACGTGCTGGGGAGGATCGACGTCACCGCCATCGATCGCGTGGTCGAAGCGCTGCTCATCGCGCGAGCCGACGACCGCACCACCTTCGTGCTGGGCAACGGCGGCAGCGCCGCTACCGCGGCCCATTTCGCCAACGACCTCGCCATGGGCACACAACCGCCGAGCCGCCGCTTCCGTGCCTTCAGCCTCGTCGACAACGCCGCGCTGCTCTCGGCCGCGGCCAACGACTACGGCTACGAAGAGGTCTTCGTCCGCCAACTGGACGGTGTGCTGCGCCCGCGCGACGTCGTCATCGCGATCAGCGCTTCCGGGAGCTCGCATAATCTGCTGCGTGCCGTCATGCATGCCAATGCTGCCGGCGCACTCACCATCGGCTTCACGGGTTTCGACGGCGGGCGACTCCGCCAGCTCGTCCACATCGACGTGCACGTTCCGACCGACAATGGCGAGTACGGCCCCTCCGAGGACGCCCACCTCGCCCTCGCCCACGTGATTGCGAACTACCTCCGCCTGAGCGCCCGCCGACTTCCCAAGTGAGGGAGCCCCGCTACGGGCTCCCGGACTTCGCCGCAACGAACGCGTAGGCGTCCGCCGGAACCCTGATCTGTTCCACGTAGCGCTCTCCCGGTGTGAGCTCGACCGTCACCTCGGTTGTCTCGGGCGAAGCCGACCAGACCTCGAATCCGGAGCGAGTCTCGATCGAGGTTCCCACGAGGGGGCCCTGCGTGGACGTTGCGCGCGCAACGCGGTGCGTGGAATCCGTCGCAACCTGCATGACGACATTCTCGCCGTCCGCACGCGCGAGGCGACCCACGATCCGCTGGTCGTCCGCTGCGGTGACCGTCAGGCGGTCGTCGAAGCGATACACTCGGAACTGGTCGGCGACGCCCGCAGCGGATGCGGGAACGGCGACGCCGTCGTCGTCGTGGAGCACGAGGAACATCGCGCGGGCATCGCCAGGCTTCGAAACGTCGCCGAACGTCGCCTCGGACGCTCCGCTGGCGCGCCGACCGTTCCGGGATTCCGCGATCCACACTCCGACGGAGTCGCCGGCGGCCCAGCGCCACGGGCCGCGCAAGGTATCGCGGATCGATTCGGGATCGGCACCCAGCTCGTCGAGCACCCCCCCGATCTTCAGCAGCGATCCGAGCGTCAAGATACCCACGAGCTCGATGGAGCGGCCCAGCGGCTCGCGGAGATCCGTGCGGGACAAGTTCACGCGGGCGTAGCCCAGCTCGGCGACCGCCCTTCGACGTGCGACGGAGATGCCGGCCGGAACGATCATCGCCAGCAACGCCACCGTATGAACCAACGCCGCGGCGCCGATCGTACGCCGTGGCGCCGCAACGCGTGCCGCGATGGCACCCACACCGGTGGCGAACAACCACGCCCGAAACGGAACCGTGGAATCGAAGTAGAGGAAAAAAGCGCCCCGCGGAAGGAGCGCGACGCACAGGGTCGGCAGCGCGAACCCGAACCCCACGAGCGCCTTGACTAGGGTATCTCCGCGTCGGCACGCAAGCGTCACGATGCCGATGACGAGGAAGACGCTCCAGGCGGCGGTGGTCAGATGTCCCGGATCGCTCCAGCTGGGCGATGCCTCCGCAGCGATCTCGAGCACCCGCCCTTCGAGAAACAGTGCCCGCCACAGCGCCGTCGAGTACGGCGCGCCCGCCCCTCCCGCATGCCGGAACACGCCGAATCCCAGCGCCAGGATGTTGGGAAGAACCATGGGCGCCGCGAGCACCGCACCCACGAGCATTCCGAAGGCGCCCCGCCGGCCGATCGGCGCCTTCCATGCCAGGCCGACGAGAAACATCGGCAGAACGAGCGTCGCGGTCAGATGCGACTGGATCACGAACGCAGCAGCGATGCATGCGAGGACGAACCCGCGAGGGTCGCGTGCCTGCACCCAGCGCACGATGCCCGAGACGAACAGCAGCGTCGTCGGCAGCACGATGGAGGTACTGATCGGCGCGCATCCCGAGCTGATCGACAGCGGATGCAACGCAAGCGCCCAACCGGCGATCCCCGCCTCACGCTGTCGCGCCGGACCGCCAACCACGGCGAAGAGACGCCACCAGCCCACGACGGCGGCGGCGTGAATCACGCCGACGAGCAACAGCACGTCGGAGAACCGGTCGCGCGGCAGAAGGCCGATCGCAGTCACCCACGCGAACAGAGGCCCCAGCTTGAACGGCGTCCAGCCGACTCCAGGGCCCGCGGGAAGCAGATGGCCCTGTAGGACGCCGCGCCCCTCGAGCAGGATGCCCACCTGGTCCGGCCCGAAGTAGCTCGCTTCGGGAAACACGATCCGCACGACCAGCGCGACCACGAACAGCCCCAATGCCTGGAGATACGCTCGATTCATTATCATGCGCGCGTTCGCCCTCGTCCGGGGGAACCTCTGCGACTCGATGGAAGGACGGCTCGTGACCGGTTCGCACACGCCGCGGATCGCAATCCTGGACGAGACTCCGGCGCGTGAAAGCGCCGGCCGTCGACGCTCAGGAATCGAGGGGGGTGACGCCCGTTGCTCGCTCCGTCACCCCTGCGTAGGTGAAGCGGGCTCGGCCTTGGCGGGCGGAGTAGGCACGCCCTCCGCAGGCGCGGGGCCCGTGTGCGCACCCGCTCCGGATCCGCTCTGCGTCGTGTTCCCGACGACGTACGAGCGAAGATCCTGGCAGAGCCACGTGCCCCCTTCGAGCGCCATGACCGCCACGGCACGATACGAGCCGTGCTGGGAATCCCCGGTGCCGTCCTGGGGAGGATTCTGCCCGCCGACCTTGATCGAAATGTCCGCGACGGCATGGCCCTCGCCGATCATGCGCACGTTCTCGAGCGAGTGGGCCAGCTTCATGTTCTGCTTCTCGAGATCACCCATCGACTCCGTCAGGAGCTTCAGGATCCGCGCCTTGCCCTTGATGATCTTGGCGTCCCCGACCGGTGCGACGTACGTCGCGTCTTCGACGAACAGCCGGCCGAGACACGTCGGGTCGCTGGCCGCGAAACAGCGGTCGAGCTGCGCCAGCACCTGCTTGATCGCGTCGTCCGCCTTGGACGCCGCGAGGCTCGGCGTGGCGACCGCAATAGCCGAGGCGATCAAGGCAGCGATGAGGGGCTTCTTCATGCGTTCCTCCCGCGGGCGTCTCGAGCCCGGCGATTGTCGAGGCAACCTGCCAAATACCCCCGTGCCCCGCAAGGTAGCCGCATGGAGACCTCCTTCATTGTCGGGTGCCGCGGGGTGAAGTAGCGTCCCGTCCGATGCGCGCCGGCATTCGCCTCCGGTCAGGGAGCTCGCAGTGAGCGCGAGCGCGACGCACCCGACCCAGCTGTTCGTCGTCGTGGAACGCGCATCCGCGCGCATGCGCATGCGCCTCGTCCCCGTCCAGGACGATGGCGAGCACCCCCCTGCGGTCAACCGAGGCATGGGGATCGTCCCGCTCGAGGCGCTCGGGGAACGCGATGACCGTGCGCTGACGGAGGTGTACCACGCCTTCCGGCGTCTCGAGCTCCCGGACGCGGCGTGCGGCAACGTGCCCGATCGGCTCGCGAACGCATTCTCCGCATGGAGAGATGCGCTCGCACTGTCCGGTATCGATCTCCGGCTCGAGCGGCGCGCGCTCTACGGCATGGCGCTGCCGCACACCGACTGGCGAGGGAGTAGCAGTGGAATCTCCGCCCGTCCCTGGGACGTCGAGCTGACGGCGCTCGCGGCGGGGTTGCGCACCATCGTCAAGCTGGACGGCGTTCCCGCCGAGCTCGTCGAGACCCTGCGCGCGCTCGTCGAGCAGCGCGGCTTGAGGGTCGAGGTCGTAGCGCAGCATACGGCAGCGGGGTCGGAGGATCCGTCGAGATCCGTCACGCTCCTCGTCGCCCGCGACGGGTCGACGTTGGGCGAGGCGCGGGAGCTGGAAGCGCTGTTGCTCGCCCCTCGCGGTGCTGCCGGCGTGACGGCCGCTACGATCCGCATGGGAGCGCTGCTCGGCTATCCCCCCTGTTGCACGGACCGGTTCACCCGCGTCGCCGCGCAAAACGACACGACGCTGGCCTGGGCCCTGTTGCCGGGTGTCCCGCACCCTCCGGCCTCACCAGCGACGCAGTGGCTCCATCCCGCGTTGGCGTTGCTCTCGCACTCGCCCTGCGACCTCCACTGCGCCGCAAGCGTCGCGCTCGGGGAACGCCTGGTGGACGAGATCGAAGCCACGCAACCGAGCTTCGCAGCCGCCTGGCGTTCCCTGACCGCTCGCGTGCAGGTGATCGACCATCGCGGCGATCGCCTCGCCCTGACCGTGGACGGCTCCCTGGAATCCGGGGCGACGATCACCGCGGCGGACATCGTGGCGTCTGGCCGCAGCGATCCCCACGTCACGGCCACCGCAGAGATGCTGGTCGGACGGACGGTCCGTTCGGATACCGGCGGCCTGACGATCGCGGGCGGTGGTTGGCATGCCCCCTACGTCGCCGATCACCGCGGTCCATCCTGAGCTCGGCACGCGCGCACTCCTCGAGCGTTCGCGCGACCGTCGCCGGGACGTTCACCAATCCTGCAGGCCGTGCTCGGCGAGCACCTCCGCGTCTCCTCGGCGTCCGTAGCGAATCACCACGGCAGGACGATCTTCCGCCGTCACGTTCGGTCGAGAGCCGTGGAGGACGTTGAAGTGCCATAGGAGCGTATCGCCGGGACTGCCGGGAATGGGCACGGCATGCTCCCAATCCGCCGTCCCCGGAGCCACCACTCCGGCGTGGTCTCCTTCTTCTTGATGCGGCAGGAGCCCAAGGCGGTGGCTGTAGGGCACCAGCCAGATGCATCCGCGCTCGATCGAGGTGGGCACGACGTACGTGAAGACGGCGACGACCTCCTTGAATCCGAAATCCTTCGTGTAGCTGGCGTCCTGGTGCAGGCCCGTCTCGACACCCCCGTTGGCGACCTTGTACATGACCTGCCCGCTGCCAATCATGTGGACCTCGTGGGCGAGCAGCACGTCGAGCAGCGACACGAACAACGGATCGTTCGCGTAGCGCCGCATGGCGGGAGAGGTCGGCAGGGTCAACGGCGCGCAGATCAACTGGCGCTCGCCCACCCGGCTGAAGACGCCGCCGCTCGGGGTGAGCAAGCCGTGGCGCTCCATCTTCGCCTCGGGCAGCTCGCGGTACGCGAGCTCCACGGCCTGTCGGATCTCGACGAGCATCGGCTCCATGTACGACCGCAGCAGTCCCCGGACGATGATGAAGCCGACGTCGGCGTAGACCCGTGCGGCGCGCGCCAGGTCGATCGCATCGGCGTCGAACTCCACCGGCGACAGGCTCGCGAGGCGGGGCAGATCGCGGACCGAGCTCCAGATCGCCGCGGGGCGCGCACCGGAAGAAACGACCCCCGCACGCCGGCGCGCGCCGGCGCCCCGTCCGCCGTCGCGCGACGGCTCCGGAGGCGCGTCGTCCTGACCGCGCGCACTCGACGAGCCTTGCGGGCGCTCGTCCTCGGGAGCGGGTGGCGGCACCGGTACGGACAAGAGATCGTCGATCGCGCGCGTGTGCGGCCGCAGGTGGGTGATGAGGGCTCGAAAGCGATCGAGCGTGCCGGCGGGCAAATCGCGGCCCCGATAGCTGTAGGCGATGCCGTCGACCGTCTGGAAGGACCTCACCCCCGGCTTCGCCCGCCGCAGGTCGAAGATCATGTCGCCGACGTTCAGGGTCAGGGCTTCTCCTTCGCGCGCGATGTCGCCGAGTTCCCATGCGGAGGCGACGCGGGACACGGCTGCGGCGAGCGCCGCACGAATTCCCGGATCGACGCTCACGCGCGATCGATCGTCGGCCGGCGCCAGCGGCGCCTCCCCCGGATCCGCTGCCGCCGCGGCAGCGGGAGGCTCGGCCGACGCGCCGGCCGCCCGCTCCGTCGGCCATCGTGAGAGGTGCCCCTTCGCCGCGGCTTCCGCCTCCGACAACAAGCGCTCGATCGCGAGCGATCGCCGCGGCCGCCGCAGCTCGGCGACGCGGGTCGTCTCCGAAATGGCGTCGTCACCCGCCATGCCGACGTAGTACGAGTCGTCGACGGCGAAGACGTCCGTGATCGCCTCGTCGTTCTCGCGGCCACGGTAGAAGAACGTCTGCGCCGGCTCGGGCACCATGGCGCCCGCCGCGGCGACGCGAAGGCGCCCGCTGACGTTCGGAGGCGAAGCGTGGATCAGTCCCGGATGGAAGACGAGCAGATCGCCGGCGCGCATCGGGATCGGCTGCAGGCATGCCTTCAGTCGCTCGGCGAACTCGGCGTAGGGAAACGCCACGTACGGCAAGCGCGGATCGGCCGAAAGCAGGTGGCTTCCCCGCACCGCGTAGAGACAACCGTTGCGCTCGTCGACGTCCACGAGCGGCGCCCAGAACGTCACCGGCGTCCACGTGCGCTCGTCGACGAAGGTCGGATCCTGATGCAAAGGGAAGGCGGTCTCGCCCTCGCACCCCTTCGACATGAAGGTGCCGAAGATCATCCGATGACCTGGGAACAAGACCTTCAATCGCGCCGCCATGACCGCCCGCACCTCGCGATCGGTGAAGGCGCGGGCCGCCGGGGGCTGAAACCAGCTCGTGTAGAATCCGGCGTCCTGGGTTCCGTGGATCTGCCGATGCGCCTGCGCCAGCGTCTCGATGTCCGCTGGCGCGAGAAAGCGCTCCACGACAAAGTAGCCGTCACGCCAGAAGGCGGTCTCGACGTCCGGGCGCGAAGAAAGTCCGGGGAGCGCGCCGGCCAGCGCCCGAAGGCACGCGGCGGTCGCGATGGCGCGGCTCTCGGCGGCGGCCGCGGCCCGTCGCCCGCCGACCGGCGCCGGGATTGCCACCCATGATCCGTCGCCCTGCTGCGCGCTCAGAATCTCGGCGACGGCGTCGCCCGTGAGCGGCTCGGCCGGGTCGGTCGAGCCGCTCCGCGGCGCCTGGACCGGCCCCGCGGGAGCGGACGCGGCCTCACGAGCGACGGCGTCCGCCCCGGGTATGCCGCGCGCCGCGAGCTCCGCGGCGGCGGCGACCACGGATCGGTCGGTCCCGCCCGCAGACGCCACGAGATAGTCCACCCCGCGGATGATGGCCTGACGAAGGGCGAACATGTCGGGCACGGTGG
>WBZR01004854.1_pt1 | contig 10727 bp, 4 predicted proteins | sample 5204231 | NCBI WGS metagenome assembly WBZR01 (sample SAMN12412403, study PRJNA552823) | activated sludge metagenome | isolation source: activated sludge from anammox sidestream of wastewater treatment plant... | place: USA: Virginia | collected 2017-08
TCCAACAGCCAGCCTTCAGCTAAGTCAGGAGAAATTTCTGAAATGAATCGGGAAGGTTTAGATAGTGTCATTCCCGCTTCCCGGTCATATAAATTCATCGGATAAGAAACAAACAAATTATTTTTTGCACGTGTCGAAGCTACGTACATCAGCCTTCTTTCTTCTTCTAATGAATCAAGGTTTTCAACTGATCTTGCCGAGGGAAAGTAACCTTCAACAGCATGAATTATAAAAACCGAATGCCATTCTAATCCTTTTGCTGAATGAATTGTAGAAAGTGTAACATACTCTTCTTCTTTATCGGCAGCATCAACATCAAGAACGCTTTCAATAATAGGTTCAATTGCCATATCAGAAAGCAATGAATCAATCGAAGTATAATTCTCTACAATATTCTGAAAAATATCCAGATCCTTTTTACGCTTATTCCAATCATCATAGTTAGCTTTAAATAATTCCCAATAGTAATTATAAACTTTTTGAACCATCTCAGAAGGCATATATTTTTTCTTTTGCAGTTCGTATAAAAGATAAAACAATGGACCAAGCTTATGATGTTTAAACTCAGGCTGATCATCAGGCTCTGCTTTTATTGTAATACGAGCGGTAGAAAGTTCATCCAGAATTCGTTGTGCGGTTTTTGGTCCAACACCTTCGTGTAAAAGTAAAACTCTATACCAGCTGATAACATCTTTCGGATTAACAGCAATACGAAGGAAAGCCATCACATCCTTAATATGGGCAGTTTCAACAAACTTCATTCCGCCAAATTTCTGAAAAGGGATATTAGCTTTTGAAAGCTCAAGCTCCAGATCAAACGAGAAGAAAGATGAACGGAATAAAACCGCAATATCTTTTAACTGAACTCCTTCTTCTCTCAGGTCAAGAATTTTTTCAACAATAAATTTAGATTGAAGATTATCAGTTGCTGCTGCAACGATACTTGGTAATACTCCGCTGCCGCGTCTTGTATAAAGTTCCTTTTTGTACTTTTCAATTGCAGCTTCGTTAATACGGTTTGCAAAATCCAGAATTGCCTGAACACTTCTGTAATTTTCTTCAAGCTTAATAATCTTTACATTATCAAACAATTTTGGAAATTGCATTATGTTATGGAAATCAGCTCCGCGAAAAGAATAGATCGCCTGCGAATCGTCACCAACAACCATAACATTTTTATTATACTTAGCTAAACCTTTTACGATTTCTGCCTGCAAGTGATTTGTATCTTGATACTCATCAACCATTACAAATTTTATTTCCGAAAGAAGGGCTTTAACAGAGGGACTTTCTTTTTTAAGAAATTCACGCAAATAAATCAGCAGATCATCATAATCCAGAAGGTTATTATTTCTCTTATACTGAATAAATATTTTCTGTATTTCCAGAACCTTATCAAGCAAGGGAAGAAAATGCGGATAATCATTTTCAATTATCTCTTCAACTTTCTTTCCGGTATTAACACTTAAACTGTAAACTTTGTTCAGTGTCTGTTTATTCGGAAATCTTTTATCCCTGGTAAGAAAGCGATCCTGAGAGCGGATAAGATTTATTACATCTTCACTATCACCCTGATCAAGAATTGTAAAAGCAGAATCAAGTCCGATTGCTTTTGCATATTTTCTTAATGTCAGATTTGCAAACGAGTGAAAAGTTCCGCCTCTTATTTTTGAACAACGGTCATCAAGCAGCATTGATGCACGCTTCAGCATTTCATTAGCAGCTTTACGGGTAAAAGTTAAAAGCAAAATAGAATTTGGATCGTGACCAAGTTCAATTAATCTTGCTACTCGATAAACAAGCGTTCTTGTTTTTCCTGTTCCTGCACCGGCAATAATTAAATAACATCCCTTGACTGCAGTTGCAGCTTCAAATTGTGAGGTATTTAATTCTTCTTTATAATTAATTTTAAAACGGGCTTCGTCATTATTGTTAACCAAGCCCGTTTTTGATGTTCTCCTTAAAACATATTTCTTTTGATTCATCTTCGCAGTGCTTTAGGCTTTCCTAAAATTTCTGAAAATAAAATATACTCTTTAATCGTAACCGGATTTTTCAATTTACGGTTAAGATCATTGATGTTTGATCTTTGATTAAACTTACCGGATAAATGTCTTTCAAAATTTTCCGCATCTGCTTCTGCTTTTGGGCTAACTAACTTGGGCTGTCCTACAGCAGTTTTTCGGTTTGATATTCGTGTATCGTAAGTTTCTCTCGAACCAATAGGTCTCTTATCTTCAACACTTTTGTGTAATCTTATATCATCAGAATGATCAAGGTCTTTATCTTTAATTTCTGTTTCTGAATGTTCGTAAGATTTTTGAACCGAACGAGGCTGAGGCGGCGGAATATTTACTTCACCCTTAAACAGGTTTTCAATTTCTCTAAGGATATCATATTCATCTCTTTTTTGAGTGATTGCCTCAGGTACAGATGATGAATTTCGCCGAGAAGAAATATTCTCATCAGCTTTATGATTTCTGTTTGGGGTGGTTTTCTTCGGTGGTTCCTTCTTTTTAAAAAAGGAACTTAAGAAACTAAAAATTATTATTCCCCAAATAAGGAGTTGAAATAAATCATCCATTGATCTTCTCTATCTAATTACAATGTTTTTATTTTCATTTCAGATATACTTTATGAATCAGTTTTTTTCTTTTCTTCCGGCTGAGCTATTGATGTTCTCATCTCAGTATCTGCCTGAATATTTCTAAGATTATAATAATCCATTACACCAAGTTTGCCGTTTCTGAATGCATCTGAAATTGCACGCGGAACTTCTGATTCTGCTTCAACAACTTTTGCTTTCATCTTTGCAACTTCGGCAATATTTTCCTGCTCTGTTGCAACTGCAGCAGCTCGCCTTTCTTCCGCTTTAGCCCGTGCAACTTTTAAATCTGCTTCAGCCTGATCAGCTTGAAGAATTGCACCGATATTCTGACCTATATCTACATCTGCGATATCAATTGATAAAATTTCAAATGCTGTTCCGCTGTCTAATCCTTTTGCCAGAACTGATTTTGAGATCTTATCCGGATTTTCGAGTACATCTTTGTGTGATTCACTCGATCCAATTGTGGATACAATACCTTCACCAACTCTTGCAAGTACAGTAGCTTCACCAGCACCGCCGACTAATCTTTCAATGTTGGCACGAACAGTAACTCTAGCCATAGCTTTTAACTGGATTCCATCCTTTGCAACAGCAGAGACCATTGGTGTTTCGATTACTTTTGGAACAACTGACATTTTTACTGCTTCAAGAACATCTCTTCCGGCAAGATCAATTGCAGTAGCACGCTCAAAGGTTAATCCAAGATTAGCTTTATCTGCAGAGATAAGCGCATTAATTACTTTTGTAACATTACCGCCTGCAAGATAGTGAGCTTCCATTTTTGCCTGATCAACAGACAATCCGGCTTTTGTTGCTGTTATCATATTTCTTACAATCAGAACCGGCGGAACTTTTCTTAATCTCATTCCAATAAGATCCTTTACTATCTTTACTTTTACACCGGAAAAGTATGCTGTTATAAATAATCCTAATGGAACGAAATAGAGAAATAAGAATAAGAAGATTATAATTGCTATTATAATTATGAGTGATAATCCTGTTAATGCTTCCATTTATTCTCCAATGATTTGTTGAAATATATTTTCAGATTAAATATCTGTCTTAATGACTACTATTAAGATTTTATGACGTTAAAAATATCATTTTAACAGAAAAAAAATTCTCTTCAATATGAAATTAAGCAAAAAATTAACCAAAGTTTACTGGCATTTGAATTGCCTTTGTTTAAAACATCGCTCTATGTGTTAATTGTGATGTTAAAACAACGATATTATGTTGCCTTGATACGGCGAATCACAATTTGTATATTTCAATCGTGAAACCAAAATTCATAATCTTTGGTTCATTTTAAGTAAAAATAAGGAGAAATATGGACGGAAATTTTTCGGATAGATTACAGGACGTAATTAGGCTTAGCAGGGAAGAGGCTCTTAGACTTGGTCATGATTATATTGGTACCGAGCATCTTCTTCTTGGAATTATCCGGGAGGGGCAGGGTGTTGCTGTAAGGATTTTAAGAAATCTTGAATGTGATTTACTTAAACTGAAAAAAGCTATTGAAGATACTGTCAGAACTTCCGGCGGAACTTTAACAATCGGAAACATTCCCCTGACTAAACAGGCAGAAAAAGTACTAAAGATTACTCAAATCGAATCTAAAATATATAAAGCGGATGTTATAGGAACCGAGCATCTTCTTCTTTCACTTTTAAGAGATGAAGATAATATTGCTACACAGATACTTCATCAATTTAATATTTCTTATGATGCTGCCCGTGCTGAATTAAATTCAATGCTTAGCGCAAAGAATCCAAAAGAACCAGGACAAAAGACTTCTCAAACATTTGATAAGAAAACAGAAAAAACTAAAACACCTGTTTTGGATAATTTCGGACGCGATCTTACAAAGCTTGCAAATGAAGATAAACTTGATCCGGTTGTTGGCAGAGAAAAAGAAATTGAAAGGGTAGCTCAGATTTTAAGCAGAAGAAAGAAGAATAATCCGGTGCTTATCGGTGAACCGGGTGTAGGTAAAACCGCAATTGCAGAAGGACTGGCACTTAGGATAATTCAGAAGAAGGTGCCCAGAACTCTTCAGGATAAGAGAGTGGTAACTTTGGACCTTGCCGGACTTGTAGCCGGAACAAAATACCGCGGACAATTTGAAGAGAGAATGAAAGCTCTGATGAATGAACTTGAAAAGGCTGAAGATGTGATTCTTTTTATTGATGAATTACATACAATTGTTGGTGCCGGCGGTGCAAGCGGCTCACTTGATGCTTCAAATATGTTTAAACCTGCTTTAGCTCGTGGTGATATTCAATGTATTGGTGCAACAACTTTTGACGAATACAGAAAATTTATTGAAACTGATGGAGCACTTGACCGGAGATTTCAGAAAGTAATGGTCGATCCGCCGACGTATGATGAAACACTTCAGATACTTGAGAATATTAAATTCAAATATGAAGAACATCATCGTGTAAAATACTCCAAGGAAGCAATTGAAACAGCGGTAAAATTAAGTAATCGTTATATAACCGACAGACACTTACCTGATAAAGCAATAGATGTAATTGATGAGGCAGGTTCAAGAGTTCATATGGGTAATTTTGAAGTACCTCAGGAAATACTTGAACTTGAAGAAGAGATTGAAGGTGTAAAAAAAGAAAAAGCCCGTGTGGTTAAAATGCAGGATTATGAAGAAGCTGCACGCCTGCGCGATAAGGAAAGAAATCTTTTATCTGATCTTGATACTGCAAAGCGTGAGTGGGATACAAAGACGAAAGATATTGTCCACGATGTTAGTGAAGATGATATTGCTACCGTTGTTGCAATGATGACCGGAATTCCGGTAAACCGAATTGCTCAAACCGAATCTGAAAAATTGCTGAAGATGGATGATGCATTAAAACAGCATATTGTCGGACAGGATGAAGCAGTTAGTAAACTTACAAAAGCAATTCGAAGAACTCGTGCTGGACTTAAGAATCCTAATCGCCCAATCGGAAGTTTTATCTTTTTGGGACCAACAGGAGTTGGTAAAACTGAACTCTGTAAAGTTCTTGCAAAGTATTTATTTGATAGTGAAGATGCGCTTGTAAGAATTGATATGAGTGAGTATATGGAAAAGTTTTCAGTTTCAAGATTAGTTGGGGCGCCTCCGGGATATGTTGGATATGAAGAAGGCGGACAGCTTACTGAAAAGGTCAGAAGAAAACCTTACTCGGTTGTTCTTTTTGATGAAATTGAAAAAGCACATCCGGATATCTTCAGTCTGCTGCTTCAGGTACTTGATGATGGAACTCTTACAGATTCTCTCGGAAGAAAAGTTGATTTTAAGAATACTATTATCATAATGACATCAAATGCAGGTACTAAAGATATTAAGAATATCAGCAAATTTGGTTTTGGCGGTGATGAGAATGTTGATAAATACTCAAATCTTAAAGACACAGTTGAAGATGCAATGAAGAGACTGTTTAATCCTGAATTCTTAAATCGAATAGATGATACAATTGTATTTAGGAATCTTACTAAGGAAGATATTTACAAGATTATTGATATTGAAATAAAAGATCTTCATGCTAATATTAAAGAGAATAAACTTCACTTTCAGCTTGATGGAACAGCAAAGGACTTTCTTGTTAATAAGGGATTTGATGAGAAATTTGGTGCACGTCCTTTACGCAGGGCTATTCAAAAATATGTTGAAGATCCGCTTGCTGAAGAAATTTTACGCGGCTCTTTTAAAGAAGGTACTTCGATCATTGCAAAACATGTGGAAAATTCCGATGAACTTGTTTTCTTTGATGAAGCACTCGAACATCCTGATCCTAATGTTGAACCGGAAAAGTATGATTCATCGGGTAGCTGAGGGATTAAGTAGAATTTAATAATCAATTAAACCTTACTGTCTGATTTGTATTTATGGCGATCTGAGGATCGCCTTTTTTATTTATTTCTAATATGTTGGGTAATATCTAGTTGGGCCAATAACTATGTTCTGGTTCCTCAACTTTTTTTGCTGAGGAACTTCTCGCTTATTTATAGAATTCTCGCTAAGTTGGAATAAGCAAATCTCAATTCTCTGAGGTAACTCATGAAATTAAAATTATTCTTTCTCCTTCTTCTCTCATTGTACATTGCACATTGTGCATTAAATATTGAAGCCTACGCTACCGTGCGTTACGTTAGTAAAACCGGCAGCAGCACACCGCCTTACACAAGCTGGCAAACCGCAGCAGACAGCATACAAAAATGTATTAACATTTGCAGTTTTGGCGATACTGTTTATGTAGCTAACGGTGTTTACAAAGAACAGGTTATTATGATTCAAGGTCTTTCACTTATTGGTGCAGGGATGGATAGCTGTGTTATTAATACTAGAGATTTATCTGGTCCTTGGCCATTTATGTCTGTTTCAATTAATGATACTTGTATATTATCAGGTTTTAAAATAATTGTTTCAAGTAATCCTGTGGATCAATGGGGAATTGGGGACTCTGGAAGTACGGGTAGCTCAATCATACAAAATAGAATTACACGTTCGGGAGTTGGTGTAGCAGTTAATAATCTTAATTTAAATAATAATTCTAACTTATTTATTTCTCAGAATATAATTGATAGTATTGATCTTGGAATATACATTTTCAATTCTAATGCAATTATTTCTGAAAATAATATACATATTTACCATATAGAAGGCAGGGGAATAGATATTGGGGCATTTGATTTTACATACAAACCAATAATCAAATCAAACTATATAGAAACAATAGCTCGTGGTATCGTTAAATCATTTGGTTCCAATCCCACAATATCAAATAATGTAATAAAATTAAAAAATGCTCAGACGGGTATATTTCTAAGCTATTCAGATTCAGCAAAAGTATTTAATAATCTTATAATTGGGGATAATATTGTAGAGGGGCTATACAATACCAGTGTTCCAAACTTAATTTTAGACAATAATTATTTTTATGGTAGTTCTTTGGATCGTCCTATTTACCAGGCAATGCAAATAGGTCCGGGAAATTCAGCAAAAAACAATGTGATAGAAAATTCGGTTAGGGGTGTTTATAACGCAGGGATCATTGATCCGGAGTTTAAGTATAATAATCTCTGGAATACACAGACAAAGTATGATAACTTTACTGGAGACAGCACCAATATATCAGTAGACCCAATGATAATAAATGCTGACACAACAGAAGGAGAACTTGATTTTCATCTTCAAAAGTTTTCTCCTCTGATTGATTCGGGTGACCCGACATTGATAGACATAGACAGCAGCAGGATAGATATAGGTTTATATGGTGGGCTTCTTGGGGAGATTTATACATTTAATGATCTTGCGCCAAGAGCGCCAAAAAATCTTTCAGCAGTTGTAGATTCAAACACAATATTGGTAAAATGGAACAAAAACACAGAAGCTGATACTTCTTATTATAAAGTATATAGAGATACGGTATCAGGATTTACAATAGATTCAACAAAACTTGTAAGTTCATCGGCAGATACATTTTTTGTACAAATAAATCCTCAGAATGTTACAAGATTTGTTTACAGAGTTAGTTGTGTAGATAACCAGGGCAATGAATCCGCGCCAAGTGAAGAAAAAGTTGTTAACCTTACCGGAATAGACAACTATCCACACTTAGTTACCGATTACCAACTTTATCAAAATTATCCCAATCCCTTCAATCCAGCGACAACTATAGGTTACAGACTAAAAGAAAGAGGCTATGTAAAACTTTATGTATATGATATAAAAGGAGAGCTTGTAAATGTACTTGTTAACAAAGAACAAGAGACAGGATTCTACGAAGTAAAATTTGATATAGGAAACAAGCTCCAATCAGTTCCTAATTTAGCAAGCGGTGTTTATATCTACCATCTAATGGTAAAAGGTGAAAACAACATTCCAGTATTTTCTGATATAAAAAAAATGATCTATATTAAATAGTATCAAATGATGCCCAAGGGAGATACATAAAATGAAGATTAGTAATAAAGGTGCCCGCTTTTTAAGAATAAAGATTTTAATGCTTTGTATATATCTGTTTTTACCTCTAACGAGCTATACTCAGCAGACAGGCTCAGAATTTCCAGTCGGTGTTTTTATGAGCACAAGAAATACTGTAAACCGTACAAATCCTGTTTTATATAATATGTTCAATAACTCTGGGATGAACATAATGGCTCAACACTCAGATGCAACTACTGCTGATAAAATCAAAAATAAGGACTTTAACATTATAGCAGATAACCTCGATAATGCGCAACATTGGATACCATATTATGCAACAGGTTATTATTCAAAATGGGAGTCTGAGGAAAATCAGGAAGATGTAAATAAAATAGGTGTTAAGCATAATAAAATAAATAATCAATATATTGGTCAGCCAGCAGAATGGCTTGGTAAGCAATGCTGGTCAAGTATTGGATTATCAAGTCCTGCGGAATCATTAGTATATGGTCCTCATTATAGCCAGGGTAAGAGATATAAAAGATCATATAATGGTGGTTGGCTACAGCAAAAGGTACAATACACGGTAAGATTCCGAATGGCTCTTCAAAGAAACCAGACAGTAAATAATAGCGAGGATGTTTGCAAGATCAAAGTTGTACACAGGTATATTTATATACCCTCAGAAAATCAAAATGAATGGGTGTGGTATAATGAAACATTATTACAGCGCACTTTAAAAGTATCTGATTTTCAAGATAGTAACTTTCAAGACTTCAATATAATAGATTTTACTAGTATTCCTCCGAAAACTACTTATAGCTATGATAATAGGTTTACTCAGCACAAATTAGTTGATAATATTTTGCCACAACTATCCGAATTTCCTATATATTACGATCTAAAAGAAAACACAGGCATTCAGTTTTGTGTTGACTGGTTAAGAGCCGATAGCAAATGCACATTATATATTGATTATGCTGAGGTTTATGATAATGATGGATGGGATAAATATATTAGTCCATCAACCCATAATACTGTTATTTCACAAATCTACAGCTATACTCAAAACTATTCAGACTGGAATAATTTAAAATACTGGTATGGTCAAGATGAACCATCAACAATAGATGCAATACTGCCGATGAAAACCGTTGCCTCTATTATTGACAGTGCAGGTGGTCCAGGGTTAATTACAGCTCAAACCATTCCCGGTCCACCATATTGGTCGGCAACAAACGGAGAATATTTTTATAAAAGATACATTGAACAAGTAAATCCCGAAATAGTGATGATGGATTATTATCCTTTTTATTACAATAGAAGTACAGATGAAAGTCTGGAACGATTAAGGTCTCAGCTGCAAGAGCTAAGTACAATAAGGCCGGGTTTCTGGTATATAGGTCAAGGTTTTGGACACACAAATGTAAACTATAATCGCAGACCCACACCGGAGGAACTTAAAGCAACCGTAATGCTTTCTTTGGCACACGGCTGCAAGGGAATTATGTTCTGGAAGTTTGATCCCGAACAGTATTATACCTGCATTCTTAATGAAAATCTTGGGCCAACAGATCTTTATGAAATAATTCAAGTTAATATTGCTCCAAGATTAAAAGATAAATTTGGTACAACATTACTTGGGTTAAATTATTCAGGAAAACATTTGCAATATAAACACATAACGCCTACAGAAAACCCTTTTCCTCAACCATTAAACTTTGATTACCTAACAGTAGGTTTACAAGATACTGCACACGATATGAATTGGCACGTTGGTTTTTTTGATAAAACAGGACAGGCAGATAACAAATATTTTCTAATGTCAAATCTTTGGACAAGTTCTGCCGAATCAATTCAGGTTGAAGTAACTGCCCCGGTACAAGGTTTTATAAACTATCGATTTAGAAACATTGAGCCAGAAACTAATTTTGACATTACATTTACAAACCAGTCAACTCAGACACTAAACTTTTCAGCAGGCGAAGGCTATTTATTCCAGGTTGCTCCAGTTGCTAAATTTGGTGGTAAACTTGTTTATAGCGAGACCGTTCCGGATGGAACAACCTTATACGATGAAATGACAATTGAAAACGGAGCTACTCTTACAGTAAACGGAACATATTATGCAAAAGCAAACATAACAGTAAAAAGCGGTGGTAAAATAGTTGCAGGAACAAATGG
>WBZR01004855.1_pt1 | contig 10726 bp, 6 predicted proteins | sample 5204231 | NCBI WGS metagenome assembly WBZR01 (sample SAMN12412403, study PRJNA552823) | activated sludge metagenome | isolation source: activated sludge from anammox sidestream of wastewater treatment plant... | place: USA: Virginia | collected 2017-08
CCACGATGGAAAGATCGCGCCCGAGGAGGATCCACAGACGCTCGCCGAGGTCGTCTCCCTGATCGGCGACGGGCTGTTCTGGCGGCGCGCGGTCGATCCCGATTTCGATGTCCGCAAAATAATGCCCATTCTCATCCGCATCGTCAGCATGCTTTTGAACCCTGTCGGGCCGGCCGCTGCCAACGCCAATCCCGCCTCGGGTCGGGCCGCGGCCAAGCCGAAGACCACCGAGGCGTCCCCATGAAAACGCGCGCGCTCGTCATTCTCGCGTGCCTCGCCGGGCTCGGCATCGCCGCCTACCAGTCCGGCGTCGTCGCGCCTTATCTCGCATCCTTCGCCGCGCGCCATGCCGACGAGGCCGGAGCGGCCGCAAAGGCCGGCCCCCCGGCTCCCGCAGTGACGGTCGTGGAGGCTGCGCGGTCCGATTTCGTCGAGACCGTGCTCGTGACGGGTTCGTTCGTCCCGCGCGAGGAGATCCTCGTCGCGCCCGAGGTCGATGGCCTGCGCGTGCTCGAGATCAAGGCCGAGGAGGGCGACCATGTGAAGAAGGGCGATGTTCTCGCCGTCCTCGTCACCGAGCAGATCGAGACGCAGCTCGCCGCCAACGAAGCCGCCCTCGGCAGCGCCACGGCCGCCATCGAGCGCGCGACGAGCGCGATTTCCGAGATGGAGGCGCGTCTCGTCGAGGCGAAGGCCCAGCTCGATCGCGCGCGCCCGCTGGTGGCGTCGAAGTATCTCTCCGAAAGCGTGTTCGACCAGCGCGCCGCCGCCGCCAAGACCGCCGAAGCCCAGCTCCGCTCTGCCCAAGGCGCCCTCGCGCAGGCCGAAGCGGAGAAGCGGCAGATCGAGGCGCAGCGGAACGAGCTTCTGTGGCGCCGCGGCCGCGCCGAGGTCCGCGCGCCGACCGACGGCATCGTCAGCAAGCGTGCCGGCCGCATCGGCGCCATCGCCACCGCGAGCACGCTGACCGGCGGCGACACCATGTTCCGCCTGATCGAGAACGGCGAGATCGAGCTCGATGCCGAGGTGACGGAGACGAGCCTCTGGAAGGTGAAGCCCGGCCAGCCGGCGCGCGTCACCGCGCCCGGGGGCTTGGAGGTTCGAGGCCACGTGCGCCTTGTGGCGCCCGAGGTCGACAAGACGACGCGCCTCGGACGTGTCCGCATCTTTCTCGGCGCCAACCCTGACCTCAAGGTCGGCTCCTTCGGCCGCGGCACCATCGAGACCGGGCGCGCCCGCGCCGTCGCCGTGCCGCTCTCGGCCGTGCTTTACACGGACGACGGCCCGAGCGTGCAGGTCGTCGCCGACGGCAAGGTCAAGACGCGCCGCGTCAGAACCGGACTCGAGACCGCAGGGCGGATCGCGATCGACAGCGGCCTTGCCGAGGGCGATCTCGTCGTGGCCAAGGCCGGCACGTTCCTGCGGGACGGCGACGCCGTCCGGCCTGTCATCCCCGACGCGCGCCTGAGCGAGAAGACCGACGGGGCGACCCGATGAACATCTCGGCCTGGTCGATCCGCCACCCGGTGCCGTCGCTGGTGCTCTTCATGGTCCTCCTGGTGCTGGGCGTGACGAGCTTCCAGTCCCTGCCGGTCACGCGCTTTCCGAACATAGATCTGCCCGTCATCCAGGCGCGCATCTATCAGTCGGGCGCGGCACCCTCGGAGCTCGAGACCCAGGTCACCAAGCGCGTCGAGGACGCCATCGCCGGCGTCAACGGTGTGAAGCACATCACCTCGACGGTGACCGAAGGGTCGTCCGTCACCACCGTCGAGTTCCGCCTCGAGATCGATCCCGACCGCGCCTTGAACGACGTCAAGGACGCCGTGCAGCGCATTCGCACGGATCTGCCGCGCACCATCGAGGAGCCGGTTGTCACCCGGGTCGAGATCGAGGGCCTGCCCGTCGTGACCTACGCGGCGCGCGCGCCCGCCATGACGCCCGAGGAGCTCTCCTGGTTCGTGGACGATACGCTGGTGCGCCTGCTCCAGGGCGTGAAGGGCGTGTCCGAGGTCCGCCGCATGGGCGGCGTGACGCGCGAGATCCGCATCAACCTCGATCCCGACCGTCTCCTCGCCTACGGCGTGACGGCGGGCGACGTCAACCGGCAGGTCCGCGCCTCCAACGTCAACCTTGCCGGCGGCCGTGGCGAGATCGCGGGGCGCGAGCAGGCGATCCGCACGCTTGCGAGCAAGCAGACGGTGGCGGAGCTGGCAGGCACGATGATCGCGCTCCCCGGCGGGCGCAAGGTCCGCCTCGAGCAGCTGGGCACGGTGAGCGACGAGGTGGAGGAGCCGCGCACGTTCGCCAAGCTCGACGGCGAGAGCGTCGTCGCCTTCGCGATCTCGCGCGCCAAGGGCGAGAGCGACACCGTCGTCGCCGACGCCGTCGCGCGCAAGATCGAGGAGATCCGCGCCCTCTATCCGGACGTCGCGCTGGAGCGCATCGACAACACGGTCGACTATACCTATGGCGTCTATAAATCCACGATGAAGACGCTGCTCGAAGGCGCCGTGCTCGCCATCGTCGTCGTCTTCCTGTTCCTGCGCGACCTGCGCGCCACCATCATCGCCGCCATCGCGCTGCCGCTTTCTATCATTCCGGCCTTCTGGGCTATGTCGGCGATGGACTTCTCGCTCAATCTGGTGAGCCTCCTCGCCATCACCATCGTGACGGGCATTCTCGTCGACGACGCGATCGTCGAGATCGAGAACATCGTGCGGCACATCCAGATGGGCAAGTCGCCGTACAATGCCGCGCTCGAGGCGGCCGACGAGATCGGCCTCGCGGTCATCGCCATCACCACCACCATCATCGCCGTGTTCACGCCCGTGTCGTTCATGGGGGGCATCGCCGGGCAGTACTTCAAGCAGTTTGGCCTCGTCGTCGCGGCGGCCGTGTTCTTCTCGCTCCTGGTAGCCCGCCTGGTCACGCCACTGCTCGCCGCCTACTTCCTGCGCCCCCACGCGCACGTGCCCGAGGAAGGCCGCCTGATGCGGACCTACACGCGTCTCGTCGGCTGGTCGGTGCGCCATCGCGTGGCGACCGTCGCGCTCGGCCTCCTGATCTTCATGGGCTCCGTCGGCAGCTTCTATCTGCTGCCGTCGGGCTTCCTGCCGCAGGAGGACTCGGGCCGCCTGCTGCTCGGCGTCGAGCTTCCGCCGGGCACCCGCATCGCCGACACGGAGCGGGCGACCGACGAGGTGACGCGACCCATCAAGGCCCGCCCCGACGTGAAAAGCGTCTTCGTGCTCGGCGGCACGCTGCTCGGCAGCGGCGATGAGGTCCGCAAGGCCACCTTGATCGTCACGCTGAAGCCGCGGGATGAGCGCGCACTCTCCCAGAGCCGGATCCGTGGGGAGATCGGGCGCGCCTTGGCCGCCATCCCCGACATCCGCTATTTCTTCATGCAGGACGACGGCCAGCGCGAGCTGCAGCTCGTCGTCACCGGCCGCGACGGAGAGGCCGTCGACAAGGTCGCCGCCGAGCTGACGAGCGAGGCCAAGCGCATCCCGACGCTCGAGAATGTCGTCTCCACGGCGGAGCTCGACCGGCCGGAGCTGCGCGTCTATCCCCGCTCAGAGATTGCCGCCGAGCTCGGCGTCACCACCGAAGCCATCTCGGAAGCCGTGCGCATCGCCACCATCGGCGACATCGGTGCCAATCTCGCCAAGTTCGACGTCGGCGAGCGCCAGGTTCCGATCCGCGTCCAGCTCGAGACGCGCGCCCGCGAAAGCCGCCAGCTCCTCGAGGAGCTCAAGGTCGCGACCGCCTCCAATGCCGCCGTGCCGCTCTCCGCGGTGGCGACGTTCGACTACGGCCAGGGCCCGACCGCCATCGACCGCTACGACCGCACGCGCCGCATCGTGCTCGGCGCCGATCTCGTCACGGGAACCCCGCTCGGCGATGCCGTCGCTGCGGTCATGGCGCTGCCCGCGGCCAGAAGCCTCCCGCCCGGTGTCGAGATCAAGCAGTTCGGCGCCGCCGAGATCATGGGCGAGGTGTTCGAGAGCTTCGGGCAGGCCATGGGCGCGGGCCTGATGATGGTCTATGCCGTGCTCGTGCTGCTCTTTGCGAGCTTCCTGCAGCCGATCACCATCCTCTTCTCGCTGCCGCTCTCCATCGGCGGCGCCATCACCGCGCTCGCCTTGACCGGCAACTCGATCAGCCTGCCCGTGGTCATCGGCATCCTCATGCTGATGGGCATCGTCACCAAGAACGCCATCATGCTGGTCGATTTCGCCATCGAGGAGATGCGCCGCGGCGTGCCGCGGACGGAGGCGATCGTCGACGCCGGCCGCAAGCGCGCCCGCCCCATCATCATGACCACCATCGCCATGGTGGGCGGCATGCTGCCCTCGGCGCTGGCGCTCGATTCGGGCGGCGAGTTCCGCGCGCCCATGGCCATCGCCGTCATCGGCGGGCTCATCTCGTCGACGGTTCTGAGCCTGGTGTTCGTGCCCGCCGTCTTCGCGCTGATGGACGATGTCTCGGGCTGGCTTTGGAGACTGTTCGGCCGTCATATCGGCAAGGCCGACGAGCCGGAGGACGGTCCGTCCCGGCTCCTGCCGCGCCCCGGCCCTGCCGAGTGACGACGCCGACGCGGTTCCGGTCTTGCGCGGATCGGCCCCGGCTGGCGTCGCATGGGTCGAGGCTTGCGTGGTTCCCGATTGGGATGACGGTATGGGTGTGGCGCCCGGCGCGCCTCTTCTCGACATCATCCCGACGCAGGTCGGGACCCATGCCGGCGTCCACAAGCGCAACCCCCGGCCGGATCCACGCGCAACGGTGCAACGCCGCGCGGGCTCAGATCGTCTTCGCAGCCCATGCGGCGGCGCGCGTGCCGACGAGCTCCCTGACCGAGGTCAGCCCGCGGTCGCGGCAGACCTCAGCGAGATGGTTCTTGATGCGTCCGATCAACCCCGGCCCTTCGTAGATGAGCCCCGTGTAAAGCTGCATCAGGCTGGCGCCCGCCTCCATCTTGGCCAGCGCCGCCTTGGGGCTGTCGATGCCGCCGATGCCGATCAGCGGCACGGCGCCCCCCGTCGCCTGATGGACGCGCGCCAGCATCACCGTCGCGCGCTGGAACAGCGGCCGGCCCGAGAGACCGCCCGCCTCCCGGGCGAGCGGGTCGGTGAGGCCCGCCCGGTCGAGCGTCGTGTTCGACACCGCGATCCCGTCCACGCCATGCCTGAGGAGGGTCTCGATCGTTGCCGCGAGGGCCGCGTCGGAGAGGTCAGGTGCCAGCTTGACGATGATCGGGCGCTTTGCGGCGCCGCCCGCAACCCGCGCCGCCCGCGCCGCCATGAGGCGTCCGAGCAGCGCGCCGAGCGCCTCCGGCGCCTGCAGGTCGCGCAGTCCCGGCGTATTGGGCGAGGAGATGTTGACGGTGAAATACCGCGCCACGTCGTAGAAGGTTTCGAGGCCCGCCACGTAGTCGGCGATCCGGTCGGGGCTCTCCTTGTTGGCGCCGATGTTGACGCCGACGACGCCGGCCGTTGGCCGCCGGGCAAGCCGCGCGTGCGCCGCCTCGTGGCCGCCGTTGTTGAAGCCGAGCCGGTTGATCACCGCGCCGTCCCGCGGCAGGCGGAACACGCGCGGCGCGGGGTTGCCGGCCTGCGGCCGGGGCGTCGTGGTCCCGACCTCGGCGAAGCCGCAGCCGATCCCCAGCACGGCATCCACGACCCGCGCGTCCTTGTCGAACCCGGCGGCGATGCCGACCGGATTGGGAAAGGTCTCGCCCCAGAGCGACAGCTCGAGCGCAGGGTCGGCCGGACCCCGTTCGTGCGGGTAGATGCCGAGCTCGAGCGCGCGCAGCGTGAGCGCGTGGGCGGTCTCCGGGTCGAGCGTGAGCAGCAGAGGCTGCGAAAGGCGTGTCAGGACGCTCAGCATGGAGCCTCCGGCGGGAGGCCGACGTCCTGCGGAATGACGGGCACGCCCTGGCCGTCGAGGGGGAGCGGCCTCGCCCAGAGCGCGTGGGCGGTCGTGAGGGGACCGTAGAGATGCGGGAAGAGATCGCCGCCGCGTGATGGCTCCCAGATGAGCCCGTCGCCGAGCGCCGCCTCGTCGAAGGCGACGAGCAGCAGGTCCGCAACGCCTTTAAAATGCTTCCCCGCCGTGCCACGCACCTGATGGGCGGCGGAGAGATGGATGAACCCGTCCCGGATGTCGTCGGCCGAGCCGCGATAGGCTCCCTCCTGGCATGCGGCCTCCCACGCCGCTCGGGCGACGAGCTTGAAGATCATGGATGACGTGTGTCCGGTTTCACGCAATGGTTCCGCCTGTCCGCGGGGAAGAGCACGAGGTCCCCGTGCGCGTCGCTCCGCGGGAGAGTTCACGGGAGAGGCTCATAGCACGGGGGCGGGGAGCGATGCGCGACCCAAAAACGATGCGTCCGACGGCGATCCGTTTGGGATCACGCCGGCGTCTCGGACGACGAGCAGGATTAAAAGACAAGGACGTTGTGCGTGCGCGAGCTTGTTTCGGTTAGCGTCATACCGCTCAAGGAATTGTTTTCCGACGCGTTTCATTTCCATCTCCCCTACTTCCAGCGCGCTTACGCGTGGCAGACGGAGCAGATCGGCCGGCTCCTGTCGGACATCACCGGCGCCATGCGCGCGAGCGGGGGCGAGCGGGGCTATTTCCTCGGCAAGCTGATGATCGCCCGGAAGGCGGGAGAGGTCGACGCCGGGCTCGTCGACGGCCATCAGCGTATCATGTCGCTCACCCTCCTGTTTGCCGTATTGCGCGACATCGAAAGCGACCCGCGCCTGCAGGTCAAGCTCAGCGGCTTCGTCCGCGGCCGCGAGGTGCGCCTCAGCCCGCAGGAGGTCGTCGCCCGGTCGTGCGAGCGTTTCGTGCAGGCCCCAGGCGCCACCTCCATCGAGCCCGACGAGGATATCGACATCCTGTCCGAGTCGGAGCGCAACATGATCGAGAACCGCAACTATCTGCGCCGGGAGCTGACCGGGCCTGAGTTCGGCCCCGCCCTGAGGCATGCCCTCGTCGACTACCTCGCCGAGCGGTGCTGCGTGATCGTCGCTTCGGTCGAGGACGAGGACGAGGCCTGGGCGTTCCTCCGCGCCGAGGAGGAGACGCGCGTCGACTTCTCGAAGGCCGATCGCGCCAAGTTCAACCTGCTGTCGATCGTGCCGGCCGCCGAGCGGGCCGAATGCCGGAAGATCTGGGAAGCCTGCGAGACCCTGTTGGGGGCGGCCGACATGCATGCGCTGCTCGGGCACCTGCGCACATTGAAGCGGCGCAGGCAGAGCGCCAAGCCGGTCGAGGTCGAGATCGCCGAGATCTACGCGTTCGACGTCGCCGGCGCCGGCTCGTCCTTCTTGGGCGGAGAGCTGCGGCCGGCGGCCGAGCGCCTGGCGTTCCTGCGCCGGCGGAGCGGCGACGCCGGAAGGCTCGGGACCTACGCCGAGCGGCTCGAATGGATCGACCGGCAGCTCTGGGTGCCGGCGTCCTTGCTTTGGCTCGAGCGCCGGCGCGATCCGGAGGAGAGCCTCCTGTTCTTCAAGCGCCTCGAGCGCCTGATCTGGATGATGAAGATCGCCGGCTTCGATCCCACCAGCCAGCAGAGCCGCATCGTCCAGCTTCTGGCCGAGATCGACCGCGGCACGGCGGTGGCGCGGATGCGCGAGCTCGAGATCGCCGCGGACATGCGCGACAAGGCGCTCGGCAACCTCAGGAGCCCGTCGTTCGACGCCAAGCATGTCTGCGCCCGCGTGCTGAGGCGCATCAGCATCGCCCTCGGCCAGGACCCCGGGCCGGTCGAGCGCGACCGGCTCACCATCGAGCACGTGCTCCCGCGCGCCTTGAACCCGAGAAGCGGCTGGCGAACGCATTTCCCGTCGGCGCGCTCCGTCAAGCAGCACGCCCACCGGCTCGGAAACCTCACGTTCCTTTCGCCTGAGGAGAACCAGAAGGCCGACACGCTCGCCTGGACGGCCAAGCGTCCCATCCTCGCCGCCTCGCCATTCCTGCTGTCGACGAGCCTCGCGGAGACGGACGACTGGACGCCCGCCCGCATCCTCGGCCGCACCGAGGAGCTGATCGGCGCCCTGTTCAAGGACTGGGAGCTCAGGCTCTGAGGCGCCGCGGCGTCCGCGAGCCGCGCGCTTTTACGACGCCGCGGTGTCCGCCGCGATCAGGTCGCCGTTGAGCGCTTGGGCGATCAGCGCCCGCGTTTCGGGGACGCCGTAGAGCGCGATGAAGGAGCCGAAGCGCGGCCCTTTGCTCTCGCCGAGCAGGATTTCGTAGATGCTGTTGAACCACGCGTTCGAGACGCCCGGCTTTTCGGGTGTCGCGCCCTTGGCGGCAGGGTCCTGGTAGCGCGGCACGGAGCGGCCCACGTCGTAGAGGATGGTCTGCAGCTCCTCGGCGCTGGCGCCGTCGGGCGCCGCCGCGAGCGCCTCCGACAGCGCCGCGAGCGCCGCGCGCTCGACGTCGTCCGGCGCCCGATGGCGCTTCTTCGGCTTCACGAAGTCCGTGTAGTAGCGCACCGCGTAGCCGGCGAGGCGGTCGAGGAGCGGATGCGTCTCCGGGCTGACGCCGGGAACGTGGCGGCGGATGAAGCCCCACAGTACGTCCGTATCGTGGGCGTTGGACGCCGCCACGAGGTTGAGCAGCAGCGCGAACGTCAGCGGCGTCTCGGACGCCGGCGGCGCGCCGCCGTGGATGTGCCAGACGGCATTGTCGAGCTTCCCCTTGGCGTCCTGGCGCGGATAGGCGGACAGGAGCTGCAGGTATTCGTCGACGGCGCGCGGGATGACGTCGAAATAAAGCCGCTTGGCGCTGCGCGGCTTCTGAAACATGAACAGCGCCAGGCTCTCGGGCGAGGCATAGGTCAGCCACTGGTCGATGGTGAGGCCGTTGCCCTTCGACTTCGAGATCTTCTCGCCGTTCTCATCGAGGAACAGCTCGTAGACGTAGTGCTCGGGCGCCACGCCGCCGAGGATCTGGCAGATGCTGTCGTAGAGCGGCGCGTTCGTCTGATGGTCCTTGCCGAACATCTCGAAATCGACGCCGAGCGCGGCCCACCGCATGCCGAAGTCGGGCTTCCACTGCAGCTTGACGTGCCCGCCGGTCACCGGAAGCGTGACGTCGCGGCCGTCCTCGTCCGCGAACGTGATCGTGCCGTCCCTGGCGTTGATCTCCTTCATCGGCACGTAGAGCACGCGCCCGCTCGAGGGAGATATGGGAAGGAACGGGCTGTAGGTCGCGCGACGCTCCTCGCCGAGCGTCGGCAGCATCACCGTCATGATGTCGTCGTAACGCTCGACGGCGCGGAGCAGCACGGCGTCGAAGCGGCCGGACTTGTAATACTCGGTCGCGCTCGCGAACTCGTAGTCGAAGCCGAAGGTATCGAGGAAGCGGCGCAGCATGGCGTTGTTGTGGTCGCCGAAGCTGGCATGATCGCCGCCGAACGGATTGGGCACGGAGGTGAGCGGCATCTGCAGGTAAGGCGCGAGCGCAGCCGGGTCCGGCACCGTGTCGGGAATCTTGCGCATCCCGTCCATGTCGTCGGAGAAGCAGAGAAGCCGCGTCTTGATCTGTCCTCCCGTCAGCGCCTCGAAGGCGTGGCGCACCATGGTCGTGCGCGCGACCTCGCCGAAGGTGCCGATGTGCGGCAGTCCCGAAGGGCCGTAACCGGTCTCGAACAGCACGGTTTCGTTGCCGCCTTTCCTCGTCTCGATGCGCTTGATGAGGCGGCGCGCCTCCTCGAACGGCCAGGCCTTGGCAACGCCGAGGGACGCGGCCATGGCGGGATCGAGAACGGCGGGATCGGACATCGGGACGGGCGGCTTTCGGGGCTGGCGGCAAATCGATGGGAGAGGCCGCAACCTATGTGGCGCATGGGAATGCGTCAATCGCCGCTCTGGAGATCCCAAGAGCGCGCCGCCGCGCGCCGCTTGAGCAAGGCCCCTACCGCGAGAGAGCCTTCTGCGCCTCCGCCTGCTCTTGCGCCGGGTCTCGGGGTCTCGCTCCGTCTGGGCCGGCGGAGGAGGCTTGAGCGCTCTCAGCGTTGCGCCGTCGTCCCGAGGAGCGGCGCGGACGGAACAGGCGCCGCAGCATGAGCAGCACGATCACGCCCGCGAAGGCGAGCCCGGCCACGGCCAGCGGATGCTTCTCCCATATGAGCACGGGCGAGATCTGCCCCTCCCACGCGGCCCTCGCGTCCTCGAGCACGGTCTCGGGGCTGCCGCTGCCCTCGCGCAGCATCATCTCGACCGCGCGGGTCTGGTCCCGGCTTGCGAGCACGGCGTTGCGGACCCGCGGCGCTGCGATGCGCTGCATCTTGAGGGGGGCGGCGGCGAGCGCCGTCAGCACGCGCTGGCGCGGCCCCGGCTCGAGGCCGTCCAGATAGCGGGAGAGCGAGTCAAGCTCGGCCGCCGAGAAGGCGCGCGCGAGCCGTTTGAAATCGCTGCTCGGCAGGCCGAACAGCCGGTCCCGCGCGCCCGGCGCGAGAGCGGCGAGCCGTGTGATTGTCACATGATCGTCGAGCGCGAGCAGGGTGGTGAGCGTCTTGCGCGTGAACCCCTGGGGCGCGGCATGCCTGTAGATCTCGTGCTCGAGCACCTTCGGCAGCTGATCGCCGGCGAGCGCCGTCCAGGCGAGCGCCGCATCGATCGAGCGCGTGTCGCGGGCGATCGTCATCGCCGGCTCCGCCAGCACGTGCACGGCCTCATGAAGTGAGCCGTCCTGGAGGCGCTTCAGC
>WBZR01004856.1_pt1 | contig 10724 bp, 10 predicted proteins | sample 5204231 | NCBI WGS metagenome assembly WBZR01 (sample SAMN12412403, study PRJNA552823) | activated sludge metagenome | isolation source: activated sludge from anammox sidestream of wastewater treatment plant... | place: USA: Virginia | collected 2017-08
CCACCTGGGCGGCCTTGCAGGTCGCCGCCCGGCCGCAGAACAAGGGCAAGCTGGTGGTGGTGGTCATCCCCTCGTTCGGCGAACGCTACCTCTCGACCGTGCTGTACAGTCATCTCGAGGTCTGAGCGAGTCAGGCGGATCGCAAACGCCGGCGTCGCACTGCGCGGCGCCGGCTCTCCAATGACGGAAGGCCGGGGCATCCCGCTGCGACCGGCGCGGAACCCGGGTGCCATGCATGAGCGCGGAATTCGACTTCGACCATCCACCGGATCGCCGCGGCACCGACAGCCGCAAGTGGGCAAGGTATGCGGGCCGCGACGTGCTGCCGCTGTGGGTGGCGGACATGGACTTCGCCTCGCCAGCCTGCGTGATCGAGGCCTTGCACGCGCGCGCCGATCACGGCGTATTCGGCTACGGTGACCCGCCCGCGTCGCTGACCGAGGCGGTCATCGCCGCGCTCGCGGAGGATTTTCGGTGGGACGTCCGCCCGGAATGGCTGGTGTGGCTGCCCGGCCTGGTGCCGGGCCTGAACGCCGCGTGCCGCGCCGTGGGCGAAAGCGGCGATGCGGTGCTGACCGCGGTGCCGATCTATCCGCCGTTCCTGACCGCGCCGTTGTACTCCGATCGCGGCTGTATCCGCGTCCCGCTGGCGTTGAGCGGCGATCGCTGGCAATGGGATCCGGACGCGCTGCGCGCCGCCGTCACGCCGCGCACACGCCTGCTCATGCTCAGCAATCCGCACAACCCGGTCGGCCGCGCCTGGTCGCGCGTGGAGCTGCTCGCCGTGGCAGGCATTGCCGAGGAGCGCGGCCTCGTGGTCTGCTCGGATGAGATCCATGCGGACCTGATCCTCGCCCCGGGTCGCCGGCACATCCCGTTCGCGACTCTCGACCCGGCGCTTGCCGAACGCACCATCACGCTGATGGCGCCGTCGAAGACCTACAACATCCCGGGCCTGGGCTGTTCGTTCGCGATCGTGTCCAACGCCGCCCTGCGCCGCCGGGTGCGCCACGCACTGCGCGGCATCGTCCCCGACGTGAACGTGCTGGGATACGCGGCCGCGGAGGCAGCCTACCGGCACGGCGGGGCATGGCGGCGCGCGTTGGTCGAGTACCTGCGGGCGAACGCCGCGCTGGTCCACGCGGCGATCAACGCTACGCCCGGGCTGTCCATGGCCCCGGTCGAGGCCACCTATCTTGCCTGGGTCGATGCGCGCGGCCTGGGCCATGCCGATCCGCATGCCCACTTCGAACGCGCCGGCGTCGGCCTGTCCAGGGGAGAGGATTTCGGGGCCCCGGGATTCGTCCGCATCAACTTCGGCTGTTCACGGACGCTGCTGCGCGAGGCGTTGAGCCGGATCCGGCGCGCCACCGAGGCGCCATGACGGTGGGTACGGCGCGGCCCCTGCCGTCGCCGGGCAGGGACTGGCGCGCGCTGCTGCAACTGGCCTGGCCGATGCTCATCGGCCAGCTTGCACAGATAGGCATGGGCGTGGTCGACACCGTCATGGCCGGGGCGGTCGGCCGGACGGACCTTGCTGCCGTGGCGGTGGGGTTCAGCATGTGGATGCCCCTCTACGTCATGTGCCTCGGGGTGCTGAGCGCGGTGACGGCAACGGTCGCGCGCGCCGAAGGCGCGAAGGATCGCGCGGCACTCGCGGCCTCGGTGCGGCAGGGCGTGTGGCTGGCCGGCGGGCTGACGGCGGTCGCCTTGACGCTCATGCTGCACGGCGACCGCCTGCTGGTGTTCATGGACGTCGATCCGGCCGTACGGCCGATGGCGGCGCTCTATCTCGATGGCATGGCGATCGGAGCGCCGGCGATGATGCTCTTCCTCGTGCTGCGCGGCCTGACCGAGGGCGGTGGCAGCAGCCGGCCGGTGATGGTCATCCAGATGCTGGCGTTTCTCAGCAACGTCCCGCTGAATTATCTCTTCATTTACGGCGAGCTCGGCCTTCCCGCCCTCGGGGGCGCGGGCTGCGGCTGGGCCAGCGGATTCGTCATGTGGATCCAGCTCACCGCACTGGCCGTGCTGACGCGCAGGCGCTGGCGGCCGCTGCTGCACGGATTCGGTGCTGTGGAGCCGCGGCGCCTGTGGTCGATGCTGCGGCTGGGCTTTCCGGTCGGCGCGGCGATGTTCGCCGAGACCAGCATCTTCGCACTGGTAGCACTGCTCATCGGCAGGCTCGGGGCCACGACGCTGGCGGCGCACCAGATTGCACTGAACTTCAGCGCCCTGCTGTTCATGGTGCCGACCAGCCTCGGTCTCGCGCTGACCGTGAAGGTGGGTCATGCCCTGGGTGCCGGTGAACCCGCCCGCGCCCGCCGCTACGCCGCGCAGGGGGCCTGGAGCGCGGTGTTCTTCGCCTGCTGCAGCGCCTGGGCCCTGCTGGTTTTCCCGTATTCGATCGTCTCGCTCTACACCCCCGATGAGGCAGTGCGCCAACTTGCGGTGACCATCCTGGCGTACTCGGCTGCGTTCCAGCTCTCCGACGGCCTGCAGGTGACGGCCGCGGGCAGCCTGCGCGGCTACCACGACACGCGCATGACCATGGTCATTACGCTGCTTGCCTACTGGGGCGTGGGGATGCCGCTGGGCTATGCCCTGGGGCTCACCGACCTGCTGGGGCCGCGGCAGGGCGTGCTCGGCCTCTGGATCGGGCTGGTCGCCGGCCTCACGGTGGCGGCACTGCTGCTGAACGCGCGGTTGCTGCGGACTTCCAGCGGGCAGCTGCGCGCGGCCGGGCTCACCGTCCCCTGATGCCCGTTTAACGTCATGATCCGGCGCCAGTTATCGCTGGATCGCGGTCTGTTGCCTGATTTCGGTCGCTGCACTAAACTACGCGCCCTTCCGGAGGTCGGGCCACGCGCCGCGCCTGCGGAGGATCCTTGCCTCACCGCCGGATGACGCCGGTCGGGAGGCTGCCAACCCGAGAGGAAAATACATGCGTCATTATGAGATCGTCATCCTGATCCACCCGGATCAGAGCGAGCAGGTACCCGCCATGCTCGAACGCTACAAAGGCATCGTCTCCGTGAGCGGCGGCGCGGTACACCGGCTCGAGGACTGGGGACGCCGCCAGCTCGCCTATTCCATCGCCAAGGTCCACAAGGCCCATTACGTGCTGCTCAACATCGAGTGCACGCAGCAGGCCCTGACCGAGCTGTCCAACGCCTTCCGGTTCAACGACGCGGTCATCCGCAATCTCATCGTTGCGCGCGACGAGGCCGTGACCGAGCCCTCGCCGCTGGCGAAGGCGCGGGAGGCCGAGGAAGAGCGATACACGCCGCGCCGCAGCGAATCGGGCGCTGCCGAGGCGGAAGAAGTGTCTGAAGTGGAATCCAGCGAGGCTGAAGCATGAGCATGAGACCCCGGGAAAGACCGACGGCGCGTTTCTTCCGTCGCAAGCGTTTCTGCAAGTTCACGGCGGAGGGGGTCAAGGAGATCGACTACAAGGACATCGCCACCCTCAAGCAATACATCTCCGAGAACGGCAAGATCGTTCCGGCGCGTATTTCAGGGACCAAGACCCGCTATCAGCGCCAGTTGGCGACCGCGATCAAGCGCGCAAGATTTCTCGCGCTGCTGCCGTACTGCGACTCGCACTAGCCTTACGCTCGACACGGCGGAACTCGCATGCGCCCGCTGGCTGCGTGGATCATGCAGGGCCGCCTGCACGCGGGCGCGGCCGCGGCGTTGTTCATCGCCATCGGATGGCTCGTCGCGCTGCTGATGCCGTTGACGAGCTGCCTCAGCGGGGCGGCAGTAGCCCTGGTGACGCTGCGTCACGGCACGGCCGAGGGTCTGAAGGTCTCCGGCATCGCCACCGCGGCTGTCGCGGTCTTTACCGGTGTGATGTTTCGCTCCGTGCAGCCGGCGCTGTGGGTGTTGGGCCTCATCTGGCTGCCCGCGCTGCTGTGCGCGCTGATCCTGCGCCTGAGCCGCAGCGAGGGTTGGGCGCTGGTCACGGCGGCGGCGATCACGGCCGCGTGCGCCATCGCCCTGCGCCTGTGGACCGGCGATGTCGTTGCCTGGTGGCGGCGGGTGCTGGACAACATGATGAAGCTCGCGGGGGAGCAGGCAGCGACATCCGGGATCACCGCGGAGCACCTCGATACCGTGGCCCGCGTGCTCAACAGCCTGGTCGCCGCCTCCATGCTGGTGACGCTGATGGCCACGGTGCTGCTGGCGCGCCACTGGCAGGCGCGTCTGTACAACCCCGGTGGATTCGCGCCGGAGTTCCGGGCGCTGCAACTGCCGCGCGGACTGGCCACCGGTGTGCTGCTTGCATTGCTGGTCGCGGTGACGGCATCCCGCGCGGCCGGTGTATCGGGGGCCCCCCTGGGGTATGCTGTGGACCTGTTGGCGATCAGTGTGTGCGCCCTGGCGATTCACGGTCTGGCCTACGCGCATCACGAGATCTGGCGCCGACGGCTGCCCGCGGGTTGGGTGTTCGCGCTGTACCTGGCGTTGCTGCTGCTGCCGTTTTACGCGATCGCGCTGCTCGCGGTGCTGGCGCTGGCAGACCTGGTTTTTGATTTTCGCGCCCGGTTCGCCGCCGGCGCGTAGGCATTGGCGAGAAAAGTCACGTCTGAAAGGTGAACGAAGATGGAAGTGATCCTGCTTGAGAAGGTGCACAATCTGGGCAAGCTCGGTGACCGCGTCAAGGTGCGTCCGGGCTACGCGCGCAATTTTCTCATCCCCGAGAAGATGGCCGTGCCCGCTACCGAGGCCAACGTGCAGAAGCTCGAGACCATGCGCACGGAACTGGAGCAGGCGCAGGCCGAGGCCCTGGCGCAGGCCGAGACGCGCGCCGCCGCGCTGAAGGACGCGGTGGTCACCGTCGCCGCCCGCGCCGGCGAGGAGGGCAAGCTGTTCGGCTCGGTCGGCACCGCCGACATCGCCGAGGCCATCAGCAAGGCCGGCACCGAGGTCGAGAAGCGCGAGGTGCGCATGCCGACCGGTCCGATCCGCACCCTGGGCGAGCACGCGGTGGAGCTGCATCTGCACGCCGACGTGAACGTCGCGGTGACGGTGCGCGTCGTCGCCGAGAGCGAAATCAAGGCCTGATTTTGCATGCGGCCCCGGGCAGGCGGGGCCGTCTGATCTCCACCTTGGCCAGCTATGCGGCAGAAGCGGTCACCGATGCGCTGAAGGTGCCGCCGCATTCCATCGAGGCCGAACAGGCGGTCCTCGGCGGCCTGATGCTGGACAACGACGCCTGGCTGCTGGTGGCCGAGCATGTCACCGAGCAGGATTTCTACCGCAACGATCACCGGATCATATTCAGCGCGATCGCCGGTCTGGCCGGGGCCGGCAAGCCCTGCGACGTGGTGACGGTCGCCGAGGCCCTCGAGATCAACGGCGAACTCGAACGGGTCGGCGGACTGCCCTACATCGCCTCGCTTGCCGAGCACACCCCCAGCGCCGCCAATATCGCCGCCTATGCCGACATCGTGCGGGGGCGCTCCGTGCTGCGTCAGCTGATCCGCGCCGGCGCCAGTATCAGCGGCGTCGCATTCAATCCGGAAGGACGCACGAGCGCGGAGCTGCTGGACGAGGCCGAGCGCCTCGTCTTCGAGATCGCGGAACAGAACAATCGCGGCCGTGCCGGCTACAAGTCGATCAAGGAGCTGCTCGGCAGCGCGCTGGATCGCATCGACGAGCTGTTCACCAAGCAAAGCCCGGTCACGGGCGTTCCCACCGGGTGGGGCGATTTCGACGAGCTGACCTCGGGCCTGCAGCCCGCGGACCTGATCGTGATCGCCGGCCGGCCGTCGATGGGCAAGACCAGCCTGGCCCTGAACATCGTCGAGCATGCCGCGATCAAGGACCGGCACTGCGTCGCGGTGTTCTCCATGGAAATGCCGGGCGAGCAGCTCGCCATGCGCCTGATGTCCTCGCTCGGCCACATCGATCAGCATCGCATGCGCACAGGCAAGCTCACCGATGACGACTGGCCGCGTCTGACCTCGGCGGTGCAGATGCTGAACGAAACCAGGCTGTTTATCGATGATAGCCCGGCGCTTACTCCCGGGGAGCTGCGGGCGCGCTGCCGCCGCATCGCCCGCGATCACGGTCTGAATCTCATCGTCATCGATTATCTGCAGCTCATGCAGGTCGCGGGGACCAAGGAGAACCGCGCGACGGAGATCTCGGAGATCTCCCGGTCGATGAAGGCGCTGGCGAAGGAACTGCACGTGCCGGTGATCGCGCTTTCGCAGCTCAATCGCAGCCTGGAGAGCCGCAACGACAAGCGTCCGGTCATGTCCGACCTGCGCGAGTCCGGCGCCATCGAGCAGGACGCCGACGTCATCGTCTTCATCTATCGCGACGAGGTCTACAACCCGGACTCCGATCAGAAGGGGATCGCGGAGATCATCGTCGCCAAGCAGCGCAACGGCCCGATCGGCACGGTCAAGCTCGCCTTCCGCGGGCAATTCACGCGCTTCGACAACCTGGCCTACGACGACTACCAGCGATGAGCCGTCCGGCCCGGGTAGTCATCGATCTGAATGCCGCGCGCGCCAACCTCGCGCGCGTGCGCGCGCTGGCGCCGCACTCCAGGGTCATGGCGATCATCAAGGCCGATGCCTACGGGCACGGCCTGACGCGCATGGCGCGCGCGTTCGCAGATGCCGACGCGTTCGGGGTGGCCTGCCTGGAGGAGGCCGTGACCCTGCGCCGCGCCGGCGTGGGCGGATGCATCGTTCTGCTCGAGGGCGTGTTCGACGCCGAGGAGCTGAGCCTGGTGCGCGAGCTCCGCCTGGACACCATGGTGCATTGTCCGGAGCAGGCGGCGATGCTGGAGCAGGCGCCCGCGGGCCCGCCGGTGCCCGTATGGCTGAAGATCGACACGGGCATGCACCGGCTCGGCGTCGACCCGGCGGAGGCCCCGGCGTTGTGGAAGCGACTCGGTCAATGCCACGCCGTGGCCGATCCCATACGGCTGGTAACCCATTTCGCGAACGCCAACGCCCGCGGAGACGCCTCCGTGGAGCGTCAACTGGCCGTGTTCGCCGACGCCACGGGCGCAATGTCCGCTGAGCGGTGCATCGCCAACTCCTCGGGAGTCATCGCCGTGCCGCAGGCGCGCGCGGAATGGGTGCGGCCCGGACTGATGCTCTACGGGGTTTCGCCGTTCGCCGACACGGTGGCCGCGCAGGAAGGGTTGAGGCCGGTGATGACCGTCCGTTCGGCGCTGATCTCGGTCAAGCGGGTACGCAAGGGCGAATCCGTCGGCTACGGCCGCACCTGGACCTGCCCGGAGGACATGCCGATCGGCGTGGTGGCCATCGGCTACGGCGATGGCTACCCGCGGCACTGCGAGTCCGGCACCCCGATGCTGGTCAATGGCCTGCGCGCCGCCCTCATCGGGCGGCCCTCCATGGACATGCTGATCGTCGATCTGCGCAACGTGCCGCAGGCGCGGGTCGGCGACCCGGTCGTATTGTGGGGCGATGGTCTGCCGGTCGAAGAGGTCGCCCGTCACGCCGGCACCATTCCCTACGAGCTGCTCTGCAGCGTGCGCGTGCGCGCGCGTTTCGAGGTCATCGGCGAGGTGACCGTGAGCTCGGATCTCGACACCCTCGACTGGGAGGAACTCCGCGAACCGGTCGACAACGGTATCGTCTGACTCCGGCTCGCCACGCTCGGCAGCCGGTCCCACCGCGACTCCGTCCGCCCGGTCCGGTCTCCAGCATGCGCGCGAAGAGCCAATACCAGTGCCAGGATTGCGGTGCGACGCAACCGAAATGGGCCGGGCAATGCCCGGAGTGCGGGGCGTGGAACGCGCTCGTGGAGATCGCGGTCGAATCGCGGCCCGCGAGGTCCAATCCGCGATTCTCCGGCTACAGCGGCGACAGCGCCGAGATCTGCGACCTGCGCAGCGTCGCCGCGGTCGAGGAGGAGCGCCTGCCGACCGGCATCGGCGAGCTCGACCGCGTGCTCGGTGGCGGGATCGTCCCGGGCTCGGTCGTGCTGATCGGCGGCGACCCCGGGATCGGCAAGTCCACGCTGCTGCTGCAGATGCTGGCGGCGGTCGCCGATCGGCTCAAGATCCTGTACGTCACCGGCGAGGAATCCTCGCAGCAGATCGCTTTGCGCGCGCGCCGGCTCGACGTCGACACCCGTTCGATCCGCCTGCTCACCGAGACGCGCATCGAGCGTGTCCTCGATCTGGTGCGCCGCGAGCAGCCGCGGGCGATGGTGGTCGACTCCATCCAGACGATTTACACGGACGTGATCTCCTCCGCCCCCGGCAGCGTCAGCCAGGTGCGCGAGACCGCGGCGCAGCTCGTGCGTTTCGCGAAGCAGAGCGGCACTTCGATCTATCTGGTCGGCCATGTCACCAAGGAGGGCGCGCTTGCCGGACCGCGCGTGCTCGAGCACATGGTCGATACGGTGCTGTATTTCGAGGGCGACAGCGGCGGACGTTACCGGGTCATTCGTGCCGTGAAGAATCGCTACGGCGCGGTCAACGAGCTGGGAGTCTTCGCGATGCTCGACAGGGGATTGCGGGAGGTGAGCAATCCCTCCGCCATCTTCCTCTCGCGGCACGAACAGCAATCCCCGGGCAGCGTGGTGATGGTCACCCGCGAAGGCACGCGCCCGCTGCTCGTGGAGGTGCAGGCGCTGGTGGATGAAACCAAGCTGGCCAACCCGCGGCGGGTGACCATCGGTCTGGACGGCAACCGGCTGGCGATGCTGCTGGCGATCGCACACCGCCACGCGGGGGTCGTGACCTATGATCAGGACGTCTTCGTCAACGTCGTCGGCGGTGTGCGCGTATCGGAGACCGGCGCCGATCTCGCCGTGCTGCTGGCGGTGCTATCCAGTCTGCGGGGCAGACCGCTGCCCCAGGACCTGATCGTCTTCGGGGAGGTTGGTCTGGCGGGCGAGATCCGGCCGGTGCCCGGCGGGCCCGAGCGGTTGCGCGAGGCGGCCAAGCACGGCTATCGCCATGCGATCGTTCCGAAGGCGAACGTGCCGCGCGAACGCATCGAAGGCATGCAGGTGACCGGCGTATCGATGCTGGACCAGGCGCTGGCGCAGGCATGAACCCCGCCTTCGCCGCGATCACGCGGCATGGCGCACCGCCTCCGCGTCGCTGTGACCTTCGACACACTCGGGCAGCGGCCGGTCGTTCTTGCGCGCGGACGATTTCGGTACACTGATCGCCAGAGAAGGGGTAGGGATACGGCCATGTACCCGTGGGGATACCTAGCCATTGCGTGCTTTGCGCTGCTCTGCGTGGGCGTCTACGCCTGGGTGCGCGGCAAGGCCGTGGAGGTGAAGGAAAGCGACGAGAATCGCCGCACGCGCGAGTCCCTGGCCAGGCAGGAGGCTGCCTTCCGCCGCGAATTCGACCTGCTCGCACTCGAACTGAAGGCCCGCGAGCGCCTGCTCGACCAGACTCGGCAGTCCTTCCAGGAAGGCTACATCAACGGCCGCCGCTGGCTCACGCACCTGATTGCCGAGGCCGACAAGGCCATGGACGACGTGGTCGCCGTCCAGTTGCGCGGCCGGCGCCGGGACGTGCAGTCGGGCGATGTGGAACTGGCCCGCGTGCAGGCGGAGCGCAGGATGCTGAAGGACAGGCTGAAATACCTCGAATATCAGCTCGCCAGTTACAAGGAGTACTTTCCGTTTCTGGAGGATTACGAGAACACCATACTCAACGAGGCGGTCCAGTTGCTGCCGCACCCGCCGGAAGGCCGGGACCCGGTGCAGAGGCTGCTCAGCAGCGATGAATACCGGCAGCTTACGAGCCTCGAGCGCGATCAGCTCGCTCTCGACCGCTTCATGCGCCAGGGGCTGACGCCGGCGGCAATTGGGATGCTGTACGACCGCTACATCGGGTATCTGTACGAGCGGGAGGGCTGGGAAGTGCGTTATCAGCCCGTCGCCGCGGGCGTGAAGGGGCTGTCGGAGGACCTCATCTGCTGCAAGGACGACGTCATCCATGTCGTGCACGCGCGCTGCTGGGCATCGGACAAGTTGATACACGAGCGCCACATCCTCAATCTGTACGGAACCGTGCAGATGCTCAGTATCCGGCTCAGCGAGGACAAGCTGTTTCCGCCAAAGATCGTGCCGCGATTCATCACCAACACGCGCCTGAGCGATCTGGCGCGCGAGGCGGCCGCGAGACTGAAGGTGGAGGTCAAGGAAAATTTCAGACTCAACGTGAACTTTCCGGTCATCAAGTGCCGCATCGACGAGCGCACGCGGGAGCGGTTGTACCATCTTCCCTTCGACGATCGATACGACGACGTGCGCGTGGAGCCGCGGCGCGGGGAGTGCTATGCGCGCACCGTGCAGGAGGCCGAGAAGCTCGGCTTCCGGCGCGCCGATTTCCTCCCGCCGGGCCGCCGCGCCAGCCTTCAATAGCGAGTACGGGCCCGGCCGGCCGCACGCCGGCCGGGCGCCGATTGTGACAGCTACGCGAGCAGGCCCGTGAGGTTCAGCCCGGTCTCGATCGGCTTGCTGGCGAACTGCGGGAATACCGCGCTCTTGGACCCCGGGCTCACCCAGTCGCATGCGCGGCCGAAGGCATGGTCGATCGCGGTCAGCCCCTGGATGTCCGGGTTGTAGTAGCGGTTCGGCTGCGCAAGGACGTCTACCTCGCGCTGCGGGAACATGCTTCCGTACACGCCGCCGTTGACCGGGTTGCCGATCAGGATGATGTAATTCCCCTCCCCGTGGTCCGTTCCATTGCCGCC
>WBZR01004858.1_pt1 | contig 10723 bp, 9 predicted proteins | sample 5204231 | NCBI WGS metagenome assembly WBZR01 (sample SAMN12412403, study PRJNA552823) | activated sludge metagenome | isolation source: activated sludge from anammox sidestream of wastewater treatment plant... | place: USA: Virginia | collected 2017-08
GCTCGTGCTGCAGATCCCGCGTGGGCAGGCGCTCTTGCGCGTCGGGGCGATCCTGCCGATCGTCCTCGCCCCGGTCGTCGTGGGCCTGTTCTGGCGCACGCTGGTGCTCGCCCCCGATTTCGGCCTCGTCGACCTCGTCACCCGTTCGTTGGGCCTGGGTTCGCACAATTGGCTGGGCGACCCCGACCTTGCGCTCATCTCCGTGATCGCCATCCACACCTGGCAGTGGACGCCGTTCGCCTTCCTCGTCCTGCTCGCGTCGCTCGCCACGCTGCCGCCGGACGTCTACGAGGCGGCACGCCTCGATCGGGCGAGCGCCTGGCAACGCTTCCGCCATATCACGTTGCCGCTCATCCGCCCGGCAGTGGTCATGGTGGTCATCCTGCGAACGATGACCGCGCTTTCCGCCTTTGCCGCGATCTTCGCCGCCACCGGCGGCGGCCCGGGGTCGGCGACGGAGATCCTCAACCTGTACGCCTACCGCACGTCGTTCACCGAACTCAATCTGGGCTACGGCTCGTCGCTCGCGATGGTGCTGCTCGCGATCACGCTCGCGATCTCGTTCCTGATGTTCCGCCTGCGGAGGGCCCGGTAGGTGGATCGCCACAAGTACTGGCGCCGCCTCGTGCTTGCCGTCGTCGCTGGCGTCGGCGTCGCGGTATGGGTCTTTCCGGTGCTGTGGGCGCTCGCCACGTCGTTCAAGACGGAGCGCGACGTGCTCGCCTACCCGCCGGTGTGGCTGTTCGAGCCCACGCTCGCCAATTACCGCGAAGTGCTGGTCGGCTCGTCGTCGATCGTGCCCAACCTGTGGTCGAGCCTCGTCGTCGCAACGCTCACGACCGTGCTCACGATGCTGATCGCACTCCCCGCCGCGTATGCGCTGGGGCGCCTGCGCTATCCGGCCAAGCGTGCGTCCGGATTCTACGTGCTCGGGACGCAGATGTTGCCGCCGATGGGGCTCATCATTCCCTACTATCTCGTCTTGCAGAAGATGGGGGCGCTCGACACCTATGCGGGGCTCACCGTCATCTATCTCACGTTTGCGCTCCCGTTCGCGATCTGGCTCATGGTGTCGTATTTCGAGGACGTCCCCTTCGAGATGGAGGAAGCGGCGCTGCTCGATCGCGCCGGGCGCCTGCGTACGCTGTGGTACGTGATCCTGCCGCAGGTGCGCGGCGGGATCGCGGTCACGACGATCTTCGTGTTCCTCAATGCGTGGAACGAGTTCATGTTCGCCGTGGTGCTGGGCGGCAACCGCGTGCGGACGGTGACCGTGGCGATGTTCAATTTCATCTCGGTGGAACAGACGCAATGGGCGAAGGTGGCGGCGGGCGCGATGCTCGCGATGCTGCCGGTGATCCTCATCGGCTTTTTCGCGCAGCGGCACATCGTCAAGGGACTCACGGTCGGGGCGGTGAAGGGAGGAGGACGGCGATGAACTGCGGTGCGACCCGACGAGGAGCCCACCGGTGAGCAAGGGCAGCGTGCGTCTCGAAGGTATCGTCAAGCGCCACGGCGCGACGACCGTGCTGCACGGCGTCGATCTCGCCATCGAGCCCGGAGAATTTTTCGTCCTGCTCGGGCCGTCCGGCTCCGGCAAGACGACGACCCTGCGCATCCTCGCCGGCCTCGAGGCCGTGAGCGAGGGCCGGGTCCTCATGGACGGCGTCGACGTGACCCTCGAGGAACCCGGCGAGCGCGACGTCGCCATGGTGTTCCAAAGCTATGCGCTGTACCCGCACATGACCGTGGCGCAGAACATCGGCTTTCCGCTCAAGATGATCGGCACCGCCGCGGCCGAGATCCGCCAAGCCGTCGCCGATGCCGCGGCGAAGGTCGACATCGGACACCTGCTCGCCCGCACCCCGGGACAGCTCTCCGGCGGCCAGCAGCAGCGGGTGGCGCTCGCCCGCGCGATCGTTCGCCAACCGCGCCTCTTCCTCCTCGATGAGCCGCTGTCCAATCTCGATGCGAAGCTGCGCGTGGAAACTCGCCTCGAGTTGCACGCCCTGCAGCGCTCGCTCGGCGCCACGGCGGTATACGTCACGCACGACCAGGAGGAGGCGATGACGCTCGCCGATCGCATCGCGGTCTTCATGGACGGGCGCATCGCGCAGGTCGGCACGCCGCGCGAGGTGTTCGCACAGCCGCGCACGGTCGACGTCGCCGGCTTCATCGGGACCCCGCCGATGAACCTGCTCCCGGCACGCTGGGAGGCGGCGACGCTCACCATAGGTACCGATCGCCTGGCGGTGGCAGCACGCACGGAGGCCCCGCGTGACGTGACGGTCGGCGTGCGGCCCGGCGACGTCCGCATCGGCGCCACCGGCCTCGCCGCGCGCGTCGAGCGCATCGAGGACCTGGGCGACACCGCGATCACCAGCTTCACCGCCGGCAATCGGCTCATCAAGCAGAAGGCCGACCGCGCGCCGGACGTGCGCGAGGGCGAATCCGTGCGTCTGAGCTTCGCCGCCGAGGCGGCCCACCTCTTCGACCGCGCGACCGGCGCGCGCCTTTGACCTTTCCGGGAAGAACGATCATGAAGACCACCAAGCCGAATGTCGTGTTGATCCTCAACGACGACATGGGCTATTCCGACCTCGGCTGCTATGGCGGCGAGGTGCAAACGCCGAATCTCGACCGGCTCGCCGCCAACGGCTTGCGCTTCTCGCAGTTCTACAACACCGCGCGCTGCAGTCCATCGCGCGCTTCGCTGCTGACCGGCTTGCACCCGCACCAGACCGGAGTCGGCATCCTCACCTACGACTCGGGCCCCGAAGGCTACGCGGGCAATCTCAACCATCGCTGCGTGACGATTCCCCAGGTGCTGAAGGCCAACGGCTATCGCACCTACATGAGCGGCAAGTGGCACGTGGCCTCGAGCCTCACCGAGCCCACCGACACGTGGCCGATGCAGCGCGGCTTCGACGAGTTCTACGGCACGATCATCGGCGCCGGCAGCTTCTACGATCCCAACACGTTGACGCGCGGCAACGAGAACATCGAGCACGAGGCCAAGGCGCCCGGCTTCTTCTATACGGATGCGATCAGCGACCAGGCCGTCGCCTACATCGAGCGCCACCGGCGCGAGCACCCGGACACGCCGTTCTTCGAGTACGTGGCGTACACCGCGCCGCACTGGCCGCTGCACGCGCACGACGAGGACATCGCCAGGTACAAGGGCCGCTTCGACGCGGGCTGGGACACGCTGCGCGAGGCGCGCCTCGCACGGCTCATCCGTTCCGGCATCCTCGATCGCCAGTGGCAGCTCTCGCCGCGCGACCCCACGCAGCCGGCGTGGAGCGACGCCGAGCACAAGGCATGGCTTGCGCGCTGCATGGAGGTGTACGCGGCGCAGATCGACCGCATGGACCAGGGCATCGGCCGCATCGTCGCCGCACTGGAGAGGACCGGCCAGCTCGAGAACACGATCGTGATCTTCCTCGCCGACAACGGAGCCTGCGCCGAGGACATTCCCGAGAACGTGCCGATCGACGAGCTCGTGGAGAAGCTCATGATCGCGAAGTCACACACGCGCGACGGTGAGCCGGTGCACTTCGGCAACGATCCGTCGCGCATGCCCGGGCCCGAGAACACGTATCAGAGCTACGGGCAGGCGTGGGCCAACCTCTCGAACACGCCGTTTCGCTATTACAAGCACTGGATCCACGAGGGCGGCATCGCGACGCCGCTCATCGTGCATTGGCCCGCAGGCATCGCCGCGCGGAACGAGATCCGGCACGCGCCGGGGTACCTGCCCGACATCATGGCAACGATCGTCGATCTCACCGGCAGCCGCTATCCCGCCACGTTCGACGGCAACCCGATCGCGCCGCTCGAAGGCATGTCGCTCGCCCCGGCGTTCGAGCGCGACGGGCTCGCGCGTGACGCGATGTTCTGGGAGCACGAGGGGAACGCCGCGATGCGCAGCGGAAAGTGGAAGCTCGTGCGCGCGTATCCGGGCCCGTGGGAACTCTATGACCTTGCGGCCGATCGCACCGAGCTCCACGACGTCGCCGCGCTGCATCCGGAACGCGTTGCGGACATGGCACGACAATACGAGGCATGGGCCGCGCGCTGTGGCGTCATCCCGCGTGCACAGATCGTGGCGCTCATGCGCAGCCAGGGCGTCACGAAGGCGTTTTGGGAGAAGGAGGAGGAGTAGGGCCCGGGGGCAGGCGGCGCCGCGAAGCGCGCTGGCCGCGCCCGCGGTGAAATCGCGCGATACTGGGCGCTCACTCCACCGACCCCGATCGAGGTTCCTTCGATGCCTGCCTACCGCAAGACGCCGGAAGCGCTCGCCCGGCTCACACCCGAGCAGTATCGCGTCACGCAGTTGAGCGCGACGGAAGCCCCGGGCACCGGTGCGCTCCTGCACAACCACGAACCCGGGATCTACGTCGACGTCGTTTCCGGGGAGCCGCTCTTCGCCTCGTCGGCGAAGTTCGAATCCGGTTGCGGCTGGCCGAGCTTCACGCAACCGATCACCCGCGACGCGGTCACCGAGTTGCGCGACACGTCGCACGGGATGCTTCGCACCGAAGTGCGCTCCGCGGCCGGAGACAGCCACCTCGGGCACGTCTTCGAGGACGGCCCGGCCGATCGGGGCGGGCTTCGCTACTGCATCAATTCCGCGTCGCTGCGCTTTGTGCGCCGCGACGCGATGGCAGCGGAAGGCTACGGCGTGTACCTCGATCAGGTGGCGAAGGACTGAAGCCGGGCGGCGCCGGCGCACGCCGCGCCGGCTCCGCCACGGCAACGCCATGCCGCGCGTGACGCCGGCTCGGGCAACGCCGACGTCACGCGGCCGGCGTCATTCCGCCTTGATGCCCGCGTCGGCGATGACCTTGCCCCACTTTGCCGTCTCGCTCTTGACGAAGGCGGCGAACTCTTCCGGTGTGCTCGTGCGTGCCTCAACGCCCGAGGCCATGAGCTGCTTCTTGACCTCCGGATTTTGCATCACCTTGGTGAACTCGCTGTTGAGCCGCGCGATGATCGCCGGCGGCACGCCATTGGGCACGAAGATGCCGAGCCAGCCGTTCGCCTCGAAGCCCGGGAACCCGGACTCGGCGACCGTGGGCACGTCCGGCAGCGATGGGCTGCGTTGCGCCGACGTCACCGCGAGGCCACGAACCTTGCCGCCCTGGATGTGCGGCATCCCCGACGCGATCGATAGCGCCGCCATCGGGATGTGACCGCCGAGAAGATCGGTGATCGCGGGCGACGCCCCCTTGTAGGGGATCTGCGTGGCCTTGAACCCGCCCTGGATCTGCAGGAGCTCGACCGCGAGGTGGGTGAACGTGCCGTAGCCCGCAGTGCCGTAGGTGACCTTGCCCGGCGCGGCCTTCGCCGCGGCCACCCAGTCGCGCAGGGTCGCGTACTTGCCGTTGATCGCGCCCATGAACAGGAATGGCGAGCTCGCCACCTGGATCACGGGCGTGAGGTCGCGTGACGGCACGATCGCGGCATTCTTCTGCACCGCCGGGGCCACCACGACGTTGTCGACCTGGCCCATCACCATTTCGTAGCCGTCCTTGGGCGCGTGCGCGGCGTCGGTGAGGCCGATCATGCCGCCGGCCCCCGCCTTGTTCTCGACGACGACGGTCCACCCGGTCTGCTTGGCGAGTTCGGTCGCGACGAGGCGCGACACGATGTCGGTACCGCCTCCGGGCGGGAACGGCACGATGAGCCGGATCGGCCGCGCCGGGTAGTTCTGCGCAACCGCGGGGACGGCAAAGGCGAGCGCGGCGAGGGCCGCAACGACGAAACGCTTCATGGCACTCCTCCCTTGGAGAGTCTTCACGTGGACGACGAACGGTTCAACCGACGGCGCACGCCGCGCCGTCGAGCGAATACTTGCGAAGGCGCGGACCCGCCTTCATGACCTGACCCGCCAGCGGGCGTCCGATCACTGCCTCGACGCGACGCGCCACGGCCGCCAGCGCCTCGAGATCGACACCGGTGTCGAAGCCCGACTCCTCGAGGAGGTAGACCAGGTCCTCGGTGCAGATGTTACCCGTGGCGCCCGGTGCGAAGGGGCACCCGCCCAGACCCGCGATCGACGCTTCGTAGCGCCGGATCCCAAGGTCGAGACCGACCATCACGTTGGCAAGCCCGATGCCGCGGGTATTGTGGAAGTGGAGCGTGACGGGCAAGCCCGGGTGCGCGCGCTCGATCGCGCGCACGAGGCGCGTGACCGTTGGTGGCGTCGCCATGCCGGTGGTATCGCCCAGCGTCAGCTGCGTGAAGCCCAACGCGGCGTAGGTGTCGATCACACGCATCGCCGCGGCGACGGGTACGTCGCCCTCGAACGGGCAGCCGAAGGCGCACGCCACGGCACCGCGCAGCTCGGCCTTCCCGCGCGCGATATCGGCCACCTCGCGCACGGCCGCGAGCGAGCCATCGACCGTATTGTTGAGGTTGGCCTTGTTGTGCGTCTCGCTCGCCGACACGAAGCACACGACCTCGTCGACGCCAGCACCCAGCGCGCGCTCGGCGCCGCGCGCGTTGGGCACGAGCGCCGCGATGTGCGCCTGCGCGCGGCGCTTCACGAGCGCCAGCATCTCGTGCGCATCGGCGAGCTGCGGCACGGCGCGCGGGCTCACGAACGACGTCGCCTCGAGGTCACGGATGCCGGCGGCGATGAGCGCATCGACGATCTCGGCCTTGATCGCCGTCGGGATGAAGGTCTTCTCCGACTGGAAGCCGTCGCGGGTGCCGACCTCGATGATCGTCACGCGCTCGTGGGAGGGGTTTGCGTAGTCCATCGCGGGTCGAGGATGAGGAGTCGGGGATCGGGACGGCCGGGCGGCGTTCGACGCAGGCCTTGGGCGCCGGGTCACGCCACCCCTTGCGCCCGCAATGCGGCAATCGCTTCCGTACTGTACCCGAGACTGGTCAGGATCGCGTCGGTATCGGCGCCGAGCGCCGGCGGCCGGCGGTGGATCCGGCACGGCCCGTCGGTGAACTTGATCGGAAAGCCCAGGACGTCGAGCGGGCCGTGCACCGGATCGTCGATCGTGATCCGCATCTGCTGGTGGCGAATCTGGGGATCGGTGAAGACCTCCTTCAATCCCATCACGCGCCCGCAGGGCACGCCCGCGGCGTTGAGGACGTCGAGCCAGTGTTCGATCGGCCGTGTCCGCGTCACCGCAGCGACCTCGGCGTTGATCTCGGGTCGATGCGCGAAGCGATCGGCGTTCGTGCGGAACGATGGATGGTCGCGCAGATGGTTGAGGCCGAGCGCGTCGAGCAGCTTGAAGTAGACCTGGTCGTTCGACGGCGCGATCGCCACCTCGCCGTCGGCTGCCTCGAACAGGCCGTACGGTGCGACGAGGGCGTGATCGTTCCCCGTGCGCAGCGGCTGCTCGCCGGTTTCGAAATAATGCGAGGCGAGGAAGGCGAGGTTCGCGACCATGCTGTCGACGAGCGACGTCGCGACTTCCTCGCCCTTGCCGGTACGCTCGCGGCGCACGAGCGCGGCGCAGATGCCCATCGCCGCGTAGGCGCCCGCAATGAGGTCGGACAGCGGCGGGGCGGCGCGCTGCGGCGGCTCGCCCTCGGTGCCGTTGACGCTCATGAAGCCGCTCATCGCCTGCGCGATGAAGTCGAACGTCGGCCGATCGCGATACGGCCCGTCCATCCCGAAGCCGGTGATGTGGCCGATCACGAGGTCGGGCTTGATCGCCCGCAGCGCGTCCCGCGAAAGACCGATCTTGTCCATGACCCCCGGGCGGAAGTTGTCGAGCACGACGTCCGCCGTGGCGATGAGCTTGCGCAGGATCGCCTTGCCTTCGTCGCTGCGCAGGTCGAGCGTGAGCGAGCGCTTGTTGCGGTTGAACGAGGCGAAGTAGAGGCTGTACCCGTCACGCAGCGCCCCCTGCTTGCGCACCGGATCGCCGTCGTTGGGATCCTCGACCTTGATGACCTCGGCACCCATGTCGGCGAGGAACATCGAGCAGAACGGGCCGGAGAGGATGCGCGAGAGATCGACGACGCGGATGCCTTCGAGTTGCATGACGAGGGTGCGAGGCTTCTTGACAGCCGATCAGGATAACGGCATCATACCAAACAACTGTTTGTTTTTCTATCCTGACCCTTCGCTGCCGGTGCCCCCGTGATGCCTCCCGAAGCTGCCCCGACCGTAAGCGACCTCGCTCGCCCGCCGCGCACCGGCACGCGCAGCGACAGCCGCCTGCCGCTCGTTCTCGATGCCGCGGCGCGCTTCTTCGCGGAAAAAGGCTTCGGCTACACGTCGATGCGCGACATCGCCGGGGCGGCGGGAATGCTTCCGGGGTCGCTTTACTACTATTTCGCCTCGAAGGAGGCGCTCCTGGTCGCGGTGTACGCGGAGGGCGTGCGGCGCATCACGGACACCGTGCTCCCCGCGCTCGGCGCCGCCGAGGTCGATCCCTGGACGCGGCTCGCCAACGTGTGCGCCGCGCACCTGGCGGGGCTGCTCGAGGACGGCGACTACGGCCAGGTCGTGATCCGGGTGCGCCCCGAAGACGCGCCTGCCGTGGCGGCACGTCTCACGGCGTTGCGCGACGAATACGAGGCGATCTTCGCGCAGGCGATCGATGCGCTGCCGCTGCCGCCGCGAACCGATCGGCGGGCCCTGAAGCTCATGCTCCTGGGCGCGCTCAACTGGTCACAAACCTGGTATCGCCCAGGCAAGGATTCGCCGTCGGTGCTGGCGCGGCGTTTCGTGCGCCTGCTGCGCGATCCGCTCGGACAGTGAAGGAACGTCATGCCTGATCCCGCCTTTCGCCCCAAGGTCCTCATCACCAAGATCGGACTCGATGGCCACGATCGCGGCAGCCGCATCGTCGCGGCGCACCTGCGCGACGCCGGTGTCGAGGTCGTCTACACGCCGCCGTGGCAGGACATCGGAACGGTCGTCAAGCTCGCGATCGAGGAGGACGTCGATCTCATCGGCGTGTCGTCGCTTGCCACCGATCACCTTATCGTGCCCAAGCTCATGCGCGCGCTGCGCGACGCCGGTGCTGGCGACGTCGCGGTGATCGTCGGCGGGATCGTTCCCGATGCCGACGAGAAGATGCTCCTCGACGCCGGTGTAGCGCGCGTTTTCCACCCCGGCGTCAAGCTCGAGGACATCGCGGCGTATGTCCACGATGCGAGCGCGACCGTGCGCACGCAGCGCTTTCCCGTCACTCCCAACGCCTAGGGTCGCGTCATGAACAAGCCGCTGCCACATCCTGTTCCCGGATCCACCGCGGAAGCGCAGGTCCGCTGGGCGACCGAATACGCGGCGCAGATCGGCCGCGATCGCGAGGTCCGCAATCGCTCGGGGATCCCGATCAAGCCGCTGTACACGCCGCTCGACGTCGATCCGGCGCGCTTCGACGCCGACGTCGGCTTTCCCGGCCAGCCGCCGTACACGCGCGGCATCTACGCCACGATGCACCGCGGCCGCACGTGGACGCAGCGGCAGCTGATCGGCCTCGGCACGCCGGCGCTGTACAACGCACGCCTGCGTGACATCCTCGACAAGGGCGCCACCGCCGTCTCGCTCATCCCGTGCAACTCGGTGTTCCGCGGCTACGACATGGACGAGGTCGACGCCGAATTGCTCGGCACCTGCGGTGTCGTGTGCAACAGCGCCGACCACATGGCCACGTGCCTGGCGGGCGTCGACCTCGCGCGCACGTCGTGCGCGATGAACGATCCGTCGCCGTTCACGCTGCTCGCCTTCATGCTCGACACCGCCCGGCGCAACGGCGTGGACTGGCGCGCGTTGAGCGGCACGTCGAACCAGAGCGACTACCTGTCGCACTTCGTGGCCAATCACATGTTCTTCCGGCTCGCGCTGGGCGGCGCGCGCCGCGTGCTGATCGACCACATCGCGTGGTGCGCCGAGCATCTGCCGCGGTGGAACCCGCTGTCGGTGGTCGGCCAGCACATGCAGCAGGCAGGCGCAACCCCGGCCGAGGCCCTCGCGTTCACGTTGGCCTCGGCGATCCAGTACGCCGACGACTGCGTCGCCGCCGGCATGTCGCCCGACGACTTCCTGCCACGCTTCACGTTCTTCTTCGACATCTCGATCTCGTTTTTCGAGGAGATCGCCAAGTTCCGCGCCGGCCGCCGTATCTGGGCGCGGATCACGCGCGAGCGCTACGGCGCGCAGGATCCCCGTTCGTGGCGCTTCAAGTTCCACGGCCAGACTTCGGGCGTGGACCTGACGCGCCAGCAGCCGCTGAACAACATCGCCCGTGTCACCGCGCAGGCGATCGCCGGCATTTTCGGCGGCTTGCAGTCGATGCACACCGACGCCTACGACGAGGTGCTCTCGTGCCCCACGCAATTCGGCGCGCGAATCGCCGTGGCCACGCAGAACATCCTGCGCGAGGAGGCGCACCTGACCGACGTGATCGACCCGCTCGGCGGGTCGTACTACGTCGAGAAGCTGACCGACGAGATGGAGGCCAAGGTCGTTGCGATCATGGCCGAGGTCGAGGCTGCGGGCGGCATGTACGCGGCGGTCGAGTCGGGGTTCGTGCAGCAGCGGATCGGCGAGTCGGCACGCGCCTTCCAGGAGCGCGTCGACACGGGTGAGCAGACCGTGGTCGGCGTCAACCGCTACGAGGTCGACGAGGACGCGAGTTCGCGCCCCGCACTCGCCAAGCCCGATACGGCGCTCATGGACGCGCACCGCGCCGACTTCGCGCGCTACAAGGCGCAACGCTCGCAAGACGACGTCGAG
>WBZR01003713.1_pt1 | contig 10720 bp, 9 predicted proteins | sample 5204231 | NCBI WGS metagenome assembly WBZR01 (sample SAMN12412403, study PRJNA552823) | activated sludge metagenome | isolation source: activated sludge from anammox sidestream of wastewater treatment plant... | place: USA: Virginia | collected 2017-08
GAATAGTGTCGGATCCTGACCGGCGTTCACAACTGCCTGCGGGCCCTGACGCGCGAGCGCATCGTGAAGCCGTACCTCGACGCCATGCAGCGGATTCACGAGTGGACCGCGGCGTTTGACTACGAGGACCTGGACAAGGTCATTGCGGACATGAAAGCGTGCAACGCGTTCGAGAAGTCACGTACGCAGCACAGGCTGCTCAACCCGCGTCGAACGCCGACCGTACCGCGGCGCTGACCGCCGCGGCCACGACTTCGTCCTTCAGGAGCGGGAACTCCTTTGCGAGCCTGTTCGACACCCGCCCGCACGACGCCGTAGCGCTGCGCCAGCCAGCTGCGCATTTCGGCGAACGTGACCGACGATTTCGGGATCGTGACCGGTCTGAGGTCGGTGCTGGGTTGCGCGGGGAAGAGTGTAGGGGTGAGGTGGTCTCGAGGGGCTGATGTACCTCCGATGTTGGCGTCATTGGTCTTCCCGAAGGCCTGAGCGTCGGGCCGGGCTTTTGGTTTTTCTCTTGCCTTGTTCAACCCGTTGTGGTGGAGCCCGGTGGAGCTTGTGTGCAGCCGGCGGCCTGTGGGTGGGCGCGTGGGCAACCCGCAGGGTTGTCCATCCGGCCATCCACAGGTGAGCGCGTCAGCGCTCAGCCGGGAAGCCCGCGCCAGCGGGCCTGTACACAAATCCACGGGGCTGGGCTTCGTTAGCGAGGCTCGCCGGTGCTGCCGGGCTGCGCTGCCTGAGCCGCGTCGCCGCCGGCCTTGGGCGGACGCAAGGACTTGCCCTTGAGCTGCAGGCGCTGGCTGCGCGAGAGTAGCCGGTCGAGGATCGCGTCGGCGATGGTCGCGTCGCCGATCCAGGCATGCCAATGCTCGATGGGCAGCTGACTGGTGACGATGGTCGCACGCGTGCCGGCGCGGTCATCGATGATCTCCATCAGGTCCGAGCGCGTCGGGCCGTCCATCGCCGTCATGCCCCAATCGTCGAGCACGAGGACCTGGGTGCGCGCCACCGCCGCCAGCCAACGCGAGAAGCCGCCGTTGCCGTGCAGCACTCGAAGCTCCTCGGCCAGGCGCGGCACCCGCAGGTACAGCGCCGAGTGGCCGCGCCGGCACGCGTACTGCGCCAGCGCGCAGGCCAGCCAGGACTTGCCCGATCCTGTCGGCCCGGTGGCCAGGATCGACGTGCCGTCCTCGACCCAGCGCGACAGCGCCAGGCTCATCAGCGTGCTGCGCTCGAAGCCGCGTCCGGCACGGCCGTCGACGTCCTCGATGCAGGCCTGCGGGTACTTCAGCCCCGCGCGCTTGAGCAGCGCGGCGCGGCGCTTGTCGCTGCGGTGGTGAACCTCGCGATCGACCATCAGGGCCAGCCGCTCCTCGAACGACAGCGTCGTGCCGGCGTTGCCGGCGAGCTGTTCCTCGAAGGCCTGCAGCATGCCGGCGAGCTTGAGGTCGCGCAGCTGCGCCAGGGTGGTGTTCATCATCATGATTCGTGTCCTGTGGGGGGAGATGTGGCGCCGTCGCCGGTGTCAATGGAAATACGCCGCGCCGCGCAGGTTGTCGTGCTCGGGCGCGACCCACGGGGCGGCAGCCGGTGCGCTCGCGACGAGGTCGCGGCCGTTGGCGAGGATGTCGCGCACATGGCGGTAGTAGGTGGCGCCCAGGCCGAGCGCGATCGCGCAGGCGGCCTCGAGTCGAGCGGGGCCGTAGCGCTTGGCCAGGCCGAGCAGTCCCAGGCAGCTGCGGTAGCCGTGCTCGGGGTGACGGAAGCGCTGCAGCAGTTGCGTGACGAAGGCGCCCGTGCTCGGGCCGACCTCGCCGCCCCAGTGGATCAGCCGCTCGGGCGTCCAGTGCTTGTGCGCGCGGTGCGCCGCGGGCATGTGCTCGTCCAGCGTCGTGAAGCCGCCGCGGCGCGCGCTGCGCGCGTGGCAGGCCACGCGCTGGCCGCGGTGCAGCAGCTCCACCAGCGCGTCGGTCAGCCGCGCCTCGAGCTCCAGCCCGACCAGCGAATGCGGCACGCTGTAGCGATGCGCGTCGACCTCGACGTGGTAGTCGATATGCGCCTTGACGGTCTTGAAGCTGACCCACTGCCAGCGCTGCGGCGGCAGGGCCGACAGCGCCGGTGCGTCCAGCGCCGCGAACAGGCTGGCGCGGCTGCCGTCGATCTTCTGAAAGCGCCGCTCGTTGAGCGAAGGCAGCAGCGCCGCTATTGCCGCGTCGGCGGCGTGCACGTCGGCCAGCACGGCGTGCCGCAGACGCGCCAGGATCCAGCGCGTGACGACTTGCACCGCGCTCTCCGCGGCGGCCTTGTCGCGGGGCGAATACGGGCGCGCCGGCAGGAACGACACGCCGTAGTGGCGCGCGAAGTCGCGCACCGTCGCGTTGAGCTTGGGTTCGTAGCGGCAGGCCTCGCTGACGAGCGCGCGCGGGTTGTCGGGGACGATGAGTTGCGGGCAACCGCCGTAGAAGGCCAGCGCGCGGGCCAGCGCGCCCAGCCACGAGCGCATGCTCTGATCGGCCGTGGCGCAGGCGAAGGTGTAGCTCGACGCGCCCATGGCGGCGACGAAGATCTGGGCGCGCGATCCGTCGGCCAGCGCCAGGGTCGAGCCCGCGTAGTCGATGAACAGCTTCTCGCCGGCGCGCCGTTGCTGGCGCATCGAGCGCTTGAGCGACTTCGCAAAGCGCTTGTAGTGCTCGCAGAACTGCGTGTAGGCCCAGGTGCGGCGGCCCGCATTGGCGGCGCGGTACTCCGACCACAGCAGCATCAGCGTCACGCCCTTGCGGCGCAGCTCGATGTGCACGTGGGCGAAGTCGGGCTCGACCAGACGGTCGTCGACCGCGTCGCGCCCGAGCAGCCGGCGCTCGAGCGCGGCTTCGTCCAGATCGGCAATCGTCGTCCACGTTAGGCCAGCGGCACCAGCCAGGCCGAGGTACTTGGCCACGACGCCCTTGGAGATCGACAAGCTGCGCGCGATCCGCTCGTGCGACAGCTCGCCTTGGTACTTGAGTCTGAGGATGTCCTTGATCATGCGTATGTCCATGCGTCGCTGCGGCATCGGCCCTCCGGCCAAAAGGCCGTGAGGGTAGGCACCCCAGCGGGTGGTTCATACGCAACACCAGCACCGCCCCCTTGACAGGTTCGCCGTCCGCCCTCAGGCGGGTGCAAAACCCCCGGCGGTCACGTCACCGGAACGACCGGTCACGCTCCCGAATTCGGCGGTCACGCTTCCGAAACGGGCGGTCACGTTGGTCCGAAATACGCACCAGCGAGAGCCGATCCAATCCGTCATGTGGAGCGGCTGCGCAAGCCGTCGAATAGATTAGACGGCACAAATTCCAATTATCTCTGTCTGTGTCGTCAATTTTTCAATTACGCCGCGAAGCGCGTCGAGACGCCAGGCACCTAAGCACCCGACTCCATGCTCCAGCGCCCAGCCAGGTAGCTGTCGAGGTTGGCCCTGAAGCCCTTGCCGTGGCGGTATTCCCACCAGCCGACGAGCTGGCCGACGTTGTTGCACAGGCTGCGCGCCATCACGATCGGCGGCACGTACCAGCCGGCGCCGGGCGCCGCGGTGCGCTCGCGCACGCCGGCTAGAACCGGGCGCACGAGGTTCAGGTACAGGTACACCAGCATCGCAAGCGTCACCAGCAGCAGCCAGGGGTACAGCGGCGCAAGCGCAAGCGGCAGCAGCCACAGCGCATGGTTGCGCAGGTGGTAGCGCATGGTGCGCAGGTCGGCCGCGCCTATGCGTCCGGTGCCGCGCCCGTACAGGTAGTACTGCTTGCACAGCTTGCGCATATTGGGCCGCGGACGCCAGGAGACGACGGCGTCTTCGGCCAGCGCGACGCGGCAGCCCAGCGCCTTGGCGCGCCTGGCGAACAGCGTGTCCTCGGCGGTGTAGAGCCACTCGGGGTAGCCGCCTACCTCGGCCCAGACCGACTTGCGGAAAGCCGAGTTGCGCCCGTGGAAGGTGCGCTCGGCCTCGTCGGGCGCATTCACCGAAGTCGACAGCACGCCGGCGAACTCCTCGAAGCGGTTGGCGCCGACGATGCGGCGCGCGCCGGTGACGGCCCCGTAAGCGGCGTCGGCCTCGAGCGGACGCACGAGATGCTCGAGCCAGTCGGGCTCGGGCCGGCAGCCACCGTCGGTGACGGCGATCAGATCCGACTTCGCATGCGCGATCGCGATGTTGCGGCCGCGCGCGATGTTGACGCCCGGCGCCACGACGACGACCACGACGCCCGGGTGCGCGCGCTCGTACTCGCGCAGGATGTCCTGCGTGCCGTCGTTCGAGCCGCCGTCGACGACCACGATCTCGTCGGGACGGCGCGTCTGCGCCAGAAAGCCGTCGAGCAGTGCGCGCAGGCCGGCGCGCTCGTTGAGCACCGTCGAGACGACGGCGACGCTGTGGTGGATCATCGCATCGGCCTCGCCTGGCTCACGCCGTTGCTGTGCCTCGCCCGCAGTCACGCGCCGACGTCGCCATAGTCGCCGTCCAGCCCGCTGCGAATCCAGGCCTCGAGCGTCGAAGGCGCCAGCGGCGGCGCGGCATGGATCCAGTAGCGGTTGCCCTTGGACGGCACCGCCTCGCAGCCCAGCTCGCGCCAGCAGCGCGCCAGCCGCGGCGAGGTCACTTCCAGGCTGGCCCAGGCATGGCCCAGCGCGCGCCAGTGCGCCAGCAGCGCGTGCAGCATCGCCGGCAGCGCGGCGCTGTCCTCGTCGGCCCAGAGCAGATCGCGCAGCACGGCGCTGCTCACGTGCTCGTCGTAGCGCTCGGTCGTCCACACCGCGAGCGCGCGCAGCGTGCCGGCCGCGCCGCGCAGCGCGGCCAGGCGCAGCGGCGCCGTCGGCTGCTCGAACAGCCGCCAGTCGAGGTAACGGCTGCCGCGTTCGAGGCAGGAGCGCTGCGTGGCGCGGCAGCGCAGCCACAGACGCTCGACTTCGTCGTCGCAATGCGTGAGCTCCTCGAGCCGCAGCCGGCCGGTGGCGAGCGCGCTGCGCTCGCGCCGCACGAGCAGCAGATCGAGCGGCGCGCCGAGCACGCGCCCGAGCGTGCCGCCGAAGCGGCGCTGCAGCGAGCCGACGTAGCTCGCACGCACGCGATGGAAGCCGCTGTCGCGGCCGCCGATGGCGGCGAAGCCGAGCCGGGCATACGACTTCTGGGTGACGACGCCCGCACTCGTGCTGCCGCTGATGCGGGCAAAGGCGCGGCTGGCGTCGATGAGTGCGGTGCCCAGCCCCTGCCCGCGCCGGCGCGGGTCGACCGCGGTGTGCGCGGCGAAAGCGGCCACCGTCGACGCGCCCTCGAGCCACCAGGGCTGCGCGAACATCGCGCGGAACGCCACCAGCTCGCCTTCGCACCGCAGCCCGACGCCGATGCCCGGCAGCCGGTGCTGCCAGGGATTGGCGAGCACGCGCGCGTCGAACCAGGCGCGCACCATCGCCTCGCCGCGCTCGAATTCCTCGAAGCTGCGCGCGGCCAGCGCCACGCATTCGGCGATGTCGGGCGGCTGCAGCACGAGCGGCTGCACGCCGGCGTCGGCGGCCATCGGCGGCACGGCCGGCATGCCCCGGACGGCGCTCATGCGGGGCCCGCCTCGCCGCGCAGCGGCGCGTGCGCGGGCGGCGCCAGCAGCGTGACCAGCGCCGCGCCGATCGCACCGGCACCGCTCCAGCGCAGCAGCTTGCCCAGGCGGCGCACGCGCCGAAGGCGCTGCAGGTAGAACGGCAGCCGGCCGCGCCAGCCGTCCAGCAGCCACTCGCGATCCTGGCGCTCGAGCACGCCGCAGAGCTCGGCCGTGGAGAGGAAGCGCAGCTCGGGCCAGCGCTGCAGCGCGCCCGCGAGCAGCGCATCGAGTTCGCGCCAGGCGTGCGCGCTGCGTTCGTCGTCCTGCAGGAAGTTGTCGCGGTGGTTCTCGAGCACGCTGGGCCGGCCCTGGGCACGGTCCTCGGCGAGTGTGGCCAGCGCGTGCGCGGCGTCGCGCCCCTTCTTCGGCTCGAAGTAGCCCGTGCGCACCAGGCGGCGCAGGCCGCCGACGCGCTGGCCGTTGAACCACGCACCCTCGGCGCCGCCCGCCTCGCCCTGCGCGCCGCGCGTCGTGTAGCGGCAGCCCGGCGTCACCAGCCAGGCGACGCCGTGGCGCGCCCATTCGCGCTCGACCGCCTCGGTCCAAACGAAAGTGGGCGGCACGACGATGCGCGGCGCCTCGCCCAGCAGCTCGCGGTAGGCGGCCACCTCGTCGGCCACCGCGGCGGCCACGTCGGCATCGGCATGCGGCCGCGCCGGCAGCGTGGCGGCATGCACCCAGCGGCTTTGCAGTGCCGAGGGCAGGGCTTCGGTCAGCGCCGGCTGCGGTGCACGGCACCAGGCCTGCACGGCGGGGTCGGCGCTCGCCATCAGCGTCGCGGGCCAGTAATGCTCGAGGCCGTGCAACTGCCACGCGAGCAGGCCCTCGGCGCGGCCCCGGCGCAAGGACTCCTGCACCGGGCGCAGCGCGGCGGCGTCCAGGCGCAGGCGGGCATAGCGGCCGGTGGCGGCGATGGCCGCGCCGTCGGGCACCGCGAGCACGAGCGCGAGGCTCGCCACAGCCGGGTGGCCGCTCGCGTCGCGGTGCCGCGCCAGCACTTCGCACAGGCGCTGCAGGGCCTGCGCCTGGACCAGCGGTCCGGCGCCCCAGTCGTCGCTCTCGAACACGAGCACGGGCGCCCGGAACACCGGCTCGCGCCACAGGCGCCGCAGCACCGGGGCAAAGGCGAGCGCCACCGCTGCGCAGGCCAGCGCCCAGGCCAGCATCGCCACGAACACCCACTCGAGCATGGCGCGGCGGCGCGAACCCTAGCCGGGCCGCTGCCGCAACGCGCCGACCGGCGGCGTCGCTGCGGCCGGCTGGGCCGCGCCTGCCTGCTGGGCCGCGGCTTGCGGCTGCGCCGCTGCCGCCGCCGGCTGCGCCGCGCTCGGGGCACCGGCGCCCTGCGCCTGCAGCGCCCTGCGCGCCAGGTCGTAGGTGACGACGACGAGCGCGATCAGGTGGTACAGGTAGTCGAAGTAGCCCAGGCCGAGGAAGGCCCCGCCGACCATGTACGCGGTGAGGCTGACCTGCAGCATCGCCGCCAGGTTGCCGGCCCAGCGCACCGACTCGTTCTTCTTGGCCAGCCGGATCACGGTGCCGCATTTCCACCAGGTCATCGCCAGCAGCGCGAGGAAGATCCCCAGGCCCACGAAGCCGTGGTGGCCCATCATCTGGAAGTAGATGCTGTGCGAGTCGTGCACGTCGTGCGGCACCGGTGCGTAGCGCTGGAACGAGGGCGCCAGGAAGGATTCGAAGCCGCCGCCGAAGAAACGGTCGCGCGCCATGTTCCAGGCCATCCACCAGGCGTTGATGCGGCCCAGCGCCGAGGCGTCGCTGTCGTAGGTCTTGATCGTGTCCATGCGCTCGTACCACGAGGCCGGCATCAGGTCGGCGACGACGGCGACCAGGGCCACGATCAGCAGGCCGCTCCAGACCTTGTTGCGGCTCTTGAGCCAGAACAACAGGCCCGTGGCGGCAAGTGCGACGAGCGCGCCGCGCGACTGGCTGCCGACGGCCGAGATGGCGGTGAGCGCCATGCCGGCCAGCAGGCCCAGGCGCACCCACTTGCCGCGGGCCTCGAGCTGCAGGTAGCGCATCAGCGGGATCGTCATCGTCATCGCCAGCGCCAGTTCGTTGTTGCCGCCGATGAAGGTGCCGAATGGCCCCTGCACGCGGTACACGCCGCCGTGGGCGATGGTGAACAGACCGCCCTTGATGCCGTAGTAGCCGAGCGACAGCACGATGACCCAGACGAAGGCCCGCACCTTCTCGCGCGAGGTGAGCATCAGCAGCGTCATCGCGGTGAGGATCTGGATCTTCAGCACCTTCACGTACTGGATGATCGCCAGTTCCTGATACAGCGCCTGCGTCGTCGTCAGCCCCATCCAGGCCACAAACACCACGAGCAGCGTCATCTCGCGGCTCCAGACCAGGCGCTTGGCCTCCTTCGACATCAGCATGCCGACGAGGGTGGCGATGGCGACGATCTGCACCACCGGCATCTCGAGCATGAAGCCGTAGCACAGGCGGTGCGGGTTCATGTAGCCCAGCCAGGCGAGCAGCAGCACGCCCCAGAACGGGCGCTTGAGCACGAACGGCAGCGAGCCGAAGACGATGCCGGCGAGGACGAGGTCACGCATGGTCGGACAGGGCGGGTTCCGGTGCGCTCACGGGGCCGGCCTGGCCCACCTGGCCGACGTGGCTCACGACGTAACGGTACTTGCCCGAGCGCTCGGGGGCAATCCCGACCACGCGCTCGACCTGCACGCGCACCGGCTGGCCCAGGCGCGCCTTGAACTGCGCCACGACGCGCGCCTCGGCGGCGGCGTCGAAGCCGGCGTCGGCGACGACCTGCACGCGCAGCTCGTCGCGGCTTTCCTGCACGATCTTGAACTGGCGGATCTCGGGCAGGTCGCGCAGCACGTAGACGAGCGCCAGGCCGTGCATCACGGTGCCGTCGGCAGCGACGACGAAGTCGGTCGTGCGGCCCTGGATCTCCTGCAGCAGGGGCAGGCCGCGCCCGCAGGCACACTGCGCGTCGCCGAGCACGGCCACGTCGCCGGTGCGGTAGCGCACGAACGGGAATTCGCGCGTGGCCAGGTGCGTGACGACGATCTCGCCGGCCTGGCCCGGGCCGAGCACGCGCCCGGCGGCGTCGACGATCTCGACGATCACGTCCTCGGCCGTCAGGTGCATGCCGCCGGCCGGGCATTCGTGGGCGATGAAGCCGGCGTCGCGCCCGCCGTAGCCGTTGGCGACGCGGCAGCCGAACACGCGCGCGATGGCCGCGCGCTGCTCGTCGTACAGGCGCTCGCTGGTGACGAAGGCCACGGCGATGCCGAGGTCGTCCATGCGCTGGCCGCGCGCCTGGGCGTGGCGCGCGATGTGGCCGAGCGCGCTCGGGTAGCCGAACAGCATCTTCGGGCGCCGCCTGCGGATCGCGGCGACGAAGCCGTCGAGCTTGCGCTCGCTCATCTCGAAGGCCGGCAGCAGTTCCGTGCGCAGCAGCCGGTCGCGCAGCGCGCGCACGCGGTCCTGCGCGCCCAGCTCGATCGGCGAACCCCAGACGACGATCTCGGGGTCGCCGATGTCGACTCCCCACCAGCGTGTGGCGCGCCACTTGGCAGCGACGTCGTGGCTGACGCGCTCCTTGCCGATGAAGAACACGAGCGGCTCGCCCGAGCTGCCGCCGGTGTTGAAGCGCGCGAGGCGGCGCGCCTGCTCGTGCTCGAGCTGCCCGGTGTGGGCGCGCACGAGCGGCTTGTCGAGCAGGGGCAGGCGCTGCAGGTCGGCCAGGCTCGCGATGCCGGCCGGCTCGAAGCCGAGCCGTGCGAACAGCTCGCGGTAGTAGGGCACGTGGCGGCCGGCTTCTACGAGCAGCGCGCGCAGGCGTTCGAGCTGCAGCGCGGCGAGCTGCTCGCGCGTCCACCACTGCGTGCGCTCGAGCCGGCGGCGCACGGCCAGCGTGGCGTGCCCCTTGAGCCGTTCGTGCAGCGGGAACAGCAGGCCGGAGGCGAAGCGGGTGTAGGCGCCGGGCATCGCGGTACCTCGACCTCAGGGGCAGGCGGCCTGGCCGTGCGCCTTGCAGGCCGGCCGCCGCTCGTGCAGCGCGCGCAGTTCGGCCACCAGCTCGGCGACGCGCCGCTCCCAGCCGTTGGCCTCGGCATGGCGGCGGATCGCCGCCGCGTCCCAGCGCCGCGCAAGCGCGTCGCCGATCGCCTGCTGCAGGGCAGCCGCGTCGCCGAAGGGCACGACGCTGCCGAGTTCGGGCCGGCACACGACCTCGGCGTTGCCGCCGACGGCCGTCGTCACCACCGGCAGCCCGCAGGCCATGGCTTCGAGGAAGACGTTGGCCCAGCCCTCGTTGCGCGTGGCGAGCACGAAGACATCGGCCGCACTGAGCGGGCCGCCGAGTTGGTCGGGCGCGAGCGGCCCGAGGAAGCGCACCGTGTCTTCGAGCCCGGCCGCCTGCACCTGGCGGTGCAGCGCTTCGCTCATGTCGCCCTCCGGCCCCGGGCCTCCGACCACAAGGTAGACGAGGCCCGGGTGGCGCTGCCGCAGCGCCGGCAGCAGCTCGATCACGCGGTGGAAACCCTTGCGCTCGACGAGGCCGCCCACGCTCACCAGCACCGGCGCGTCGAGCCCGAGGCCGAGCGCATGCCGCGCCTGCGCCCGCGGCAGCGCCCGGAAGCGGTGCAGATCGACGCCGTTGCCGACGACGCGCACCTTGTCGGCCGCGATGCCCAGGCCGAGCGCCACCTGGCGCAGCGACTCCGACACCGCGAAGACGCGCGTCGCGCGCACGAGCGCCGTGCGCAGCCGGCGGCGCAGCACCGCATCGCGGGCCTGCCGCGGCTCGGTGCCGCGCAGCGTGATCGCCACCGGCACGCCGAGCCAGCGCCCGAGCAGCGTGGCCGCGTGGCCGTCGGGGTAGCCGAAATGCGCGTCGATGAGGTCCAGGCGCCCGGCGCGCCTTAGCCGCCACAGCGCAGGCAGCGCGCCCAGCGCCATCAGCCAGCCGTCGAAGCGCTTGAGCACACCAGGCACGGACAGGAAGCGCGGATACCAGACATCGAAGCCGCGCTGCGTCTCGTGGCGCGGCGCGCCCGGTCGGAACCCGGGCCGCACGCGGCGCAGCAGGCCCTGCAGCGGGAACC
>WBZR01004860.1_pt1 | contig 10717 bp, 9 predicted proteins | sample 5204231 | NCBI WGS metagenome assembly WBZR01 (sample SAMN12412403, study PRJNA552823) | activated sludge metagenome | isolation source: activated sludge from anammox sidestream of wastewater treatment plant... | place: USA: Virginia | collected 2017-08
GCCTTGCGACTGCACCCGCCACCCACGCGCACGCGCAAACCGAAGTGACGCTCGCCGACGAAGAGCGCCAGCGCTGCGAGGTCTGGACGCGCGTGATGGGCTACCACCGTCCGGTGGCTTCGTTCAACACGGGCAAGAAGGGCGAGTTCGCCGAGCGCCGGCATTTCGAGGAGGGCAGCGCCGGCCTGGCGCGCGCGCGCGCTTGAGCCCGGTCGCGGCGGCGCGCTGCGCCGCCGACAAGCTGGCCGTCGGCGGTCTGCAGCCGTTCACGTCGATCGACTACCCCGGCGCGCTCGCCGCCGTCGTGTTCGTGCAGGGCTGCGCCTGGCGCTGCTCCTATTGCCACAACCCGCAGTTGCAGGCGCGCGGCGCCGCCCGCGGCCCGGCGTGGGCCGAACTGCGGCCCTGGCTGGCGCGGCGAGCGCGCGTGCTCGACGCGCTCGTCTTCAGCGGCGGCGAACCCACGCTCGACCCGGCGCTGCCGCAGGCGATGCGCGAGGCGCGCACGCTCGGCTACCGCATCGGGCTGCACACGGCCGGCATGTCGCCGCGCCGCCTCGAGCCGCTGCTGGCACTGGTCGACTGGGTGGGGCTCGACGTCAAGGCGCCGCTCGACGACGACGCGCTGCACGAGCGCCTGAGCGGCGTGCGCGGCGCCGCCGCCGCCGTGCGCGCGAGCCTCGACGCGTTGCAGGCCTCGGGCGTGGCCTACGAGTGCCGCACCACCGTGCACCCGAGCCTGCTCGAGCAGGGGCGGCTCGCGCGCGTCGTCGCGCAGCTCGGCGCGCGCGGCGTCGCGCGCCACGCGCTCCAGGCCTGCCGACCCACGGCCGACGCGCCGCACGCGGCGGCAGCCGGCTGGCCCGACGCCGCGACGCTGGTCGAGCTCACCCGAAGCCGTCCGGCGCTGCTGCTGCGGCCTGCCGCCTGACCCGACCGCGGTATCGGGGGCCACGCACCGGAGCGCGCCTGCGCGGCACGCGCCGCGACTGCTGCCCGCACCTCGGGCTCGCACCCGGAGCACGCTCGTGCAAGGGACGCGCGGATAAGATGCGTACAATCTGCACGTTTATATTGCACCGCAGATGCCCGATCCGTTTGCCGATTGCCTGACGCGCCATCGCGTGCGGGCCCCGTGTCGCGCCGAGTGCGCGCGTGCACGACGGCGCGTGCCGCGGCGGCCGGCGCCATGAAGCCCGCCGGCGCCTCGGCGGCGCCGGCCGACGACGCCGGCTGGGTCTCGCTGTACGAACGGCCGGACAAGATCTACCCGCGCTCGGTCAGCGGCCGCTTCACGCGCCTGCGCTGGGCCACCGTGTGGCTGACGCAGGCCGTGTTCTACGGCGTGCCCTGGCTGCGCTGGAACGGCCGCCAGGCGGTGCTGTTCGACCTCGATACGCCGCGCTTCTTCGTGTTCGGCCTCGTGCTGCAGCCGCACGATCTGGTCTTCCTCGCCGCGCTGCTCGTGATCGCGGCGATGACGCTGTTCTTCTTCACCGCGGTGGCCGGACGGCTGTGGTGCGGCTACGCCTGCCCGCAGACGGTCTACACGGAGATCTTCCTGTGGATCGAACGCCATACCGAGGGTGACCGCAGCGCACGCATCCGGCTCGACGCTGCGCCTTGGAGCCCGGACAAGCTGCTGCGCAAGGGCGGCAAGCACCTGCTGTGGATGCTGCTGTCGCTCTACACCGGTTTCACCTTCGTCGGCTACTTCATTGCGATCCGCGAGCTCGCCGGCCAGGCTGCGGCCCTTGCGCTCACGCCCTGGCCGACCTTCTGGATCCTGTTCTACGGCGCGGCCACCTACGGCAACGCCGGCTGGATGCGCGAGCAGATCTGCAAGTACATGTGCCCGTACGCGCGCTTCCAGAGCACGATGATCGACGCCGACTCGCTCGTGATCGCCTACGACAACCTGCGCGGCGAGCCGCGCGGTGCGCGTGCACGCCGCGCCGATCCCGCGGCGCTCGGCCTGGGCTCCTGCGTGGACTGCACGCTGTGCGTGCAGGTCTGCCCGACCGGCATCGACATCCGCAAGGGCCTGCAGAACGAGTGCATCGGCTGCGCCGCCTGCATCGACGTGTGCGACAGCGTGATGGACCGGCTCGGCTACGCGCGCGGCCTGATCCGCTATGCCACCGCCAATGCCGTCGCCCTGGGCTGGAGCCGCGCCCAGATGCTGCAGCGGCTGTGGCGGCCGCGCGTGCTGGTGTACGCGGCGGTGCTGGTGGCGGCGATGGGCACCTTCGTCGCCGCGCTCGCGCTGCGCGCGCCGGTGGCGATGGACGTCGTGCGCGACCGCGGTGTGATGGCGCGCCTGGGCGAGGGCGGCCGGGTCGAGAACGTCTATCGGGTACAGTTGCGCAACCGGACCGAGCGGCCCGCGCGCTATCGCCTGCTGGCGCAAGGGTTGCCGGGCCTCGACGTCGATGCCGGTGCGAGCCTCGAGCTCGGTCCCGGCGAGGTGCGGCCATTCACGGTGCGACTGGTGGTATCGGCCGACAAGGCGAGCACGCTCGCGAGCGGCTCGCATCCGATCACGCTCGAGCTGGCCGCTTCGGACGGGGGCGAGGCGCTGGCACGCGAACGATCGACCTTCGTCCTGCCGCGCTGAACGCGCTGCACCACTGCACTGGGAAGCTTGCATGCTCGACACCCGCCACTTCGACATCCCGCGCTTCCTCGGGGTGCTGCCGCTGTTCAGCGATCTGGCGCCGCCCGAGCTCGAGCGGCTGGCCGAGGGTTGTCATCTGCGGCGGGTCGAGCGCGGCGACATGGTCTTCCGCATGGGCGAGCCCTGCGATTCGTTCCACGTCGTCGTCACCGGCCAGGTCAAGCTGTTCGTGCTCTCGCCCACCGGCCAGGAGAAGGTGATCGAGCTGATCGCCCCGGGCCACAGCTTCGCCGAGGCCTTGATGTTCCTCGGCAAGCCCTACGTCGTGAACGCGCAGACGCTGGCCGACTCGCTGCTGCTGACGGTGCACCGCCACGCCGTGATGGACGAGCTGCAGCGCGACCCGCGCTTCGCGCTGCGCATGCTCGCCGGCCTGTCGCGCCGGCTGCACGGGCTGGTGCACGACGTGCAGGCCTACGCGCTGCAAAACGGCGTGCAGCGCGTCATCGGCTACCTGCTGCGCGACCAGGCGCCGGGCGAGGGCACGAGCGGCGAGGTGCTCACGGTGTCGCTGCCGGTGAGCAAGGCCACGCTGGCCTCGCGCCTGTCGCTCACCCCGGAGTACTTCTCGCGCGTGCTGCGCGAGCTCGAGGAGGCACGCCTGATCGAGGTCGACCGGCGCGACATCCGCATCCTCGACGTGCAGCGGCTGGCGGCCTACCAGACCTGAGCCGCTCCCGGTTCTAGAGCCAGCACAGGCCCTGCACGAGGCCGGCGGCCAGCAGCGGCCAGCTCTGCAGGAGCGCGCCGTCGTCGTTCAGCGCGACGACGCGGTTCGGCTCGCTGGTCGCGAGCCACAAGGCGCGCGCATCGGCGCGCAGGGCGAACGGGCGGCCGGCGCCGAAATCGGCGCGTTGCCAGCGATCCGTGCGCCGCAGCCACAGGTGCGGCCGGGCGGTGGTGTCGGAGGCGAGCAGCCAGAGCGTCTCGCCGCGCGCCTGCAGCGCCTGCGTACGCAGGGGGCCGTCGACGTCGCGCGGGAATTCGTGGCGCTCGAGCGTGCGCCAGCGCCAGGTGTCGAGTTCGTGCAGCCCGTCGGCCGCCGGCAGCCACCAAGTCCAGGCGTCGCCGCGACGGCGCAGCACGGCGGCCGCAGGCTGCGCGTCGGCGAGCGGCAGCGTCGCGACGCGCCGGCGCACGTCCAGATTCACGACCTCGATCGACGCGCCCACGCGGCCCGCGACCCAGGGCACGCGCGCGTCGACGAACTGCGGCTCGGGCATCGGCGTGCCCAGCGGCATGCGCCGCACGCCGAGGTAGCCGGGCGCGGCGATCGCCTCGCCCATGCGGTAGTCGTGCACGAGGCCGTCGAAGATCGGCGCTGCCGCCGGGTCGAACGAGATCTCCCAGAGCTCGCCCAGCGCCGGCCAGGAGACGAGGGCGCTGCGTCGCCCGGCATGGGCGACGATGGTGGCGGCGCGAGCGCGCCGGCGTCCTTCGAGATCGCGGCCTTCGTAGTGCCGCAGCGGCGTCGCCTCGCCGTCGAGCAGGCTCAGGCGCTCGCCGTGTGCGGCGAGGACGAAGCGGCCGTCGGCGCTGGCTGCCAGCGCGTGCACGTCCGCGTCGAACCGATGGCTCGCAATCGGCACCCAGCGGCCGTCGGGCTGCGCACGCCAGGACTGCAGATGGCGCGCGTCGCGCGTCGCCCAGACGACGCCGGGCACGGCGGCAAGGCACGACGGGCTGCGGTCGAGCAGCTGCTGGGCGACAGCGCCGCTGCTCTCGATCCTGAGGCCGTCAGGTTCCAGCAGCAGCGCGGTGAACGCGAGCGGAAAGAGGAACGGCGCGCCCGCTTGCGCGGGGCGCGCCGTTCGTGCTGCCGCTGCGGCCGGTGAACCGACGCCGGCGCTGCACGCCAGGGCAAGCAGCGCGGCGCGACGCCTCACCGTCGCAGCGCGAAGGCCGGCATTACTGCTTCATGACCCATTCGACGACCGTCTTCAGTTCGGCGTCTGAGATGGCGGTGGTGGGGTTCGGCGGCATCGGCACCGGGCCGTAGACGCCCGAACCGCCCTTGCGCACCTTTTCCATCAGCTTGGCCACCGCGTCGGCCTGCCCCTTGTGCTTGGCCGCGACCTCCTTGTACGAAGGGCCGACCAACTTCTTGTCCACCGTGTGGCAAGTGAGGCAGTTGGCCTTCTTCAGGATGGGCTCGACGCTCTGGGCACCTGCCGGGGCGCTCAGGCTCAGGGCCAGGGCGGCAGCGGCGGTGCCGAGCAACAAGGGGGAGACGCGCTTCATCTTCGTGGGTCCTCGTGGTGGTTGGTCTTCAGTAGACGTCGTGTTGCGTATTGTAGACGTTGAAGTGTCCCGTCGGCGTGATGAGGCGCGGATCCTTGATCACCGCCTTCAGCTTCAGGGTCTTGTCGTCCACCACCACCAACGCACTTTGCTTGTTCTTGGCTGACCAGACCGAGAACCAGACTTCGTCGCCCGCCTTGTTGTACTCGGGCTGGACGACGCGCTTGGCGCCATCGTCCGACAGGCCGGCCCATTCGGCGATCGGCAGCACCTTGAAGCCCTTGTCGAGGTTCTTGATGTCGAACACGGCAATCGACTGCGAGATCTTCGCGTCGGGGTTGAGCGTCGTGTCGACGTACAGGTTGGTCGACTTCGGGTGCGTCTTGATGAACAGGTTTCCGCCGCCCTGGCCCTTCAACTGCGCGACTTGCTTGAACGCGGTGTCCTTGCGCTTGGTGTCGGTGGCGATGAGCGAGATCGTCTCGTCGCCCAGATGCCCGGTGGCCCAGACCGGACCGAACTTCGGATGCACGAAGTTGGCGCCGCGGCCCGGGTGCGGGATCTTGCCCACCTCGGTGAGCGCGGCCAGCTTGCCGTCCTTGGCGTCGATCACGGCGATCTTGTTGCTGTTGTTGGCCGCCACCATGAAGTAGCGCTTGGAGCTGTCCCAGCCGCCGTCGTGCAGGAACTGCGCCGAGCCGATCTCGGTCATCGTGAGCGCTTCGAGGTTGGCGTAATTCACCATCAAGGTCTTGCCGGTCTCCTTGACGTTGACGACGAACTCGGGCTTGAAGTGGCTGGCGACGATGGAAGCCACGCGCGGCTCGGGGTGGTACTCCTGCGAGCCGACGATCATGCCGCGCGTGGCGACGATCTTGAGCGGCTCGAGCGTGTCGCCCTTCATGATGGTGAACTGCGGCGGCCAGTAGGTGCCGGCGATCGCCAGCTTGTCCTCGTAGCCCTTGTACTTGCTGGTGTCGACCGAGCGCGCCTCGAGACCGACGCGGATCTCGGCGACGTTGTCGGGCTTGGCCATCCACAGGTCGATCATGTTGATCTTGGCGTCACGCCCGATCACGAACAGGTAGCGCCCGGAGGCCGACATGCGCGAGATGTGCACCGCGTAGCCGGTCTTGACGATGTTGATGATCTGCTTGGTGTCGCCGTCGATGAGCGCGATCTCGCCGGTGTCGCGCAGCGTGGTCGAGAAGATGTTGGAGATGTTGTAGTTGTTCTCCTTCTTCTTCGGGCGCAACTCGGGCGGCACGATGACCTTCCAGGTCTTCTTCATCTCGGCCAGGCCGAACTCCGGCGGGGTGGGAGGGTCGTGCTGGATGTAGCGCGCCATCAGGTCGACCTGCTTCTCGTTGAACTCGCCGCTGGTCAGCCAGTTGGGCATGCCGGCGGGCGAGCCGTAGCCGATGAAGACCTTGAGGTACTCGGTGCCTTTGCCCACGGTGATGTCGGGCGTGAGCGGCTTGCCGGTGGCGCCCTTGCGCAGCACGCCGTGGCAGCCGGCGCAGCGCTCGAAGTACAGCACGCGCGCCTGCTCGAACTCGGCCTCCGTCATCGGCGGTGCCTTCGGGTTCGACGACTGGTGCATCGGCTCGGTCGCCAGCGGCGAGGGCGCCGCCTGGAACGTCGCTTCGGGCGAGGTGGTGGTGGTCTTGTCCTGCGCCTGGGCGCCGAACGGGGCCGCGAGCAGCAAGGCTGCGGCGGGGAGAAGCCGGAACGCTTGCTTCCGGGCGAACGACAGGGCCTTCATGGAGCCTCCTTCGGTTTGGAAATCGTGCAGTGCAACAATTCGACTGGGGCGGCATCCTTCCGGCAAGGGCGGTGCCTGTCCTTGAACCAGTTCAAGCGCCACCGACGGTGCCTGCGCCAGCGCGAGACCGCATTGACTTCCATCAGCACGCGTGCATATCGAGCCCCCACCCCGCGGCCTACCGATCCAGTTCAAAGCGCCCGGGGCGCCGCGGCGGCGATGCTGCCGGCCATGGATGGGTGCAGCAGCCGGCGTGCGGCCGACCGGGCGCAGCCGGCGGCGGTCGGCGGGCGTGCGGCGCTGGCGATCGCGCTGGCCGCGGCGGCCGCAGGCGTGCCGAGGGCCGGCGCGCAGGCGGCCGAAGTGCCCGCGTCCATCGTCGTCACCGCCACGCGCCACCCGATCCTCGACGTCGACGCGCCGGCGGCACTGAGCGTGGTGACGCGGCGCGACATCGAGAACCGCGGCGCCGACAACGTTCTCGAGGCGATCCGCGGCGAGGCCGGAATCTCGCTGCAGGGGCGGGCGATCGGCGGGCGCAAGGTGCTCAGCCTGCGCGGCATGGACAGCAAGCACACTTTGTTCCTGGTCGACGGCCGACGCGTCGGCGCCAGCGACCGCGTGATCGGCCACTCCGACTTCCAGTACGACTGGGTGGCGGTCGAGGACATCGAGCGCATCGAGATCGTGCGCGGCCCGCTGTCGGTGCTGTACGGCTCGGAGGCGATGGGCGGCGTCGTCAACGTCATCACGCGCCAGCCGGGCGACCGCTGGCGCTGGGGCGCCAGCGCCGAGGGCAGCCAGACCGAAGGCGGACGCGGCGGCGACGGCCAGCGCGCCTCGCTGCGCCTCGACGGGCCCCTGGGCACGGGCTTGGCGCTGCGTGCCGGCCTGGCGCAGACGCGGCGCGCCGCGCTGGCTTCGGCTGCCGACGCGCGCATCTCCGAGCTCGAGGGACGCGACAAGACCGATGGCTGGGCGACGCTGCAGTGGCGGCCGGCCGCGGCGCACCAGATCGACGCCGATCTGCGCCAGACGCACGAGCGGCGCTGGGCCGACGCGCAGGAGCGCAGCGGCAGGCGCCGCTATCACAGCACCGTGAACCGCATCGAGCGCCGGCTCGGCTCGCTGGCCTGGGAGGCCGACTGGGGCAGCCTGGGGGCGGCCTCGGCGCTGACGAGCCAGCTGCGCGCCTACCGTGTCGACATCGATGTCGAGAACGAGCGCAGCAACGGCGTCGCGGTCAACCCGCCGCAGCGCATCGACGAACGGGTCGTCGAAGGCCAGGCGCGCGTGCGCCTCGGCGCCCAGGATCTGGTGTCGGGCTTCGAGGCCCGCAACGAGGCGCTGCGCGACCCGGGCCTGCCCGGCGGCCGCTCGCTCGCGCAGCACCGTGCGCTGTTCGTGCAGGACGAATTCGCCGTCGCGCGCGCGCTGCGCCTGACGCTCGGCCTGCGCTGCGACGGCCACAACCTGTACGGACGCGAGACGAGCCCGCGCGCCTACCTCGTGTGGCATGGCGACGGTCCGTGGACGTTCAAGGGCGGCTACAGCCACGGCTTCATGGCGCCCAACCTCAAGCAGATCGTGCCGGGTGCGCGCGTCGAGGGCCCGAACATCGTGTACGGCAATCCCGATCTGCGTCCCGAGACGAGCGACGGTGTCGAATTCGGCGTCGGCTGGCAGCGCGGCGCGCGGCAGCTGCAGGCGATGGTCTTCGCGCAACGCGTGAGCCATCTGATCGACCTCAGGCTGCTCTCGGCCGGCGCGGTGCCCGGCACCGGAACCTACGTCTACGAGAACATCGTGCGCGCGCGCATGTCGGGACTCGAGGCTTCGCTGGTCGAGCCGCTGGCCGCCGGACTCGCGCTCGGCCTGAACTACAACTACCTCGACGCCACCGGCGGCGACGGCCAGCGCCTGGTGCAGCGGCCGCGCCACGGCGCGACGCTGCGGCTGGACTGGCAGCAGGGCTCCTGGCGCGCGGGGCTGCGCGCGGAATACAGCGCCGACGAGCGGCTCGCCGCCGCCGTTGCCGGCGCGCCCTCGGTCGCGGCGCCTTCGATCACGCTGCTTGGCGCGCACCTCGGGCGCACGCTGCCCGGCGGGCTCGAGCTTGCGGCCGGCGTCGACAACCTCACGAACCTGAGCCTGGCGGCGAAGTCGCCGCTGTTCACCGCGGTCGAGCCGCCGCGCACCTGGCGCCTGGCGCTGCGCGGGCGATGGTGAGCGGCGCCTGCGCGCGCCGCGCACGGCCGCTGCGAAGGCACGCGCTCCCCGTCGGGACGACCGCCCGCAGGGCCAAGGGGGCGCGATGAACCCGATCGACCACTACCAGGCGATCAAGCAGGCGCACATCGGGCTCGTTTCGGTGAGCGTGGCGCTGTTCGTGGCGCGCGGCATCGGCGTGCAGATGCGCGCGCGCTGGCCGATGCGCGCGGCCGTGCGCTGGACGAGCGTGGCGATCGACACCGCGCTCATCGGCGCCGGCGGCCTGCTGTGGTGGATGCTGTCGCTCGATCCGCGCCGCGAGCGCTGGCTGCTCGCCAAGCTGCTGCTGGTGCTGGTCTACATCGTCATCGGCTCACTCGCGCTCAAGCGCGCGCCGACGCAGGGCACCAAGGCGCTGGCCTTCGTCGCCTCGGTGGTCTGCGTGGCCTTCGTCGCGCTGATCGCGCTCACCCATGGCACGTTCGACCTGGGTGCGCTGTGGCAGCGCTTCAGGGCATGATCTCCACGTATTCGTAGACCTCGCAGTCGGTGATCTGGCGGCGTACCGGCAGCGTGAGGCGACCGAACCAGCCCTGCGGGTCGTGGCGGTCGACCTCGCGGCCGATGAAGCGCAGCAGTTCGCAGATCGGCTCGACGACGTTGGCGCGGTAGCGCAAGTCGTTCTTGACGTAGCCCAGGTACAGGTTCTTCATGCAGTTGCCGCGGCACCAGCCGTAGGCCTCGCAGCCGGCGCAGGGCATGGCCGGCGTCTGCTGCAGCGGGCTCGGCTTCAGCCAGTTGCCCTTGACGCTGCCCATCAGCATCGCCGGCACGTACATCATGTCCGGGCAGGGGTAGATCTGCCCGTTGGGCATGACGTTGACCAGGTGCGAGGACACGCGGCACTGCGTGCGTCCGGCGTAGAGCTCCTGCGCGCGGCCGGGCAGCAGCTTGTTGCGCACGATGCCCATCAGCGGCACGAGCGGATACAGACGGTCGGTGCGCTCGAAGAAGCGCTCGATCAGGCGCACCAGCACCGCCCGGCGCCGCTCGAGCGAGTCGCCGGCGTACATCTCGTCGGCCACGAACTGCCAGTACAGGTAGTCGAACGGCGAGTCGTCGGCCACGAGCTCGTCGAGCTCCTCGAAGCTGGTCGCCGGATTGCCCCAGGTGACGCGCGCCGTGACGCTGCCGCCGATGTGGCCGCGCACCTGGCGCAGGTTCTTCAGCACCTGGCGGTAGATTCCGCGGCCGCGGTAGCCGTCGGTGATGGCCTCGCCGCCGTCGATCGAGACCAGCACGTTCGACAGCCGCGCCAGCACCCAGGCCGGCAGGTCGTCGAGCAGCGTGCCGTTGGTCTGCAGCTGGAAGCGCCAGTGGGGGAAGCGCTCCATCACCTGCAACATCATCGGCCGGTTGAGCGTCGGCTCGCCGCCGTAGAAGGTGACGTAGACCTCCTTGTCGGCCAGGTGCGCGCGCGCGAAAGCCTCCAGTTCGTCGACGCCGTATTCCACCTGCGTCTGCGAGCCCAGCACGTCGCCCACGCCGAGCGAGCAGTAGCTGCATTTGAGATTGCACTTGAGGGTGGTGAGCAGTTGCAGCTCGACGCGCTTGCCGACGATCGGATCGACGGCGCGCGCGCCGGGCTCTTGCGTGCGGGAATGGAAATGCAGCGGGGTGTTCATGGCTCGAGGCTCGATCGGTGCTTGAGGCGGCGGCGCCTGGGCGGCGCCGGCTTTGCGCCGGAGCGACGCGCAGGGCTGCGCGGTCGCTCGGGAGGGCGGCGGGCTTGCGGATGCCGCAGCCGGCGGCGCAGGAGGCCG
>WBZR01004863.1_pt1 | contig 10709 bp, 7 predicted proteins | sample 5204231 | NCBI WGS metagenome assembly WBZR01 (sample SAMN12412403, study PRJNA552823) | activated sludge metagenome | isolation source: activated sludge from anammox sidestream of wastewater treatment plant... | place: USA: Virginia | collected 2017-08
GGCGGCAGCAGACTCAACTGCTCCATTGCGTACGGCTTGAAGGTGAGGTTTCGGTTGTTCATCTCCCTATTGTATTAAACTTTTCCCCAACTGAGGAGGGGCTGTCCTCCCCTTTTTAGACAGCCCCTACACAAGCCAGATGGGGCGGCGAAAAGGAATCAGGAAACTGAATCAGCCGTCCCGTCGAGAAGGAAGCGACAAAAAATCCCCGATGAATTTTCGGGGGTTTTTTGTTATCCCATTTCGATCGTTCAGCAGTTCAACTGCTGAACGATCATGGTTATATTTCTCCGAGCAAAACTTGATCAGTTCCCCGATCCACTTCCCACGGGTAGACGATGTAGGCGTCGGTGACGGCGGCGTAGTAATCGGGGCGGTTGTTGCCGAACAGGTTTCGATACGGATTGAAATGCAGGACGCAGGTTTCGGGGAAGCCGCCCGCGGCAGAGACGCGATTCTTGACCGCCGTGATGGTGCGACCCGATCCCCAGATGTCGTCGACGATGAGGGTTGGGCGACCGCGCATTTTTTCGTCGGCGGGGAATTGGATGAACTCGGGCCACGCCATGATGGATTTTTCTTTGGCGAGTTGCGCGGGGAAGTCTACCGCCGCAGTGAGGACGTGCGTGATGTCCATCGCTTCGGCGAGCATGCCCGCAGGGACGATGCCGCCGCGCGTAATGATCACCATCGCGGTGAATTCGCGTTTGAATTGCGGGATGAGATGGTCAATGAGACGATCCACTTCATCCCATGAAATTAATTCGCGTCGAGGTTTGGGTTGCATAATTTTATTTTCACCCTGAGCGGAGTGACGAGTGGCGCAAAGCGCCACGAGGAACGAAGTCGAAGGGCAAGTGTGATTCCAACTTTCAATTGTTGATGTATGCGCTTCGACTGCGTTCGACCAAAAAACATGGTCTCACTCCGCTCAGCGCGGAAACTAGCCTAACACTGCCGCAAGAGGCGCGGGGGCGGCGACGTGAATATCCTGCCCAGCAACTTGCGCTTTCTCGGCTTCGCGCGCCCAGAGATAGAGGCAGGTGTGATACGCGGCGTTTGTATATGAAGTGATGACACTTGCGATCATCACGAGCGCAAAGAAGATGAACACGCCGAGGGCGATAGCGACAATCGAAACGACGCCGAATTCACCAGTGGCATAGACTGCCCCACCGCCGATGGCGAACGCGATGACAAATCCGCCGAAGCCGAGGAGGAAGCCGATCAGTCCCGTCACCCAGCGGATGCCGACGAAGCCGATGCCGATCAACAACAAGTTTTGTTTGGTGATGTTCCAGATGCGTTGTAAGCCGTTCTTCAAGTTCAAGTCGTCAATGACCATCGCGGGCAATACGAGATACGACGTTTCAAGCCACAACGCCTCCAGCACGCCGCCAAGTGTGCGTAAAAGTCCAGTGGCGAGGCTGGCGAATAAATTATTGCGTCCGCGGTTGTTGCGCGTCGCGTTGCGGAACCACGTCACGAGTGTGGACACCAGCGCGAGCGAGAGAATGTCGAAGAAGTCGCGGCGCACGATTGCCCACGCATGATCCATGCGACCATCGCCTTCGGCGAGATAACCGTAGATCAAGTAGACGGTCATCGCCGAAAAAATATAGGTGATCATGTATTGCACGAAGATCATCAGCAAGCCGAGAATGCCCATGATGATCTGCCCGAATTGCGAATCGCCGAGCAGGAACGCGACGCCGATGATCGGGATGATGCCGATGATCGAAACGATCATCCCAACGATCAACGCGTAGATTGACGGCTTCAACAGATCTTTATCTTTGAACGCCATCGCCCAGGCTTGTTTGAGAAACGACCAACCACGTGAAAATGCTTGCATTATGTCTCCTCTTAACCTCGTTGGTCGAGTAGCCGCGCTTTTGTTCTTCGCGGCGTACCGAAACCAACAAGTCACAAAATTATTCTTGCTAGCATGGTGGTCTCGATACGTCCCGTGACGAGCATCTCGGGACTACTCGACCACCGATGTTCAATTGATTATAGCAAACTAATCGGGTCAACTTCTACGCGCCAGCCGTCGAGTTTTACGTCGCGCAACAATTCTTTTGGATTCGATCCGCGCAGGATGATCTGCCACCTATACAACCCCGCCACTTTGGAAAAGAAACACGGGACGGGACCGATCACTGTTGACGACTTGCCACTGATGACTGATAACTTCTCTCTGACACGTTTCGCTTCTTTCCCAGCCGACGCTTGGTCGCCGCTTCGAAATTCGAGTCGCACCAGACGCGCGAACGGCGGATAGCCCAGCCGTTTACGTTGTTCCAATTCATATTCATAGAATCCATTCACGTCATGCCCCGCCGCGGACTGGATGACTTGATTCGCAGGGTCGAATGTTTGCAGGACAACTTTCCCGCCGCGTTCACCGCGACCCGCGCGCCCCGCCACTTGAGTCAACACTTGAAAGACTCGTTCGCTCGCAAACGGATCGGGCAGATGTAATCCCACGTCCGCAAGCACGATGCCGACGAGAGTGACCATCGGCAGGTCCAATCCTTTGGCGAGCATTTGCGTGCCGACCAACACGTCCGCTTTGTGATTCGCAAAATGCGTGAGGATCATCTCGTGCGCGTCTTTTTGGCGCGTGGTGTCCCAGTCCCAGCGCAGAGTCCGCGCTTTGGGGAACAGCGCGTTGACCTCCGCTTCAACCTTTTCACTGCCGAGTCCAAATTCGCGGATCTGTTTCCCTCCGCACTGCGGACAAGTCTTCGGCTTGCCGCGTTCGTATCCGCAGTGGTGACAGAGCAATCGTTCTTTATCTTCCGTGTGAAATGTCAGCGGCGTGTCGCAGTTGGGACATTTCAACACATGTCCGCAATCGCGGCAGAATACGTACGTTGAAGTCCCGCGTCGGTTGAGGAAGAGGATCGCTTGCTCGCCGCGCTGAAGGGTAGAGTCAAGTTCACGAAGCAGAAGCCGACTGAAAATCCCGCGTTGACCCGCTTTCAATTCGTCGCGCATGTCCACGATGTGGACGGGAGGCAATCCCGATTCGACGATGCGTTTGGGGAGTGAGAGAACCCTCACCCCTAGCCCCTCTCCCTGAGGGAGAGGGGAACTTGCGGCGCGGAATCGCTGTTCGATTGTCGGCGTGGCGGAGCCGAGCACACACACCGCGCCGCAGAGACGCGCGTAGGTTTGCGCCGCGTCCACCGCATGATAGAACGGCGGCTCGGCTTGATGGAACGACGAGTCGTGACATTCATCCGCAACGATGAGACCGATGTTCGGCAGAGGCGCGAAGAGCGCGCTTCTCGCGCCGATGATGACCTTGAGCTTGCCCGCGCGCGCGCGACGCCACGTGTCATATCGCTCGCCCTCCGAAAGTTTCGAATGGACAAGTCCCACCTGCCCAGGGAAGCGATTTAAAAATCGCCGTACCGTCTGCGGCGTGAGCGCGATCTCAGGCACAAGGACGATCACTTGTTTGCCGCGCTTCACCACTTCTTCGGCGGCACGCAAATAAATTTCTGTTTTGCCTGAGCCTGTGACGCCATACAAGAGGAATGCTGCGTACTGCGTACTTCGTATTGCGTTTACGATCTCGTTCAAGGATGAGTTTTGTTCAGCAGTTAACTCAATGACCTGTTTACTTGTTTCCCTGTTTACTTGTCTACTTGTCTTCTCCAACGGATCACGAAACACTTCGCTCTCGAACAAGCGGATCAATCCGCGTTCTTCGAGTTCCTGCAAGTCGGCGAGATTGCATCCGCTTTCGGCGTACACCCACGAGACGTTGATCGCTTCGGGTTGCTGGATCAAGAATCGCAACGCAGACTGCCTGCGCGCGAGCGTTTGCTTCGTCCCCAGAGTCGGCATCTCAACGTCCGCTTCTTCTGGCGTGACTGCGAGCTGGGCAACGCGAATATATTTCGATCTCACCCTCGGCGGCGGCAACACGGACCGCGCCGACAACACGCCTTTCCGCACGAGGAATCCCGCCGTCTTGCGCCAATCCACTTTGGAGAAGTGAGTGTCAATTTGACGTCCGCGCAATGAGCCGCGTGTGCGAAGTAAGTTTAGCAAACGGTCTTCAATCGTCAATCGTTGAGTCTTCGGGCTAATCCCACTCCCCTCGGGTAATCGTAAATCGTAAAGCGTATCCACCTGTTGACTTAACCCCACTGGCAAAAACAATCCCACCACCGCCGCCAACGGCGCAAGCGTGGACTCTGCCATCGCCTCCGCCAACGCGATCTGCGCCTGAGTCAACACAGGTTCAGGGTCAACGAGTTCGATGATCTCCTTCACATCGCGCACAGACGGCTGGTCAATGAAGCGGAGGACAACTCCCTGCACGGTTTGCTTCCCAAACGGGACGATGACCAAATGCCCGACTCCCACCCTCCCTGCGAGGGATTCTGGCACGGCATAATCGAACACTCCCGCAATGGCTGGCACGTTGACGACGATTTGAACGAAGGAGGTCATTGGGGAAGATTGTAACTGGAAAGGGTTTTGGATGTAAAATCCATCTTGAAGGCTATCGTCGCAGGAATAGCAAAGCCATATTCATGGAGGTTCACATGAGAAAATCAATCTTCCTTCTGCTTATATTGTTGATTTCATGCTCTCCTGTTTCGACTTCCACTCCTACATCAACCCCATTTCCACCTACAGCAACTGCAACTCCACCACTAACTGAGACGCCAACCGCCACACCAACACCCGAAGGTTTTCAGACAGGCCCGGATGGCGCGGTGCAGGTTTATGAAAAGGGGCATTGGGTAGACTTAAGCACAAAAGTCCCCGACACCATTTGGGGAGATCGTCCCGAAGGTGCAAGCGTGGTCCTCAAGGACGGAGAAGCCTTGCTTCGCATGGAACTAAATAACTTCCAAAGCCCCGACGGAAGCGCTTTTGCCGACATCGCCGAGTACAATCCTGAAACAAAAAAGTGGGAAGTCAAGCCGTTTTCGATTACACGCTCGACAGCAGAAGATGTGATGTTTTATCAGAAAAACAACAATTTCATAAAAGTTGATACGGGAGAAAGAATTCAAGTATTTCATTCTCACGTATCAATATTGGGCTTTAAAGTTGAAGAAAATTCTGAGGGCAATATGTCGCTTCAATTGATGGCTTTGTATAAGGGACGTGTACTCGTTTTTCAACCTGGTGAAATATCTATCACAGTACTTGAATCAGGCGAAATCAAGCCCAAGTTGTTAAATCCCGAAAAAATTGATTTGCGGAACGCATTAGAAGTTATTCGTATCTTGAAACTGGATTTTGGAAATGGTGGCTCAGGATTCTTTTTAAGTTTCTTCGCAACACAAAATGGAGTTGCCGTTGACAACTGCATTAGACTCGATTTTTATAATTCACAAAGACTGAGAGATTGGTGTAGTGGTGAGGTTGAAAAGGGAGCAAGTAGAAAAACTCTGAACAAAGACAACATAGACTACATGTTATTGAACCAACCCAATCCAATAACTTTAGAAGAAGATTCAGATTTTAGTGAATTGCCCGCTTTTTGGGAGCAAGCTCTTGTGCCTGCTATTGACGGCGCGTTTTTAGATTTTAGCGTTACAGATAAAAGGTAGCGTTACCGTTTGAGTTTCATAAACCTATTGACCTCAAACCCTCGATTGCTACAATGATGTAAGGATGCGAAAAAAATTTCTTGTTTTTTTAACTATTTTCCTAATTGCTCTTGCTTTGTATGGCGTGTATTTGTTTTTGGTGTTTCAAAAAACAAAAAGTGAGTTGGTGAACGAAGTTCTACAGCCTGCCATGAAAGATGTTCCTGCAGGCGAAGTAATACTCGATGAAGTCGAGAGACACCCCGTTGTTCCCTATGAACGCGTAAGTCTGAACAACGTATGGGTCAAAAATCACGATAATTACTTCAGTTCCGACGGCGCTACCCCCATGGTTGATCTCGAGTTGGGTTTTGTTAGCGGGGGAGTTGAAAAAAGCTTTAGCGTCACTTTGTTCGACAAGGTTTTACATAAAGTGCTTGTTCGAAAAAACGAAGAATACACCTCGGAAGATAAGGGGTTAGTGGACGTGCACTCTATTGATTATGTGAAAGGTGAAAAGCTTAGCGTTATATTGGCGTATGTTCCCAATGGCGAACAAGGCACAAAAGAAAAACTTGATGAATACTGTTCGATTGCAAACGATCCGATATGCTTGAGTATCCCTGCGGGGTTTGGGACAAAAACAATCACTTCTAAATCTTTGATCATCGATTCGAGTGTGAACGGCACGGCGTTTTCACCATCCGAGGTAGCAGTTTGGGCCTTATTTCGGAACTTGGTTAATCCCAACGTTTACGAATAGTAGTAAGTTATGAAAAGGGTAATTTATTTCTTTTTGTCTATTGGCGTTGCCGTTTTTGCCGTGCTTTTGCAAGGAGCGGATGGTGCAAATGCCCAAACATGTCCGCACCCTGCTTGCGGAGCGCCTGGACTCCCTTGCTGTTATGGAGATGTTGCAGTAGACGAAATAACCCGATGTGTTGGGGACTGACTTGGGTCAATCTTATGGAACATGTACCCCAATTTACACCAGAGCGCGTCCCAGCTGTCCTAATGCCGCGACTTGTCAAACCGCACCCATTTGTAGTTCAAACGACGGTTGTGCAATCACAAGAAATTCTAGCAATTGGATCACGGGTTGTGCTATGCCCTCGTCATGTTCCCCTGCAACTTGTTGCGGGGCGGGGGTTGTGCCGTCAAACACTCCAACTTCGGGGCCTGGCGCCACAAACACTCCCATTCCTCCCACAAGTACGCCTACGACTCCGCCGGGAAAGTCCTGCAGTGTGGATATTTCGCCTGCGTCCGTCACGGTGCCACAAGGCGGGAGCACATCTTTTTCGGCTACAGTCAGCGGAGTGACGGGTGGGAGTGTGGATAGCGTGATTTTTAGATCGCTTGATACGGCACGTTGACGACAATTTGAACGAAGGAGGTCATTGGGGAGATTGTAGCACTGCAAACAAGTCTGCCTTTTCGTACAGGGAGATTATAATCAGGCTGTGACCACAAAAACATCCACTCAATTTGTCGTCTGTCTCAGAAATAACGGTTACGAGGCTTCACTCGAACCGCGAAAAATTTATCAAGTTCTATCCGACAAAGAAGCGGAAAGTCACAAAATGCTGCGCGTCATTGACGAGACGGGAGAAGATTATCTCTTCCCCGCCAGTCTATTCTCCCCTATTTCTCTCCCGCAAACACTTGTGAAAGAGTTGGCTTTATCCGCCTAACTTGCTTGTTTGATCACAACGAAAACGCCTTGTCGACACTTTGGTCGCAAGGCGTTTTGATTCCATACGAGACAATGACCAAACGCCCAACCCCCACCCTCCCCGCGAGCGATTCAGGCACGGCATAATCGAACACCCCCGCAATGGCTGGCACGTTGACGACGATTTGAACGAAGGAGGTCATTGCGTAGGATTGTAACTTACACGGTCAGGGAAAATCAAAAGCCCTTAACTGATTTTACGGAATTGGTAATTCTGGACAGGTAGCATGATAAGGTATAGATTGTCCGACGAATTGATCCCACTCTTGTTGCGTAAAGTTCCTACCTGCAATGTTACACGCCTTCTCTATCCAAGATTGCGAATCAAGATCCCACAGAATAACTTCTTCACTTGATATTGATATCAAAGTATTATCATTTTCCGAAAAAAATACGCCGCCATTCAAAATAGAACTTGAATGACCATCGAGGATAACTTTTTGAAAAAGATTCCCTGGAACAGTAATATCCCAAAGGATTACTGTTCCGTCTTCATCACCTGACGCTATTGTTTTGTGATCGGGACTAAACGCCACACTCGTCAATCCATAAGGGTGTACTTTACTCTTTGTAACCAGAAGCTCGACCTCGCCACTTGGAAGTAGTTTCCAAATCGAGATTGAGTTGTTAGCATTGGCACTTGCAAGCAAGGTGTTATTTGAATCAAGTGCCACGCCATTAGGATTTAAGGAATCTAACTCAATTCGCATGATAGGTAATTTCCCGGGAGGAAAGTCCCATATTTGCAACTTACAGGTTGCTATTGCCACAAAGTTTCCATCTGGCGCAAATACGGTATCTTTATAAGGACAAGCACCAGAAGCAACTGGGCGAAACTCTCTGGATATATTCTCACCTGATATGTCCCATTGAAAAACTTTTATTGTTCCATCTCCGACTTCGCCCATTAGAATGTAATCATTCCCAACAGCAAAAACATCTGTTGTATTCGACTCTAGGATATGTCGAGTTGAGCGCATAGGGATATTGAATATATATCCAGATGGATTATACGAATAAACAAAACCTCCTAAATATAGCAATTTATCATCGTCTGGGCTAAACTCAATTTTGTCAATAGGGTTTCTAATCGAAATCGTATCTCTTATTCTCGGAATAGTTGGGTCAGCCAAATCCCATAAAACAATTTCACCATCATTGTTTCCCAAAGCTAAGAGGTTTAAATTTGAACTATAAGCCACATCAGTAATTATTGCATTATTCAAAACTCTACTTTGCCAGATAGGCCGAACTGCTTCTTGTGAAATATCCCAAATAATTGCTTTTGAGTCATCGCCACTTGATGCAAGAAATCTTCCTGATGGATGAAGCCCTATATCATTAATACGATTTGTATGGCCATTGTACACTTTGATCACACGTGTCGCACGAGGATTAGATATATCCCATTCCACTATCAGACCATCCTGTCCCGCCGTCAATAGTGTTGAATTATTTGAATTAATCACCATGCTCGAAACGAGTCCGCGATGGATTTGGGAATAGTCAACAGAGTCTATTAAGGAGAAACCATTATTAAATCCATAGTAAATATTAAGCATCTGTTTACTAGCAACAACAACGTATTTTGAACCAATCGCAATATCTGCTATTCCCTTTTCGCGCACAATGGCTCTCTGCGATTCCAAAGGATTGAAAGAAGATGCTCTTAGATTCCATACACGGAAAGTGTCATCTTCACCACCCGAAACCAGATAAGGATCTATAAAATTTGGGTCAAACTTCAGATAGGTGATACTTGCACCTTCATGGGGGTGAGAAATATCACCAATCTCTTTAAGGGAATCAACGGGGAAAATATCGTAAAGTTTGATAGTTCCATTACCTGCTACTGCAAGAACATTATTATCTGGGCTCACGGCGACTTTTGTATCAACTAATGAGTGAGGTGTAAATACCTCAATCGTAGTGATAGCATGTATGTTAGAAGTACTAATATCCCAAACACTAACTTTTCCGTCCTGATATCCGATAATCATTATTGTGCTAGCAGAATTGAATGTTACATCAGTAGGGATATCAGCAGTTAAACCACGCCATGATTCGACTGGCTTTGCAGAGAACGGATATTTAGTGTCCCAAAGCTCAACGCTGTCACCAAGCGTAGCCATCAATTTTCCATCATCTGAATACACAACTTTTCGGATAGACTCCGCAGAAGGGAATACTAAAGTTTGGACAAGCCCTGATGGTATTCTATTAAGTAACACAGGCAAAATACTAGAGAAGCGATCTTGAGCCAGATCATTATTCCCAAGCAGGCGATGGGACTCGACTCCGAGTAATAAACCCTGCGCATAATTTGTGTTCATTACTGACAAAGCATTTGCTGATAAGTTTTCCGAAATCTTTAATATTTCCTGTTCGCTGGCTTTTTGAGCACTTAAATCAGCAACTTGTTGAATAGCAGTTGTGGTCGCCTGAGCATTTGCAACTCTTGTACTTTCTGCTTGAGAAGTTTGAAGCGCTTTCCTCTCATTGGCGATGGCTTCTATTTGGGCCTCCAACCCCGCAGTAGAGGTCAGTTGGGAAGACAAGGCATTATTTCTTTGTTCCCAGGCAATTGCCCCAAAGACAGCTAAAATAAGAAAGGCGAATACAACGCTGGTTACGATTAACCATCTTGTCTGTCTTACCTGCTTTCCGCTTGATGAAATATATTCTTCTAGCTTCTGAGACTCTATTGGTTCGTCTAAATCTGCGCGGCGTTTTGACCAGAAGTCTTGCGCCACAGCTAACTCACGTCCTCGTAATAATTCTCCCCTGCCATCTCTCCATTCTTTATACCGCCCTACTAGCTTCTGCCGCCACGTCAAGAAGTTTCGATTTTCATCGAGCCATTTTTTCAATCTTCCCCATTCACGAAGCAAAGTATCATGAATCAATTCAGCAGATTCGCTGCTGGTAACGAGTAGACGCAAGTCAGTGAAATACTCGATGATACGCCGCGCTGGTTCATCGAACTCAGACAATGACCTCCGTTTGCGAGTGTCGGGTAAGCCTTGTGCCTCGTCGCCAAGATGAACGAGCGATGTTAGCAATCCCTCGGCCAGAGTTTGATCCTCTTTAGCCAGGCGGCTAAAGGCATCATCTGCCCAGCGTGTGAGACTACCTGTCACGCCATCGATATCTTGATAAGCGTCATGAGTCAGTACCCCATCACGGCGCCTCTCCCATAATTGGGTTAAGGCAAACTCCAGCAGAGGTAAGGTAGAACTAGGCGCTTCGCCATTTCGTGTCAAGTCCCCTATAATGCGCTCCGTTGAAACTGTCGAAAAAGCGGGGAAATTTAACAACGAAATCCAGGGGAGCGGGTTCTATATGCAAACAGAGGAACCCTCCCATGGCAAAATACAAACCAACCCATGAAGATCAAATGGTCATGC
>WBZR01004864.1_pt1 | contig 10707 bp, 9 predicted proteins | sample 5204231 | NCBI WGS metagenome assembly WBZR01 (sample SAMN12412403, study PRJNA552823) | activated sludge metagenome | isolation source: activated sludge from anammox sidestream of wastewater treatment plant... | place: USA: Virginia | collected 2017-08
AGCCCTGTTCGGTGGTAGCGTGAAAAACAAAACTCAACCACAGATGCGAAAATTCTTCTAATCCACGCAAGCATTCTTCGGTGTTAAACGGTGGATACAACACCAGCGTGCTTTCGGCTTCTGGCACTAAACCAGGCTGGCGCGGGATACCAAATTTTTCACGAAACGGTGAGCGCAAAACGCCAATGGCTTGAAAGGTATACTGATCCACACTGCATGCCGATGTTGATGATGAAAAACACCTTACCACATTCTCTTGATTTGCCATTGCATAACGGTGTGTGCGCCAGTTGTGTACAAGTGCCAATGGGTGCGTGGGGTACAGCGCTACATTTTTTATGTACACACTTTTCAGCAATTGATGAGGTGACTTGGTATTCGCGCTTTGCGCGCGGCTTGGTGTTGGATGCGTCTGGAAAGGCGTTATCGCCAGAAACAACCTGTAAGGTTGGCGATAGAATTTATTACTATCGTGAAGTGGCACAAGAAGTGGTTATTCCCTTGCAAGAAAAAATTCTGTATTGCGATGAACGGTTTTTGGTGGTGGATAAACCGCATTTTCTGCCCGTGATTCCTTCAGGAAAATATGTGCAGCAAACACTGCTGGCGCGCTTGCAGCAAACAACGGGTATCGCGCATTTATCGCCTATCCATCGCATCGATAAAGACACGGCGGGCTTGGTGCTGTTTTCCACCAATCCAAAAACGCGCGATGCCTATCAGGCCTTATTTCGCCAGCACGCAGTGGAAAAAACTTATCACGCGATTGCACCTATCAATCCTAGTTTGTATTTTCCATTGCAGTACAGCAGTCGTGTAGTGGAAGACGAGCAGTTTTTTCGCAGCAAAGAAATAGCGGGTAAAACGAATAGTGAAACGCATTTGTCGATCATTGATCAAAGCGATCGTCTGGCTTTGTATGCCTTAAAACCGATCACAGGAAAGAAACATCAGCTGCGCGTACAGATGGCCGCATTAAAAATTCCGATAGTGAATGATGTGTTATATCCGCTGGTGACGCAGCGTGAGGATGATGATTTTTCACGGCCTTTACAGTTGTTGGCAAAATCCATTGCTTTTATTGATCCCATGACACAACAGCCGCGTTATTTTGAAAGCGAGCAAAGTTTATCGCTCAATAAGATTTAACAGTGCTACAAAAGCTTTAATTGTTCACGCAGTTGTGTGACATTGCGGCGGCTGATAGCTGGCTTAAAGTCGATGCCCTGTATGGTGAGTAAATAGTGACCTTCTGATTTTTTTTCCATACTTTGCACATGAGCGATAGAGGCTAAAGCGTTGCGGTGTACACGCACGAAACGATCGCCAAACTCTTCTTCTAAATCTTTGAGCGGGTCGTCAATTAGCAATTCGCCTTTGGTGTGGTACACCGTGACATATTTGTGATCCGCGATAAAACAGCGTACTTCGCTGACAGGCAGCAATACCAAGCCGTGCCGTGTGCTGGCGCTGATGTGCTGGCGTGCGGCTGTTTTTTTAGTCGATACTTCAGGCTGAGTGCTGGCAGAAATCTGCACTAACTGCGCGCGATTGGGCTTGATGGCGGTATTGAGAGCAGTTAAAAGTTGTTCGGCTTTGACAGGTTTTAATAAATAGCCAACCGCTTGTGTTTGAAAGGCTTCCAACGCGTGCTCGCCGTAAGCGGTACAAAAAATAATCGCGGGGGGATTGTCGAGTTTGGTTAAGTGACGCGCCACTTCCAAGCCATCCATGCCGGGCATGCGAATATCCAGCAGCACAATATCCGGCTGTAATTTTTCCACTTGTTCAATGGCTTCATAGCCGTTGTTCGCTTCGCCGACAACACAGTGTTGTTCCGATTTTTCAATCAAGCGCGCCAAACGGTCGCGTGCTAATTTTTCATCATCGACGATAAGAATATTCATGCACGCGCTCCTGTGTGCAGAGGGATACTAAACTGTACGGTGAACAGGTTTTTTTCTCGCAAGATAGAAAAATTAATAGCGCTGCCATAATGTGTTTTCAAACGCTGCTCTAAATTTTCTAAAGCCATACCGTTGCCGCTGCGTGCAATATTGGCCGTCTCTTCAGTAAAAGGATTGCTCACAACACAGCGCAGAATATCGTTATTATCACTGAGAGTGATGTTGATTGTGCCGCCTCGTGTCAGCGGTTGTATGCCGTGATAGATGGCATTTTCAATCAATGGCTGTAGAGAAAATGATGGAATTTTTACTTGAGGGTTTTGTAGTTGGATATCCCACTGCACTTGTAGTCTTTCTCCTAAGCGTAGCTGCTCGATGTGGATATAGCGTTGGCATAAAGAAATTTCTTGCTCCAGTGCCACCAAATCTTCTGCTGCCGATAAACTGGCGCGAAACAATGCGCTCATGTCTTCGACTACGCGCTCGGCAGTGTCAGGATCGCTATCAATTAAACTGGCGATACTGTTCATGCTGTTGAATAAAAAATGCGGGCGAATACGCGATTGCAGAGATTGAAATCGTGCTTGTAGCGTGGCACGAATTTGTATTTCACGCTGTAAATGCAGTTGTTGTTGTAGATAGAAGTAGCGCAAGACCAAGCCAGACAAAATCCCGCCGATCGCCAAATGTTGGATCATCAACCATGCGCTCTGCGACCAATTCAGCGTGAGGTAGGCCATCAACCATTGGCCGGCGATTGCCACAGCAGCAATGACGGCCAGTAAACTGGCAAAACACAATGCCACGCCGGTTGTTGCCGTTACGCGTGGCAATAGTGGGCGCAAGCGGCATAAAACTGCTGCACCCACCAAGACGATCCACAAAATTTCGCAGGCCAGCAGTGAAAAGCGCGGCCAGTTAAATGCCGGCAGGGGCGATGCCGCGAGCGTCAGCACCAGCGCCAACAACTGACCCACCAAAATCAGCGGCAACAGCGCGGTGATGCTGCACAGGTCCGGCAGGTAGAAATGTGTGTCGCGCTCGTCGGTGCGCGGTTCTAAACGGTCTAGTGAAGGCATACTGATATAATCGATTCCCTGTAAATTCACACAAATCTTTGGCCGGACAACGACGCTATGAGCGATAAAAAAACTTCATCCAGCACGACACAACACGGTGACGATAGCACGATTAAACCGTGGGGCGGTCGCTTCAGTGAAGCGACAGATGCGTTTGTGGAGCGTTTTACCGCCTCAGTGGTCTTTGATCAGCGTTTGTATCGACAAGACATTCGTGGCTCCTTGGCGCACGCGCAAATGCTGCACAGTGTTGGCGTACTCACAGATGCCGATTTTTCAGCGATTCAAAAAGGGCTGCGCGCTATTTTGGCGCAGATTGAGGCCGGTCAATTTGAGTGGTCGATTGCGCTGGAAGATGTGCACATGAATATCGAGGCGCGCCTGACAGATGCGATCGGCATTGCTGGAAAAAAATTGCACACCGGTCGTTCGCGCAACGACCAAGTCGCCACCGATGTGCGTCTGTATTTGCGCGATGAAATTGACAATATTTTATGTGAGTTGACGCGCTTGCAACGCGGCATGGTGGAGTTGGCGGCTCGCGAGCACGCCACCATCATGCCTGGCTTCACGCATTTGCAAACCGCGCAACCGATTACTTTTGGGCATCACCTGTTGGCGTGGAATGAAATGTTGGAGCGCGATTATTCGCGTCTGCAAGATTGCCGTAAACGCTTGAACCAATCACCGTTGGGCGCGGCGGCGTTGGCGGGCACGACTTATCCTATTGATCGCGCGCAAACCGCATCACTGCTCGGTTTTGATAAGCCGACAGAAAACTCACTCGATTCCGTTAGTGATCGCGATTTTGCGATTGAGTTTTGTGCTGCTGCGGCATTGATTACCACGCACTTGTCGCGCATGAGTGAGGAGCTGGTGTTGTGGACTTCCTCACAATTTAATTTTGTCAATTTGCCCGATCGTTTTTGCACCGGCTCTTCCATCATGCCGCAGAAAAAAAATCCCGATGTGCCGGAATTGGTGCGCGGAAAAAGCGGGCGTGTGAATGGTCATCTCATTGCATTACTGACGCTGATGAAAAGTCAGCCGTTGGCGTATAACAAAGACAATCAAGAAGACAAAGAACCGCTGTTCGATACCATTGATACGGTGAAAGATTGCTTGCGCGCTTTTGCTGACATGATTCCTGCCATTCAACCGAAAAAAGAAGTGATGTACGAAGCGGCGCGCCGTGGTTTTGCGACAGCAACCGATCTCGCCGATTATTTAGTGCGCAAAGGTGTGGCGTTTCGTGATGCACATGAAATTGTCGGCAAAGCTGTGGGGCACGGCGTTAGCACGGGCAAAGATTTAGCGGAAATGTCGTTGGCAGAATTACAGTCGTTTGGTGCGATGATCGAGAACGATGTGTTTGCGGTGTTGACGCTGGAAGGTTCAGTCAATGCGCGCAATCACATCGGCGGCACTGCACCGGCGCAAGTGAAAGCTGCTGCTGCGCGCGCTGCTGCGTTGTTGGATGTGCGCGGGCGCTGTGCGTCATAAAGAAAGGCATATTCAAAATATCGTGGTAATTTTTGAAGATAGCTCTCTAGCACGGAGATGTTGTTGATATGAATAATAAAGAAGTTAGCAACGAGGAGTTACACGATTTAGATGCCTGGTGGCGTGCGTGTAATTATTTAGCTGCAGGTATGATTTATCTGCGCGACAACCCACTGTTGCGCGAACCATTGCAATCATCACATATCAAAAAACGCTTGTTAGGCCATTGGGGTTCTAGCCCTGGGCTTTCATTTATTTACACGCACCTCAATCGCATTATTCGCGCTTACGAACAAGAAGTAATTTTTCTTGCTGGTCCTGGGCACGGCGCGCCTGGCGTATTGGCGCCTGTGTATCTTGAAGGGACTTATTCAGAGTATTACCCAAACAAGGCGGAAGATGAAAATGGCATGCGTGAATTTTTTCGCGCATTTTCTTTTCCGGGCGGTATTGGTAGTCATTGCACACCAGAATTGCCGGGCTCGATTCATGAAGGTGGAGAGCTTGGTTATTCGCTCTCTCATGCATTTGGTGCTGCATTTGATAATCCGGAGTTGATTGTTGCGGTTGCAGTAGGCGATGGTGAAGCGGAAACAGGTCCGCTGGCAACTTCATGGCACAGCAATAAATTTCTCAATCCTGCACGCGATGGTGCTGTGTTGCCTGTGCTGCATTTGAATGGTTACAAAATTAATAACCCCACTATTTTGTCGCGCATCAGTCATGAAGAATTGCGTGCATTATTTTGCGGCTATGGTTGGGAGCCTTATTTTGTTGAAGGCGATGAGCCTATGGCATTGCATCAACAGATGGCGCAAATATTGGATCATTGCGTGCAGCGCATTCATGCCATCTGGCAAAAAGCACGCGAAAACAGTGCAGCAAAAAATGCAGTAGAAAGACCGCGTTGGCCGATGATTGTGTTGCGTACCCCGAAGGGTTGGACGGGGCCTGAGGAAGTAGACGGCCATCGCGTGGCTGGTTTTTGGCGTGCGCATCAAGTGCCGCTGCAAAAAGTGCGTGAAAATCCAGAACATCTTGCGCAATTAGAACAGTGGTTGCTCAGCTATCGTCCACACGAATTGTTTGATGAGCAGGGCGCGTTGTTGCCTCACTTGAAGGCGTTGTCACCGGTTGGTGCGCGCCGCATGGGTGCCAATCCGCATACCAATGGTGGCTTAGTGCGTCGCGCGCTGCGTCTACCCGATTTTTGTGATTATGCCGTTAGTGTTTCTGCTGCCGGTGAAAGCGCTGCAGAAAATACGCGACCACTCGGCCAGTTTCTGCGCGATGTAATGCAGCAAAATATGCACAACTTCCGTGTGTTTTCACCGGATGAAAACACTTCCAATAAATTGGATGATATTTACACCGTCAGTAAAAAAACATGGATGGCTGATTTTCTGCCGGAAGATGCTGATGGTGGACAACTGTCTGCAGATGGTCGCGTCATGGAAATGTTATCCGAACACACTTTAGAAGGATGGTTGGAAGGCTATTTGCTCACTGGCCGCCACGGATTTTTTTCAACGTATGAAGCGTTTGTGCATGTCATTGATTCCATGTTTAACCAACACGCCAAATGGTTGGATATGTGCAGCAAAGTGTCGTGGCGTGCACCAGTTTCCTCGTTAAATTTGTTGATCACTTCGACCGTATGGCGACAAGATCACAATGGTTTTACGCATCAAGATCCTGGATTTTTAGATGTGGTGCTCAATAAAAGCCCATCGGTTACGCGTATTTATTTGCCACCTGACGCCAATACTTTGTTGTGTGTGGCAAATCATTGTCTAAAAAGTGAAGACTACATCAATGTCATCGTTGCGGATAAACAAAAGCATCTGCAGTATCTCAATATGGATGACGCGATTAAACATTGCGTCAAAGGCATAGATATTTGGCAGTGGGCCAGCAATGACAACGGCGAAGAACCGGATGTCGTGATGGTTGGTTGCGGCGATGTCACTACAAAAGAAGCGCTCGCTGCGACGCAATTGTTGCGAAAAGCGTTTCCATCATTGCGTATTCGATTTATCAATGTGATTGATCTGTATCGTTTAGTGCCGCCGAGTGAACATCCACACGGCTTGAATGATGCAGACTTTGATAGTTTATTTACTACGAATAAGCCGATTATTTTTAATTTCCACGGTTATCCGTGGCTGATTCATCGTCTTACTTATCGCCGCACTAATCACGACAATTTGCATGTGCGCGGTTATAAAGAAAAAGGCAGTATCAACACGCCGATGGAATTGGCGATAGAAAATCAAATTGATCGGTTTAGTTTGGCGATTGATGTGCTCAATCGTGTGCCGGCGCTGTCAGAAATCGGCGCGCATGCGCGAGAAACATGGCGCAGCAAGCAGATTGAGTGTCGCATGTATGCGCATGAACACGGTGTTGATTTACCGGAAATTGATGAGTGGGTGTGGGGCGAATAATAGCGCGATCAACTTGAATAAAAATACGCGCCATCGTCCACACGATACAGCGTGAGATGCTTGCCCCATACGCAACCGCTGTCGAGCGCAATAATGTCATCGCGCTGCGTTTGTGTTTGCAACGCAGCCCAGTGACCGAACAAAACGCGCCAGCCAGATGGTGGCGTAAATTGCGTAAACCACGGCGCATAGCCAGCAGGTATTTCATCAACACCTTTTTTGAATTGCAGCTGTAATGCGTGCTGTTGTGCTACATCACCACTGGTTGCGCAAATACGCATACGCGTAAAAGCATTGGTAATAAAACGCAGCCGCGCCATGCCTTGCAAATCATCGCGCCAGTTGTCAGGTTCGTTGCCGTACATGGCGCGTAAAAAATCGTCGCATTGATCGGACTGCAAAACAGCTTCCACTTCTTGCGCGCGTTGCTGTGCGTATTCAAGATTCCATGCAGGAAAAATTCCAGCATGTGACATGACAATTTTTTTCTGACGATCGATCAGCATTAACGGTTGTTGGCGCAACCAAGCCATCAATTCAGCACAATCGGGTGCGTTGAGAATATCAGTCAGCGTGTCTTTGTTTTTACTTTCTGCTCCTACCATGGCAACAGCGAGCAAATGTAAATCGTGATTACCTAAAACGATTTTTGCAGCACCGCCTAAGTTTTTAACAAAACGCAAACAGTCTAAGGATTGTGGCCCGCGATTGACGAGATCACCCGTTAACCACAACACATCGTTTGCAGGATCAAATTGCGCCAATGCCAACACTTGTTGCAATTCGTTGAAGCAGCCTTGCAAATCGCCCACAGCATAAGTGGCCATGTATTGATTCTCGTTTCAGTGCAGAGAGCCGGGTTTGGCGAGCATAAAGCGCGGAATTAATGCTTTGAATGTATCGCCGTTTTCGCGCTGCATGGTGTAGCTGCCTTCCATCATGCCGACCGGCGTTTGCAGCACAGCGCCGCTGGTGTAATGAAATGCTTGATGCGGCGCAATCCACGGTTGTTCACCGACAACGCCATCGCCGCGCACTTCTTCGACTTTACGATTGCCATCGGTGATGATCCAGTGGCGGCGCAACAATTGCACCGGCTCTTCGCCGTTGTTGGTGATGCTGATGGAATAAGCAAACGCGTAGCGCGGCACGGCGGGTGAAGAATGTTCATCGAGAAATTGAGTTTTTACCTGAATGCTGATGCCGGACATTACCGTGATTCCTCGTACAAAACATTGGAGAGCCGAACAAAATCGGCAACAGAAAGTGTTTCTGCGCGTGCTTCTGGATTGATGTTGACGGCAAGCATGTGTGTTTCATTCGCCAGCGTTTTCAAAGTATTGCGCAAGGTCTTTCTGCGCTGCTGAAAAGCGGTATTCACTAAAGTTGCCAGCAGTTGTGGATCGTGCGCAGTAATTTCTGGTTCACGCGGCTGTAAGCGCACAATCGCGGACATCACTTTCGGCGGTGGAAAAAAACAACCAGGCGGCACATCAAACAGCGGCATCACGCGGCAATAGTATTGCGCCATCACACTCAGTCGCCCGTAGTCTTTGCCGCCGGGCTCTGCTGCCAAGCGTTGCACCACTTCTTTCTGCAACATGAAATGCATGTCACGAATCCATGCGCGCTGATTCAACAAATGAAATAACAGTGGTGTGGAAATGTTGTAAGGCAAGTTGCCGACTACGCGCACGCTGCTCGCTGCAGGCGACAGTGATGCAATATCAAATTGCAGGGCATCGCCTTCGAGCAATTGAAAGTTTGTATTGCTAGCAAATTTTTCGCGCAGTAATTTCACCAAATCGCGATCCAATTCCACGGCAGTCAGTTGCGCTTGATAAGGCAGCAAGACTTCGGTGAGTGCGCCCTGCCCAGGGCCGATTTCTAAAACGGTGTCGTTGGCTGTAAGGCCGATACTGCTGGCGATGCGTTGAATCATGCGCGTGTCGTGCAAAAAGTTTTGCCCGAAGCGTTTGCGCGGCGTGTGTGTCGTTTTGTCTTGCATCAGCGCGCTCTTGTTGCAGCGTGTTGCAGCATTTGCACCGCATTATCAATCGCGTGTTGCAAGCTGCTGTGTTGTGCTAAACCGCTGCCGGCTAAATCCAATGCCGTACCGTGATCGACCGATGTGCGCACAAATGGCAAACCCAAAGTGACATTGATGGCTTCACCAAAACCGTCTGCTTTGAGTACGGGCAAACCTTGATCGTGATACATCGCCACGAACACATCGGTTTGCTCGCGCAGCGCAGCCGTGAAGGCGGTATCCGCCGGCAGTGGCCCCATTAAATGGAAACTTTTTTCACGCAATGCATTGATTACTGGTTCGATGACAGTCATTTCTTCACTGCCTAGATGCCCTTTTTCACCAGCGTGCGGATTCAATCCACACACAGCAATACGCGGTGCTTGTGCGGTGAAATAACGCTGCATATCAGCGTGAATAATTTCTAGCGTGCGGCGTAAATTGTCTGGCGTAATGGCATCCGGTACAGCGCGCAGTGGTAAATGTGTGGTGACGAGCGCCACGCGCAAACGCGGTGTTGCCAACAGCATCACCACTTTGTCGCAGCCCGCAATTGCTTGCAAAAATTCGGTGTGACCGCTGAAGGTAATGCCCGCGTCATTGATGATGCTTTTTTGCACGGGACCCGTCACTAACGCTAAATGTTGCGGCGCGGCCAAACAATCTTTGGCTGCTGCGAGCAGACATTGCAAAACATAGTCGGCGTTGCGCGTATCCAACTCGCCAGCGGCGACAGGCGCTTTGCAATAATGTGGACGAATGTAGAGCGAACCTGCCGTGCATGCTGTTTGCGGCGCGTAATTGCTGACATCAATCAGTGTTAAAGGCAGGTCCAATTGTTCTGCGCGTTTTTGCAACAGCACGGGATCGGCGTAAGCAATGATGGGAATTGTTTGTGCGTGCTGCGCGATTTGTACGGTGATGTCGGAGCCAATACCAGCGGGTTCACCTGGCGTGAGTGCGATGGCGAGCGTCATAGCAATGCGCCACCCACGCGCTTAGAGATTAATTTTTACATACGCTTGATCGCGCAATTCTTTCAACCAACGCGGCAATTCGTCTTGAAAGTGGCGTTTGCGCAAAATCATTTGCGCTTGTTGGCGCATGATGGTTTCGCTCATGTTTTGTGCGCGACGATCGAGCACTTGCACTACATGCCAGCCAAATTGTGTCTGAAAAGGTTCAGAAACAGAGCCGCTGGCGGTGTTATCCATCGCCGCTTCAAATTCCGGCACCACTTGTCCTGGTGAAACCCAACCGAGATCACCGCCTTTCATGGCAGAGCCCGGATCTTCAGAATATTTTTTGGCGAGAGCAGAGAAGTCGCCACCGTTTAGCACGACATCGTGAATTTTTTGCAGCACAGCGCGAGTCTCTTCGTCATTGCGAATGGCTGAAGGTTTAATCAGGATGTGTCGCGCTTGTGTTTGGTTGATCGGTTTATCGATCGCTTCTTGCATGGCAAGACGGCGACCTTCTTCTGAAGCGAGGAAGTTGTCGACATCTTGATCAGAAATTTCAATGCGTTTGATCACATACGCTTGCTGCACTTGCTGCAAAATAATTTGGCGGCGAATGTTTTCACGAAACATACCAAAAGGAATGCCCTGCGCGGCCAATTCTTTACGAAAAGCCTCGGGGCTTAATTTATTTTGTGCAGCGATGCTCTTAACTGCCGCGTCCAATTGTTCTTTGCTAACTTTAATGCCGGCGCGCTCACCGATTTGTAACTGCAAACTTTC
>WBZR01004867.1_pt1 | contig 10699 bp, 7 predicted proteins | sample 5204231 | NCBI WGS metagenome assembly WBZR01 (sample SAMN12412403, study PRJNA552823) | activated sludge metagenome | isolation source: activated sludge from anammox sidestream of wastewater treatment plant... | place: USA: Virginia | collected 2017-08
CAACACGGACTACGTCGTCGCCGTCTTCCCGGACGACTGCATCTGCGCGGACGGGATGACGTTCAGCACGGTGACCGTGCTCCTGAACTACCGCGTCGAGTACCCGCTCCGCTGCCTCGGCCGGCCCCACGACTTCCTCACGAAAGGGACTGAAAAGTGCTCGGAATCAACCGCTATCCGCCGGACGGGGACGAGTGGCAGCTGATCGACTACGAGGAGCTGCCGGGCGGGGCCGTCCGCGTCACCCAGTTGCGCCGCGGTCTGACGGAGGCCCAGGCGCGCTGCCTGTACGGCGCCGTCAAAGCGGTCCTGGAGTCGGACATCCCGAGTCCGCCGCCCGAGGCGGCGCTCCCGGACGGCTTAGTGACGCCGGACAAGTGGCGCCTGTTCGAGTACGTCCTGCACGACGGCTGCGTCACGATCGAGTACTACCTGGAGTACCTCCGGGAGAACGTCGTCAAGATCCGCGTCGCGGGTGCGGACGGGGGCGTGCAGGAGACGACGTGGCTCCCGATGATGGCGTTGTTCGCGTTCACGGACGTCGTCCGGCCGCAGCTGGAGCGGTTCGTGGACGACGTCCGCGCCCAAATCCTCAAGGCGAAGGAGAACGGCAGTGCGGGAAGTGACCATTCACCGGCAGGATCCGGTCAACGAACAGATCAAGATCGACGCAATGGACGATCCGGACCGGCAGACGGGGGGTAACTACAACTACCGCGTCCTCGTCCGGAAGCACGGGCAGTGGGAGCCGCTGGCCGCCATCAAGTTCCAGAAGGGGCCGACGAAGGAGACGCTCCTCAACGGGGACGTCCGCGACGTCGGCCTGAACGGCCTGACGCACGAGGCGCTCCTCGCGATCGTGCTGGACCGGCTGGAGCGGTTCCAGACGGGGACGTTCGCGTGCGAGGAGAACGCGAAGGCCGGGAAGAAGATCAAGGAGGCGCTGAAGATCCTCGGCGAGCGGGTGAAGGACCGCGTCAAGCGCGGCGTCCACGACACCCGACAGAAGTAATCGAAAGGAACATAACCATGATTTCACTGCGGACGAGCCCCGACGATCGGATCCTCGAACTCGGGTGCGGGGACAATCCGCACCCGTCCTGCACCGTCCACGCCGACATCCGCCCGGGGCCGGGTGTGGACGTCGTGTGCGACATGAACGAGCCGCTGCCGTTCGCGGACGGCGAGTTCAGCGGGCTGTTCTCGTGCTTCGCGTTCGAGCACGTCAGCTGGCGGAAGCTGCCCCAGCTGCTCGGGGAGGTGTACCGGATCCTCAAGCCGGGCGGGAAGGTCATCCTGATCGTCCCGAACACGGAGGCGCAGATGCGGTACATCCTCGATCATCCGAACGGCTGGGAGGAGCGGGACCTGTTCACGTCGGCGTCCGTCACGCTGTTCGGCGATCAGAACTACGCGGGGAACTTCCACGCCTGCTTCTTCTCCCCGAAGACGGTGATGGAGCTGTTCACCCGGACCGGTTTCGTCGAGATCCGCACCCACCCGTTCGGGGGCATCATGACGGACATGATCGTCGAGGCGGTCCGCGGGGGTCCGCCCGCAGAGGACGTGCAAACGAACGGAGGCGACGCGACCGCGGATCCCCCCGCCGGCACCGACTTCGTGCCGAACGTGCTCGGGACGAACGTCGCCCGGCGCGATCGGACGGGGGAGGCGGAGAGGGTGGACGCGGCGAAAGCCACCGTAGCGCCGGCACCTCCCCCCGCCCCAGCGTACGATCCCGCCGGCACGTTCAATCGAGGTTACTTCAACGGGGGTTTTTACAAGCCGTTCTACTGGGACGCGCCGCATCACTGGAACGTGTTCCAGCGCGTCCTCCTCCGGCAGCCGAAGAGCGTCCTCGAAGTCGGCTGCGCCCGCGGGTACGTCGGCAAGCGCCTCCAGGACGCGGGCGTCCCGTGGCGGGGTATCGACGTCAGTCGGCACTGCCAGCTGACGCGCGCCGCGGACGGCTTCTTCCTGTGGGACGCGACGAAAGCCCCGTGGCTGATCGGGCTGGCGGCCACGGATCCGACGTACGATCTGTGCTTCTCCCACGACTTCCTCGATCGCGTCCCGGAGGAGCGCCTGCCCGTCGTGCTTGGGGAGATGAAGCGCCACTGCCGGCGCGGCCTGCACGGCGTCAACGTGAATCCGGATCCGAAGATCGATCCGACCCGCCGGACGCTCAAACCGATCGAGTGGTGGCGGACGCTGTTCGCGTCCCACGGCCTGAAGGACGTGGAGGTCCTGCCGAAGGAGAACCTGGAGGACGGGCCGGTGGCGCGGGAGCTGCTGGAGGACGGGGGCCTCGTGAAGGTGAACTTGGGCTGCGCGTGGACGATGTTCCACAACGGCTGGATCAACGTGGACGCGATCGACGTCGGCGCGTTCCCCCAGCAGTACGGGTACCGCTTCCAGCGCGCCGATCTGGCGCAGGGCGTCCCGTTCGGGACGGGGACGGTCGATCTCGCGTACATGAGCCACGTCCTGGAGCACTTCCCCGCCCGGCTCGGACTCGCCGTCCTGCGGGACGTCCGGCGTGCGCTCAAGGCGGACGGCCTGCTGCGCGTCCTCGTCCCGGACGCCGCCCTCCTCATGGCGAAGTACGCGGCCGGCTCGCTCGCGGACTACGACGAGCTGAGCGAGGGGTGCGCCGGCAACGCATCGGGGATTGCGAAGCTGTGGGCGCTGCTCCACGACGGGCATCAGAACATGTTCGACGCGGACGCGCTGTGCCGGATCCTCTGGGACGCCGGTTTCGCGCCCCGCGTCGCCGCGTTCCGGCAGACGCTCTGCCCGGGGCGGGGGGAGCAGCTGCTCCGCGAGGTCGTGGAACTGGGGTACGATCTGAGCCTCGTCGTCGAGGGCGTCCCGGCCGGGTGACGCGTCCCCGTTGGGACGAACCGTCTCCCGAAGCCCCGGTGGAAATTCCACCGGGGCTTTTTCGTTTGCGTTGACCTAAAATACGGTGGGTCGGTATTGTGTATGTGGAAAGTTGATGGGACAACGTCGTCTAGTCAACAAAACGTCTCTCCTATTGTGGAAAATCACAAAGGAAGCAATCAGGAGACAAGCAAACAATGTCTGTACCCGTTAAGAATCCGTGCTTCGTCGCCGGCACCCCGCTCGCGTCCGGGAGTCTCCAGGACGGGGCCGTGTACACCACGACTGGTGGTGGCCGCGCCTACACGGCGCTGTCCGGCGTGACGGCCGACACGCTGATCTTCAGCGGCGCCGGTCGCCTCAACGCGATCTCCGTCCTGAACAACATCGTCTCCGGCCAGCAGGTGATCTTCTACGACGCCGCCGTCGCGACGTCGGGCGGGCCGTTCGCCGCGTCCGGGCACAAGGTGGTCGGGACGATCCCGCCCGTCTGGCATCCGGCCGCGTCCGGCGTCATCAACCCGGCCGCCGCACCCGGGTTCGTCAACAACGTCAACTTCCCGTTCCAGAGCGGCCTGTGCGTCGCGAACCGCGCGTCCGGGACGGCCGGCTGGAGCGTCGCGTTCACGCCCGAGACAAATACCAACTTTACGGGTAGCTAATACCTCTGTTGGTTAGGTTGGGGGTGTTGCGGCACCCCCAACCCATCCCTTCACCACCGGACTCGTCAATGGGTGCACTTTCCCCACCCCGGCGCGTGGCGCTATGGTCCCGACGCGCGTCCCTCCCCGACGTCGTCTCGACGAAGGATCTCAAAACCCACAAGTACGGCTGCGTCATGGCCCTGCTGCCGGCGACGCTGCGCAAGGAGATCACGGACTGGACGCTGGAGAACGTCCCGGACTGGCACGTCGGCAAGGGCGGGTACGAGTTCACGCCCCACGTCACGATCAAATACGGTCTGAAAGCACACGGCCCGGACGTCGTCGCGGAACTGGATCGCGTCTTCCGCCGGCACGGGCCGATCGCCGTCCGGCTGGCCGGCCTGTCCCTGTTCGAGGGGAACGACGACGGGGACGTCCTCAAGATCGACGTCGACTCCCCCCAGCTCCACAGTCTGAACGCGCTCATCGCCGCGACGTTCCCGTGCCACGACAAGTACCCGGAGTACAAGCCGCATCTGACGCTCGCGTACGTCAACCCCGCGGTGTCGGGGCGGTACGCGGCGCTGACGCCGCCGTTCGTCGGGGACTCCGTCGTCGTGGACGAGGTCGAGTTCTCCGCCCCGGACGGGTCGCGGACGCGCTTCGCGCTCGGCTGGCTCCCGCGCGCCGGGACCAAACCACTGGCTGCGTGGGGCGGGAAGGCGCTGGACGACTCGTCCCACCCCCCGGAGGCGAAGCCGGCACCAGCGGCCCCGAACGCGGTCAAACCGCCGTCGTTTTCCATCCCGCTCCCCAAGCGCGGGCCGGTGCCACCCCGCCTCGTACGGCGCGATCCGGTCGCCGTCCCGAAACCAACGCCGCCTAAGGCGGCGGCCCCGCCCCCGCCCAAAACGCCGCCGAAGGATCCGTCGGCGGAACCCGTTAAAGTGCCGGAGGCGCCACTCCCCGCGACACCCAAGGCGCCGCCGAAGTTCGAGGAGCGCCTCCCGGCGGAGCGCCGCGCCGCCGTCGCGGCGCAGCTGGAGCAACGCGGTCTGGACCGGGACGAGTTCAACCGCCGCGCGGAGGAGTGGTTCCACGAGATCACCGCCACGTCCCCGGACCGACATCCGGACGAGACGCTCCACGAGGTCGTCAACGCCATCCTCCCGGAGATGGATCGGGAGCGCCAGGCGTCGGGGCGGGAACGCACACACGCCGCGCGCGCCCGGCAGATGGCCACCCCGACCCAGACCCCGCCGGAGTGGTCCGGCAGCAAGGCACAGGTCACCGTCGCCGCGTCCAATCCGAAGGCGTTCCGCGAGTACGTCAATCAGGTCGTCGGCAGGCCGACGGACCTCCAAGATCTCGCGTCCGTCGTCGGCGCCCCGGACCACGCCCAGGTGGAGGTCAAGCGTGATCCGAGCGGCCGGCGGATCGTCATCAACACGGTCTCCCCGCAGTACGTGAGCGATCGGTATCTGATCCGGGACGAGGACGGGGAACTGTCCGTCCTGAACGACAGCATCACCGTCGCGATCGCGTACCAGGGGACGGGGATCGGGACGACGGTGTTCACCAACCAGGTCCAGCACGCCCGGAAGATGGGCGTCGCGCGGATCCGGACGTACGCCGCCGGCAGCGTCGACGTCCCGGGCGTGAACGGGTACTACACGTGGGCGCGCCTCGGGTACGACTGGCCGATCGGCCCCGGCAGACTCGTCAGCAAGAGGCTGCGCCAGAAACTGGATCGGTACTTCCCGGGCGTGGAGACGGTCCACGACGTCCTCCTCGCGGACGACGTTCAGCTCCCGCCGCAGGAGCGGGCGGACACGCTCCGCAAACTGAACCTGCTCGACCGCAGGCGCGGCCTGCCGGAGCGCGAGCGGGATCGCGTCACGGGGTCCGACTGGTGGCTGCTGCACGGGGAGGCGTCCCACGAAGCGACGTTCGATCTCGCGGACGGCTCGCGCAGCCTGCACGTCCTGCACGCGTACCTCGCGGAGCGCGCGGCGCGGGAGCGCGGGAAGGGCCTGCGCCCCGTCAACACACCACGCAAACCGGACCTGTCGAAGTACGAGCTGATCACGCTGACGGCCGAGCAGGAGGCCGATCTCGATCGGGCGTGGGCGCGCGTCCGGGCGGCACGCGTGAGTGCGTCGCGAACGAAAGCGCTGCCGGCACCACCCAAAGCCCCACCAGCGCCGGTGGCGCGTCGACCCGACCGACCCGTGCCACCGGCCGTGCCGCGGCGCGCCGGACCGGCCCCCGTGACGGAGCGCGTCCCGCCCCGGCCCCCGTACCTGAAGCCGATCGACCTGGAGCAGCCGGGGACGGAGTTTGAGGCTGAGCGTGTCCCGACACCGCCCCCTCCCCCGGGCGCGGGTGCCCACGCGCCCGTCCCGGCGCCACCCCCACCACCCGCCGCGGCCCCGGGCGCCGCGGCGCCCGTACCACCCGATAAACCGGCACCCGGGGCGCCGGGCGGTACCCCACTCGCGCCGACGGCCCCGCTCCATGGTCCGCTCGGCGCCAGACCCAAACCACCCGAAGTCGCGGTCCCTAAACCGCCCGAAGTCCCCGCGCCAAAACCCGAGGACGGGGCGTCACCCGCCCCGGCGCCCCGCCCCGGCTGGGAGACGTTTGCGACGGCGACTGTCCGGCGTGTCGAGCCGATCAACATGGGGGCGAACAAGAGCTACCACATGACGCTGGACGACGGCAAGGGTGTCGTTTTCAAACCGAAAAAGGGGGAAATGCCGCGGATCCGGCCGTGGATCCGCGGCGACTACTACCTGCGCGAGGCCGCCACCGCCGATCTCGCGCACACACTAGGTCTCGGCCACCTGGTTCCGCCAACGGTGGTCCGGAAGGCGGAAGGGGAGATCGGTTCGGCGCAGGAGTTCGTCCCCGACACGGACGCCGCTGGTGCCCTGTACTACGTCACCAAAACGCAGGCCAAGGCGTTCGACGGGAACGACGACCTGTCCCTGGCCGCCGCGTTTGATTATTTGACGGGGAACAGCGATCGTCACTTGGCGAACTGGCTCGTGCGCAAGTCGGACGGAAAACTCGTCCTCATCGATCACGGTCTAAACTTCCCCGACAACCCGGATAACTGGAAGAACATAAACGACGTGATCATCAAACGCGCCCGCGCCCGCAAGTTGCGGATCCCGGACGCGGTCAAAAAATGGGCCGGTCGGTTGGATGAGATAGCTGACTTACTCAAACAATACGGTTTGAACGAAGCTGAGATAGACGGCGTCCGCCGCCGCGCGAACGAGTTGGCGGCCGCCAACTCGTTCGAGTCCCTGTACAAACCAACGGTGCGTTGACATGGCGAAAGCGGTGAAGATGACGGGCATGGGGTCGGACGGACGGCCGACGGTGTTCGGGCACGTCATGTTCGACGGCAACGGGTTCCGCTACCCACCCGGACTGGAATGGCTGGCGCGCGCGGCGGAGGACGGGATCGTCGCGCCGGACGGGCGCGGGGGCGTGCGCGTCGTCCGGCCGGACGAGCCGGACGCGTTCCTGGACGCCCTCCAGTACCAGTACCGCTCCCCGTACCTCGCGGCGGACGCGCCGGAGGAGATCTGAACCGGCTAATTTTCCACCGACCCCTTGACCTAAAATGGCGCGGACCGTTAAGGTCAGTCTTGTGGGTTGGATCAGCGAACTCTCAACGGGGTGATTCGTGGCAACGGACGAAGATCGCGCGGCGAGTTTCCGGGATCTCCTGGAGGGCATCGCCGAACTCGCGGAAGTCCTCCGGGACTCGTGCGTGACGACGGAAGAATTAGTCGGCGTGGCGAAACTGGCGCTGAAGAACGACGGGCAACTCCGCATCCTGATGAGTCTCGCAGCGGCGCGGGACACCGGCAAGAAGAGGTGATGTTTCGTGCCTCAGCACTACTTGGCGGCGGACGGTACAACGACGTACGCTGACGGCCGTCAGAGCGCGGGAGGGGGGCAACCAACGACGCTTGCCCCCGACCCGCTCCGCGTCCTCGAAGCGCGCGCGAAGGACCTGCCCGGGTACGCGTACAAGCTCGACACGGGCGGGTACGCGATGGACTTCGTCATCGGGGACCACGATCTGCCCGTCGACGAGTCCCGGATGAGCGCGTGGATCCTGTTCGCGGACGGCAAGCGTCGGGACGGGGTCGGTGACCTGCTTGAGGTCGGGGGCATCCGGACGGAGCGCCACCAACTCAATCCGGTCATCCTGTTCAATCACGGCAAGGGCAATCACATGTGGTCGGAGTGGCCCATCGCCCAGGCCACCGACCCCCGGACGGGGGAGTACACCGTCGATCTCGACCCCGTCACGCGGACGGCGAAGGTCAACGCGTTCTTCTACCAGGGGAAGGACGGCATTCCGGGCGTGGACGGGGACGCGTCGAAGGCGTTCGCCGTCTACTGCGAGCAGATCTACGATCTGTGGTGCAAAAAGTTCATCCGCGGCGGCTCCATCGGGTACCAGGTGGTGCACGCCCGCGAACTCCCACCGGACTACGAGCTCGGCCTGCCGAAGGGACTCCACCTGCTCAGCGTGCTGATGCTGGAGGCGTCCCCCGTCATCATGCCGTGCAACATGGACACCGTCCGCAAGGCGTACGGGGACTGGCGGCCGTCGTACGAACACGTCCGCGAGATCCTCGCGATGCCGCGGATCTGCGGCCGGCCGACGTCCCCGTACCTCGTCAAGAGTCTCGCCCCGTACGCCCCGGCGCGGAAGGCGCAGCTCGGGTACGAGGGGAAGTCGGGTGCCGGTGGAGGAACCGAAGATCGCCTGGCGAAAATCGGCGCCGCGTCGCAGAACGAGGAAAACATCGGGTACGGGAACGTGTTCTGGCACCCGGACAAGAAAGAAGTGTGGTACGTCGTCGGGGACTGGGCGGAGAAAAAATACGACGACGACCCAGTAGTGGCGGAGCTGTCCGCCGTCCCAGGGGTGGAGAAGGTCACGCGGGAGGCGGAGAGTTTCCCGCCCCGGGACGCCGGCTGGGTCGAATGTTATCCCCGGCGACGTCCGCACGTTTCAAAAGGTGAAAAGAACCTGCCCCCGCTCAACCGTGGACACGTGAAGTCCCTCCGCGCCAAGTACAAGGCTAAGGTTGATCCCCATCACAAGGACGGGTACCGCGCCCGGCTCGCGAGCAAACCGCGCGAGAGCAACCCGCACGCGGACGACGAGGTGAAGCGCCGCAGCTGGGACGAGGGCTGGGCGCGCGCCGACAGCGATCTGCGCAAACCCGGCGCCGACGCGAAGACGCTGTCCGCCCTCAACAACCTGGCCGGGGGTGCCCTCGTCGGCGCCAAGAAGCCGACGCAGTCGCTGGCGGACGGGGAGAAGGCGGGCGGCGCCATCCGGGACGTGAAGAAGCCCGGCAAGTACGGCCGCCACCCCGGGGACAACACGTTTTTCCGCACCTGCACGCGCGACAAGCAGGGGCGCTGCCTCCCGCAGGGGCGCGGGGACGATCGGCGCGGCCGCGCCAGTGGGGGAGCGGCGCGCGACGGGGACGATAAACCGGCCGGCCGCGGCGGGGACGGGAAGAAGCCGAAACCGGGCGCCGGCAGGACGACGCGGGGCGTCCGCGTCGTCCGGGACGTGACGCACGGGGACTTCTCCGTGTCCCGCGGGGAGATGGTCACGCTGCTCGGGACGGGGGACGGGGAGACGATCACCGTCCGCAAGCGGGGCGGGCAGACGGGCAAGCTGGACAGGGGGGACGTCGGTTTGCGCACCAAAAAGGGCAAGAAGGCGCTGAAAGCGAACGAGCCTCCGAAGCGGAACACCCCCAAGATCAACACCGCTGACGTGTCCAGCTACGCGGAGACGGGCCGCGCCGAGCAGACCCCGGCGCCGGCCAGTCGCGCGCCCAAGGTCAACGCGGCGGACGTCGCGAGTTACGCCCAGACCGGGCAGGCGGCGCAGGCCGCGCCCAAGCGCCCGTCCGCGCAGATCCACCCGGACGACGTCGCCAGTCACGCTCAAGCGGCACAGGCGCCGTCCCAGCGCCGCTCCGCACAGATCAGTCCGCGGGACGCGGCGAGTTACGCGCAGTACGGCCGCTCGGAGGGGTCGCTGCGGGCGGCGCGGAAGCTGATCAAGGTGCCGCGGGGCAACTACCCCGTCGCGAAGCCCGCCCCCGGGACGGAACCGCCGCTCGGGTACGAGAAGCCGAAATCACTCGCCGAGGCGCGGCGGAAGTACCGCTCCCTGAAGAACCTCCGCCGGCGCCTGCGCCGGAGCAAGGCGACGCCGGGCCGGAGCGTCATCCTCGTCAGCGGGAAGGACATGAAGGCGGCGGCCGAACTCGCCGCCACGAGGGGCGTCAAGTTCCAGTGGCTCGACACCCACGCGAGCGGCCACGAGCGCGTCAAGCTGATCGGCGACGACGGCGCGATGGACGAGGTCGCGAAGGAGTTCGGTCGTCGGTACGCGCCGCGCAGGCGGCTACACAAAAACTTGGGGGACAGCCTCATGGGCGTGAAGGTCATAAAGGGCGGTCAGAAGGCGATCACGGAGAATCCGAATCAGGATCTCCAGTCCGCGGAGCTGGCGGACACCCAGGACGCGGAAAACCTGGACAACGACGTGACGGACGTCGGGGACGATCTGGACGACGCGGCCGATCTCGACGACGTCGGCGGACCCACCGACGAGAAGTACGGCGCGCAGGTGATGCGCAAGCTCCACGCGGACGCGCAGCAGTTCCTCCAGGACTACGACGAGATGATGGGCCCGCTGGAGCACCCGCCGACGGCGAAGCTGCTGACGAGCAAGCTCCAGCGCCTCGTCGACGACCTCGAAGAGTTCGAGGATCACTTCGCGAAGCACTACCCCGATCTGGAGCCGCTCGGCGGGGGTCTCGACGCGGGCATCGCGGACGAGGACGCGGACGTCGCGGACGAGGACGCCGTCGAGGCCGACGTGGCCGCGGACGACGCGGACGCGGCTGCGGCGGACGCTGCCGGTGACGAGACGGGCAGCGACGAGCTCGGGGACGCGGAGATCACGCAGGGCGACATGGACACGATGGACGACGCGGCCGTCGGCGCCGACAGCACACCCGTGGACGAGCCGACGCCGGAGGAGGCGCTGGAGGGGATGGAGGACGACGAGGGCGTGGACGACACGAACGAGAAGTCGCTGCGCC
>WBZR01004868.1_pt1 | contig 10698 bp, 9 predicted proteins | sample 5204231 | NCBI WGS metagenome assembly WBZR01 (sample SAMN12412403, study PRJNA552823) | activated sludge metagenome | isolation source: activated sludge from anammox sidestream of wastewater treatment plant... | place: USA: Virginia | collected 2017-08
AAGGGCGTGCGCGTCAATGTCGAGCCCGGCAACCTGCGCATCGCCGCCAGCAACGCCGAGCAGGAGGAAGCGAAGGAAGAGCTCGAGGTCGACTACAACGGCGACGCGATCGAGATCGGCTTCAACGTCACCTACCTGATCGACGCGCTGGCCAACCTGACGCACGACATGGTCCGGCTCGAGCTGCAGGACAGCAACTCCAGCGCGCTGATCACCGTGCCCGAGCAGGCGGGGTTCAAGTACGTGGTGATGCCGATGCGGATCTGAGGCCTTCGCCTCAGACCCGCATCGGCGTTGCCGTTCAGTGGGCACCCCCTGCCCCCGCCGGGCGGGGGTTCCAGTCAGTTCATGGCCCGGGCCCGTTCCGGGCCCTCTCAGAAGTTGTTGATGAGCGATTCGCAGAGTCCCGAACCCAGACCCGACACCTCCGGCTACGGCGAGGGCTCGATCCAGATCCTCGAGGGCCTCGAGGCGGTGCGCAAGCGCCCGGGCATGTACATCGGCGATACCTCCGACGGCACCGGGCTGCACCATCTGGTGTTCGAGGTGGTCGACAACTCGATCGACGAGGCGCTGGCCGGCTTCTGCGACGACATCGTGGTGACGATCCACACCGACAACTCGATCTCGGTGATCGACAACGGCCGCGGCATCCCCACCGGGATCAAGATGGACGACAAGCACGAGCCCAAGCGTTCGGCCGCCGAGATCGCGCTGACCGAGCTGCACGCCGGCGGCAAGTTCAACCAGAACAGCTACAAGGTCTCGGGGGGTCTGCACGGCGTGGGCGTGTCGTGCGTCAACGCGCTGTCGAAAATGCTGCGGCTGACCGTCAAGCGCGACGGCGTCGTGCACTTCATGGAGTTCAAGCGCGGCGTACCGCAGGATCGCCTGATCGAGCAGCGCGACGGCGTCGACGTATCGCCGATGCGCCTGCTCGGCCAGACCGAGAACCGCGGCACCGAGGTGCACTTCCTGCCCGACGACGAGATCTTCTCGAACATCGACTTCCACTACGACGTGCTGGCCAAGCGGCTGCGCGAGCTGTCGTTCCTGAACAACGGCGTGCGGATCCGGTTGGTCGACGAGCGCAACGCCAAGGAAGACAACTTCGCCTTCGCCGGCGGCGTGCGCGGTTTCGTCGAGTTCATCAACCAGGGCAAGCGGGTGCTGCATCCGAACATCTTCCACGTCAATGGCGAGAAGCTGAGCGAGCAGAGCACGACCATCGGCGTCGAGGTCGCGATGCAGTGGAACGACGGCTACAACGAGACCGTGCTCGCCTTCACCAACAACATTCCGCAGCGCGACGGCGGCACGCACCTCACCGGTCTGCGCGCGGCGATGACGCGGGTGATCAACAAGTACATCGACGACCAGGAGCTGGCGAAGAAGGCCAAGGTCGAGATCAGCGGCGACGACATGCGCGAAGGTCTGGCCTGCGTGGTCAGCGTCAAGGTGCCGGAGCCGAAGTTCTCCAGTCAGACCAAGGACAAGCTGGTCTCCAGCGAGGTGCGCGGCCCGGTCGAAGACGTGGTCAGCAAGGCGCTGGCCGACTGGCTGCTCGAGAACCCCGCCGACGCCAAGACGGTGTGCGGCAAGATCGTCGACGCCGCACGCGCGCGCGAAGCCGCGCGCAAGGCGCGCGAGATGACACGCCGCAAGGGCGTGCTCGACGGCATGGGGCTGCCCGGCAAACTCGCCGACTGCCAGGAGAAGGACCCGGCGCTGTGCGAGATCTACATCGTCGAGGGCGATTCGGCCGGCGGCTCGGCCAAGCAGGGGCGTGATCGCAAGTTCCAGGCGATCCTGCCGCTGCGCGGCAAGATCCTCAACGTCGAGCGCGCGCGCTACGAGAAGCTGCTGTCCAGCGAGGCGATCGTCACGCTGATCACCGCGCTGGGCACCGGCATCGGCGCGGACGACTTCAACCCCGACAAGCTGCGCTACCACCGCATCATCATCATGACCGATGCCGACGTCGACGGCGCCCATATCCGTACTTTGCTGCTGACGTTCTTCTACCGCCAGATGCCGGTGCTGATCGAGCGCGGGCACGTCTACATCGCGCAGCCGCCGCTGTACAAGGTGAAGCTCGGCAAGCACGAGCAGTATCTGAAGGACGACCCCGAACTCGACGCCTACATGCTGAAGGTCGCGCTGCAGGAGGCACGCATCGAGCCCGGTGGCGGCAAGCCGCCGATCACCGGGTTGGCGCTCGAGGATCTGGCGCGCCATTACGTGCTGGCCGAGAGCGTGATCGAGCGGCTGGCCAACTGGATGGACGGCGCCGCGCTGCGCGCGATCGCCGACGGGCTGCGGCTCGATCTCGACACGCCCGGGGCCGCCGAGGGCAGCGCCGCAGCGCTGGCCGCCGCGCTGCGCGATGCGCAGGTCAGCGCCGGCGTCGATGCACGCACCGACAAGCAGTTGCTGCGCATCAGCCGCCGCCAGCACGGCAACGTGAAGGTCAGCAGCATCACGCAGGATTTCGTGCACGGCGCCGACTACGAAGTGCTGGCGCGCGCCGGCGCGACCTTCAAGGGGCTGCTGACGCCCGATGCGGTGGTGGTGCGCGGCGAAGGCGAGCGCCGCAGGGAAGTGAAGGCGGGCGACTTCCGCGTCGCGATGGCCTGGTTGATGAACCAGGCCGAGGGCCAGGTCGGGCGCCAGCGGTATAAGGGCCTGGGCGAGATGAACCCCGAGCAGTTGTGGGAGACGACGATGGATCCTGCCGTGCGCCGCCTGCTGAAGGTGCAGATCGAGGACGCGATCGAGGCCGACCGCGTGTTCACGATGCTGATGGGCGACGAGGTCGAGCCGCGGCGCGACTTCATCGAGAGCAACGCGCTGCGCGCCGCCAACATCGATGTGTGAGTGGGAGACCGCGCGTTGCTCGCAGGCAAGACCATCGTCGTGACCGGCGCGGCATCGGGCATCGGCGCGGCCACCGCCGCGCTGGTGGCCGCCCAGGGCGCCAAGGTCATTGCCGTCGACATCAACCAGCCGGCGCTGCGGGTCGGCGAGTTCCTGCGGGCCGATCTCGCGGACCGCGCGTCGATCGATCGCCTGGTCGCTGCGCTGCCCAGCGGTGCGAATGGCCTGGCCAACATCGCCGGCCTGCCGCCGACGCGTCCGGCCGAGGCCGTGGTGGCCGTCAATCTGGTCGGGCTGAAATACCTGACGGTGCAACTGGTACCCAAGCTGGCCGACGGCGCGTCGATCGTCAACCTCGCATCGCTGGCCGGGCTGGGCTGGGCCGACGCGAAACCGGCCATCGACGCCAGCGCGGCGCTCGACTTCGACGGCATCGCCGCCTTCTGCAAGGCGCACGACATCGTCGGCGCGCGCAGCTATTTCTTCTCGAAAGAGGCGCTGATCGTGTGGACGATGCGCAACCGCTGGACCTGGCGCGAGCGCGGCATCCGCATGAACGCGCTCAGCCCGGGGCCGGTCGAGACGCCGATCCTGAAGGATTTCCTCGACACCCTGGGCGAGCGCGCCGAGGAAGACATGCGAACGATGGATCGGCCGGGCCGCCCCGGCGACGTCGCTCCGGTGGCCGCCTTTCTGCTGTCGGACGCGTCGGCCTGGATCCGGGGCACCAACATCCCGGTGGACGGCGGCATGTTCTCGAACGTGCTGTGCCAGCGGCACGGCTACTGAAAGGGCCGACATGACGAACCACTCGGTTGCGATTCGCGGCGCGCCATCGCCGCGCTTCTGCGCGGCGCTGCTGCTGCTGGCCATCGCCGCGCTCGCCGGTTGCAGCCAGGAGGGCCCGGCCGAACGGGCTGGCAAGAAGATCGACCAGGCGATGCACGAGGCGGGCAAGAAGGTCGATGCCGCCGCGGCTGCCACAAGCTCGGCAGCAACCAGCGCCGGCGCCAAGGTCGAGGCGGCGGTGCAGAAGGCGGGCGAGAAGGTCGAAGCAGGTGCTCGAAAGGCCGGCGAGGCTGTCGGCAAGGCTGCCGAGGCGACCGGCAAGGCCGTCGAGAAGGCGGGCGAAAAGGTCCAGCAAGCGGTGAAGCCGTAGCACAAGCTGCGCGGGCCGCAGCGCCGCCAGGAGGCGGCAGGCAAGCGCCTCACTCACCCTTGAAGCGCGGCACGCGTCGCGCGGCCATGGCGGCCACGCCCTCACGAAAATCTGCGCTCAGGAACTGCGCGTTCTGCTGCTCGCTCTCGTGCGCGACGGCGCTGCGGATCTGCTCGACCAGCCCCGCGCGCAACGTCGCGCGGGTGGCCTGTACCGCGATCGGCGCCGATGTGGCGATCTCGCGCGCCAGCGCGAGGGCATGCGCGCGCACCTGATCGCGCTCGACGAGGTCGTCGGCCAGCCCAATGCGGCGCGCTTCGACGCCATCGATGCGCCGGCCGGTGTACAGCAGCAGTGCCGCCTGCTGCACCCCGACCAGGCGCGGCAAGGTCACCGACAGGCCGAACCCCGGGTGAAACCCGAGCCGGTTGAAATTGGCCGAGAAGCGTGCCTCGCGGCAGGTGACGCGAAAGTCCGCCACCAACGCGAGGCCGAGCCCGCCGCCGATCGCCGCGCCGTGCACTGCGGCCACCACCGGCTTGGCGCAGGCAAACAGGCGCAGCGCATCGGCATACAGCGGGTTGACCGAGCGTGCGCTGCGCGGCGGCGGCGTCGCGTCGCGGGTGGCCAGATCGGCGCCGGCGCAGAACGAGCGGCCCTGCGCGGCGAGCACGATCGCGCGGCAGCGGCGATCGGCCTCCAGCGCTTCGAACGTATCGGCCAGAGCGCCGACCAGCGCGAGATCGAAGTGGTTGTGTGGCGGCCGGCGCAGCTCGACCACGGCCACGCCATCGTCGAGGTCGACGACGACAACCGGTGAAGTCGAGCTCACGGGCCTCGAGACCTTCGCGCCGAGTGGGGTTGAGCGGCAAACGGAGCGCTGATGTCGCGCGGTGTGACGGCCTGTGCCGACGCGGCGGCGTCATCGAAGCGGCGGCGCGTCAACGATGGCCAGAAACGCTGGCCTCCCGCGCGGATCGCCAGCGCGCCGAGGCGCGCTGCCCACCAGGCATCGCTGCCGAACTGCTCGCGCCACGCCCACAGCCGACGCGTTGCGAAGTGCAGGGCATGCTCTCGCGTGAAGCCGATCGCGCCGTGCACCTGGTGGGCGATGGCGCAGGCGTGCGTGGCGGCCTCGCCGCAGCGCACCTTGGCCACCGCGATGCTGAACGCGGCCTCAGGGGTGTCCACCCGAGCACTGCTCGGCGCATCGGCAGCGGCGGCCAGCGCCGCCGTGCGCGCGGCGGCCACGTCGCCGGCCGACAGCGCGAGCGGTTGCTGCACGGCCTGGTTGCTGCCGATCGGCCGCCCGAACTGCATCCGCTCGCCGGCGTAGCGCAGCGCCTGCTCGAGCGCCGACTCGAGCGCGCCCACCATCATCAGGCTGCGCGCCAGCGCGCCCAGCAACCAAACCGGCTGCGGCGGCAGCGCCCCGGTGGGCGCCTGCGCCAGGCACGCGGCGCGGTCGAAGCGCAGCGTGTCGCTCGGCATTCCCGCCGCATCGACTGCCGCGCTGCATGCGACGCCGCGCGCTCGCAGGTCGATCAGCGCCAACCTGCCCGGCAGCGACAGCAGCGCAGTGGGCGCGTGCCGCGCCCAGGCGACGTGCAGTGCCGTGCCGCTCAGGACGAGTGGGCCAGCGCTGCCGCCGATGTGCAGGTCGTTGCCCTGGCCCTGCTCGATGAGCGCGATCGGGCCCGCGGGCACTTCCAGCCCGGTGCTCGACAGCAGCAGCGCAGCGACCATCGTCTCGGCCAACGGCAGCGGCACCTGCCAGTAGCCGATGCCGTGCAGGATCGGGGCGACGGCGCTCCAGGTCTGGCCACTGCCACCAGTGGCCTCGGCGGCCAGGGCCAGCGGGAAGCCGGCGTCGACGACAAGCTGCCACAGGCGCGCCTCGAAGGCGCCGGTCTCGACCCGTTCGCGCGCGCCGCGGTCCACCTGCTCGGCGAACAACCGTTGCACGCTGTGCTCGACCAGCGACTCGGCGTCGACAATGCTCATCGCAGCCCCAGTCCCTTGGCGATGATGCCGCGCAGGATTTCGCGCGTGCCGCCGCGCAGCGAGAACGACGGCGCGGCCAGCGTCGTGTAGCGCATCGCCTCGTCGAGGGTCGAGCCCGGCGGCACCGCGCCGCCGAACAGCTCGTGAGCGAGGTCGGGCATCGCCTGTTCGACGAGCGCCCCCTGGTCCTTCACCGCCGCGGCGGCGATCATCGGGTTCTCGCCGCGCGCCAGCATGCCGGCCACGCCGAGCGACATCTGGCGCAGCGCCGCGTAGTGCGCCACCACGCGGCCGAGCGTAGCCGCGTGGCGCGGGTCGTCGGCATCGGCGGCGTCGAGCATCTCGAGCAGCAGTTGTGTGCTGCTGAGGTAGCGCTCGGGGCCGCTGCGCTCGAGCGCGAGCTCGGCGCCGACCTGCTGCCAACCCTCGCCCTCGCGCCCGATCAGATGATCGGCAGGCACCCGCACGTCGTCGAAGACGACCTCGTTGAACTCGTGCTCGGCGAGCGGGTTGAGGATCGGGCGCACCGTCAGCCCCGGCGTCTGCATGTCGACCAGCAGTTGCGAAAGGCCGCCGTGTCGGCCTTCGCCGCGCTCGCCGGTGCGCACCAGCGCGATCATGTAGTGGGCCTGGTGCGCGCGCGAGGTCCAGACCTTGCGGCCGTTGATCAGCCAGCCGTCGGCGGTGCGCACCGCCTTCGTGCGGATCGACGCCAGGTCGGAGCCCGAGTCGGGTTCGCTCATGCCGATGCAGAAGAAGGCCTCGCCGCGCGCGATGCGCGGCACGATGCGCGGCGCCAGCACAGCGGGCGAGTACCGGATCAGCAGCGGCCCGCTCTGACGGTCGGCAACCCAGTGCGCACCCACCGGCGCACCGGCGGCGAGCATCTCCTCGAGCACCACGTAGCGTTCGAGGGGCGAGCGTTCATGGCCGCCGTAGCGCCGGGGCCAGGTCATGCCGATCCAGCCACGGGCGGCGACCTGGCGCGTGAACTCGGGGTCGGCGGCCGACCAGTTGCGCACTCGCCGGGACAGCGGCACCTCGGCCATCGCTTCGGCCAGGAAGGCGCGCACCTGCTTGCGCAGCACCTCGCACTCGGGTGGCAGCACGGCAGGGCGGATGCGCAGGGCCCGCATCGATCGCAAGCGCCTCGCGGCGGCAACTGGGGGAGGCCATTCTCGACCGCTTCGCCGCAGCGGGCAACGAAAGGTGCGCCAAGCGCCCGCCGCATGCCCGCTGCGCAGGTGCGGCCGGCGATCGGATCAGCCTTCGCCGCGTCAGTCGGCCAGGCGGATGAACGCGATCGCGGCGCCGAGCGGATCCTCGGCGATCGCGTAGCGGCCGATGTCGGGAATGTCGCTCGGCGCCATCAGCAGTTTGCCGCCCAGTGCCTGGGCACGGCTGGCGGTGGCATCGCAATCGGCCACCGCGACGTAGGGCAACCACATCGACGGCGCATCGGCGCGCACCGAGTGCATCAGTCCCGCGCGCGCGATCCCCGCGGTCTTCAGCAAGTGGTAGGTGCCGCCGGAGCCCATCTCCATCGCATCGTGGTCGTAGCCGAACACCTGCGTGTAGAACGCGAGCGCGCGCTTGTCGTCGCTGGTCCACAACTCGTTCCAGCACCAGGCGCCGAGCGGCGCCTTGGCGGGATCGGGTCGATCGCCCTGCGCGCTGCGCCACAGACCGACCGCCGCACCCGTGGGGTCGGCGATCGTGGCTCCGCGACCGGCATCGTGATGGTCGGCCGGCGCCGACACCGTGCTCGCGCCGCCAGCCAGCGCGGCGGCGAAACGCGCGTCGACATCGTCGACCGAGATGTACGCGAGCCATGCCGGCCGCGCCGGTGCAGCGACGCTGCGATAGCCGCCGATGCCTTCGCTGGTGGTGCCGTCGCCATTGAGGATCATCGAGTAGCGCTGGCCGTTCATCGGCATCGACTCGGTGTGCCAACCGAACAGCGCGTCGTAGAACTTGCGCGCCTTGGGGATGTCGGCCGACAGGTGCTCGAACCAGACGAACTTACCGGGCAGAGCGTTCATGTGGATCTCCTGGCGACCGCGTTGCGGGAACCGCAACATACGCCGCGCGCCGGAGCTTGAGAAGTGGTGGTGCTCAGACCGCGGGTTGCCGGCGCAACTGCAATGCCAGCGCGCCCAGACCGGACAACAGCGCCAGCAGCGAAAGCGGCGTGCCCAACCAGGGCAACCGCAGCGCCTGCCAAAGCGCGGCCAGCAGCGCAGCCGCCGCCAAGACGCGCCAGATCCACGCGGGGTCGGCGCGCCAGCCCCGCAGCACCGCGTCACCCAAGGCGATGGCAGTGCTCACGTACGCCAGCGGCAGCAAGAGCAAATAGAGCAACACGCCGAGCAGCGTCAGCGGGATGCCGATCACGGTGACCATTAGCGCCAGCAGCACCAGCGGCGCGGCCACCAGCCAGGCGAACCCGAGCATGACGCTCGCCACCGGCTGCCGCAGCAGGGTGCGGCCGACGCGCGCCTGAAAGCCGGGCGCGAGCGCCAGCAGCAGCGCCGCCAACAGCGCCAGCGCGAGGGCCCAGCCCCAGCCGGCCAACGGGTCGGGTGGTGCCGTCGTTCGCACGGCGCTCGCCCGCTCGCCCCACCCGGGCCACGAGCGCACGCCGCCACCGACCTGCGCCGCAGGGTCGCGCCGGACGACGCCGCCACGGTGACGCAGCGCACCCGCGATGCGTGCATTGGGCCCCAGCGCGAGCTCGCCGCTGCCGACGGCCACGTCGCCGCCGATCGGGCCGTCGATCAGCACGTGGCCGCCCGCGGCGTGCACGTCGCCGTTCACCGCGCCGAGCAAGCGCAGTTGGCCGCCGGCGATCCAGAGGTCGTCGCCGACGACCGACTGCGGCCCCAGTTCGATCTGCCCGCCTGCCAGCCGCGCGTCGCGGTCGATCGCGCCGCGCACGTCGATCCGCCCAGCGGCGGCCTGCAGCGAGCCGCCGACCGCGGCATCCAGCCGCAGCGCGCCGCCACCGGCCGTGACGTCGCCGGCCACCGCGGCCTCGATGGCGACCGCACCACCGGCGACGAAGAGGTCGCCCGCCACCGGTTCGCGCACCACCGGCGCAGCACCGGCAACGAAGACCTCGCTGCCGAGCAAACCTCGTGCGATGTCGCCGTCCTGCGCGATGGCCGGCCCGCCCAGGACGAGGCCGAGCGCCAATGCGCGCAGCAGCGCGCTGGGGGGCGACACACTGGCGTGCATGTGCCGCATGCTACAGGCCGCCGCTGACAGGCGGGGCTGCCGCGCTGCGGCCGGCAGCGTGCTTCAGCGCGCCAACACCTTCAACAGGAACCGCTGCAGGTCGGCGATCTCGGGCAGGCACACCGAGTGCTCCATCGGGTACTCGTGCCACTGCACGTCGTAGCCGAGCGCGCGCAGCGCGTCGCGGGTGGCGTGCGCGCGTGGCAGAGCGATCATCGGATCGAACTGGCCATGCGCAAGGAAGATCGGCGTCGCCTGATTGGCGGCGCTGCGCTCGGCGGCCGTCTTGTCGGCCAGCGGCAGGTAGCCCGAGAGCCCGACGAGGCCAGCCAACCGCTCGCGATGGCGCAGGCCGGTGAGCAACGTCATCGCGCAGCCTTGCGAGAACCCGGCCAGCACGATGCGCGATGGTGCGACGCCACGCGCCACCTCGCGGGCGATCAACCCCTCGATCAACGCCTGCGACGCGCGCAACCCGACCTCGTCCTCCGCTGCCGCGCCGCCGAGCGCGAGGATGTCGTACCACGCCGGCATCACGTAGCCGCCGTTGATCGTCACCGCACGCATCGGCGCATGCGGCAGCACATGGCGCACCGGCCCCACGGCCTGCAATTCGAGCTGTTCGCACACCGGGACGAAGTCGTCGCCGCTGGCGCCCAGACCGTGCAGCACGATCACGCTGGCCTGCGGGTCGGGCCCGGTTTCAATTTCGATGGGTTGTTCCATGCCCGCATGGTAGAGGCTGACGCGAGGCGGGTGACAATCGCGCCGCGCTTCCGATCAGACCCCGAACATGACCTGCAGCCGTCTTCTGCCCGCCTTTCGCGTCCTGTGCGCCATCGCCTGGCTGGCGGCCGCCGCCGCGGCAACGGCCCAGACCCCGGCGGCCTCGGCGCCGGCTGCGGCCGCCAGGACGCTGCGCGCGGAGGTGGCCAACCCGGTCAACGCGTCGCAGGATGCAGCCCGCGCCGGGCAGAAGGAGGTCGCCGAAGCCAAGCTGCGCGAAGCTGCCGCGGTGCCCGACCTCTCGATGTTCGAGCAGGCGGTCATCGAGCGCGGTCGTGCCGGCGTGTCGCTCGCGCTCGGCGACTGGCCGCAGGCCATGCGCTCGCTCGAAGTGGTGGTCAACAGCAACCAGTTCAACGGCGCCGACCAGTTGCAGATGATCGAGTTGCTGGGCAAGGTCGCGTACCAGGAGAAGGACTACCTGCGCGCGGTATCGTGGCTGCGTCGCTATGCGGCCGAAGGCGGCGCCGACCCCGCGGTGCGCGACCTGCTGCCGCAGGCGCTGTACTTGGCCGACGAGTTCAAGCCCGCTGCCGACGAACTCGAGGCGCGCGTCGCCGCCGACGAGGCGGCCGGCCGCCCGACCCCCGAAGCGACGCTGCGCCTGCTGATCAGTTGCTACTCGCAGCTGAAGG
>WBZR01004869.1_pt1 | contig 10697 bp, 9 predicted proteins | sample 5204231 | NCBI WGS metagenome assembly WBZR01 (sample SAMN12412403, study PRJNA552823) | activated sludge metagenome | isolation source: activated sludge from anammox sidestream of wastewater treatment plant... | place: USA: Virginia | collected 2017-08
GCCGAGCCCGTGGCGGACGCCATCGTCATCGAAGACCTGACGCGCGCCTTCGGCGACTGCGTGGCGGTATCGCACGTGAGCCTGACGATCGCCGAGGGCGAGATCTTCGGGATGCTCGGGCCGAACGGCTCCGGTAAGACGACGCTCATCCGCATGCTCTGCGGGCTCCTCGCGCCGACCTCGGGCCACGCGGTCGTCGGCGGCTGCGACGTCACGCGCGAGCCCGAGCGGGTGAAGCGACTGATCGGATACGTGTCGCAGAAATTCAGCCTCTACCCGGATCTCACGATCCGGGAGAACCTCGACTTCTTCGGCGACGTGTACGACGTCCCGCACGACGCCGCCGACGAGCGCAAGCGCGACCTCGTCCGCCTCTGCGGTCTCGACGGCCGCGAGCGACAGATCTCGGGAAGCCTCTCGGGCGGCTTGAAGCAGCGCCTGGCGCTCGCGTGCGCCTTGATCCACCAGCCGCGCATCCTCTTCCTCGACGAGCCGACGGCCGGCGTCGACCCGGTCGCGCGCCGGCTCCTCTGGGACCTCCTGTTCCAGCTCGCCGAACAGGGCACGACGCTCTTCGTCACGACGCACTACATGGACGAGGCCGAGCGCTGCACCCAGGCGGCCTACATCTACTACGGGAAGCTCCTCGTGAGCGGCGACCCGAACTCGATGAAGGAGGAGGAGATCGCCGCGACGAACCGCCGCCTCGAGATCGTGTGCCATCCGCTCATGCCGGCGCTGGCGGCGTTGCGACACGCGCCCTTCGTGGACGACGTGAGCGTCTTCGGGCAGGCGCTGCACGTCCGCCTGCGCGACGTCCCGCCGGAGTCGCGGACCGAGGACGGCTTCGCGACCTTCGCGGCCGCCGCGCAGCGCGCGGCCGTGATGGACACGCTCCGCAAGCACCTGCTCGCGGCGCGGGTCGAGGTGCGCGCGATCCGCTCGGTGTACCCCAGCCTCGAGGACATCTTCGTGTCCTTCACGCGCCGCATGGACAGGGAGGCGGCGGCGGAACGCTGAAGCCGGGCGCGGCCGCGTCAGCGCGCGTAGGCGGCGAGGGCGGCGATCAGCGCGTCGACCTCGGACGGCGTAGCGACGGTCCAGGTGTCGGCGTCGCGGGAGCCGGCGCCGCGCGCGATCAGGTCCCGGATGACGTCGCCGAGAGCCTCGGGGGTCGTGCCGAAATCGTCCGCGAGAACGAGGATGGGAATCCGCGCCGGCAACGCCATCGCCGAGCCGATGGCGCCAAGGGCGTGGGCGATCGCCCGGACGCGGGCGAGGCGCTGCACGCCGTGCTGGATCGGCTGGTTCGTCCGCGTCAGGCGCGCGCCCTGCACGTTCAGCATGCGGGTGACGATCGCGAGATCGTCCTGCACCAGCATGCGGAACGCGTCGCGATCGACGACGAGGAGCCGGCTGTCCTCGATCACCTCGGCCGAGGCCGTGCGCTCCCCGCCCGTGATGAGCGAGACCTCGCCGAAGAACGCGCCCGGTCCGAGCGTGCCGATCTCCTGCTGCTCGACGCCCGTGCCGAGCGTCAAACGCACCCGCCCGGCCGCGACGACGTACATCGCATCCGCCGGGTCGCCCTGGCGGAAGAGGACCGTCCCCTTCGGGACGTCGATCTCGCCGTTCGCGCTCACGCGAGCCGCTTCCGGAACCGCACGATCGACACGGCGCCGAGCACGCCCGCGAAGAGCGCGAGCGCGGCGAAGTCCCGCCCGAGTTCCGCGATCGAAGCCCCCTTCAGCGTCAGCCCGCGGCTCGCCTCGACGAAATAGGTCATCGGCAGGCTCCAGGCCACCGGCCGGAGCCAGCGCGGCATCGCCTCGATCGGGAAGACGAAGCCGGACATCAGGACCGACGGCACGATCACGAAGACCGCCATGAAGTTCGCCTGGATCTGCGTCTCCGAGAGTGTCGAGATGAGCGCGCCGAGGGCGAGGAGCGCCAGGATGAAGAGCGCGGCGAGCACGACGACGCCGATCGCCGAGCCGCGGAACGGCAGCGCGAACACGACGCGCGCGAGCACGGCCGCGATCAGGAAGTCGAGGGCGGCGATAAAGCCGTACGGCAGCATCTTGCCGATGATGAGCGCGCCCGGCGAGATGGGCGTCACGAGCAGCTGTTCGATCGTCTGCTGCTCCTTCTCGCGCACCAGCCCCGACGACAGGGTGAGCGTGACCAGCATGATGACGATGCCGATCGTGCCGGGCAGGAAGAAGTCCGAGTCGCGGAGCTCGGGGTTGAAGAGGATCTCCTCGACGATCTCGATCGGCGGCTTGCGGGTCGGGAGCGCCGGGTGATCCGGGTCGTCGAAGCGAAGCGCCTCCGACGCCTCCTCGTCCGTCAGCACCCGGGCGCCGAAGAGCCCGGCCTGCGCGAGCGTCGGCATGCTGCCGTCGACGAACAGGGCGAACGGCGTCTGCTGGTCGGCGGCGAGGCGCTGCGAAAACCCGGCCGGGATGACGAGCCCGAGCCGCGCCCGGCCGTCCTTCAACCAGGTCCGGATCGTCTCCTCGGAATCGACCTCCACGACCTCGAGCTTGCCCTCGTCGGCGAGCCGGTCCTTCACGCTCACGCTGAAGAAGTTCTTCTCCTGGTCCCAGACCGCCACCGTGAGGTGGTCGGGGCGGAGACGGAGGGCGTAGCCGAACAGCACGAGCAACAGGATGGGAAGCCCGATCACGAACCCGATCAGCTGCGGGTCGCGCGCGATGTGCACGAACTCCTTGCGGATCATCGCCCGGAGGGACCGCATGCCTGCTCCGCTCAGCGGTTCAGGTGGCTGCGCTTGAAGACGTCGGGCGAGACGTCGGCGCCGTACCGCACCTCGGCGAGCGTGAGGCGCGACCAGTGTCCGTCCTTCAGATCCTCCATGCGCTGCGCCATCGGGATCCAGTGGCCGTCGACCCGCTCGACCGTGTCGAGCGTCCACACCTTGCGGAGCGCGCCCTTCGCATCGAAGAACTGCACGCGCAGCACGAGCAGGTCGCGCGGGTCGATCGCCGAGACGGTCTTCGCGTAGAGCTCCTTCTCGGGCGCCTTGGGCATCGCCTCGACCAGGCGCGCGGCCCGGCCGACGACCGTCTCGTCGCCGACGACGCGGTAGGTGAAGGCGTCGAGCTCCGGGCGCACCATGTCGCTCACGTCGAAGTCCGAGCCGAGGAACGGCTGCTTGCGGGTCTCCTCCGAGACCTGCATCGCCCGCTTCACGGTCGGGACGTAGATGAACTGCTCGTCGCGCCCCTCGGCGCGGTCGATCAGCAGGAAGCGCGTGTCCTTGAGATCGAGCGGCGCCGTGACCTCCAGGTAGGAGGCGTCGGCGCCGTCGACGAACGCGCGGCTGAGCGCGAGCTCGCGCGTCCAGCCCCGGTCGGAGGTGAGCGTCGCCCGGGCGGTGAGCGCGACCTTCGGCACCGCGTCGAGGACGCGCTTCACGAGCTCGCGCGGGTCGTCGCCCTCGGCCCGTGCCGCCCGCGCGAGCACGAGCAGCGCGATCGCGAGTCTCCACGGATGCCGGAAGGAACCGGGAGTCATGTCGAGCCTCCTCCGCGCGCCGCGTGCGGCGCCGTCTCGTGCCAGGCCTCTTACCGCCGACGGCCGCATCGCGGCAACGCTCGGCGGCTCGATTCCCCGCGTCGAATCGGTGCACTCCGTCAGCGGTCGCGGACCGCGAGGAGGCCGCGGAGCGTACCGACGTAGGCCGTGCCGTTCGGACCGATCGTCACCGGCGCCCAGTGGTTGTCGTAGCCGAGCCCGACCCCCGTACGCGCCCGATAGACCGTCTCCCCGGTCCGGAAGTCGACCGCCGTCAGGTAGTAGGCGTCGGTCCACCAGGGAGCGTCGGCGAGCTTCGTGTAGAGGTAGACGAGGCCGTTCCCGATGGAGAGCTTCGGCACCGCCGTCTGGGAGATCTCGGCGCTCGTCCAGACGACGTGACAACCGCGGCCGTCCTCGTCGATGTCGACCCGCGCGACGCCGCCCGCGCTGGTCCGGCCGAACATCATGGTCGCGAAGATGTCGTAGCCCGCGTTGTTCTCGACCACGAGCGAGCGGCCGACACCGATGAAGCTGTTGTCGGTGGCACTCGCGCCGGGAGCGAAGAGCGGCTGCGTGCAGATCAAGCGCTGCCGGTCGTCGCCCTCCGCGGCGCGCCCGCGCCGGTAGACCAGCACGTTCAGGCGCGGCTCGGCGTTGTCGGCGATCGCGACCCAGTCGTCGCCGAGAAGCGTCGGGGTCGTACCGGAGCCCTGGTCGAGCTGGCCGAGCTTGCGGCGCGCGCCGCGGTCGTAGGGCGCGCGCCACGCGATCGTCGGCGCGCCGGTGTCCGGATCGGCGGCGAAATCGTAGAGGGCGTGATCGGACACGACGAACGCGCCGTCGGGTCCGACCGCGAACGAGTTCTGGATGCGTTCGCCGTCGAGCCGGCGGGTCGCGACGCGGCCGCTCTCGCGCTCGACGGTCCCCACCATCCCGAAGCGGGTGACGAACCAGTACCAGCGCCCGCTCCAGTCGGGGAGCACCGCGACGATCGCGTCCGCGGCGCTTCGCGCGGGCTCGCCCGGTGCGATCGTCTCCGCCAGGTCGTAGACGCGCTCGAGGCGGAAGCCCGCCTCGTCGTGCGCGACCAGCTCGATGCGGTGCGCCGCCGTCCCGAGCACCGCGCGGTCCCGCTCGTCGAGGTAGAAATACGCGCCGCCCGAGGTATCGGTCGTGATCGTCCGGATCGAAAGCGACCTCATCGACGGACGCGGCGGCAGGTCGTACGACGCGAGGGCGCGGAGCGTGGCCGGGTCGAGCACGAGGAGCTGCATCCGGAACGCGCTCGTGCACACCGTCACGATGCGCCCCGCTCGATCGAACGTCACCGACGCGCACTCGCCGCCGAAGAGGCCGCGCGCCGTCGAGACGATCTCCGGATCCCGCCCGAGCGGCCCGCTCTCCGGGTGCGTGTCGCTCGCGGCGCCGTCGCCGTGCATGTTGCTCCACCCGTTCCGCGCCATGAACGGGTGCTGCGCGACCGGCGCGACCTCGACCGGTCGCGCGACCGCCGGACGTCCCGTGAACACGGGCACGAAGCGCCCGCCGAACCCTTGCGCGATCGGCGTCGGCGCGTCGCCGCCGCATCCGGTCGCGACGAAGAGCGCGCCGCACGCCATGATCGCCGACCACCGACCCGCTCCCATCTGTCCTCCCCGCCGAGCCCGTGCCGCAGGACGCGCGACGCCGACCCTAGCGACCGGCGCGACGACACGGAAGAACGGGTGGTCGCACGGTCAGCCCGATCCTCCCGGCACCGGGTCGAGATCGAACACCTGGACGATGCGCGTCGGGTCGCCCGTCACCATGCGCTCCACCCGATCCTGCCACAGCGTAGCGAACCGGCGGTGCTCCTCCGCGCTCGCCTGGCCGCCGAGAGCCGCCCTCATCAGCGTCGGGAGCTCCGGCGAGGGGGGGACGAGCCCGGTGTCGCACGCCACCTCGACCGCGGCGCCGGTGTCCGTGCGCCGGAACCGCATGCGGCCCGCGAGCCGCGCGTCGAAGCGCAGCAGGTCCTTGCGCCGCCAGCGGCCCATCAACCCGCCGAAGCCGGTCTCGGGCGCCGCCCCGGTGAGGAGTCCGACGACGAGCGCCATGGGGCCCGACCCGCCGTCGTCCCGCTCCCCGCCGACCGTCACCTCGATGTCGCCGCGGACCGGCGTGTCGCCGGGGTAGAGACGACCGAGCGCCACGACCGTCATCAGGTAGGCCCGCGCGATGGTCGGACACGAGTGCCCGCAGAGCTTCACGGCATCCTCGTAGCCGTACCGAAAGGTGCCGCCCGGCCGAAGCGCGCCCAGGAACTCCGCGAGCGGATCCCTGAGCGCGACGGTCGGGGCGCGGGTCGCGAACGCGAGCGCGGTCTGGTCGTCCACCGAGGGCACCCCATGCACGACCCGGGCCATCGCGCGCCCCCGACGGCGGCACCCGCGGCGCTTGTCGCAGCCTCCCCTTTGTGTCTCAAATCGAAACATCGTGGAACACGAGTCGAGACCGGCGTCCTGTCTCGTCCCCTTCGAGAAGGGGACCAAGCTCTGCAGCATCTGCCGGCTCGTGCCGGAGGCGCCGGGGCTCCGCCGCTGCGCCAGGGTCGTGGCGGAGAGCGCTCCCATGCGCGCGTTGATGCTCCGGGCGGCGCCGATCGCGGCGAGCGACGCGCCGGTAATCATCCGGGGCGAGAGCGGCACGGGCAAGGAGGTCCTCGCGCGCGCGCTGCACGCCAACAGCCCGCGGCGCGCGAAGCCGTTCCTGGCGGTGAACGTCGCGGCGCTGCCGGGGGAGCTCCTCGAATCCGAGCTCTTCGGCCACACGAAGGGCGCCTTCACCGGCGCGGGGGCGCCGAAGCGCGGGCTCTTCGAGGCGGCCGAGGGAGGCACCCTCCTCCTCGACGAGATCGCGGAGATGCCGCGCCCGCTCCAGGCCAAGCTCCTGCGCGCGCTCCAGGACGGCGAGATCCGGCGGGTCGGAGATACACGCCCGTTCTCCGTCGACGTCCGGATCCTCTGCGCGACCAACCAGGACCTCCGGACGTGCGTGGCGGAGCGCCGGTTTCGCGAGGACCTCTTCTACCGGCTCCGCGTCTTCACGCTCGTCCTCCCGCCCCTGCGCGAGCGGAAGGAGGACATCCCCGCGCTGGCGCAGATGTTCCTCGAACAGGAGGGCCACGCGACGGGACGCTTCACCCCTCGGGCGCGGGCCGCGCTCGAGGGCTCCCGTTGGCCCGGTAACGTCCGCGAGCTCGCGAACGCGGTGAAGCACGGGGCCGTTCTGGCGGGAAACGGCGACGTCGACGTCGCGCATCTCCCCGAAGAAGTGACGAGTCCGGAGCTCCCGGCGTCCTCCCCGACCCCTCTTCGCCCGCTGGCCGAGGTGGAGCGCGAGCATGTCATCCGCGTGCTGGAAGCCTGCGGCGGCCGTCAGATCGACGCGGCGCGCGTGCTCGGAATCGGGCGGACGACCCTGTGGCGAAAGATCCGCGACTTCGGGATCGAGGTGGACGAGTGAGTGAAGCGGCCCCGCTCGGGCATGAGAAGTGCTAAGGATCCCGCAGCCGCAGTGTGCCGCCGCCAAGGAGGAATCGCATGCCCGTGACGCGTGAGCTCGACATCAGGACCCTGCCCCCGCCGAGACGACATCCGGAGATCTTCGGCTTCTTCGATGCCCTGAAGCCGGACGAGGCCTTCGTGCTCGTCAACGACCACTACCCCAAGCCGTTGCTCCATCAATTCGAGGTCGAGCGCCCGGGCAGGTTCGAATGGAGCGTGCTCGAAGCCGGGCCGACGCGCTTCCGGATCGAGATCCGCCGGCGCGCCGCCGAAGGTGCGCGCAACGTGACCGGGTACCTGCAAGAAGATCACGAGCGCCTCGACGCCATCGTCCCGGAGGTTCAGGCGCTCGTGCGCGCGGGGTCGCTTCCGGAAGCCGGCGCCCGCTTCGCCGAGTTCACGTGCGGCCTCGGTCGCCACATCGAGGTCGAAGAGCAGGTGCTCTTTCCCACCTTCGAAGAGTTGACCGGGATGAGCGGCGGCGGCCCGACCTTCGTGATGCGGGACGAGCACGTCGAGATCCGACGCCTCATGGACGCGACGACGGGCGCGCTCCGGGCTGGAGACGCCGCGAAGGCCGAAGAGTCCCTGCAGCGCCTCACGGAGACCCTGGCGACCCACAACATGAAGGAGGAGCGGATGCTCTACCCGATGACCGACCAGGCGCTCCGAGACGACCAGGCGCGGGACGACCTCGTGAAGCGCCTCCGCGCCTTCTAGGGAAGCTTCCGGGACACGAGCGGATCGCCGCACCGGACCCCGTCATCGCCGCCGCCAGGGCGCGCGCTACCCCCCGAGCCCCATCCGCTTCGCGATGATCACCTTCATGATCTCGTTCGACCCGGCGTAGATCGACTGCACCGCCGCGTCCGCGTAGTCCTGGGAGATCGGGTACTCCTGCATGAAGCCGTAGCCCCCGTGCAGCTGCAGGCACGCGCCCACCACCTTCTTCTGGAGGTCGGTCGTCCACCACTTGCCCATGCTCACCTCGGAGACGATCTCGTCGCCGCGCACGTGGGCGACGATCAGCTGATCGACGAAGGCCTGGCCGATCTGGATCTGGGTGGCAAGCTCGGCGAGCGTGAACTGGGTGTTCTGGAAGTGGGCGATCTGGCGGCCGAAGGCCTTGCGCTGGAGGGTGTAGGCGACGGTGTCGTCGAGGGCGCGGCGGCACGACGCGATCGCGGAGACGCAGATCGAGAGCCGCTCCTGCTGGAGCTTCTCCATCATCATCTTGAAGCCCTGCCCCTCCTTTCCGAGGAGGTTCTCGACCGGCACCTTGCAGTCCTCGAAGAAGAGCTCGCTCGTGTCCTGCGACGGGAAGCCGAGCTTCTCGAGCTTGCGGCCGCGCACGAAGCCCGGCGTGTCGGCCTCGATGACGAGCAGGCTCACGCCCTTGTGGGCGGGCTTGGCGCTCGGGTCGGTCTTCACGGCCGTCACGTACGCGCCGCCGAGCTGTCCGATCGAGATGAAGGTCTTGGCGCCGTTCACGACGTAGTGGTCGCCGTGGCGGACCGCCTTCGTCTGGATGTTGGCGAGGTCGGAGCCGGCGCCGGGCTCGGTCATGCCGATGCCGAAGAGCAGGTCGCCGGTCACGGCAGGCGGCAGGAACTTCTTCTTCTGCGCCGGCGTGCCGTAGGTGACGATGTACGGCAGGCAGATCGAGGCGTGCACCGTCGTCATGATGCCGTGGGCCCGCAGGTAGGCGAGCTCCTCGATGATGATCGCGTCGTAGCGGAAGTCGACGCCGGCGCCGCCGTACTCCTCGGGGACGCACGGCGCGAGGAACCCGGCCTCGCCCATCCGCTGCCAGGTCTCGCGGTCGGTGATGCCCCGCTCGTTCCACTTGGCGATCTTCGGCTCGATCTCCTTCGCCGCGAACTTGCGGAACTGCTCGCGGAAGATCTCATGCTCCTCCGTGTACACGTCGCGCTTCATCATCGGGGGAAATCTCCTCGGCAGGCTGATTTGTCCGGCGAACGGGCCGAGGACTTCTAGCACCGGCGCGCCGGCGCCGCACGTCGGCGCGGGAACCGTCCGCGGGCGCGTTCGTCAGTCGACGTCGAGCCACCAGCGGCCGACCTCGAGCTCGACGGCCTCGAACGGCTCGATGCGTGCCGGCGCCGTCCCGGCGAACGTATTCGCCACGACCCAGTGATCGCCGTCGAGGCGGTAGACCTCGATGGTGCGCAGCACCGGATCGACGATCCACATGTGGCCCACGCGCTCCCTCGCGTAGATGCGCATCTTGCGGCCGCGGTCGATGGCGCCGGTGCGGGGCGAGATCACCTCGCACACCCAGTCGGGTGCCCGGTCGTAGGCGGCGACGTTCGGCAATCGAGGAACGTTGTCGCGCCGCCAGCCGGCTTGATCGGGCACGATCACGTCCGCACCGAAGTGCAGCTCGGGCTCGTTCAGCAGCCACCATCCGCCCGGGCCCTTCGGATCCCCGGGCGGACGGTGGAACGCGTTGACGAGATCGGACCCCAGGACCGAGCCCGCATGCGCGTGCGGGAACGCTGGGCGCGGCGAGACGACGAGCTCGCCGTCGATGATTTCCGCGACTTTGGTGTCGGGAACCTTCCGGAGGTCGTCGTAGCTCGCGAGGCGTCGCGGCTTCGTCATGCGAGCGACCGTACCACGGCGGGTGTCGGCGACGCATCACGAGGTGCGGGCACCGACTACTCGGAGCGATCCGCCGCCCGAGCGCGTGCCCGCCGCCCGACCGGCGCTAGTGTCTCAGTTTGTGATAGTGCACGGAGTCTCGATCGGTGTCGCCGGCGAGTGGGTCAGAGAGTGCTTCGGGGAGCCGTCAGCTCGCGTGTGCGCCAGACAGCAAGGCACCGGCGGGCAGTACGCGCTGGGGGGCACGAACCCGGCGACCGTAGAAGCACTCTCTGACCCACCTGCCGGCGAATCGATCGACCACGAACGTCGTGGCGGCTCGCCGACCAGCGACCCGGCGACCGTAGAAGCCGTTCCCGACCCGCCTGCTCGCCGCCACCGATCGCTCCCCCGCATGCGAATCAAACCGAGACCCTACCCGACCGGCGTGCCGCTTGGCGCGGGACCCGGTTCTCGCCTACATTGCGGCCGCAACGGAGGTGCCCCTTGCGTTTCGGATTCCACGTCTTCATGGTCGACCCGGCGGAGTTCCTGGACCTCGCCCGCACGGCCGACGCCTCGGGATGGGACAGCATCCAGGTCGCCGACGCGCCCTTCTTCCCCGAGGTGACGTCCGAGCCCTACCCGTACACGCCCGACGGCAAGCGCTTCTGGCCGCTCGACACGCCGGTGCTCGACCCGTGGGTCGCAATCACCGCCATGGCGGTCGTGACGGAACGCATCCGCTTCCTGCCCTCCGTGCTCCGGCTGGCGATCCGCCAGCCGCTCCTCGAGGCCAAGGCGCTCTGCTCGGTGGCGGCGGTCTCGCACGACCGGGTCGCGCTCGGTGTCGGGCTCGCGTGGATGCCCGAGGAGTTCAAGTGGCTCGGCGTCGACAAAAAGACGCGCGGCGCCCGTCAGAACGAGGCCATCCAGGTCATCCGGCTGCTCCTCGGCGGCGGGATGGTGGAGTTCCACGGAACGTACTACGACTTCGACCGCCTC
>WBZR01004870.1_pt1 | contig 10696 bp, 9 predicted proteins | sample 5204231 | NCBI WGS metagenome assembly WBZR01 (sample SAMN12412403, study PRJNA552823) | activated sludge metagenome | isolation source: activated sludge from anammox sidestream of wastewater treatment plant... | place: USA: Virginia | collected 2017-08
AGCACCGATGCCAACTCCGACTCGACGACGAGCAAGCGCTTGTCTGCCACGCCGGGGTCTGTTTGCTTTTCCTCGCCGCCCGCCCGGGTAACGATCGGGTCGCGCACGGCCCATATGAGGCCCTCACCAGAGCTGAGACCCGACAGCATCCGTTGCGCGCTCCACTCCGGGTCGGCGCCCCCGATCAGAGCTTTGACTTGTCCCCACGACGATCCCTTGCGGGCTTTGCTGGTCTCGCCGACCAGGCATGCGTAGAGATTGGTGTAGTGGCGGTCGGCTTCGGCAACGAAGTGCGGGTTCCGCCCGATGACGTTGCCGAAGGCGACAAGCAGTTGCAGAAGAATCGCGACCGGATCTGCCTCACTGTGTGGCTCGATGGCGTGAACGATTGCTCCCGCGAGCCCATGGCAGGATTCAACAGCTACGCGAGTCGGCCATGAGCCGGAGGTAGGCGGCTGCGACGACGCCACCCGCTGTCCGGCTCGTGGAGCGGGGGACCGAAGGACGGCCCGCCGGAACGTTTCTGGATCAACGTCGAGAGTCACCGGAACTCGATTCTTCGCCTCTCCGTCTCATCGCGGAGCGCAGCAAGGCGACCGAGCAGCCAGGGAAAATCTCGATCAGAGGCCAACGCTAGCGCGATCTCCGTCCGCTTCCACTCGATGAAGAGGGCGCAATCCGCGAGGTCGCCGACGTCCAGGTGGTGGTAGCGAGCAAACTCCCGGTCGGAAACGAGAGGGTTGGGCGCTCGCCACGAGCAGGGGCAAGCCTGAGTGCCCGGCATCTTCGTTTGCCGGCCGCGCGAGTGACCGTGTAGTGTTCTCATCGCATTTGCTCCGTATCGGGCGCGTCCGGCTTTCCTCCGGGCGCGCCCTACTTTTTTGACTCAAGTCGATCGCGTCGGCTTGGGCTCAGCCGACGCGGCCACGATATTTTCGCGGACGTAGCGATCGAGGGTTCTCGGATCGAGCAGCACTCGGCGTCCGAGACGAACGTGAGCCAGGCGGCGCTCTCGCAACCACCCTCGAAGTGTGACCGCCGCGACCCCAAGCCGCGCAGCCGCGTCGGGAACACTTAGCAATCCGCCGGAATTCGTCTCCATGGGCTCCTCCTGCGCTGCGTACTGCCGGGATACATAGGCGCTCTGGCATGACGTTACAACGCCCTACCGGCTGTAGAGCGTTAGAGCGTTGTACTAACGCCCGGCATTGCATATTGAGGCGCTTGGGCGTTCTCGGCCGGCGTTTCCCGCCGCCTGCGCCCGGAGGATGACCATGAAGAAGCGCTCCAAGAATCCGACTAGATCCCGCACCGACCAACTCGCCCTCGCCAGAGCACTGGTCGCAATGAGAGATCGGGTGAAGTGGCTATTGGACTTCGCGAGTCGAGATCTCTCATCTGTCACCGAAGAGGAGATCGACGCCATCCGTTGGCCTTTGCTCACGTTCATCTACTGGCCCAACGGTGAACTCGAAGAGAGCGCTTCGGAACTCCGAGCTGTAGTGCCCGCGATCTATGAGCAGGAGCAACCGTCTCGACGTTCACCACTTCACGGCCCCTCGCCAGAATCCGAGGTACGTCGAATTCAGAACCTCCTCCGCGAAGGAATGGCGGCGCTGTTTCGTGGGCGCGCTTTTCTAAGCGGCAAGAAGGTTCATCCGGGGGTCCGGCGCAATCGGGACGGGTCCATTGTCCCGGTGACGCTTGAAAGCGAAGAAGCACGACTGTTTGGTTCGATTTTTCAGATTCTCATGGGGCTGGGGCCCAGATTGAGGGTCTGCAACGCTCCCGGCTGTGGGCGATTCTTCGCGGCCAACCGGCGAGGACAGCAGCTCTACTGTCGCTCGGCGTGCGCTCAACGAGTGCGATCGGCGCGCTTCTACGCCGCGCACCACGACGACGTTCGTGCGCACAGCCGAGCCCGGTACGAAGGTCGTGTTCGACGACAGCTTGGGTCCAGAGTGCGGATTCAGCGGCACCCGCGAAAGAGCCCCGCTAGTCGTACAAGGTGAGGGTCGTCCCTGATCGTATGCCACCGGGGAGGAGGGGCCCCAGCCGCCCCGCGATCTTAGAATCAACGGCCGTGCCGAGAGCGCATGGGCGAGTCTACGCAGCGTCGATGCGATGCCGGGTGGCATGCGGGTGACACGCGGTCGGCGCGCTGAGTGGTACCGGATTGCAGACTTGCGCGTGGCACGGTGGGTGCTGTCCCGCTGAGCCGCCCTCGGTGCGGCACGGGAGGTGTTGCATGACGACTCGTGTGCGAATAGCGCTGCTCGCGGGCGCTTTGACGTTGCTGCCGGTGATCTCGGCGGCGCAGTACGTGACCCCCGGCGAGCAGTCAGAGGGGCACTCCGGCAACGTTTCGACGTTCAACATCCGCAACCTACAGCTCGGGATGACGCTCGACGAGGTGCGTCGGTTGCACGGTGCGGCGATCTCCGATGTACAGCAAGAGTCCAGCGGCACCATGTCGCTCGGCTACTCCGCGAGGATGAACAGTGAGATCGCGCTGCGGTTTACCAGCGATGCGTTCGGCGCGCGTCTCTACGAGATCGTGCTGTCGCAGCCACTTGGTTCGTCTCTGCAAAAGGATCGCGTGCTTGAACAGGTGAAGGCGAAGTACGGTCTGCCCAACTGCGAGAATTTCGCCGCAAGCGATCGGTGGAGATCATGGGGTGCTTGCGGGCAAGTGGCGCCACCCTTCACTCACGTCCAAGCGAGCGGGCAGTACCTCGAACTTCGCTTTCGGCAGAATGCAGTCGAACTCCGTCTGAGTGACGCTGTGATCGGAGCTGCGCAGACGGAGCGCATGGTCGCGCAGATGCAGCGCATGGCCTCGGGAACACCTACGTCCTCAGGTGAGGTTTCGTCTGAGCAGGTCGCGCGACTCGATTTCTGATCGGTGTGACCCTTGACGTGTGCCGCTTGATCGTCGCCACACTGAATCGCCCCGCCGCATATCCGGGGGCAGGGGGCCCCAGCCGTCCCGCGATCTTTCGTCTTGACAGCAGCGTCGAGGAGAGCGGCGACATCGGATCTGGGGTCGTTCTCGGCGGCATCGTCGGCTACGGCGTCGCGTGGTTCCTGCATCACAGTTCCTTCTGACGTTCTCGCGACTCGGAGCTGATGGAGAATTCCACATGGCAACTCGCGGACGCGCACCAATCGTACTCGTATCAGTCGTGGTGTTTCTTACGGCAATGACGTCGCTGGTGCCTCCACCGGCGCACGCGAGCGAGTCGCAACCACCAGCGAAGTCGTCTTATCCACGGAGCGGCTTCATCTCCCGTTCCGGCCCTCCGGTCGTCTGGATCACACCCGACATCGCGGTCAGCCGGCTCGCGTTCGGAACCTTGACCGATAAGGAGAAACAGGCCGAGACACTCGTCAAGCAAACGACGCTCGTCCCGCACATCGTTGGTCAGCACTACGGGTGGGACATGAAGATACACACGCCGCGAGCGGTCAGAGTGCGTGAAGAGCTGGAGATGCCACGACCACCGCAGCAGAGAACTGGCCTGCCGGCCTACGTGCTCGTCTCTCCTGATCGACGCACGACCACGTACAGCTTCGAGATCGAGGACGGCAGCTATCAGCACACGTGGTCGCTCGATGAGGGCGACCCACGGGGATCCTACAATATGCGTCTATTCGTCGAGGACAGGCTTGTCGGTCACGTCACCTTCGTCGTGGGAGAACCCGATCGTCGTGCAGAAGGGGTTCGTATCCTGGAAGCGCGCATGGTTGAGCTGGACGCCTTGGCCCGCGAATTCGAGGATGCGAGCAACTCTTTTCGGACGAGCTGCTCGGGAACGTTCAACATCGACCATCGACCCGGCGCCCAGCAGAACAACATAAACAACGGCGAATTGAATCGTATGGGTAAGTGTCTCTCATTCCAACACGAGGTCGAGGAACGCAAGAATGACCTGGATCAAGCCGTCAGCGAGGCAAAAGAGACGGCGCGCCGCGCCAGTGTCTATCCTGGTACCGTGCGGAAGATGCTGCGGCTCCACCGACTGGAGGCGTTTGGCAAGTAGCGCGGGGACGTGCCCGTAAACCTTCGACCCGCGATCTCCCGTGAACGGCCGCATTCAGCGTGCGCGCACGAGAGTTAGTCCCGATACCCGAGCGCCTGGGGGCCCCAGCCGGCCCGTGATCTTCGTCTTGAAGGCGGCGGTTCAGAGCACTCGTGAGAGAAACCGTACGCGCGGAAGAGGCAGTCCCGCGCACGCGAATTCGCGGCGTTGTGTTCGACCCGGCGTCCACGAGGCGACCCCAGGCGACCCCCTTCGCCGCCGGCCGCATGGATCGCTGGTCGCGCAGGAGCTATAGATGCGAGGGATGACGACCGTGCGCGCAAAGCGTCGCTCGGCTCCCGTACAAACCGCTCTTGAAGGGGTCGTTCTGCCCGCCTATCGAGGACTCGCTCGGCGGCTCGCGGATGGCAGCCTACGGCAGGTGGAGCAGGCAGCGTTTGAACGTGCCGTGGCCGTACTGCGGCTGCGCGAGCAGGGGTTGCCGCTTCATGCGATCGCCCAGGAGCTTCACACGACGGAGAACGCCCTCAAGAAATTCGTCGCCCGTGGTGTCTTTAGGACGATCGCTCAGTTTCTTCGCGAGCGCGAGTCTGCGACTGCCGAGCAGCGTCAACGCATGACGCAGCGACACGAGCGCGAGCATTGGGACGATCTCGCCACCTCGGCGCTCGACTACTACGCGGAAGCTTTTCGACGACGCGACGACGGAGAGTACGTTGACGGCGACCGCGCCGAGCGCGCCGCCAAGTTGATCGCCGAAGGGCAGGGCTGGACCGAGCCCGAGCCGCCGCCGTCGCGCCCCGTCCCGCTCTCAGCGGGCATCATCCAGGCGCAGATGCGAGTGATCGCGGTGTGCGACGCGGCGAACGGTCACGGCAATTCACAGCAAGCCATCGCCGTGTCGCGTGGTGGCAGTTCTGGTGGCAGTTGAGCCGTGGAATCGCGTGAGCTGCATGAAATCTCATGCGAACCCTCGGCGGCAGGAAGTCCCTGTCTCGCAACGCTTTCCCGCTCGAAGCCGTGTCTAGGTTGGCTCCTCGTCGTCCCCTTGGACCTCGCTCATAATCCCTAGGTCCGTGGTTCGATTCCACGCGCCGCCACTCATTCGGGGCCCGGCGGCAGCACCTCGTCGTCCCGCGGGGGCCTGACGGAGAGCACCTGTCCGTCGATGGTCGTGTGCGCATCGGCGAGGAGAGCGCGGAGCGTCCGGTGGCCACGCACCACCTCGTCGAGATCGACGCTCGCCACGTAGAAGTGCGTCGCCTCCGCAGCGCCGGGCGCATGGATGGACGCGCGCAGCTCGTCCGCCGACCGGTAGGGACGATGATACGACTGCATCTCGACGAGCATGCCGTCGGCCTGTTCGACCTGGAGCCCGTCCTCCAAGCGCGCGAGCGTCGGCTCCATGATCGTCGCCCAGAGGATCTGCGCCCGCCGGACCCGGTCGCGCGTCGAATCGTCGAACACGAATCCGGTCTCGAGGACGATACGTAGCCAGCGCTTCCCGAGCGTCTCCTCGACACGCTCCACCCGCACGCCGGTCGCCAGCACCGCCCCCTTCTGCATGGCGTTCAGCAGGAGGTGGGTCTGCACCACGACGGCATCCTCCCCGTGCCGCTGTCGCACCTTGCGCAGGAGCCGGGCGACGTCCTTCGGCTTCGCGCTCGGCAGGTCGTCGAGCGCCGGCGGCGGCGCGGGCGTGGGGTCCGAGGCCGGCGCCGGGATCGGCGAGCAGAGGATCGCGGCGAGCGCGCCGACGAGCAGAACACGTCGCATGCGGCCGGGATGGTCGCACGCGGCAGGCGGTGACGCAATTCGAGCGCGCGGAGCCGAGCTCGGAGCGGCGCGCCCCGACGGACGTGACCCGGGCTTGAGCGATCGCCCCGCGTCGTGATTTCACCGCGCCATGGCGCGTCCGCTCCTCGACACCGTCCGCGCATGCGTCCGCCGGCACGAGCTCCTGGTCGCCGGCGACGTGGTCGTGGCCGCCGTCTCGGGCGGCGCCGACTCGCTCGCCTTGCTGCGCGCCCTCCTCGCGCTCCGCGACACCCTCGACATCCGGATCGCCGTCGCCCATCTCGATCACCGCGTCCGCGGCGGCGAGAGCGCCCGCGACCGAGCCTTCGTCGAGGGGATCGCGAAGCGCCACGGCCTCCCGTACGTCGGCGAAGAGGCGACGATCCCCGCCGGAAACTTCGAGGCCGAGGCCCGCAGCGTACGCTACGCGTTTCTCGAGCGCGCCGCGGACGCGCTCGGCGCGACCAAGATCGCGACCGGCCACACGCGCGACGACCAGGCGGAGACGGTCCTCTGGCGTGTGGTCCGCGGAGCGGGACGGCGCGGCCTGGGCGGGATCCGACCCCGCCACGGACGAATCGTCCGTCCGCTGCTCGATTGCGACCGCACGCAGGTGCGCGCCTTCCTCGTCGAGCGCGGACAGGACTGGCGCCGTGACTACGGCAACTTCGATTTCGACCTCGAGCGGACGCGCCTCCGGCACGGCTTCCTCCCGGCGCTGAGCCGCGAGCTGAATCCGCGCCTCGCCCGGACCCTCGCCGACCTCGCCGACTTGATGCGCGAGGAGGACGCGCTCCTCGATCGGCTCGCCTCGGCGGCCGCACGCGGGCAGACGCTCGCAGCGCCGATCCTGCACGCGATCGACGCCCCCCTCGCGCGCCGCGCGATCCGCCTGTGGTGGCGTCGGCACGGCAGCGGCGCGCGTCTCGGACGGGCCCACGTCGAGGCCGTCCGCCGCCTGGCCGCCCGCCCGTCGGACGACGGAGCGATCGCCGTGCCGGGCGGCGCGATCGCCCGCGAACGCAGCCGGCTCACGTTCTTCCCGGCGGACCGGAGCGAGCGGGGCATCGAGCCGTGGCGGCGCGACCTCCCCCGGGGCGGCACCGTCGATACGCCCGGCGGCTGGCGCCTCACGCTCGGCGAGGCGGCTCCGAGGGAGCCGATCATGCCGGGCCACCGTGTCTGCGTCGTCGACGCCGACGCGCTCGCCGGGGGGCTCGCGGTCCGCAACCGACGGGCCGGCGACGCCATCCGGCTCCACGGCCTCGGCGGCCACACGTCGCTCAAGCGGCTCTTCGCCTCCCGCCGCATCCCGAGACGCCTCCGCGCCGACCACCCGGTGGTCGTCTGCGGAGATGTCGTGCTCTGGGTACCTGACTGCGGCAGGAGCGAGGTGGCCCTCGTGGGGCCCGCGACGACGCGTCGCTGGGTCATCCGCGCGAGCGGCGGCCCGAGGGAATCCGCATGATTGCCGGTGCACACCCCCTGTGGTAGCTTCGCCCGGTCCATCGTGCCGACGCGTAAAGGTGACAGAACGGTGAATCAACTCTCGCGGAATCTCGCGCTCTGGCTCCTGCTCATTCTCATGGTCCTGCTGCTCGTCAACGTCTTCACGAAGCAGCCGCCGCGAGACCAGGAGATGATCTTCAGTGACTTCCTCACCGCCGTCGACAAAGGAGAGGTCACCGAAGTCACCATCCAGGGACAGGAGCTGCACGGCAAGAAGAGCTCGGGCGAAGCGTTCCGCACCTTCGCGCCGCAGTACCCGGAGCTCATCGGCGACCTGCGCGGCAAGGGCGTCCGCATCGACGCGCGGCGAGAGGACCCCGAGCCGTTCTGGTACGTGCTCCTCATCAACTGGTTCCCGATGATCCTCCTGATCGGTCTCTGGGTGTTCTTCATGCGCCAGATGCAGGTCGGAGGCGGGAAGGCGATGTCGTTCGGCAAGAGCCGCGCGAAGCTGCTCACCGAGAATCAGCACAAGATCACCTTCGATGACGTTGCCGGCGTCGACGAGGCCAAGGAAGAGCTCGAGGAGATCATCGCGTTCCTGAAGGACCCGAAGAAGTTCACCAAGCTCGGCGGCCGGATTCCGAAGGGCGTGCTGCTCGTCGGCCCCCCGGGCACCGGCAAGACGCTCCTCGCGCGCGGCGTCGCCGGCGAGGCGGGCGTTCCGTTCTTTTCGATCAGCGGCTCCGATTTCGTCGAGATGTTCGTCGGCGTCGGGGCCTCGCGCGTCCGCGACCTCTTCGTCCAAGGCAAGAAGAACGCGCCCTGCATCATCTTCATCGACGAAATCGACGCGGTCGGGCGCCATCGCGGCGCGGGCCTCGGCGGCGGCCACGACGAGCGCGAGCAAACACTCAACCAGCTCCTCGTCGAAATGGACGGCTTCGAGACCAACGAAGGCGTGATCATGATCGCGGCCACCAACCGGCCCGACGTACTCGACCCGGCGCTGCTGCGCGCCGGTCGTTTCGACCGCCGCGTCGTCGTCCCGCGGCCCGACGTCAAGGGCCGCGAAGGCATCCTCAAGGTCCACTCGCGGCGGGTCCCGCTCAGCGACGACGTCGACATCGACCTCCTCGCCCGCGGCACCCCCGGTTTTGCCGGGGCCGATCTCGAGAATCTCGTGAACGAAGCGGCACTGCTCGCGGCTCGCCACAACCACGAGAAGGTCATGATGCTCGACTTCGAGATCGCCAAGGACAAGGTGATGATGGGCTCCGAGCGCCGGAGCATGATCATCAGTCTCGAAGAGCGTCGGAACACCGCCTACCACGAGTCGGGTCACGCGCTCGTCGCGAAGCTTCTCCCCGGCGCGGACCCCGTCCACAAGGTCACGATCATTCCGCGCGGCATGGCCCTCGGCCTCACCATGCAGGTTCCGCTCGACGACCGGCACACCTACGATCGCCAATTCCTCGAAAACAACCTGACGATCCTCTTCGGCGGCCGTGCTGCGGAAGAGATCATCCTCGGACACATGACGACGGGGGCCGGGAACGACATCGAGAAGGCGACCGAGCTCGCCCGGAAGATGGTGTGCGAGTGGGGCATGAGCGAGAAGCTCGGCCCCATGACGTTCGGCAAGAAGGAAGAGCAGATCTTCCTCGGCCGCGACTTCACCCAGGCCGCCGACTACTCGGAGAGCACCGCGATCGAGATCGACAACGAACTCCGCCGCTTCCTGCTGGAGGCGTACAACCGCGCGAAGGGCCTCCTCAAGCACAACCTCGAGATCCTCCACAAGATGGCCGAAGCGTTGCTCGAGCGCGAGAGTCTCGACGGCGCCGATATCGACCACATCATCCGCGCCTGCGGCGGCGGAAATGGTCTGAACGTGGGTGCCGCCACCGCGTCGGCCTGAGTCGGCCCCGGCGCGCGTCGCTGGCGATGGCCGCGTGTTGCTCCCGGCGGGGCGAACCGCGGTCATGGGAATCCTGAACGTCACCCCCGACTCGTTCTACGACGGCGGCCGTCACGCCGGACTGGAGGCGGCGCTCGACCACGGGCGGCGGCTCGCCGCCGAGGGCGCCGACCTGATCGACGTCGGAGGGGAGTCGTCACGACCCGGGGCGCGGCCCGTCCCGACCGACGAGGAGCGCGAGCGCGTCGTCCCGGTCGTGGCGGCGCTCCGCGCGGCAACCGACGTCGGGATTTCGGTGGACACGACCAAGGCCGACGTCGCCGCCGCCGCCCTCGCGGCCGGCGCGGACGTCGTGAACGACATCAGCGCCGGCCGCTTCGACGAGCGCATGCTGCCGCTGGTCGCTGCCCGGGGCGCCACGATCATCCTCATGCACATGCAGGGGACGCCGGCGACGATGCAGCGGGCGCCGTGGTACGCCGACGTCCTCGCCGAGGTCGAAGCCTTTCTCGCCGAGCGGGCACGCGCGGCCGTCGCGGCGGGAATCCACCCCAGACGGATCTGGATCGATCCCGGGATCGGATTCGGAAAGCGCCGCGAGCACAACCTCACGCTGCTCGCGCACCTTCCGTGCTTGCGCAATCTCGGGATGCCCGTCGTGGTAGGCGCGTCGCGCAAGCGCTTCCTCGCCGCCGCGGGCGACGAGGCTCCCGACGACCGGCTCGCGGCGTCGCTCGCGGCCGCGACGTTCGCCGCCGCCGCGGGCGCGTCCGTCGTCCGGGTCCACGACGTCGCGGCCACCCGCCGCGCCGTCGCGGTCGCGGATGCCCTGAAGACCGCCGAGCGCACCGACTGAGCATGTATCTCTTCAACGACTTCCGCTGGCAGGACGTGCTCGACATTCTGATCGTCGGGTTCGTCGTCTACCGGCTCCTGCTCTTGATCCAGGGCACGCGCGCCGTCTCGATGTTGATCGGCCTGATCGTGCTCGCCGCCACGTACCAGGGGGCGCGCTATTTCGAGCTCTATACGGTCAACTGGGTGCTCGATTCGATCGGCAACGTGATCCTGATCCTCGTCGTCGTCGTGTTCCAGCACGACATTCGCCGCATGCTGACCCGGGTGGGCACGGGCCCGTTCTTCGGCCGCATGCACCGGCTCGTCCAGGGGCAGGCGATCGAGGAGATCACCCGCGCGAGCGTGCTCCTGGCCGGACGGAGGATCGGCGCCATCTTCGTGCTGCAACGCGAGGTCGGCCTGAACGAGTACGTGGAGGGCGGAACCCGCCTCGACGCGCAGATCACCAAGGAGCTCTTGCTCAGCATCTTCCTCCCGGCGTCGCCGCTGCACGACGGCGCGGTCGTCCTGCACCAGGGGCGCGTGGTGGCCGCCGGCTGCCTCCTCCCGCTCACGACCAACCCGAACGTCAGCAAGGCGCTCGGCACGCGGCATCGCGCCGCCATCGGACTCACCGAGGAGACCGACG
>WBZR01001016.1_pt2 | contig 10693 bp, 12 predicted proteins | sample 5204231 | NCBI WGS metagenome assembly WBZR01 (sample SAMN12412403, study PRJNA552823) | activated sludge metagenome | isolation source: activated sludge from anammox sidestream of wastewater treatment plant... | place: USA: Virginia | collected 2017-08
GCCGACGCCCGCCGCGGTCGCGACGTCCTCGACCGGAACGGTGTGGACCTCGCGGGCGGAGAACACGTCGGTCGCGGCGCGCAGGATCTGGGAGCGCTTGCTCGGGTCGGACTTGCGGCCTGCCATGGCGTCGATTCCAGAACTGACCGGTCAGTCCTACGGTCCGCCCCCGCCTCAGTCAATGTCGCCAGCACCGAGGCCATGCGGCCCGCCGGACGCCATAGGGGAGAGAAGGACGCCCGGAGAACGGGGAGGATGCGGGCAGCGCCAGAGCCCGCCGTGCGACGAGCACGCGAACCCGCATCGCCTTCCGACCCCGTCATCGGCTACACTCGGCGACTCATGCCCCCCGGCCGCCGCCGTCCGGCCGCCATCCCGGAAGGAACCCCATGAATCTCAAGAAGGTCCTCGTCACCGTTCTGAAGACGCTCGTCACCGTCGGCATCTTCGTGTCGCTCTTCGTCGAGTTCGGCGGGGGGATCGTCGCGGTGTCGCGGCGCGGTTTCGCGGACGGCTCGATCCTCTATCGTTCGAATCCGGCGAGCCCGGGCTTCGTCGGGAGGATGAAGGCGAGGCTCACGGGGGCGACCCTGCCCGAGCCGTATGTGCCGGTCTCGCGCGACTACGCCTGCACGCTCGCGCTCGAGGGCGGACAGGTATTCGTCGAGACCGAGGCGGGCGACGTCGTGAAGCTGCGGGCGCTGCACCACTGCGTCGACGGCACGCTCGGACAGGTGCTGGCGGGGCCGAACGATTCGCGCAAGGTGCCGCTCGCGGCGGCGACGGGCGCGACCGTCTGGGTCGAGAAGCAGGGGGTGCAGCGTGTGCCGATGACGGTCGCGGACCTCTGGACGGAGATCAGGGGGCTGAACCTCGCCGTCTTCGTTCCCTGGCTGCTCTTCGCCACCGTCATCAAGTTCCTCGGGATCCTCGCTAACATCGTGCGCTGGAAGGTGCTGCTTGCGGGGCAGGGACTCGAGTTCGGCTTCGGCTGGCTCACCGCCAGCTACTTCGTCGGGCGTTTCTTCGGCATCGTGATGCCCTCGACCCTCGGCCTCGACGGCTGGCGCCTCTACGACACCATCCGCATCTCGCGGAAACCCGTCGAGTGCGCGACGGTGCTCGCCGTCGAGCGCATCACCGGCTTGATCGGGCTCATCGCGACGATCCTGCTGTTCATGCCCTTCGCCGATCTCCAGGGTCGGACCTTCGCCGACGTGGTGCAGAAGCTCGCCGTGCCGCTCGCGGCCGCCGTCGGGCTCGGCCTCATGTTGCTCCTCAAGCCGGCGCTCTTCGCCCCGCTCATCCGGCTCGTGCCGGTCGCCAAGGTGCGGGGCTTCCTCGAGAACGCGATCCGCAGCGCGACGGCCTACTCGACCCGCCGCGGAACGCTCCTCGTCGCCCTCGCGTGCGCCGTCTTCGGGCAGCTCACGACGATGGCGATGTACTTCGGCAACGCGATGGCGCTCCAGGTGGAGGGAGTCACGATGCTGCAGGTGTTCTATGCCGCGGCGGTCATGACACTTTTCACCTTCCTCATCCCGACGGCCGCGGGCGAGGGCGTCCGCGAGCTCATGTTCGTCGAGCTCCTCGGCGGCCGCATCCCGACCGCGAAAGCCTTTCTCATCGGCCACGTGGGGTTCTGGATCGAGAAGCTCCTGCTGTCGTTCCAGGGCGGCATCTTCCTCCTGCGGGCCCCGAAGTCGTACCAGCGCGTGACGCGCGAGGACCTCGAACGCCTGAAGGAAGAGACGGCGCGCGAGCGCGAGGTGCGCGCGACGGCATGAGCCGGGCGAGGTCATGATCGCGCCGGGGATCATCATCCGGCAGGCGACGGCGGCGGACGAGGCGGCGCTCGGCCGCCTCGGCGCCGAGCTGCTCCGCCTGCATCACGGATTCGATGCGGAGCGGTTCATGGCGCCCGGTCCGGACAGCGAAGGAGGCTACGGCCGCTTCCTCGCCGCCGCGCGCGCCAACGACGACACCCTCGTCCTTGTCGCGGAGCGCGTCGGCGAGGTCGTCGGCTACTGCTACGCCGGCATCGAGCCGCGTTCGTGGAAGGAGCTCCGCGACCGCGCCGGCTTCATCCACGACGTGCTCGTGGCGGAGAGCGCGCGCGGCGCCGGCGCCGGAGAACGGCTCGTCGAGGCGGCCGCGGAGTGGATGCGCGCGCGCGGAGTCGGGCGCGTCATGCTCTGGACGGCGGAGAGGAACGGCCGCGCGCAGCGCCTCTTCGAGCGCCTCGGCTTCCGCCGCACGATGATCGAGATGACGCGCTGAGCGCCGCCGCCGCGCTCGATGACGGCATCGGCGCGTCTCTCGCTCAGGCCGCGGCGTCGCCGGACGGCTCGGCCAGCTCCTGCACGGGCCGCCAGCGCCCCCGGTCCTGGTCCCACGCCAGGAACCCCCCGCTCTGGATGTCGTAGGTCCAGCCGTGGATCCCGAGGGTGCCCGCCCGGAGCTTCGCGGCGACGCTCGGCAGCGTGCGCAGGTTGTCGAGCTGCGCCAGGACGTTCTCCTGGATCAGCACCTCGAGCTTCTGCGATTCCGGCGCGTTCGGGTGCGTCTCGAGGACGACGGCGCGGGCGCGGTCCGCGTAGGCGATCCAGCGGGTGACCGCCGGCAGCTCGGCGACGTTCTCGGGGTGGAGCACGGCGCGCATCGCGCCGCAGTCGGAGTGGCCGCAGACGACGATGTGCAGAACCCCGAGCAACTGCACCGCGTACTCGATGGTGGCGGCGACGCCGCCCGAGACCTCTCCGTGCGCGGGCACGATGTTGCCCACGTTTCGGCAGATGAAGATTTCGCCCGGGCCGACCTGGGCGATCAGGCTCGGAACGACCCGCGAATCGCTGCACGTGATCAGGAGCCAGCGCGGGGACTGGGTGGTCGCGAGATCCTGGTACAGCTCGCGGTGCTGCGGGTAGACCTCGTTCTGGAAACGCAGCACGCCTTCGATCAGCTTCTTCATGACTGCTCCTATCGCGGCGCGAGGTGCGCCTCGCCCATCCGACGTCGCCGCGGGGCGAGAAGACAAAGAGATGCCGACGATGTCAGCGGCGCGGCGCGGCCAAGGCCATAGAGGAGCGATCGGGATCGGTCAATTCGCCGTCCCCGGCCTGTCGGCGGGGTCGCGGATCGTGAATGATGCGTCGCCCATGAGCACGCGCGAGCAGGATCGGTCGGCGGTCTGTCCCGCCGGCGCGGCGGACCGATTGGACCGCGCCCTGGCGAAGCTCTTTCCCGGCACGTCGCGCGGCGCCGCGCGCCGCCTGATCGCCGATGGGCGCGTGTTCGTCGATGGGCGGCGCTGCCGGGTGGCGTCCCGGCCGGTTCATCCGGGCAACGAGCTGCGGGTCGCGTCGGCGGCCGCGGTCGCGCGCGCTACGTCCGCGGCCGTTCCGCCGATCCTCTACGAGGACGACGACCTTCTCGCGATCGACAAGCCGGCCGGCATGGCGACGGCACCGACCCGGATCGCCGCCGCGGGGACGGCGCTCGACCTCGCGACCGAGGCCCTGCGGGCGCGCAAACGCGGGCCCGCGCGCCTCTGGATCGCGCACCGTCTCGACGCCGCGACCTCGGGGGTGCTCGTGTTCGCGAAGACGCGTGCGGCGGCGGCGGCGCTCTCGGCGGCGTTCGCGGAGGGCGGCATCGAGAAGACGTACCTCGCCCGGGTGAGCGGCGCGCCGAGCGCCTCCGCCGGTACGATCGATCTGGCGATCGCGACCGAGGGGCGGCGCGCTCTCGTCGCTCCGAGCGGGCGCCCGGCGCGCACCGACTGGACGGTCGTCGAGCGCGCGGACGGGTGGACGCTCCTGCGGCTCCGCCCCCACACGGGCCGGATGCACCAGATCCGCGTACACCTGCGCGCGCTCGGTCATCCGATCCTCGGCGACCGGGCGTACGGCGGCCCGCCGGGGGCCCGGCTCATGCTGCACGCCGAACGGCTCGTGCTGCCGCATCCGCGCACGGGCGCCGCGCTCGCGATCGCCGCCGCGACGACGCTCTGACGGCGTTCGGGATGGAGCCCCGCGCGGAGACGGGTCAGCGCGGCCGGCCGGCGTCCGGTATGTACCCGTACGCGTCGCACAACTCTTGCCGCAGTCGCCGACGCTCCGCTATCGTCGGCCGCGAAATGCCGTCGACGGTCGCTCTGCTCTCATCGACCGGCGCCGTTGGCGAGCGGTGGCTCGTTCGCGAACGCTCGGACGACCCCCGACCGCCTCGCGCGATGGTGCCGGAGAACGGGCCTCAGCCGCCGAGACTCCTCGATCAGGTGCGCCGCGCGATTCGCACCCGGCACTACAGCCGCAGAACCGAGAAGGCGTATGCCGGCTGGGTCCGCCGATACGTTCTCTTCCACGGCAAGCGGCATCCGGCGGACATGGGTGCGGAGGAGGTCACACGCTTTCTCACCTGGCTCGCGACAGACGCGAACGTGACCGCATCGACGCAGAACCAGGCTCTCGCGGCTCTGCTGTTTCTCTACCGTGAGGTGCTCGGCGTCGAGCTTCCTTGGCTCGACGATCTGGTCCGGGCGAACCGTCCCGCGCACCTGCCGGTCGTGCTCGCACGGACCGAGGTACGCGCCGTTCTCGACGATCTTCGCGGCACCCCGCGGCTCATGGCGTACCTGCTCTACGGCGCCGGCCTGCGATTGCTCGAGTGCGCGAACCTACGAGTGAAGGATCTCGACTTCGAGGCGCATCGGATCGTCGTGCGGGACGGCAAGGGCGGCAGAGACCGCGTGACCATTCTTCCTGCCCTCATCGAGAGCGAGTTGCGCCGTCAGTTGGAACGTGTCCGGCGCCTGCATGACGATGACTTGTCGCGTGGAGCCGGCTGGGTCGAGCTTCCAGGCGCGCTCGGGAGGAAGTATCCGAACGCCGGCCGCGAATGGCCATGGCAATGGGTCTTCCCGGCCACGCGGACGTATCGCGATCGTGTGACCGGTCAACGTCGCCGGCACCATCTTCATGAAACCGTCCTCCAGCGAGCCGTTCGCGAAGCCGTCCGCACCGCCGGCATCGCCAAGCCCGCTACGTGTCACACCTTCCGTCATTCGTTTGCGACTCACCTGCTCGAAGACGGCTACGACATCCGCACGATCCAAGCTCTCCTCGGCCATCGCGATGTCCGCACGACGATGATCTACACGCACGTCCTGAATCGTGGTCCCGGCGGCGTCCGATCACCCGTCGACCGTTTGGCGGGGCCTCTCGTTCAGCTGCCGGAGGCCGATCCTGGCCGGTCGCATCCGAAGCTCTGCTACACGCCGGCGCCTCGCCGCATATCGCCGCGGAGAGAACCATGACGCGTATCCCAAGCCGTCGGAAGCGCTTCGCATACCTCCATCAGCCCGCGCCCGACCTGGCGATATGCGGACCGGCAGTCTCACGGGCCGGATGTTACCCCGAACTGGCGAATACTCGTTGGACGGCAGAATGGAGCAACTCGGTGAACACGCGCAGAGCAAGGAGCACAACGCCCGAATGAAGACGCAACAGGTACAGCCACAGGTCGGCTCTGCTGCCGTGTCGGACCGCGGGCGTGATCTAACACAATCGGTCCCGAAGGAACTGCGATCGATCGAGAACCCGCAGACGGCGATCCCCGCCATCGCTAAGGATGCACGGTTGGTGAGCCTCATCGACCACGCCGTGCGCTCGATTCCGACGACCCATCACCTGTTTCTCCGTGATGCACGCGCCTTCGGAAACCTGAAACCCGGTTCCGTTCACCTTGTGCTGACATCTCCACCGTACTGGACGCTCAAGGAATACCGCGACTCCGATGGTCAGCTGGGGCACGTCTCTGATTACGAAACGTTCTTGACGGAGCTGGACCGAGTCTGGACGAACTGTTTTCACGCGCTGGTTCCCGGCGGGCGACTGATCTGCGTTGTCGGGGACGTGTGCCTCTCCCGCCGAAAGAACGACGGCCGGCACACCGTGGTGCCCCTCCATGCCTCCATTCAAGAGCACTGCCGCCGCATCGGCTTCGACAACCTTGCGCCCATCATCTGGCACAAGATTGCGAATGCAGTCTATGAGGTTGAGAACGGCGGAGCCGGTTTCCTTGGGAAACCGTACGAGCCGAACGCGGTGATCAAGAACGACATCGAATTCATCCTCATGGAGAGAAAGCCCGGTGGGTACCGGAAGCCCTCGCTTGCGGAGCGAATCCTCAGCGTGATCTCCACGGATGACTACCAGCGGTGGTTCCAACAGATCTGGACCGGATTGACCGGGGCATCCACGCGAGATCATCCGGCACCCTATCCGACGGAGTTGGCTGAGCGGCTGATCCGGATGTTCAGTTTCGTTGGCGACACGGTGCTCGACCCGTTCATGGGGACGGGCACCACGACTATCGCCGCGGCACGTTGCGGCCGTGACAGCATCGGCTGCGAGGTCGACGCGCACTATTTCGACATGGCCGAGCAGCGCATTCGCACTGAGACCACGGGGCTGTTCTCCGCCGTCGATGTCCAGGCTCACAGGACGTAGGCGATATCGATGGCGAGCAACAGGGACGATCTTGCGACGGCGATCCGGGCCGCAGTGCGTCATTTCTGGCGCACTCGGTCGAGGCAAGCCAGCGCCCAAGGTGCGAAGTCGGGGGATCGAGACCGAGGAGCGAGGAGTGCCGTCACGGGCGGCGCCCACCTTGACGGATTCGCAGAACTCATCCGCAAACTCATTGTCGATGCAGGCGTCAGCGATACAGCGATCCATCGACGTACGCGAGTCGAGCTACCCGGGTACTATCGCGCCGAGAAGAAGTGGGATCTCGTCGTGGTGGTTGATGGTCGCCTGTTCGCGACCGTGGAATTCAAGGCGCAGGTTGGTCCATCATTCGGGAACAACTACAACAACCGCGCCGAGGAAGCCATCGGAAACGCAACGGACTACTGGGCCGCTTTTCGGGAAGGAGCCTTTCGGGGCTCGCCCAGGCCATGGCTGGGGTACTTGATGCTCCTCGAGGATGCGACGGGCTCTACGCGCCCCGTCTCTGTTGCTGAGCCTCATTTCCCGGTGTTCGACGAGTTCCGGGAAGCGTCGTACGCAAAACGATACGAGATCCTCCTGACAAAGATGGTGCGTGAGCGCCTCTACGATGCGGCGGGCCTCATCCTCTCACCGAGCGATGCCGGTCGGAGCGGGGAATTCTCGGAGCCGTGCGCGGAACTGGCGTTTGCCAATTTCGCCGAGAGTCTCGTCGCTCGTGCGATTGCGTATTCCAGAACCCAGAAGTGATCCGATGTGCCTGCCGTCCAACAACAGCATGCAGCGGACGGCGCTTCGCGCCGCCGCTGATGCTGGGCGTTAGCCCGACATGAGGGCCAACCAACTCACACGGGGTGAGAATCGACGAGTGATGTACGTCGAGAACAAGGACGGCGACATCGACGGGGCAACTGCGCGCATCGGGTGGGTGACCTTCTCACGGACGGGCCTCAGCGTTCGCTACCGGGGACGCACCCTCAAGCGATCGAAGGGCCGAGGTGTTCGCGGCAACTACTATGACGAAGCCACCGGTGAGGAGTATTGGATCTCGGGGGTCAAAGTGCGTGGGTCCAATGCGCATCGGGCGGAGTCTGTCCAGCTCGAGGTCGACGCGGACGCGCGAGACGAGCATCGGCGGTTGCGTTCGCGTTCGGGCTCACTCGCCGGAGGGGCATGATTCTGGGGATGCCTCGTCGGTTCAGCGTAGCGGCACCTCGTTACGGGTTGGAGTGGTCGGTGGCCGTCGCAAGTCCCCTCTCCCCGAGATAGGTTGCGGGGGTGAGTCCAACGGTGCTGCGTCGCGGCGGCTTCCGCTTCTACTTCTTCTCTCGAGAAGAGACCCGGATGCACGTACACGTTCACCATGCCGATGGCGAGGCCAAGTTCTGGTTGGAACCCCGACTCGAGCTGGCTGAGAACCATGGGCTGAGTCCCCAGCGCCTGGCCAGGGCGCGACGGCTGGTCGAGGAGAACGAGAATGAAATCCGGCGTGCGTGGAAGAGCCACTTCAACCGTTGAGGTTACCAACGTCTCTGGGCATGGCTTCTGGCTGTTCCTGGACGATCGTGAGCACTTCGTGTCGTTCGCAGAGTTCCCGTGGTTTCGGGATGCCTCGATCGCGGCCTTATGCAGGGTCGAGCGTCCGCGTCCTGGCCACCTCTATTGGCCGGATCTTGACGTCGACCTCGCGACCGAGTCCATCGACTACCCCGAACGCTTCCCTCTCGTCAGTCGCGAGCTACCGACGCCGGGGATGCGGGCTAACAGGCGGATGCAGCCGACGCGCGCGGCAGCGCGAACACACAGCGGCCGTCGGAAAGCGCGCGGCTGATCCGCAAGTCGTAATAGCCGGCGGAGCGGGCCCGCCAAAGGAGGGATTGCATTCCCATGGGATGTATCCCATACTACGTCATGCCATGCCAACGGTGGTGGAGGGGGACTTCGAGTGGGACGATGCGAAGGCCGCCTCGAACCTCGCCAAGCATGGCGTGTCTTTCCCGGAAGCCGCGACCGTCTCGCCGATCCGTTCGCGGTGTACCTCGATGACGGCTCCGGCGAGGGGCACATGGTAGTCATCGGAACATCTCTTCGCGAACGGCTGCTGTACGTGGTGCACGTGGAACGGGGGCAACGCGATCGAATCATCAGTGCGCGGCCAGCCGTATCGCGTGAGCGGGAGGTGTACGAGAGCGGAGGACGGAAATGAGCCAGGCGACAAGACAGCGGGTGCACTCGGACGTAGAGCCGGTCCGGGTTCTTGGAAGAGGCCTGCGAGCCCAACGCGGGGTAAGGCTTCCGCTCCGGACGCTGCGCGAGGCGATGGGCAAGACTCAGGCGGACGTCGCGTTGGCATCGCAAATCGACCAAGCGGACGTATCGAGGCTGGAGAGCCGCGGAACGCTTGACGACTGCCAAGTGGCGACCCTGCGGCGCTATCTTGAGGCTGTGGGCGGCGGGCTCGAGCTGGTGGCGACGTTTGGGAGCAAGAAGATCGTGGTCGTCGGCGTGCAGGGCGCGTCCTCCCCGGCTAACACGGCCGTGCAGCGGACGGGCCGGAGGCCGGCCCGCCGCTGAACGCCAGAGTCGTTAGGCGTCGGAAGCCCCTCGCCGCCACCCAAAAGGAGCGCCATGTCATCAAACGAAGCAGAAAACATCTCAATCGTCCTGAAGTACTTCGACGGGTGCAACACCGGAGACCTCGATGATCTCTTAAGTACGCTCGACCCTGAGGTCGTTCACTTTTTCTTGCCGCAGCAATTCAAGCCGATTCGAGGCGCCCAGCACCTGGCCAAGTACTGGCGCAAGTTCAAAGCGCACCTCAATCCCATCTGGAAGATCGACCACATCATCGCCCAGGGGAACGAAGTCGTCAGTGAGTGGAGCTGCCTTTGGACTCCAGAGGGAACAGACTCACGCGTGATGATGCGGGGTAGTGAGTGGTATCTGATGCGCGAACACCGGATTGCCGAGGTTCGGGCGTACTTTGGCTACAGTGACAACAGCAACACTGAACTTACCGGCTTTCCATATGCTGCTCGCGGTTACTTGCATGACCCGCCGAATGCCGACGCCTAACCCTTCGTTGCACCTGCGGGCGCCAGCTGGCTTCGCCACCTGGCGCCCGCAGGTGAACTCAAACGTTGGGCGGCACGTCCTCGTTCGAGGGGAGGAGACAAGAGATGACGAGATCAACGAGAATCCTGGCACCGTGGCTCGCCGGTGTGTGCGTGCTGCTCAGTCACTCTGCCTACGCTGACTCGGTTCGCGAGGCAGTTGAATCCGGAAACCGCGCATTCATCGCCGCGTTCCTTCGGGGCGACGCTCGCGCGGTTGCTGAGCTCTATACGGAAGATGCACAAGTCATCGCCCCAGGCGCTCTCATAGCGTCCGGCCGCTCAGCTATCGCGGCCGCTTGGCAAGCCACCATGAACACCGGGGTCAAGGATCTCGTTCTCCAGACGGTCCAGGTTGAATCGTCGGGTGAGCTTGCGTGCGAGACCGGAATCGTCCGCCTCGTTGGCCGAGACGGAAAGGTGACGCAGGGTCGCTACGTAGTGGTTTGGAAGCGAGATCGTGGAAGGTGGAAGCTTCATCGCGACATCTGGAACTCCGAGAGTTGATACCAAGAGTGCCGCCCAACAAGCCGCTGAAGCTGTCGGCCGCGGGCTTCAGGCGTGCGGAGTGCGGAGCTCGACACGGATCGTGGTGTTGGCGATCACTGAGAAGCGCAGAAATTTGAACACGGGTTCGAGGACGGTACCGGGTGCGCCCGTGGTTGAGCCCCCTCGCGTCCTCGGGTAAAGCGCGCGCTCGCTGACGCTGCACGCAGCGAGGGCGTGGAGCATCACGCGCGGCCGCAGCTTAGCGGCGATCCGTTAGACAGCCCAACGAAGCGCCGCCAATGTCACGCGTGACCAGAAGGTGAACGAGTGAACCACAGCGAGATCGTCAGCTTCCTATGGGGCGTCGCGGACCTCATCCGCGACACCTTCAAGCGCGGCAAGTACCAGGATGTCATCCTGCCGCTCACGGTACTGCGCCGCCTCGACTGCATCCTCGCGGACACCAAAGCGAAAGTCCTTGAGTGCGTGCACCGGGCCATGCCGAACGCGGATTCCGATGCAAGCCGAACACTGATTCCGATCGAAGCCGAACACCGATTCCGGGCCGATCGAACACCC